>Ga0079224_100012828_pt1 | contig 11633 bp, 11 predicted proteins | sample Stecom2015_FD_80414 | JGI IMG/M metagenome (GOLD analysis project Ga0079224, IMG submission 80414) | Agricultural soil microbial communities from Utah to study Nitrogen management - Steer compost 2015 | ecosystem: Environmental > Terrestrial > Soil > Agricultural land | place: USA: Utah...
ACGATGATCGACAGCATGCCGGGCGTGCTGTACTTCTACGACCGGTCTGGCCGCTTCCTGCGCTGGAGCCGGAACTTCGAAGACGTGACCGGCTACAGCGGCGACGAGATCGCCCGCATGCACCCGCTCGACTTCTTCGCTGGCGACGACCGCGCGCTCGTCGAGGCGCGCATCGGCGAGGTGTTCACCGCAGGCGAGTCCTCGGTCGAAGCGTCGTTCGTCGCCAAGGACGGCACGGCGCATCCCTACTTCTTTACTGGGCGCCGCGTGGTATTCGACGGGCGCGAATGCCTCGTCGGCGTGGGCCTCGACATGAGCGCGCGCCGTCAGGCCGAGCGGCGGCTCGAGGAAAGCGAACGGCGCGCACGTGCGCTCGTCGCGCAGCTCAGCGAGCACGAAGCGCACCTGCTCGAGGCGCAACGCATCGCGCGGCTGGGCAGCTGGACGTTCGACTTCGCCACCGGCGAACTGATCTGCTCCGACCAGGTCTACGCCATCGCGGGCATCCCGCCCGGTGCGCGCACGCTCGACGCCTTGTTCGCGACGACGCACCCGGACGATCGCGGGCGGCTGCGCGCCGCACGCCGCGCGGCGGTGGCAGGCACCGCGCCGCTCGACCTCGAGTACCGCCTGGTCACAACCAGCGGCACCGAGCGCGTCGTCCACCTTCGCGGCTCGGTGACCGCGAATGCCGACGGTACGCCGCGCACGCTGTCGGGCACGCTGCACGACATCACCGACCGCGCGCGCATGGCCGCCGAACGCGAGCGCCGTCACCAGGCCGAAGCCGCCGATCGCATCAAGTCGGCATTCCTCGCCACGATGTCACACGAACTGCGCACACCGCTGAACTCCATTCTGGGTTTCACCGGCATCGTGCTGCAGGAACTGGCCGGGCCGCTGACCGATGAACAGAAGCGGCAGCTCGGGATGGCGCGCGCCAGCGCACGGCACCTGCTGGCACTGGTCAACGACGTGCTCGACATCTCGAAGATCGAGGCGGGACAGCTCGAGATCGCATCGAGACCCTTCGACCTGCGCGGACTCATCGTGCGGGCAGTCGAGAGTATCCGGCCGCTGGCCACCGACAAGGGGCTGGATCTCCAGTGCGAGATCGCCGACGACCTGGGCACGCTCGAAGGCGACGAGCGCCGGGTCGAACAGGTCCTGCTCAACCTGCTCAGCAACGCCGTGAAGTTCACCGAGCAGGGCCGCGTGACGATCAGCGCCGACGTCGACGTCGCGCCGGTATCCGACGGCCGCGAGCCGCAGCCGGCCGCCGTCATCCGCGTCGCCGACACCGGGCCGGGCATCCGCGCCGAAGACCTGTCGGAGCTGTTCCAGCCGTTCCGTCAGATCGACGCGGGCATGGCGCGTCACCACGACGGCACCGGACTCGGCCTGGCGATCTCGCGACGCCTGGCCGGACTGATGGGCGGCGACATCCGCGCCGAGAGCGACTGGGGCCGCGGCAGCACGTTCACGCTCATTCTGCCCATGAGGGAGTCGTCCTGATGGCGCGCATTCTCATCATCGAAGACAACGCGCAGAACCGCTACCTCACGGCGTTCCTGCTGAAGCGGCAGGGACATACCGTGATCGAGCGCGTCGACGGACCAGGCGGTCTCGATGCCGCGGCGTCGGAAGCCCCCGATTTGATTCTGCTCGACATCCAGCTGCCGGGCATGGACGGCTATGAAGTGGCGCGTCGCCTGAAGGCCGATCCCGTGCTTGCCGCCATTCCGGTCGTGGCCGTGACGTCCTACGCCATGGCCGGCGATCGCGAACGCTGCCTCGATGCGGGCGCCGAAGGCTACATCGAGAAGCCGATCGACTCCGAGACCTTCGTCACGCAGGTCGAACAGTACCTGCGGCCATCCCCGGACGGAGCGACGCCATGACGCGCGTGCTGATTGCCGATGACCATCCGGACAACCGGTATCTGCTGCGCGCTCTCCTCAAGGCGCACGCCTACGAGGTGCTCGAGGCGGGCGACGGCGCCGAGGCGATGACCCTCGCTATCGAGCAACAGCCGGCCATCATCGTGTCGGACCTGCTGATGCCCGTGCTCGACGGCTTCTCCCTGTTGCGTCAGTGGCGCGATGAGCCGGCGACACGCGCCATTCCGTTCATCGTCTACACCGCGACCTATACGGAGCCGCGCGACCAGCGCCTCGCGCTCGCGCTCGGCGCGGACGAGTTCCTGCTGAAGCCGGCCGAACCCGACGTGCTGCTTGCGGCGATCCGCGACACCCTGTCGCGTGCGGCCGCGGGCACGCTGCCGTCGGCGCGTGGCCGCACGGCCGACGACCGCCAGCTGCTCGAGGAGTACAACGAGGTGCTCGTCCGCAAGCTCCAGACGAAAGCCGCCGAAGCCGAGCGGGCCAACCTCGAGCTGCGCCGCGAAATCGCCGAACGCGCCGCAATCGAACGGCGCCTGCGCGACAGCGAAGAGCGCTTCCGCGCGACGTTCGAACAGGCCGCCGTCGGCATCGCCCACGTGGCGCCCGATGGACGCTTCATGTGGGTCAATGCCACGCTGTCGGCCATGACCGGCTATTCCCGCGAGGAACTGCTGGCGCGGACGTTCTTCGACATCACCGCACCGGGCGATCGCGACAGCGGCGACGCGGCCCGCACGTCGCTGCTCGAAGGCCGTGAGAGCGCCTACACCGCCGAGAAGCAGTACGCCCGCAAGGACGGCTCGATGTTCTGGGTCAACATCGTCACGACGCTGATCCGGCCCGCGGATCAGCAGCCGCGGTTCGTCACGGTGATGGTCGACATCACCGAACGGAAGCGCCTCGAAGAGGAACTGCGCCAGTCGCAGAAAGTCGAAGCGCTCGGCCGGCTGGCTGGAGGCATCGCGCACGACTTCAACAACCTGCTCACCGTCATCGGCGGCTACAGCGACATGCTGCTCGAATCGCTGCCGCCAGGCGGCGACGACCGCGAACTCGCCCGGGCGGTACGCGAGGCGAGCGAGCGCGCCGCCGCGCTGACACGGCAGCTCCTCAGCTTCAGCCGGCGCACCGTACTGCAGCCGCAACCGGTCGACATCAACGCTGCCGTCGGCCGCACCGAGCAGATGCTGCGGCGGCTGATCGGCGAGGACATCTTCATCGAGACGCGGCTCGCGCCGTCGCTCGGCCCGGCGATGATCGACCCGACTCAGCTCGACCAGGTGCTCATCAACCTGGCCGTCAACGCGCGCGACGCGATGCCCAATGGCGGTACGCTCAGGCTCGAGACCTCGGCCGCCGAGACGCCCCGGCCTGGCCCCTACGTCCGCCTCGACGTGCGCGACACCGGTTCAGGCATTCCCGCCGACGTCATGGCCCGGATCTTCGAGCCGTTCTTCACGACGAAGAAGGACGGCAAGGGCACGGGCCTGGGTCTGTCGACCGTCCAGGGCATCGTGCAGCGGTGCGGCGGATGGATCGACGTCGACAGCGGCACCAGCGGCACGACGTTCTCGATCTTCCTGCCCGTGGCCGAAGGCGCGGCGCCGCGCACAGAGCGCCCGGCGGGCGCGTCCGATCCGCGCGGTCACGAAACGCTGCTGCTGGTCGACGATGACGCGGCCGTGCGGGGACTCGGCGTGCGCGTACTCGAACGTCACGGCTACCGCGTGCTGCCGGCGTCGAGCGCCGTCGAGGCCATGCGGATCGCCGACACGCACGAGGGTTCGATCGATCTCGTACTGACCGACATCATGATGCCCGACATCGACGGACTCGAACTGGCGCGGCGGCTGTCGGCAAGGTTTCCGAGGATGAAGGTGCTCTTCATGAGCGGCTACACGGCCGACACGGTCGCCCGCGACGGTCTGTTGGCGCCAGACGTCAAGGTCATCGAGAAGCCCTACAACCCCACGGGCCTCGTCCGCACCGTCAGAGAGGTGCTCGACGATGCGCCGGCGGCGGGCTAGGCACATCGGTCGCGCGCCCGCCCGGCCGGGAGAGATAATCGATCCGGCATGCTGACTCTGCTGCGCACGCGCCTGCCAGAAGCCGCGCGAGCCGTCGCGCCCTTGGTGCTCGTCGTGACCGTCGTGCAGGTCCTGTTCGTGCGCGCGCCGGCGCCGCTCTTCCTCCAGTTCCTCGGCGGCTCGGTCCTCGTGGTGTTCGGCATGTTGCTGCTCTTTGCCGGCATCGACATCGGCATCCTGCCCATGGGCCGGTTCATCGGCGGTGAACTGCCCCGCCGCGGATCGATCGCGCTGATCCTGGCCGTGGCGTTCGCGGTCGGCTTCGCGACGACCCTTGCCGAGCCCGACGTGCTCGTGCTGTCGAGTCAGGTCGAGTCGGCCTCGGGCGGCAGCATGCGGAGCGCACCGCTCGTGCTGATCATCGCCGCAGGCGTAGGCCTCTTCACGGCGCTCGGCCTGCTGCGCGTCGTCAAGGGCTTCTCGATGGCGTCGCTGCTGACGTCGCTCTACATCGGCATGATGCTGCTCTCGCTCGTTGCGCCCGAAAGCATCGTGTCGCTCGCCTACGACGCCGGCAGCGTGACGACCGGGGTGTTGACGGCACCCGTCGTGCTGGCCCTGACGCTCGGCCTCGCATCGGTACTCTCACAGCGCTCGGAGGTTGACGATGGCTTCGGCCTGCTCGGCCTCGCGTCGATCGGCCCGATCGTCGTGATTCTGATCATGGGGCTGCTGTGAACGAGACGCTGAGTCTCGTCGGCCTGGCATCGCTGGCCTGGGGCGTCGTGCTGGCGGTCACGCCGCTCGCCGTGCTGTTCCTGCTCTTCCAGATACTGGTCCTGCGCCTTCCCAGGCGGGAAGTCACGCGCATTGCCATGGGCACGCTGATGGCGTCGGTCGGGTTGTTCCTGTTCCTCTTTGGCGTCGGCATCGGCTTCCTGCCGTTCGGACGCGCGATTGGCGAGGCCGTGGGCGCCTTGTCGCCGGCGTGGCTACTGGTCCCGTTCGGTCTGGTGCTCGGGTTCGTGACCACTTGGAGCGAGCCTGCCGTTCGCATCCTCGCCGATCAGGTCGAAGAGGCCTCGTCGGGATCGATCCGACGGGCGGTCGTCGTCTGGACCGTGTGTCTGGGCGTGGCAGTGGCCGTGGGACTCGGCATGCTGCGCATCGGCTACGACCTTCCCCTGCTCTATCTGCTGCTGCCGGGCTACGGGCTCGCGATCATCCTGATCGGCTGGAGCGAGAAGCGTTTCGTCGCAATCGGCATCGATGCGGGCGGAGTGGCGACCGGGCCGCTGGCCAACACATTCCTGCTGGCGCTGGCGCTCGGCGCCTCGGCAGCAGCTGGACACGAGAATCCGCTCGTGCAGGGACTCGGCCTGGTGGCGCTCATCGCGCTCGCACCCCCGTTGTCGGTGATGACACTGGGGCTGATGGTCCGATGGAAGGGACGGCAGAGGGAGTCAGGGACATGACCAACTACTCATTGATTGTCAGCGTGGTGCGCAAGGGCTGGGGCAGCACGGTGCTCGACGCGTCGGTGAAGGCAGGCGCAAGAGGCGGCACGGTCCTCTTCGGCCGCGGCGCCGGCATCCACGAGCAGGAGAAGATCTTCGGCATGTCGCTGGAGCCCGAGAAGGAAATTGTGCTCACGGTCGTCTATGCCGATCAGGTGGACGTCGTCCTCGAGGAGATCGTGCGGTCGGCCGGCCTGAACGAAACGGGCCGCGGCATCGCGTTCGTCGTCCCCGTCGACAAGGTCGTCGGCGTGGCGCACTTCATGCGCGACCAGTCCGATCGCGCGCGATGAGCGCGCCCATTCCCCCCTGGGATCCGTTGTCGGCGCCGGTGCTCGCCGACCAGCGCGCCGCCTACGACCGGCAGCGTTCGGGATGTCCCGTGGCACGGTCGGACGGCGGCGTGACGTTGTTCCGCCACGCCGATGTCGTAGCGGCGGCATCGGCGCCCGACGTGTTTTCGTCGCGCGCGTCGGCGTACCGGATGGTGCCCAACTCGCTCGATCCGCCCGAACACACCGCGTTCCGCGCGATCGTCGATCGCTTCTTCACGCCAGAGCGGATGCGCGCGCTCGAACCGCGTGTGAGGCGCATCGCGGCCGACATCGTCAGGAGGCTGCCGAATGACGCCGATGTGGAAGCGGTCACCGACATCGGTTACCCATTCGCCGTGCGCGCGCAGGTGGAATGGCTCGGCTGGCACGGCATCGAGCACGCCCTCGTCGCCTGGATGGCCGACAACCATGCCGCGACGCGATCGCGCGATCGCGCCCGCACGGCCGCCGTGGCCGCCGCGTTCGACGCGCTCGTCGGCGAGCAGGTCGCGCGGCGGCGCGCGATGGGCGACGATGCGCCCGCGGATCCGACCACTGAACTGCTGTCGCTGACGGTCGAGGGGCAGGCGCTCTCCGACGCCGACATCATCTCGATTCTCCGCAACTGGACGGCCGGCGATCTCGGATCGATGGCCGCCGCACTCGGTGTCGTCGTGCATTTCCTTGCGACGCACGGGGATGTGCAGACGGAGTTGCGGGAGGGACGCGGTGACCTTGCCTCCGCCGTCGACGAAATGCTGCGCATCGACGATCCGTTCATTTCGAACCGTCGCGTAACGACCACACAGACGTCGGTGGGCGCATACGAGATCGAGGCGGGGACGCGCGTCTATCTGAACTGGACGTCGGCGAACCGCGATGAACGGGTGTTCGGCGATCCGGACGTGTACCGCCCCGAGCAGAACGCGCCGCACAACCTCGTCTACGGCGTCGGCATCCACGCGTGTCCCGGACGCCCTCTCGCGACCTTGGAACTCGTCGCCGCGGTCGCCACGCTGCTCGAGGCGACATCGCGCATCGAGCTGTCACCCGAGGCGCAACCCGAACGCGAGACGTATCCACTCGGGGGATGGCGTCGCGTGCCGGTAAGGCTCAGACGATCGTGACGCACGCGCGCCGCGTCGCGCGGATCGTCGTTCGCGCCGGCCTGCTCATCCTGCTCACGTTCTCCATGAGCGGGCCAGCCGTCGCGGCTGAGGTCGCACTGCTCGTCGAAGCGCCTCAGATACTCGAGCCGACGGCCGCGCGTATTCGTGCGATGGATCTCTCGCGGCTGACGGATGCCCTCGCGGACGCGGGACTCGACCCGCCGCGCGAGGCGCGCATTGCGCTTCTGACCGAGTCGCACCCGCATGCGCGCGCCGTTGCCCCGTGGGTCGTCGCGCAAGCCCTGGGCGAGCGCGACATCGTGATCTTCCCGTCGCGTGTCGGCAGATATCCGCACGACTCGCTCGAGTCTGTCGTCTGGCACGAGGTCGTCCATCTCGCGCTGACGTCGCGGGCCGGCGGGCGGCCGCTGCCGCGCTGGTTCCACGAAGGCGTGGCGATGTCGGTCGAAGGATGGGGCGCGGGTGGACGCGCGCGACTGCTCGCGGCCACGTTCCGCAGCCCGACGCTCACGGACATCGATCGCCTCTTCGCGTCCGACTCGGCGCCGCAGACCGCAACCGCCTACCTGCTTGCCGCGGCCATCGTCACGGATATGCGCCGCGACATCGGCGATGCGGTGCCCGGCGCGATTGCCGCGCGCGTCGCGCGTGGAGCGCCGTTCGCGATGGCGTTCGCGGCCGAAACCGGTATGACGCCCGCCGATGCCGCCGCACGCACGTGGATGGCCTATCGACGCTGGGCCGCGTGGGTGCCGATGCTGACGAGCGGATGGGCGGTCTGGTACGGCATCCTGCTGCTCGCCTTTGCGGCGTTCGTGGCGCAGGTGCGGCGCCGCATCCTCCAGCGGCGCGCCTGGGATGAGGACGGCCTGCGTCCAGAGGAGCCGACGCAGGCCGACGACGATCAGTGATAGTGACCGTGCTCGGCTGACCACACGCGGCCGGGCGCCGGTGTCTTGCTCTGGTCGTGCCGGACGGCGGCAATCGTGAAGTACACGACCGCGATCAGTACGCCCACGAGGCCGACGATCATCAGACTCCAGGTCAGGCCGCCCTGCTCCGCCGTGCGCGCGCAGCAATGCTTGTACTTCTTGCCGCTGCCGCAGTCGCACTTGTCGTTCCGGCCCGGTTTGCGAGTCGCCATGTGCAGATGTTACCCGGCGAGCCATCGACCGGGCCAGCCTGATGGCGCTGTGCGGGCGCTCGAACGTTCGCGGGCGTGACGTAATGCTTGACACGGGGCGCGGGCGCCGCATATGGTTGTCAGTGCCAACTATGAGAACCCGCTCCGCAACCCGTGCGCCGATGTCGACGTCGGACCTCCAGCGCGACGCCGACGCGCTGCAGCGCGCCGTCGCCGACCTCGTACGCGTGTACCAGTTCCGCGATCGGGACCGCATCTGCTGTCACGACGTGTCGGTCACGCAGTGCTACGCCCTCGAAACGCTCGTCGAACACGGGCCCATGCGCCTGGGCGCCCTCGCCGCCCTCCTGTTCCTCGACAAGAGCACCGCGAGCCGCGTCGTCAATACGCTGGTGCGGAAGGGCTATGTCGAGTCGCGCCCGGATCCTACAGACGGCCGCGCGCTGCTGCTCCATCCCACGCGTGCCGGGCGCGGCCTGTGCGCGCGCATCACGTCGGAACTCGTCGAACAGCAACGGCAGTTGCTGGAAGACATGCCGCCGGAGGTCCGGACCGGTGTCGTCCAGGTGATTCAACGTCTCGCGCGCGCGGCCGATGCGCGATTCCGCGCGGGCACGGTCGGCGCGTGCTGCGTAGCGGAGGAAGGCGCCGCGACGTGCGCGTGACCTCTTGTCGATCAATTAGTTGTCAGTAACAATCAAGGGAGATGGCCATGTCCACAACACAGGTGCAGAACGCAATTCGCGAGAAGTACGGAGAGATCGCCCGCGCAGCCGGCGAGGCGTCCGGATGCTGCGGGCCGACCTGCGGCTGCGGCGATCCCATCACGTCGAATCTGTACTCGAGCGCCGAAACCGAGGGCCTGCCCGCCGCGGCCGTCAACGCGTCCCTCGGATGCGGCAACCCGACGGCACTCGTCGACCTGCGTCCCGGCGAGACCGTGCTCGATCTCGGCTCGGGCGGCGGCATCGACGCCCTGCTCTCGGCCAGGCGTGTCGGCCCGGAAGGCAAGGTCTACGGTCTCGACATGACCGACGACATGCTGGCCCTCGCACGCGAGAACCAACGGCAGGCCGGCGCGACGAACGTCGAATTCCTGAAGGGAACGATCGAGGCCATCCCGCTGCCCGATGACTCCGTGGACGTCATCATCTCCAACTGCGTGATCAATCTGTCGGTCGACAAAGACGCCGTCCTTCGCGAGGCCTTCCGCGTGCTGAAGCCAGGCGGCCGCGTCGCGGTCTCGGACATCGTCGTGCGCGGCGAAGTGCCCGAGGCGATTCGGCGCAACCTCGAGCTCTGGGTCGGCTGCGTCGCAGGCTCACTCCGCGATGATGAGTACCTGTCGAAGCTGCAGGCCGCCGGCTTCGAGGACGCAACGGTCGACCCCTGGCGCGTGTATCAGCTGGAGGACGCGCGCGCCTTCCTGACTGACGCGGGTGTCGATGTCGACAGCATTGCGTCGCAGGTCGACGGCCGCATCGCCAGCGCGTTCATCCGGGCGCGCAAACCCGAGGCGAAGGCGTGCTGCGGACCAACGTGCTGCTCGTAGGCGGGTTGGCCACCGGCAGCCCCGCGTCGAGGAGAGGCGCTCTATTCGCCGCGCAGGACCTGTGACGGATCGAACCTGGCCGCGCGCACGGCTGGACCGGCAGCGGCCAGCGCGCCAATCACGAGGATGGCGGTCACGACGCCGGCGATCGTCAACGGATCGCTCGGCGACACGCCGTAGAGCATGCCGGCCAGGAAGCGGCTCGTGGCAAGCGCGAGACCGATGCCGGCGACCGCACCGGCGCCCACGACCTTCAGCACGCCGACGATGAGTTGGGCGAGGATGGTGCCACGACCTGCGCCGAGCGCGAACCGCAGGCCGATCTCCCTGCGGCGCAGCCCGATGACGTAGCTGAGCGTGCCGTAGAGGCCGATGCCGGCGAGCACGACGGCAGCCGCGGCGAACAGCGCGATGACGATCGACCGCAGCCGGTTTTCGGTGAAGTACTCGTCGATGCGTGTCTGCAGCGGCGCGATGTCGTACACCGATCGCAGCGGCTCCACTTCCTTCATGCGCAGACGAATGGCCTGCGCGGCATCCGCGGGCTCACGCGACGTCCGCAGCAGGAAGTACGGCGTGGGCCCGGGAGTGCTGAGGCACACATAGACCGTCGGCCGCGGCTCGCGATCGAGCCCCTGCTCACGCGCGTTGCCAACCACACCGACGATGCGGCCCAGAGACGAGCCTTCATCGACGTCCGCGAGGTGCAGACCGATCGGCGATGGCCAGGCGGTCAGGTAACGATCGGCGAAGGCCTGGTTGACGAGGATTTCGCCCGTCCCCTCGCCGGTGGTGCGCCTGCACACCACGCCGCTGACGAGTGGAATCCTCAACGTCGCGAAGTACTCAGGCGAGGCAACCCGGTGATCGGCCAGAATGCGGTGATCGGCATTGGCGTCTTCGGCCACGAGCACGCGGCGCTCGAAGTCGAACGGCAGGCCTGGCAGGGTCATGGCGGTCGCGGCAGCTTCGACGCCGCTCATCCCCGCAAGGTCCTCGAGCGTCGTCTCGATGCGGCGCGTGAGGCCGGCGTAGTCTCTCGTCTCGGCGAAGCTGCCGCTCACGCGGAACGTCAGCACGTTGGCCGGGTCGAATCCGGCGTCGACGTGCGACAGCGCCTGAAAACTGCGCACCAGCAGACCGGCGCTCACGAGCAGGGCCACTGAGAGCGCGACCTGCAGCCCCACGAGCGTCCACTGGAGCGCATGGCGGCCCGACACCTGCGTGCGCCCGCCGTCTTTCAGACCGCCGCTCGAGTCCTCGCGGCCCGCACGCATGGCCGGCACGAGCGCCGACGCGAGAGCCACGAACAGGCTGCTCGCGAGCGTGTAGGCGAGTACACGGCCGCTGATGGCGGTCTCTTCGATGCGCGGCAAGTCGGCAGCGGCTATCCGGAACGCCGATCCCATCATCGCGGCCAGCGCCATGCCGAGCGCGCCGCCCGCCAGCGCGAGGAGTGTCGTCTCGGTCAGCACCTGCGCGACGATCGTCGAGCGCCCCGCGCCAAGCGACATGCGCAGCGTCATCTCGTGCCGCCGCTGCGTCGCACGCGACAGCAGCATGGCCGCGACATTCACGCACGTGATGAGCAGCAGCACGGAGACGGCGCCGAACAGCAGCCACAGCGACGCGCGCATGCCGCCGACCTGCTCGTCCTTGAGCGGCGTCACCTGAACGACGAGATCGCGGTCGGTGTCGGGGAAGTCCTGTCCGAGTTGCGCCTGCACGGCGTTGAGGTTCGCGCGCGCCTCGTCGGCGGTGACCTGCTCTTTCAGACGGCCGACGACGGTGTACCAGGGTGCGCGGCGCGACTGCGCGTAGGGCGCGTCGATGGGCGCCGGAAACCAGAGATCGATGTCGCGCTCCGGAAACAGGAACGTCCGCGGCATCACGCCTACGATCGGCGTCGAGACTCGCGCCGATCTTGACGCTGCGCATGAGCACGTCCGGGGTGCCGCCCATGCGCATCTGCCAGTACCGATGGCTCACGAGCACCGCGCGCGGGCCGCCCATCAGATGTTCCTCCGCGTTGAAGCCGCGGCCGA
>Ga0079224_100012830_pt1 | contig 11633 bp, 10 predicted proteins | sample Stecom2015_FD_80414 | JGI IMG/M metagenome (GOLD analysis project Ga0079224, IMG submission 80414) | Agricultural soil microbial communities from Utah to study Nitrogen management - Steer compost 2015 | ecosystem: Environmental > Terrestrial > Soil > Agricultural land | place: USA: Utah...
AACGACATGAGTTTATCAGATACATGTAAGTAAAAGCAAATTTTTTGTGTTAATATTTTTAGTATTATAGTTGCTTCAATAAATTCATATTTCTATTTTTACTAAAAAAAATAGATTATGGAAGCTGTATTCAGCTTGACCCCTGCAATTCACTGTTGCGACTACCTTTTAATCATTGAGCCTACTAGGCCCGTACAAAAGCAAATACATGCTTTTAAAGAATACTTCCGGAAAAGTTACCGCTATCCCAACGCAATTGTTTCAAAAGCGCATATCACGGTACTAAAATTCAGGCAGTATGAAACTTTTGAAAAGCAGTTAATTCGGCATTTCAAAAAATTGGCTACCTACATAACACCTTTTGATATCGTACTTCACGGCTTCGGTAGCTTCGGCCACACACTCTATGTAGACGTTCGAACGACGGGAGATTTCATTGATGTGTTATCCCAACATCGAAATGAACTCCGTCCGCCTCTAAAATCAGAAGGTTTCCCTCCGCATTTCGTATCTAAATTCCATATGACGATCGCCCGAAACCTGACACCGCTTCAGCATGATATCATTTGGCCGAGCTGGAACCGGACAAAGTATTACGATCGTTTTCTGGCCGATCATATGGTATTGTTGAAACGGCGATGTGGAACTTTATCTTATTCAGTAGTCCAAAAATTTCCGTTTCAGGCAATTCCTCCAGTCAAGCAGGGAAGGTTATTCGCTTAGTCGTTTTTTCCGACTATCCGGTTTTAAGAGCAAGCTCCTTGCCATACATCATTTTGCGGAGATTGTTTAGGGCATAACGCATTCTACCTAATGCTGTATTGATACTGACGTCTGTGACGTCGGCGATTTCTTTGAAACTCATTTCACCATAGTGACGCATAATAAGCACTTCTTTTTGATCATCAGGCAGCAACTGAATCATCTTTCGCAAATCTTTGTAGGTTTGTTCCCTGATCATACGTGTCTCTGCACTTTCGTCGGTAAAATGCAACACTTCAAAAATGTCGAACCCATCGCTATTAACAACCAATGGGGTACGCTGTTCCTTTCGATAATAATCAATCACCAGATTATGTGCGATACGCATAACCCACGGCAAAAATTTGCCCTCTTCATTGTAACGATCATTCCTCAGGGTGTTGATCACCTTAATGAACGTATCCTGGAAAATATCTTCCGCCAGATATTCGTCCTTTACCAATAAATAAATGGATGTATAAATTTTGGATTTATAACGGTCAATTAAAACTCCCAGCCCCGCTTCATCACCTTCAATATACGAACGAATAAGCTCTTGGTCGGTTCGTTGTTCAAGCCTCATAATACGCTACTTTTCGCTTACTATTTTCAAAAAAAGTAATTTCCTCTTGTAGTCGTATTTTCTATATGCGCTCTCCTATTGATTATTTTTTCAAAACAAAGCAAAAATTTCAGAAAATCAAAGTTTTTGTTCGAAATAAACACAAACAAAAAAGGGCCTCCGAAGCGGCAGCCCTTTCGTTTTTTTAAATAAAAAGCGGATTACTTATAGAGCGGATACTCAGCCATAAGGGTCTTTACTTTATGATGAATCTTAGTCAACGCAGCGTCATCATCGTGCTTATTAATGGCTACATCAATCATTTCAGAAATGTCCAGCATCTGCTCCTCTTTAAGTCCGCGGGTGGTAATTGCAGCTGTGCCCAACCGAATCCCGGAGGTGACGAACGGTGACCTATCATCGAACGGAACCATGTTTTTATTAATGGTGATACCGGCTTTACCCAGCGCTGCCTCTGCGGCCTTACCACTGATTCCCTTGTTGCGAAGATCTATCAGCATCAGGTGATTGTCCGTCCCGCCAGATATAATCTGATACCCCTTGTCTACGAACGCTTTCGCCAACGTGGCAGCATTCTTTTTTACCTGAATGATATATTCCATGTATTCATCGCTCAATGCTTCACCGAAAGCGATGGCTTTCGCCGCGATAATATGTTCCAAAGGACCTCCTTGCGTACCCGGGAAAACCGCCAGATCAATGAGCGATGTAATGCTACGGATTTCCCCTTTGGGCGTTTTCAGTCCCCAAGGATTCTCAAAATCCTTCCCTACCATGATCAGACCGCCACGGGGGCCCCGCAGTGTTTTATGGGTCGTAGTGGTGACCACGTGGCAATGAGGAAGTGGATCGCTGAGCAAACCGCGTGCGATCAGACCGGCGGGATGCGAAATATCGGCAACGACCAGCGCGCCGATTTCATCAGCGACCTTCCGTATGAATGCATAATCCCAATCGCGCGAATATGCTGATGCACCGCAGATGATTACTTTGGGGTTTTCCTGCAATGCTATTTCTTCCAGTTGCTTGTAATCTATCAACCCGGTCTCATTATCGACGCCGTAGAAAAGCGGTTGGTATATCTTTCCGGAAAAGTTAACCGGAGAGCCGTGGGTGAGGTGCCCGCCATGTGAGAGATCGAAACCAAGTATCTTGTCACCGGGCTGCAGCAAGGCCAAAAAGACGGCTGCGTTGGCCTGTGCGCCAGAGTGCGGCTGTACGTTTACCCATTCAGCATTGAACAGCTGCTTTGCCCTTTCGATGGCAATCGTTTCTACCTCATCCACCACTTCGCAACCGCCATAGTACCGTTTTCCCGGCAAGCCTTCCGCATACTTATTGGTCAGCACAGATCCCGCCGCCTCCATCACCTGCTTGCTTACGAAGTTTTCCGATGCAATGAGTTCGATACCCTCCTCTTGGCGTTTGAGCTCCTCATTGATTAAATTGAATATGGTTTCGTCCCTTCTCATTATGTTACAAAGAATTGAATGTTAAAAAGTTGCGCAAAGATATAAACTTGTCACTAATATTCAACCGCCCAATTCACTTTTGATGGCTTTCACCGCCGTCATATAGGGATCGTCCTCCAGCGCAGCGAGGTGATCGAAGATCACCGAACTAAGATCTTTTGCCTCTGCTGATGCCGGAAGCCCCAATGTCGCATTTCGGATAAGCGCAACGGTATTGTCTTTCAATTGGGTCACGATTGACCATGCCGCATCACTGACGTATAATTGCTGTGTAACATTGTGCTGGTATTCGGCCCGTATCTCGCTGACCAACCGCTGCTCAAACTCGGCGGCGTTCAATCCTGTTTCGTGCAGCCGGATCAACAAGTTAGATGGACGTATGCGCTCCGTGAAAAGGACCAGGCGTTCGTAAGCCTGTAACCGCAGAGGCAGAATCTCTTTAGCTGAAGCATGTCTTTTCTCGAGCACTTTGAGCTGGAATGCGTACTGGCTATATTTCGACCAAAACAGCCAATTAGCTAAACTTACCACGATGCCGCCTGCCAATGCATATTTGGCAATATCAATCAAAAAAACTTCAACTTCCATGTAAAGGGATTTGTTTACAGAACGTAAAATTCAGCATTTATCCGCAAAAGTGGGCAAAATTATCTATTTTTGTATTTAGAATTAAAACACAACGAGATGAGTACAGCAACGCTTTCACCTTCAGCACCGCTGACGTTGACACCAGGGGCCGTCAGCGAACTCAAAAAATTGAAGGAACAACAAGAGATATCGGATGATTTCGGTTTGCGGGTAGGCGTGGAAGGCGGTGGCTGCGCGGGCATGAACTACATTTTGGGATTTGATCAGAAAAAAGAAGGGGATTCCGAATTTTTAATCGAAGGCATTCGCATATTTATGAACAAAGCCCACGGACTTTACCTTGCCGGCATGGAGATTGACTTCAAAAACGGGCTTGACGCTCGTGGATTTACTTTCAACAATCCCAATGCCACCAGCACCTGTGGTTGCGGATCATCGTTTTCAGCATAAATTTTTATCCGGTATATGCGGACGATTGTTGTGGCGGATCAATCGCCAACGATCGTTTACCTATGATCCGGGCAATTGCAGACGAAATTAGGAATTGCAAGCATGACGTCCGATTCCCGTAGTGGAGCACTTGCCCGAATCACTCCCCCCTTTTTCCTTTCGTACAAATTACCTATCTTTGCATCCTCATTTTTGAAGACAAACGATTGATGTACAAGGAATATAAGCAGCTCCAATTATCCGAAATAGGTAAAGAAATACTGGCCCGCTGGCAGTCGGAGAAAATCTTCGAAAAAAGTATCTCACAGCGTCCTTCCGACCGTCCATATACGTTTTACGAAGGCCCCCCTTCCGCCAACGGGATGCCCGGCATCCATCATGTCATGGCCCGCACCATTAAGGATATCTTTTGCCGCTATAAGACCCTTAAAGGTTTTCAGGTGAAGCGCAAAGGAGGCTGGGACACCCATGGTCTACCCATCGAACTCGCTGTGGAGAAAACCTTGGGAATAACCAAAGAAGACATTGGTAAAACCATTTCCGTGGCCGACTACAACGCCGCTTGCCGCCGGGAAGTCATGAAGTACACCGATGTATGGAATGACCTTACCGAAAAAATGGGCTATTGGGTTGACCTTGAGAATCCGTACATCACCTACGAAAACGAATACATTGAAACCCTCTGGTGGATTCTGAAAGAGTTGTACAAAAAAGGATTACTGTATAAGGGATATACCATCCAACCTTATTCGCCTGCAGCGGGTACGGGTCTTAGTTCACACGAGCTGAATCAACCCGGGACGTACAAGCCGATAAAAGACACTACTATTGTTGCTCAGTTCCGCATTAAACGCGACCAGGTTCATCCTGCCATTCCGGCAATGTTTGAAGATGAACACGAAGACACTGTGCTTTTGGCGTGGACAACTACACCATGGACATTACCTGCCAACAGCGCGCTTGTGGTGGGAAAGGACGTACGCTACGTCAAGATCCGCACTTTTAACCAGTATACATATGAGCCGGTCAGTGTTATATTAGCAAAAGAGCTGGTAGGAAAATACTTCAAATCCGAAGGTCAATCCATATCCCTGAAAGAGTACAAACACGGAGATAAGATTATCCCATGGGAGGTTCGCGGAGAATTTACCGGTGCGGAATTAATAGGGTTACGTTATCATCAGCTCTTACCCTATGTTTCCAATGAGGAGCTCGAGCAAAAGGGCTTCCGGGTGATCCCGGGCGACTTTGTCACCACCGAAGACGGAACCGGCATTGTACATTCATCGGCCACGTTTGGTGCGGACGACTTCCGTGTGAGCAAGGAGAACGATGTTCCCGGTGTATTTGTCAAGGACGAAAACGGAAAGGACGTGCCCATCGTTGACAAGCAAGGACGTTTTGTGCGGGAAATCGGAGAGTTCGCTGGCCGATTCGTCAAAGAGGAATATTACAGTGATGAGGAGCGCGCCGCTGAAGGTTTTAAACCCACGGACGTACTAATTGCTATCAAGCTAAAAGAAGAAAACAAGGCCTTTGAGGTTAAAAAATACGAGCACAGCTATCCGCACTGCTGGCGTACAGATAAGCCGGTACTCTATTATCCGTTAGACAGCTGGTTTATACGGACAACTGCAGTGAAAGAAGAGCTGGTCTCACTCAACAAGACCATCAACTGGAAGCCGGAAGCGACCGGAACGGGCCGTTTCGGGAACTGGCTTGAAAACCTCGTCGATTGGAACCTCTCCCGCTCCCGCTATTGGGGAACACCATTACCAATTTGGCGCAGTGCCGACGAAAATGAAGAAATCTGCATCGGCTCAATCGCAGAGCTAAAAGATCGAATCGACGTCAGTTTAGCGTCCGACGTACTCAGTGGGGAGGAGAAAGCCAAGTTAAGGGAGTTTCAGGACAAATTTGGCACCCAGGAGCTTGATCTGCACCGGCCATACGTGGATGACATCGTATTGGTATCGGAGCGGGGCCAGAAACTATACCGGGAACCGGACCTCATCGACGTTTGGTTTGACAGTGGAGCAATGCCTTTTGCCCAATGGGGATTGGATCAGCAAAAAATTGCTGACGGCAGCACCGAGCCGTTTAATGCTGAATTTGCAGGCGCATACCCAGCCGACTTCATTGCGGAGGGGGTTGACCAGACACGCGGGTGGTTCTTTACCCTACACGCTATATCTACCATGTTGATGGGCTCGGTTGCCTTTAAAAACGTCGTTTCCAACGGTTTAGTTCTTGACAAAAACGGCAACAAAATGTCCAAACGGCTGGGCAATGCCGTTGACCCTTTTGCCACCATCGAAAAATACAGCGCAGACGCCACCCGTTGGTATATGATCAGCAATGCTGCTCCTTGGGACAACCTAAAATTCAACGAGGAAGGATTAGACGAAGTGCGCCGTAAGTTCTTCGGCACGTTGTACAATACCTACGCGTTTTTCGCTCTCTATGCAAACATCGATAAATTTGTCTACCGGGAGGCGGAACTTTCCTTTGCCGAGCGGCCAGAAATCGACCGCTGGATCATCTCCCTTCTTCATAGTTTAACCAAAGAAGTCGATGGCTACTATGCGGATTTTGAACCAACCAAAGCAGCGCGGGCGATCCAGTCATTTGTGGATGAACATCTAAGCAATTGGTATGTCCGGCTATGCCGCCGACGGTTTTGGAAAGGCGAGTATACGCAGGACAAAATTTCTGCCTATCAAACCCTTTACACGTGTCTTAACACCATTGCGAAGTTGATGTCTCCCATCGCTCCATTTTTCAGCGACCGATTGTATCTTGACTTGAACGGTGCTACCGGCAAAGAATCTGCAGAATCTGTTCACCTGGCTGACTTCCCCGCCTATCAAGCCGACTTGGTTGATAAGGATCTGGAAGACCGCATGGCATTAGCGCAGGATATCTCCTCACTCACCTTGTCTCTGCGTAAAAAAACGGGAATTAATGTGCGTCAGCCGCTAAACAAAATCCTTCTCCCTGTGCTCGATGACGATTTTCGACGGAAAGTCAGTACCGTAAAAGATTTAATTCTTACGGAGACCAATATCAAGGAAATCGAGTTCATCACCGATACATCGGGGATTGTAAAGAAGAAAATTAAACCCAACTTTAAGGCCCTGGGGCCTAAGGTTGGTAAGGATATGAAAGAAGTTGCCGCCGCGATACAAGCACTACGTCCGGAAGAAATTTCGACCTTGGAGCAGGAGGGAAAGATTGAGGTACTCAACTCAAAATATACCGTCCAGGCTTCCGATGTGGAGATTATCGCTGAGGATGTCGCCGGGTGGCAGGTAGCCAATCTGGGCCGGCTAACCGTAGCCCTGGATGTACATATCACACCTGAACTGAAGAGTGAAGGCATTTCGCGCGAACTGATTAACCGCATCCAGAACCTACGTAAGGAGCGTGGTTTTGAAGTGACGGACCGCATTCGCGTAAGCTTAAGCAACATTCCGTCCATCGCTGACGCCGCTCAGGGTAATTTATCTTATATTCGCACCGAAATATTGGCAGACTCTTTGATATTCGAGGATAGTCTTACTTCGGGAGAGACCATAGAGATCGACGACGAGAAGATGAATGTTTTAATCGAAAAAGTGTAAAATTATGTCAAATAACAACGAAAAAACACGGTATAGCGATGCTGAGTTACAGGAGTTCAAGGAAATTATCCTGGAAAAGCTTCGTATCGCGAAAGAAGAACTGTCATCTTTAACCAAATCGCTTAACGCCAGCAATGCGAACGGAACTGACGATACGGCAGGCACTTTCAAGACGCTGGAAGACGGATCGGCAACGTTGGAAAAAGAACAAACGAATCAACTGGCGGCCCGTCAGAAAAAATTCATCGATAACCTGGAAGCTGCATTGGTGCGTATAGAAAATAAAACCTACGGTATTTGCAGAGAAACCGGGAAGCTTATTCAGAAAGAACGACTTCGCGCGGTTCCGCATACGACGTTGAGCATGGAAGCCAAAATGAAACAATACTAATCAGGCTGTCAGCTATCAACGTATACGGCTGACAGCCGACAGCTAAGAACGATGAAAGGCTATACCAAACCCGTCATACTGATTGCGTCGGTTCTCCTCATTGACCAACTTTCTAAATTGTGGATCAAGCTCAACATGACGCTTGGACAAGAATATAAAATACTGGGTAATTGGTTTATTATCCATTTTACCGAAAATAACGGGATGGCTTTCGGCCTAGAGTTCGGCGGTGAGGCCGGGAAGCTGGCTTTATCGCTCTTCCGCATAGCTGCGGTTATCGGCATTGGTTATGGCCTCCATTACATGGTTAAGCGCAAGTATCACCGCGGATTTATCCTCAACGTCGCCCTGATTTTCGCGGGTGCCATGGGAAACATTATTGACTCCACGTTTTACGGTTTACTTTTCAGCGAGAGCACTTGGTTTGACAAAGCCCAGCTGTTTCCGCCGGGAGGGGGTTATTCCGATTTGTTCCACGGAAAGGTAGTGGATATGTTGTATTTTCCCCTCATTCAGGGGCATTTCCCACAATGGTTTCCCATCTGGGGTGGAGAAGATTTCCTTTTTTTCAGGCCTGTATTTAATATTGCAGACTCCGCCATCACAGTTGGCGTAGCGTTGATACTGCTCTACCAAAAGCGCTACTTTAAAGAAGAAATCGTAGAGCCTGAAAGTTATAACAGCGAAGTGATTGAAGACTGAATAAAACTCTTTTAGTATGTTACCCCGTATCGATTTCACTGAAACGCCCGCGTATAAATACCTGAGCAACCATTATATTGACATTGCACCGAAACATCTCCGTGATTTATTCCGCGAAGACCCTCAACGGTTCGATAAATTTTCTGTCACATTTGGCGATATTTTTTTCGATTATTCCAAAAATCGTATCGACGATACAACCAAGGCGCTCCTGCTTCAGCTTGCGCGCGAATGCCACCTGGAAGACGCGATTCAGGCGATGTTTACGGGCGACGCCATTAATGAAACGGAAAACCGGGCCGTACTACATACTGCCCTACGAAACCAAGGTGACGAGCCCCTTCTCGTGGGCGGACAGGACGTGATGCCGGAGGTGCGCCGTGTGTTAAACAAAATGCGTGAGTTTTCTGATAAAGTTATCCGTGGCGAATGGAAAGGTCACACGGGCAAGGCGATTACAGATGTTGTAAACATAGGTATAGGGGGCTCCGATCTAGGACCTGTTATGGTTACCGAAGCACTCAAGCCCTATAAAAACCATCTCAACATCCATTTTGTTTCCAACGTAGACGGTACACACATTGCCGAAACGCTAAAGGGCATTAACCCTGAGACCACCCTGTTTCTGATAGCTTCTAAGACCTTCACTACGCAGGAAACCATGGCCAATGCGCATACCGCCCGTCAATGGCTGTTTGACAGCGGGGCGGACCTTTCTGCAGTTGCCAAGCATTTCGTAGCGTTGTCCACCAATGCGAGAGCGGTGGGCGATTTCGGAATCGACACCCAAAATATGTTTGAGTTTTGGGACTGGGTGGGTGGACGCTATTCCCTGTGGAGTGCAATCGGGTTGTCGATTGTACTAAGCATCGGGTATGAAAACTTTTCCGAGTTGCTCCGTGGGGCGCATGCATCGGACGAACATTTTCGGAATACCCCATTGGAAGAAAATATTCCCGTTCTAATGGCGATGATTGGCATCTGGTACAACAACTTTTTTGATGCCGAAACACAGGCTATTTTGCCTTACGACCAGTACCTCCACAGGTTTGCTGCCTATTTCCAGCAAGGGGATATGGAAAGTAACGGAAAATACGTGGACAGGAATGGTAAACCTGTTGATTACCAAACCGGACCTATCATTTGGGGTGAGCCGGGAACCAATGGGCAACACGCGTTTTATCAGCTGATTCATCAGGGCACGAAATTGATTCCCTGTGATTTTATTGCTCCTGCTCAAACCCATAATCCGCTGGGCGACCATCACATGCTGTTACTTTCTAATTTCTTTGCCCAAACGGAAGCATTGATGAACGGAAAAGACGAAGAAGAGGTAGTGGCAGAACTGAAGAAGGCGGGCAAAAATGACGACGAAATTGAACGGATCAAACCTTTCAAGATTTTTGAAGGTAATCGGCCGAGCAATTCCTTCCTGGTCAAAAAAATTACACCTTATACGTTGGGGTCTCTGATTGCTTTGTATGAGCATAAAATCTTTGTGCAGGGCATTGTCTGGAACATCTTCAGCTTTGATCAATGGGGGGTAGAGCTGGGTAAACAGCTAGCGGGTAACATCCTACCCGAGTTGCGTCATGACGAATCGGTTCTTTCGCATGATGCATCGACAAACGGATTGATCAATCAGTACAAGCAATGGCGCAACTAACCATTCGGTGAACGGTTTTTACCGACTAGCGCCGGTGTATCGTGTATCCCATTGTCCACTCGACAAAATCCGCCTTTGCGCCGTGGGCTTTGATAGACACGCCGGCGTACATATCTTTCCAAATATAATATCGTGTACCAAGGCGCAAAAAGACAGCCTTTATTTCTCCGTTAAAGTTATTCCGGTGCAAGTACACGCCGGCGTTTCCGTTAAGAAATAATTTACGGGTCAGCACATGATCCACATAAAATGCCGGCCCTCCGGAGAACATAGAACCAAGCTTATTGAGCGCGTCACCCGCGATTTCCGGTTGATTGCCTGAGTCAGAGTAGAAGAGGTCGCCCCCCATACCGAGGCGCCATTTATACCCCACCGAGTAGCTCCAATAGAGGCCTACGGTCGACTTAAAATATCGCCTTCTGTTCTTGGGTTCAAATTGCTTGATACCAAAGGCATAGTGCATATGAAGTTGTCCCCTTTCATCGGCCGCCGGCAGCTCCCGTTTTGTAAAATCCGGTGTCTTTTGATATGGAACGTATGTCACCGACAGGCTCAGCGGCAACAGGTTTATTCCTTTATTGGGTTGCCGGATAGAACCATTGGAGAAGTGGTGAAATGATAAGCCGGCGCCCAGCAGTAAGTAGCTGCTTAACCGGTAGTTAGCCTGCACCCCCAAATCGATAAACACGTTACGGTGAGATCCGAGCAAGATATTTAGGGGGTTTTTTTCCTCGTTATATGGTTCAAAATTACCAGCTAACCCCAAAGAAATCCGGTAGTTAAGATCCCACCTTTTAAAGCGACCTGCCTCGATAGGTGCTGCAAAAAAGCCATAGATCGCGGTGGGCGTACCGATTTCAGGCTTCCGGAACGTGCTAGCATAGAGTCCTATCCCGTAGACAGGGTAGTTATATAATTGATGGTAGGCATCTCCTTTACGATCCGTCTGCCAACCGATCCGGAGGTTTATGCCATTATAATAGATCGTTCCGAAGGACTCCCGAATCTGCTTGTTCGCGGAAATCATTCCTCCGTTCTCGACGTCCAACTGCACCAGCAGCTGCCGCCGTTTGTTGATGTCCAAATAAGGGGTATCTATCCGGCCCGAGGCCAGACCTGTGCCTGCAAGTGATGAATGTTGCAAAACAGGAAAATAGCAATGACCCCCCATCGGTAGAAATAAGGCATTGCTTTGATCACGAAGAATAGACGCCCCGAAGGGCGTATAAGTTAAGAAATTGCATCTAAGGCTGCAGCATAGTTGGGTTCGTTGGCAATTTCCGAAACCTGTTCAGTGTAAACCACTTTCCCATTTTCATCGACGACGACAACCGCACGGCTCAACAAGCCTGCCAACGGTCCGTCAGAAATTTTCAATTGGTAAGCATCGGAAAAGTTACTGTTCTTATACTCAGAA
>Ga0079224_100012831_pt1 | contig 11632 bp, 8 predicted proteins | sample Stecom2015_FD_80414 | JGI IMG/M metagenome (GOLD analysis project Ga0079224, IMG submission 80414) | Agricultural soil microbial communities from Utah to study Nitrogen management - Steer compost 2015 | ecosystem: Environmental > Terrestrial > Soil > Agricultural land | place: USA: Utah...
ATGTTCATCCGGAAGGACTATTTTCAGGAGGTGATGTGGAAGGAAATGCTGCAGACCCCCCTTCGGTCGCGGGGCGAATACGTTTACAGTGATTTAAGCATGTATTTTATGCGGGCCGTGGTGGATGCGGTCACCGGTGAACGGATGGATCATTACCTCGACCGCGAATTCTACCGGCCGCTGGGGCTGAGCACGATGGGGTTCCTGCCCCGCTACCGGATTCCTCTGAACCGCCTGGTGCCCACCGAAAACGATACCTATTTCAGGATGCAACTGCTCCGGGGGGATGTGCACGATCAGGGGGCGGCAATGGCAGGTGGAATTTCGGGCCATGCAGGCTTGTTTTCAAATGCAAACGATCTGATGATTGTGGGACAGATGCTGCTTAATGGAGGGGAGTACGGAGGGAGGCGGTACCTGGAAAGCGAAACCGTAAAACTCTTCAACACCCCGCCCTATAAAGGAAACCGCCGGGGGCTTGGTTTTGACAAGCCCCGACCGGACCCTTCGTCCACCCTAATGAAATCGGGCGTATCCCCGGAGACCTTCGGGCATACCGGTTTCACGGGAACCTGTATCTGGATCGATCCCGTGTCGGATATCGTGTATATTTTCCTTTCCAACCGGGTGAATCCCAGTGCGGACAATTGGAAGTACAACGAAATGGAAATCAGGCCCCGGATCCAAAAAGCAATCTATAATAGCATCAAACGGTAGGCGCCCTGGCCTGCTTTTATCCCAAACAAATTCGATGAAACCGGGGTTATCTTGGATATGAAAATTGGAATAGTATGCTACCCTACCTTTGGGGGAAGTGGCGTGGTGGCCACTGAACTAGGGAAAGCCCTTGCCGATAACGGGCATCAGGTTCATTTCATTACCTATAACCAGCCAGCCCGGCTGGATTTTTTTTCTGAGAACCTGTATTACCACGAGGTAGCTGTTTCCCAGTATCCACTATTCCAATACCAGCCGTATGAGTCCGCCCTGGCCAGTAAAATGGTGGATGTGGTAAAACATGCCTGTTTGGATGTATTGCACGTCCATTATGCGATTCCGCATGCCTCTGCAGCATTCATTGCCAAACAGATCCTGGCGGCCAACGGCATCAAGATCCCGGTCATCACTACCTTGCACGGAACGGATATCACCCTGGTGGGAAAGGACCGGACCTACAACCCGGTGGTGACTTTTTCAATTAATCAGTCCGATGGCGTCACGGCGGTGTCGGAACATCTGAAAAGGGACACCTACGAGCATTTCGATATTTCCAAGGAAATACGGGTTATTCCGAATTTCATTGATCTGAAGCGTTTCAATCATCAGGTGCGGGACCACTTCAAGCGGGCGATCGCGCCCGAAGGGGAACGGATTTTTATTCATACCTCGAATTTCCGGAAGGTAAAACGGGTGAAAGACGTGGTTTCCATCTTTTACACCGTGCTCAAAAAGCTTCCCGCCAAATTGCTTCTGGTGGGGGATGGCCCCGAGCGGGCCTCGGTGGAAGATCTTTGCCGGGAATTGAACATTGCCGATCATGTCCGTTTTTTGGGGAAGCAGGAATCGATCGAAGAATTGTTATCGGTATGCGACCTGTTTTTAATGCCATCGGAATCGGAAAGTTTCGGGTTGGCTGCACTGGAAGCGATGGCCTGCAGCGTTCCGGTGGTTTCTTCCAATACCGGCGGTCTGCCCGAGCTGAACGTCGACGGTGAAACCGGCGTTCTGGTCGATGTAGGCGATGTGGAACGAATGGCCGAGAAAGCGATCTATATTCTGGAAGACGACGAACGCTTGCTGCAATTCAAGAAAAACGCCCTGGCCCGGGCCAAAAAGTTCGATATTGAACTGATCATGCCCATGTACGAGGACTATTACCGGGAGATCGCCGGATTATATCCTGAACGGGTAAAGAATTGCGATCCGATCGTATAGGCTTCCGCCGGAACCCTTACTTCAATAGGTGCTTTAGCTGAATAATTTCGTTTTCCTTCAGGAGGCGCCATTTCCCACGCGGCAGATCTTTCTTGGTCAGGTTGGCGTATAATACCCGGTCCAGTTTGATAACCTGATAATCCAACGACTCAAATATCCGGCGGACAATGCGGTTCCGCCCGCTGTGGATCTCTACCCCGATCTCTTTTTTCGAACCGCCTTCCACATAGGCGATGTCATCTACATGGATCGGGCCGTCCTCCAGGGTCAGCCCTTCCTGGATCCGGCGCAGGTCGTCCTCCTTGAGCGCTTTGTTCAGCGTTACATAATATACTTTGGGGATCCGGTTGCGCGGATGCGATAATTTTTCGGCCAGGTCGCCGTCGTTTGTCAGCAGCAGCAGGCCGGTCGTGTTCCGGTCCAGCCGCCCCACGGGATAAACCCGTTCACTGCTGGCTCTTTTAATCAGCTCCATGACCGTTTTCCTTTCCTGCGGATCGGAAGTCGTTGTGATGTAATCTTTGGGTTTGTTCAGTAGGAGATACACAAAGCGCTGGGGTTTCAGCAGACGGCCGTTGAATCTGACCTGGTCGCCGGGCTTCACCTTGAATCCCATTTCGGTAACCGGCTGACCGTTTACCGTCACCGCCCCCGCGGTTATCAGTTCGTCTGCCTTGCGGCGGGAAGCGATTCCCGCGCTGGCGAGGTAACGGTTCAAACGGATGGTGCCGTCGTTACTTTCCAATTTTCCTCTGGAAACCGGGGAGTTTGTTCCCCGTTTCTTTGAGAAACCTCCACTTCCTTTTCGCGGAGATCCTTTCCGTGTACCTGCCGGGAGCTTGTCGTCGCGACCGTTCCTTTTGCGTCTCATTGCCAATTATCTGATTTTCTGCGCAAAGGTACAATTAATATTGGCATGGAGCTTGCGCGGTGTGCGGGAATTCTTCGAAAGAAGGAATTTGAAGCCCTTCATCCGCTTCAAATTGGTAAGATGGTGGAATAAATTGATAGGAATGATACGACGATACCTGTTATCGAGTGTTTCCGTACTTGTTGTTCTTTCGTTTACAAAACTTTTTTCCTACACTGAGTCCAGAACCGCCGGTGCGCCCAGAGAACGGGCAACCGATAGCACCCAATCGGGGGTTCCGGACATCTCAAGGCACGACTTACTGACAGAAAAGCCGGGTTTTCCCTTTATGCTGAGTTTTGCAGGGGAGCCCATTCCGTTGGAAAATAAAAGCGTATTTGAAAAAATGGACCGTGCGCTGAAGAGGCAGTATAAGCAGCTTCAGGGCAATAGGAAATTGCTGGAACTGAATCCGCGCACGATGTCGGTGATTGACGAGATCCTCCGGGAGCACGATATCCCCACGGATTTCCGTTACCTGCCGATCATTGAAAGCCGGTTGAGTACAGCCACTTCCCATAAAGGCGCGGGCGGTTACTGGCAGTTCATGCCCGCCACAGCCCGGCATCTCGGATTGGTGGTCAATGAAGTCGTGGACGAGCGTAACGACCTGGTTAAATCTACCCGGGCGGCATGCAAATACCTGCGGATACTCTACGAGGAACTCGGTTCCTGGACTCTCGCAGCCGCAGCCTATAACATCGGGCAGGGAAAACTCCAAAAGGAACTGGAACGGCAGAATACCGGCAGCTACTATTTTCTTGACCTCAATCGGGAAACCGAGCGTTATCTCTACCGGTTGGTGGCCATCAAAGAATTGCTGAGCCGCCCGTCCATGTACCACCTGGTTTACGGTGAGCAAGGCCAAAAAATTTAGCAGATTTTCCTATCCCTTTAAACTTTTCGGGGAATAACTCGTTATTTTGCAACACATGAGCGAGTTAATACCGGACCTGGGCGAACAGGCGAATGTAGAAGTTTACGGCGCCAGGGTACATAACCTTAAAAATATAGATGTTTCATTTCCCCGCAACAAGCTGGTGGTCATTACCGGATTGAGCGGGAGCGGCAAATCGTCTTTGGCATTTGATACCATTTATGCCGAAGGGCAGCGGCGTTATATTGAAACATTCGGTGCCTATTCCCGCCAGTTTCTGGGAAGTCTGGAGCGGCCCGACGTGGATAAGATATCCGGCCTGAGCCCGGTGATTTCAATCGAGCAGAAAACCACTTCGCGGAATCCCCGCTCCACGGTCGGAACCGTGACCGAGATTTACGATTTCATGCGTTTGCTTTTCGCCCGTATTGCCGACGCCTATTCGTATCATACCGGCGAGCCGATGGTGAAAATGTCGGAAGACGAAATTATCCGCGTTATCTCGGAGCGGTTCGAAGGCCAGGCCGTGAATATACTGGCGCCCGTGGTGAAAGGACGGAAGGGACATTACCGGGAATTGTTTGAGCAGATAAGAAAACAAGGCTACCTGAAGGTTCGGGTAGACGGGGAGATCCGGGACGTGGTTCCCAAAATGCAGGCCGACCGGTATAAAATACACGATATTGAGATAGTTGTGGACCGGCTGGAGGTGAATCCGGCGAACAAAAGACGACTGGCCGATTCGGTGCGTTCGGCCATGAAGCAAGCCAAAGGGATCATTAAAGTTGCCGATGCTTCGGGCGCGGAATTCCATTACAGCAAATTTCTGATGTGCCCCACCACCGGGCTCTCCTACGATGAGCCCCAGCCCAACACCTTTTCCTTTAATTCGCCCTACGGCGCCTGTCCCCTATGCGGCGGATTGGGGTACGTAATGGAAATTGATGAAAATTCGGTCATTCCCGACCCGTCACTGAGCATTATGCAGGGCGGACTGGCTCCGCTGGGTGAGTATCGGCAGATCTGGATATTTCAGATACTGCAGGGCCTTGGGAAAAAGTATAATTTTTCGCTGGGCGCACCGCTTGGCAAGTTGCCCGATGAGGTAAAGCAGATCCTGTTGCACGGAACCGATGAGATTGTCCCTGTGGAGGTCAGTTACAATAAAGATTACAAGCAAACCTATCAGGTACATTTCGATGGGATCATCAAAATGCTGGAAGAACAGCAGAGCCGCCGGGAGGACGACAGCGGCAGCCTGGATGATTTCCGCTCGTTGAAAACCTGTCCCTCTTGCGAGGGAGCAAGACTGAAAAAAGAGTCCCTGCACTTCAGGGTATTGGATAAGAATATCCATGAGTTGGCCTGCATGGACATCCGCCAGTTGGACGAATGGTTTGCGTCGGTAGGCGAGCAGCTGAGCGAGCGGAAGCAAGTCATCGCACGGGAAATTCTCAAGGAAATCCGGTCGCGGATTGGCTTTTTGCTAGGCGTCGGGCTGGATTACCTGACGCTGGATCGCCCTGCCAGGACACTTTCCGGAGGTGAAGCGCAGCGGATCAGACTGGCCACCCAACTCGGATCCCAGCTGATGAATGTGCTGTATATCCTGGACGAACCCAGCATCGGTTTGCATCAGCGCGATAACGAGCGGCTGATTACGGCGCTGAAACACCTCCGCGATATCGGAAATACGGTTCTGGTGGTGGAGCACGACAAGGACATGATCCTGGCGGCCGATCACGTGATCGACATGGGGCCTGCGGCGGGTCTGCATGGAGGCGAGGTTGTTTCGGAAGGGGACTATCAAACGTTATTGAATTTCGCCAGCATTACGACCGATTACCTGAAAGGCAAGAAGGAGATCAAGGTGCCGGCCACGCGCAGGGAGGGAAATGGGAAAGTGCTGCGTCTGGAAGGGGCTTCCGGGCATAACCTGAAAGACGTGTCGGTCGAATTTCCACTTGGTAAATTCATTTGTGTGACCGGAGTCTCCGGAAGTGGGAAATCTTCTTTAATCACCGAAACGCTGTATCCAATATTGAACAGCCATTTCTTCAAAGCGAAAAAGAAGCCGCTTCCCTACAAGGCGATACACGGACTCAAGCACATCGACAAAGTCATTGAGATCGATCAGTCCCCCATCGGGCGCACTCCCCGGTCCAATCCGGCTACCTATACCGGGGTGTTCTCCGACATCCGGTCCCTCTTTGCCCAGCTGCCTGAGTCGAAGATCAGGGGTTATAAACCCGGAAGGTTTTCCTTCAACGTAAAAGGCGGACGCTGCGAAACCTGCCAGGGAGCAGGCATGAAAGTGATCGAGATGAATTTCCTTCCCGATGTGACGGTGCCCTGCGAGGAATGCAACGGCCGGCGTTATAACCGGGAAACCCTGGAAGTCCGATTTCGCGGGAAGTCCATTAACGACGTACTGAACATGAGCGTGGAGGAAGCGGTGCCTTTCTTTGAGAACCTCCCGTCCATTCACCGTAAAATAAAAACACTGCTCGATGTGGGTCTTGGGTATATTACCCTGGGTCAGGCTTCCACCACCTTGTCTGGAGGAGAGGCGCAGCGTGTAAAGCTGGCCACGGAACTTTCCAAGAAGGATACGGGAAAAACCTTTTATATCCTGGATGAACCCACTACCGGTCTGCATTTCGAGGATATCCGAGTGCTGCTGGGAGTACTGGATAAACTGGTTGACAGAGAGAATACGGTACTGGTAATTGAGCACAACCTGGATGTGATCAAAGTGGCCGATCACGTGATTGATCTCGGCCCGGAAGGCGGTAGCGGAGGCGGCGAAATTGTCTTCTCGGGAAGTCCCGACGAGCTAATCCGTCAGGAGAACAGTTATACCGGCAGGTTTCTAAAAAAGGAGCTTTCCTAGCGCTACTGCCCGTTCACCGAGCTATCCAATACCTCCCATTCAATTGTGCCGTCTGTTACTGTGTAGCGGAGAATCATGTTGCCAGCCACGTGCCCATCCTCAAAATAAGCGATTGCCCATTGCCGGCCCAGCAAGGCCGCATGCCAGATACGCATCCTCCCTCCCAGTACCGCCTCCTGGGGAATGAGCTGATGCTGCTGGTACAGATTATTCAACAGCTCCGTTTCCGGATTGCGCAGCCCCCTTTTTTTGAAATAGTTGATATCCGATTCGCTAAACAGGCTGTCGGACAGCTTGTTCAGATAATAGGTGCTTGCTTTCAGCTCGGTCATGGAGTCGGACCGAAGTTTCAGCTCAAAATCCAGACCCCGGTTGCTTGCATAGAGGGCGTCCCGCTCTTTCCTGACTTTTCTGTACTGAAAAAATAAAATGACCAGCAGGAATAGCAGAAAGATTTCCAAAAGTATATGGTAAGCGTGTTTCATAGTCCGGTTTTGTATTAGCCCACCAAAAACCCGGCCAGTTAAGCCGTCTGGGCTACATAGCTTTTCTTCCATTCCCGGTACCCTTTAATGCACAAAAGGGTATAAAAAACCGAGAGCCCGGCATAGAAATACAGTTCGCGGTCTGCATGCAGCCAAATGGAAATTCCGTTGATCACAAACCAATAATGCCAGGCGGAAAGGACTTTCCTGGCCTCCATATAAGTGGCGACAAATGCAAACACGGTCAGTCCGGCGTCCACAAACGGACGGGGCGAATCCGTATGTGTTTCCATCAGCTGTCCGATGCCCAGGGTCAGGAGCAGGCTGGCCGAAATCGCGATCACATGGCTTCGTGGTAGCCAGGTGGTAACCGGGGTTTTGCGATCGCTGGTCCGGTGCGTTGCCCAGAATACCCATCCGTATATTCCCGCCAACACATAGAATACATTCAGGCCGGCTTCCAGGTAAAGTTTGAATTCGATGTATATAAAGACCGTGATGGCCGAAGAGAGGATCCCGAAGAGCCAGCACCAGATATTTTCGCGGATGATCAGGAGCAGGTAGAGAATCCCGCAAACGACACCGGCAATTTCAAGAATCCTGAAAAAATCCATATTTTACCTTAGGGGAGAAATTATTGCATGATTTGCCGGCTAAATTAATATTTTTGCGCGGCGGTAGGATATAATAATCAATTCAAAGGACATGCAAGTCAAAGCTTTTTTAACAACAACGGTCTGTTTGTTGCTTATGCTTCCCATTTCATGGCCTGCAGCCGCCCAAAAGTCTGCCCTGACCGTGGACAGCCGGTATCCTTTGATTCCCCTGCCGGCGAATCTGCAACCGAAGGAAGGTGAGTTTTTGATAAGTCCCACCACGCTGCTGTCAGTCAATACCGAAGCCAAAGAGGCCAGCGAACTGGTGGATTTCCTCGGGGAGGTGATTTCTGCCTCGCTTCAAGGGAAAAAAATAAAAACCAGGGTCAGCAATGCCGAGGGGGCGCCGGAAACCAATTCCATTCAACTGCTCATCGATGGAAATAGTTCCATTCCACCTGAAGGATACGAACTGGAGGTCCAGCCCGGATGGATCCAGCTGAAGGCAAGCAGCCCCACCGGCGCTTTCTGGGGAGTGCAGACACTCCGGCAACTGCTTCCGCCGGTCAAGGGAAAGTCCGGTCAGGAACCGGTCGCGGTGCCCTGCGTCCGGATCGAGGACGCGCCCCGCTTTTCCTACCGCGGTCTGCACCTGGACGTGGTGCGTCATATGTTTCCGGTTGCCTTTATCAAAAAGTACATCGATCTGATGTCGAGGTATAAGCTGAATACCTTCCATTGGCATCTGACCGATGATCAGGGCTGGCGGATCGAAATTAAAAAGTACCCCGCGCTGCAAAAAGTGGCCGCCTTCCGGAACGAAACCCTGATTGGTCATTACAGCGATCAGCCGGAGCGGTTTGACGGAAAACGGTACGGGGGTTATTACACCCGCAAGGAGGTGAATGAGGTGGTGGAATACGCCAGGCTTCGCCATGTGACCATCATCCCGGAAATTGAGATGCCGGGTCACGCCCTGGCTGCCCTTTCGGCCTACCCCGGACTGGGCTGCACGGGAGGGCCCTACACGGCGGCTACCAAATGGGGCGTTTTTGAAGATATTTTTTGCGCCGGCAACGACGAAACCTTTCATTTTCTGGAGGATGTGCTGGAAGAGGTGATGACGCTGTTTCCCGGCAAATACATTCATGTGGGAGGTGATGAAGCGCCGAAGAAACGCTGGAAGAATTGTCCGAAATGTCAGGCCCGCATAAAAGCCGAAGGATTGAAAGACGAACACGAACTTCAAAGCTATTTTATCCAGCGGATCGAAAAATTCCTGAACGCGCGGGGGAGACAGCTTATCGGCTGGGACGAAATACTGGAAGGGGGGCTTGCACCCAATGCGGCGGTGATGTCCTGGCGGGGCGCATCCGGCGGAATTGACGCGGCCCGGCAGGGACACGATGTGGTGATGACTCCCAACGCGCATCTTTATCTGGACCATTATCAGGGGCAGGGACCCGCTGAGCCGGTGGCCATCGGTGGATTTACTCCGCTAAAGGAAGTATATGATTATGAGCCGGTTCCCGCTGAGCTAAGCGGTGCGGCAACTGCCCGTGTGCTGGGAGCGCAGGGAAACTTGTGGACGGAATACATTCCAACCCCGGAGCACGCGGAGTATATGGTCTATCCGCGGGCGCTGGCTCTTGCGGAAGTGGTGTGGACACCGGTGGACCAGAAAAATTACAACGGCTTTTTAAAAAGATTACAGGGTAATTTGCAACACCTGTCCGCCCTGGAGGTGAACTATGCGCGGCATGTATTCGACGTACAGGGTACTGCGAAAGCCGACGCCGGGAGGCTGCTGGTTACCCTGCATTCGGAAGATCAAAGCGCGGAGATCCGCTATACCCTGGACGGCAGCCAGCCGGTTATTTCCTCGCCGAAGTACGAAAATCCCCTTTCCATTGATTCCCCGGTCACGGTAAAGGCGGCCCGATTTAAGAATGGTCAGCTTGTAGGCAACGTATTTGAACAGGTTTATTTTGCACACAGAGCGCTTGGGAAAACCGTGAGCCTGACGCAAGCTCCCAGTGAGAAATATCCGGGCGAAGGCCCGCAGTCTTTGGTTGACGGCTTGCCGGGAAGCGCGCGCACTGCCGATAACTGGCTGGGGTGGGAAGGACAGGACATGGAAGCGGTTGTGGATCTGGGGGAAGCCCAGCTGGTAAATTCCATTTCGCTGCATTTCGGCAACTCCCGCGGACAATGGATCCACGCGCCGGCGAAGGTGGAGGTGTGGTTTTCCTACGATGGATCGGCGTTTACGCCTTATTTCGAGCAGGCCGGTATTTCATCGGACGAGGCAACGGTGAAACTGGACATTCCGGTGGGTGAGGAGAATATCCGTTATATTAAAGTGATCGCACACAATGCAGGTGAAATTCCCTCGGGCAACCCCGGAGCAGGTCACCAAGCCTGGCTGTTTGCGGATGAAATAATAGTTGAATGAACATGAAACGAGATACACAAGTTTTTAAGCTTATCGATGAGGAGCTTAAACGCCAACGGGAAGGACTGGAGCTGATTGCTTCGGAAAACTTCACGAGCCTGCAGGTGATGCAGGCGCAAGGGTCCTGTCTTACCAATAAGTACGCGGAGGGCTTACCGGGACGCCGATATTACGCGGGTTGCCAGGTGGTTGATGAAACCGAGCAATTGGCAATTGACCGGGCGAAGGAATTGTTTAATGCCGCCTGGGTTAACGTGCAACCCCATTCCGGAGCGCAGGCCAATGCGGCAGTCATGCTCGGATTGCTGAAGCCGGGTGACAAAATACTTGGATTTGACCTTTCCCACGGCGGGCATCTTACACACGGGTCGCCGGTGAACTTCTCCGGCCGTTTGTATCAGCCGGTCTTTTACGGGGTGGATAAAAACACCGGTCTGATCGACTACGACCAGATGGAGCGGACCGCGATCGCCGAAAAACCGCGCCTGATCATCTGTGGAGCATCGGCTTATTCGCGTGACTGGGATTACGAACGCATCCGCGCAATCGCCGACCAGGTGGGCGCGCTGCTTATGGCGGATATCGCCCATCCCGCGGGACTCATTGCCCGGGGGCTGCTCAATGATCCGCTTCCGCATTGCCATGTGGTAACCACCACAACCCATAAAACACTGCGGGGTCCCCGCGGGGGGATGATCCTCATTGGTCAGGATTTCGAAAATACCTGGGGAGAAAAAACACCCAAAGGGGAGCTTAAAAAATTGTCTTCCATTTTGGATGGGGCCGTGTTCCCGGGCACGCAGGGCGGACCGCTGGAACACGTGATCGCCGCCAAGGCGGTTGCATTCGGGGAAGCCTTAAGCGACGACTATTTCAATTACATACTTCAGGTAAAGAAAAATGCAGCACGAATGGCTGCCGCGCTGACCGAACGGGATTACCATCTGATTTCCGGCGGAACCGACAATCACCTCATGCTGATCGATCTGCGGAATAAGGGCATCACCGGAAAGGCTGCCGAGGAAGCGCTGGTTGCTGCGGACATCACCGTCAATAAGAACATGGTGCCCTTTGACGAGCGTTCCCCCTTTGTGACCTCCGGCATGCGGGTTGGAACGGCGGCTGTGACCACCCGTGGGATGAAGGAGCAGGATATGGACCGGATCGTGGAATTGATCGACCGGGTGCTTCGGGATCCCGCGAACGGGCAAACCATCCGGGAAGTCAAAGAAGAGGTCAATTCCTGGATGCAGGAGTTTCCGCTCTACGGTGAGCCGATAACAAACTGAGTCAGTGAAGATCAGGGAGCGTAGGCGATTGTCGCAATACTCACCTGCGTGCCCCCCACCGCCAACACGGCCGATGCACAGGCAGTCAGGGTAGCTCCGGTGGTAAGCACATCGTCCACCAGGAGGACATGCCTGTTTACGAGCCGATGGGGGTGCCGGACAGAAAAGGCCTCCCGAACATTCAGAAAGCGG
>Ga0079224_100012832_pt1 | contig 11632 bp, 12 predicted proteins | sample Stecom2015_FD_80414 | JGI IMG/M metagenome (GOLD analysis project Ga0079224, IMG submission 80414) | Agricultural soil microbial communities from Utah to study Nitrogen management - Steer compost 2015 | ecosystem: Environmental > Terrestrial > Soil > Agricultural land | place: USA: Utah...
AAATCCTTGAGGTAAAAGGGCTCGAAATAAACGACATCTTCAAAGCTCGCCTCACGGTATGCCTGATCGGCCAGCCGACTTAAGTGGCTGGCCGAATTTTTGAAACCGGTTACCACATCAATTCGTTTATCCTCCGAAAATAAGGCCGCCAACTTATCGGCCCCACTTCCGAAAAGCACCATACGTTGACCGGGTTTGAGATATTCTTCGAACGACTGCGGCCCTACGATTACCGCGGCTGTGGGCGCAACGGGCCGCGTACAGCCATCGAAAACTGCGGCATACACTTCCATCCGGCGCGCATCTACCATGGGGCATAGCAGTGCATCTCCATCCTGCGGATGGTCTGCCATGAAACCCGCCGACATCCCGGTAAGGGTATCGATACCAATAAGTGGCAGATCAGTAGCGTAACATAACCCTTTGGCCGTGGAGACGCCGATGCGCAGCCCGGTATAGGACCCAGGGCCTTTGCTGACGGCTACAGCCGACAAATCAGTAAATGTGAGCCCCGTTTTCCGCAAGAGCTCTTCCACCAGCAGCGTAAGGCGGGAAGCGTGGACGTTCGGCTCATCGACATCGATGCAGGCGATGGTCTCGCCGTTGGCCGACAGGGCCGCCGAACATACCTGGGTGGCGGTCTCAATCTGCAGGATATAGTGGGTAGACATATCAGTAAGCAAAGTTAGTGATTTTACTTGGGGTTAGCGGCGCAGCATCAGGGCACAGGGTCGTGACCATGGCCACCCCAGGGATGACAGCGGGCGATACGTTTGATGGCCAACCAACCGCCTTTGAACGGTCCGTGTTTACGGATGGCTTCGATCGCGTATTGTGAACATGTGGGCGTATATCGGCAGGATGCGCCGAGCATCGGCGAGAGCAGCAGTTGATAGGCCCGCACCAATAGGAGGAAAACGCCCGCTATCGGGGCTTTGATGACTTTATCCCAGATAAACCGCATCATCGTCATTGCACCTCATCATGCAGTTTCGCGAGCACCGCTGCCATCCGTTCGCGCATAAAGGCGAAATCCAGCAGCTCTTTGCCGACATAATGGATAGCAACCGCCAATCCATAGGGCTTGCCCTGTATGGCCGGATACAATCGTTCACCTTTTTGCTGGCGATAACATTCCCGCATTCGGCGCTTCAACAGGTTGCGATGCACGGCAAGGCGGAAGCGGCGTTTAGGCACCGACAACAGCACCTGCACTTTTGCCGTGCCTTGGATGCGCATAAATACGACCCGATAGGGATAAATCAAAAAAGAAGAACCGTTGTGGAAAAGGTCATCGATCAACCTTTTACTACACAACCGTTCTTCTTTTGAAAATGTTTTCCTTTCCGTCATCGATGACATACCCCGCTATCCGACTGAGAGCCCCCGGGTACGAGCGGTCACCGGCAATGTAGGTGCTTAGGCTTTGTGGCGGCCTTCGTCTGATACCGAAAGGCGCCGGCGCCCTTTTGCCCGCCGAGCGGCCAATACGCGACGGCCATTGGCAGAGCTCATACGCTCCCTAAACCCATGTTTATTCCTTCTTTTCCGCTGCGATGGCTGAAATGTTCTCTTCATGACGCTTGCTATCTTTTTTTAATATTGTCTCAAAATGAAAGCGCAAATGTACGGGTAAAACAGATAATTATCAAATTTATTTCAATTCGACGACTGCGCTAACGGGCAGGTGATCGGAAAGTTCTATCCTGTTCGTTGCTGTGGAGACCACTTCCCACCTCGCTTTGGGGTAGCAAAAAATGTAATCGATCGTATTTCGCGGATTGCTGGCCGGTATGGTGGGTTCGAGGTTAGACACGACCTTCCATTCGGCCATTCCCGAGGCAATTTCTTCCGCGTCGGGGCGCGCGTTGAAATCGCCGGCTACGTTTCTCCCACAAGGCCAGGAACATATTGCCGACCATTTCCTCCGCCTGCATATCGTCGCGGACGTATTCGTAAGCAATCATACAAAGCATGCCATAGTATGCTTTGTATGATTGCTCAAAGTCCTCAACAGTCGACAGCGATTCATAACCGGCCATAATCACCTAATCGGGGCGAAGCACAGCCGAAACCGACTAGGGGCGCGGTCCGGATTTCAACAAATCCCTGATTTCGGTGAGGAGCACTTCCTCTTTCGATGGTTCGGGTGGAGCTGCAGGCGCCTCCTCTTCTTTCCGCTTCAACGAATTGATGCCTTTGATGACCACGAAAATACAGAAAGCAATGATTATGAACTGAATAATGACATTGATGAAATTACCATACATGATCGCGACTTCGGCTACCTCATTAGCCTCGTCGGCGGGCACGATGACATATTTCAATTCAGCAAAGTCGATACCGCCGGTAAGGTAGCCGATAGGCGGCATAATCACATCATCGACCAACGAGGTAACGATTTTGCCAAACGCCCCGCCGATAACCACACCGACAGCAAGGTCTACCACGCTGCCGCGCATGGCGAACTCCTTGAATTCTTTCATAAATCCCATAAAGCAATACGGTTAATTGTTAACAATAATTCTCTACGTCTAAATTGGACATTTTCTGCGGAGAAACAAATTTTTTTTTACGCTAGCCTCCCAAATTAAACGTTTCGCTTGGTAATATTGCTCATTTGTTATTAAATTTAATCTAAAACACGGATGCAATTATATTTTAACTTATATTTGCATTAGTTACGTAACTTACTTATGAAATAGCCAACTGCCTGGATAGGGGGCGTCTATGATAAACATTTAACAGATGACAGAGATATTGATAGCAGATGATCATGGAATCGTTAGGCTGGGTACATCAATCGTGGTGAAGGAAGCGTTGCCACTTGCACGGGTTACCCAAGCCGAGGATTTTAATGAGATGATCAAGTTGTTGTCGGAAAAGTCGTACGATCTTGTGCTCCTCGACATCAATATGCCGGGAGGGAACAATATAAAGATGGTTGAAAAAGTACTGCTTATTCAGCCGAACATCAAGATACTGGTATTTTCGTCGTATGACGAAACGCTTTATGCACTGCGCTACCTGCAAGCCGGTGCCGCCGGTTACCTGAACAAAAACACGTCGAAAGCGGACTTAAAGGAGGCTATTCTTTCCGTTATCCAGCGCGGGAAGTACATGAGCCCTGAAGTACGCGAACTGTATTACAACACGCTCACGATGGGGAAATCCGTACTGAAAGCAGATAACCCATTGAACCATCTTTCCAATAGGGAGGTCGACGTAGCCAAATACCTGGTACAAGGGTTGGGCATCATGGACGTATCCAAGGCCCTAAACCTCAGCACCTCCACCGTGAGCACCTACAAAACACGCATCTTCGAGAAACTTCAAGTCGACAATATCGCCGAACTGATCGAAAAATTCCGATTGCATTCGGGTGCGTAAGACTTACAATCGGTCCATCGTCATAATGGGGATATCGCGCGATGTCGGGGCCGCTAGTGGCGCTCCTTGTGAATATGCATAGCCAGCGTCGGCCTGAAGGTCCCATACCATCGGGGCCAAGAACTTCACGGCTGCTTCGTACCCCTGTATCGTCGCTGCGAGGTTGCCGGTGTCTTTTGAATTTCTGGCTTCATTTTCTATTTCAAAAGGGCCATTAAAGCCTTTTTCAATGAGCAGATCGACGAATGCACGCCAATCCATGCTATCTGACCCTCCGAAACCGGGGAGCATAGCTTCATAATGGTGGCGATCCCAATCGTTTGCTGGAATAGCCACGCCCGCCCTTTCGGCTAGCGCGGCATCCACGAGTTGCATCGGGTACATCCCTCCCCAGTCGATGCGCGCCCTCGTTTTGAGATTGCGGGTTGCCTTTACATGGATGCGATGTACCCGTGACAGGTCGGTCTGAGAAATCACATCCACCGGGTCGGTGTGCTGCCAAACATCGTGCGACGGGTCGTATATCTCACCATGTGCCTTGCTGGGTATCATTTCATACATCAGCTTGCGCGCCGCAAGCACCCCGGGCAGATTATTAAAAGTGGAGGTATATGACGCGGGGCGCCAGCCTTCCATCGGGCAGTTTTCATACAGTATGGTTACGCCGAGGTCTTCCGCATAGCGGATGATCGGCTCGAATACCCGTTGGTATTCTTCGAGGTTTTTCTGGAAGCCACCCGCTTGGGCGCCGAGATCATGGTTATACCCCACGAAGGTGCCCACTTTCACGTCGTTGCCATCGCCGCCCAACAAGTGGGCAATCCTGATCAATTTAAGCAGGTGGTTCTGGTTTTTTATGCGCTCATGGGGGTCGCCGCCTATCATGTTTTCGAAGGCTCCCAATGAGAGCCTTAAATTGACCGTATTGAAACGATCGATAAGTTCTTTTGCGGTATCGGGCGTAAAATTATCGTAATCCAGATGGGTAGCGGTATGGTCCTGACGGGTTCCATCGCGCCTGAACACGCACAGGTCGATACCTTGTGCGCCGATTTGCAGGGTGGTCTCTACCAGTTCGGGCAATGATAATTTATCGAATGCAGAGCTCATCACCCAGATGGGGTTATTTCGTTTAATGGCCATGATTACGTTCACTGACAGGGATAATACGGACAATAATGACTGCGTCAATATCAGATGACTTCGGTGTAAATATAAGGATTTTCACAAAAAAAAGCCCTCTCACCTAAGGTAAGAGGGCTTTCAGCTATTTGACCGGGTCAAACAGTATGCCTACTTCGCATTCTTAGCTTCTTGAATTTCCAAGCGGATTGCTTGAGCGAGGTTCTTAACGTCTTGGAGGCCCTTTCTTACCCGAGTACCGGCTGCGTTATTGCCTTTGTTGAAGAATTTGTCCGCATCCCCATCTAATCCTTCGATCAAACTCTTAAGCTCATTGAATTTTTGGATACTTGCCATAATAAATACTCCTTTTAGTTTTTAAAATTAATAAGTTAATAATCTACAGTGCGCTAAAAGTAGAATCTTTTTTCGGAAAAAAAAACTTTAAAACACCCAAAACAGGCTTTAAACGCACTTTTTTTTTCCACACGTTCTCCACTACACGACCGATACAGCCGCCCACCTCAAACACACATGCTTGATAAACAAGGAGATACACAAAAATCAAGCAATCAATACGTGAAACCATCGCACGGTAACAAGCTGCCGGTATTTTTTGCGCTTTTGTATCAAATCATTCGGATTGTAAAGAAACGACTTGTTTATACGCGCCGGCCCGCAGCTTCTCGCTAACCGCTGTAAATGCATCCAGGGTATATTCCACGTCTTCTTTTGTGTGGACCGCCGTAGGGATAAGCCGCAACTCGATCAGTCCTTTGGGAATAACGGGGTAAACTACGATAGAGCAAAAAATCCCATGCGTTTCCCTGAGGTCGCGGGTGAGTGTAGTCGCTTCATGCAAGTCGCCTTTCAGGAAAACCGGCGTTACCATCGTATTGGTAACTCCGATATCGAATCCGCGCTCTTTCAAGCCGCTTTGCAAGGTCCGGGCGATACCCCAGAGGCGTTCACGGAGTTCCGGACTGTTTTTCAACAATTCAAACCGTTTCTTCAGGCCGATGACCATCGGCATGGGCAGGGATTTTGCGAATGTCTGCGACCGCATATTGTACCGCAGATAGGTGATGACTTCTTTGGTAGATGCCACGAAGGCACCGATTCCCGCCATTGACTTGGCGAATGTACCGAAATAGATATCGATATCGGAAATACAGCCTTGCTCTTCGTGCGTGCCCGCACCGGTGGGGCCCATCGTACCGAAGCCGTGCGCATCGTCCACCAACATCCGGAACCCGTACTTTTCTTTCAGCGCAGCGATCTCTTTCAGTTTACCTTGGGCACCTGACATACCAAAGACCCCCTCGGTAATCAGCAGTACCGAACCGCCGCTCAAACGGGCCAGCTTGGTAGCCCGTATCAGCTGCCGTTCGCAGCTTTCGAGGTCGTTGTGTTGGTACACAAAACGCTTTCCCATGTGAAGGCGCACGCCGTCTATAATACAGGCATGCGACTCTGCGTCGTAAACGATGATGTCATTACGGTCTACGAGGGCATCGATAATGGAAACCATGCCCTGATAGCCATAGTTGAGCAGAAATGCATCCTCTTTACCAACGTAACCCGCCAGGTCTTGCTCCAGTTCTTCGTGGTGGACCGTATTGCCCGACATCATGCGGGCGCCCATGGGATAGGCCATGCCGAAGTCGGCAGCCGCTTGAGCATCCACAGCCCTTACTTCCGGATGGTTAGCCAGACCGAGGTAATTGTTGAGGCTCCATACCAAATGTTCCTTTCCGTTGAACAGCATCCGGGGAGCGATTTCGCCTTCCAATTTGGGAAACGAAAAATAACCATGTGACCATTCGTAATGTTGGCCTATTGGTCCCAGGTTTTTTGCAATTTTATCAAATAAGTCCAATATCTATTTTGCGTTATTAATGAGACAAAAATCGATGCAAAGATAAACTTTAAATCAAAAGCTACCAATATGTGGAGGAAATCGCTGTAAGGGCCAAAAAAAAACTGCCTGATCAGATACCCTCACCAAGCAGTTCTTTTGATCGTCGAAATCCGCTAGTCTACGTTATCGTGCAAAAACGAATTATTCGGTCTGATCTCTGTGATGCCTTCTTCCGTAGAAAGGGTAAACCGTGAGACCTGTGACTCGGACGAATGTGGTACGTCGTCTAACGCCATTTGCTTGCGCCGGTAGGCGGGTTCGGTTTCCAGCTCCTGCAACCCATTGGCCGATTTGAGTTTCATACTCAACTCTTTTAATCTCAGGATGCGTTCCTTGGTCTTCAGCAATTCCTTCTGCACGTGTTCGGGCGTTTTGTGCTCATCGGCCCCATAGCCTGTTGGGCGCTCCGCTTTCGCTGCATCTACCGGTACGAGCGGAACCTGGCGGTTGTCTGCCACCCCGCTATCGTTGGCGGTCTCCTGGATGTTCGTTGGCAGGTCGAAATGGAAGGCCGACGGTGATGTTTTCACTTCGTAACCATCATCGGGCGTTCCGTCTGCCTCCACCTCATTATGCTCCTCGCTTTCGGGGGTCAGGGTATGGCGGATAATGCCATCACCGTCGGGCGTGTTGTTGCGGAGCTGTGGTTTGGCTGAGGTGCTGCTGAACAGATCAGCCTGCTGGGCGACCGTTTGTACCCCACTCCGTTCGGTAGCGGGCTTCACGAGCGGCACGTTCTTTTCAGCTTCGTCGGCTTTCAACACGAACTGATTAATCGGCTTTACGTACGGGGTTTTGGGCTCTTCCGGAGTAAGTGGGATTTGAACCCGCTCATTCTGCTTTTCCTTTATCCGCTCTTCCAACGTTTGGAACCCTGTGGCAATGATGGTTACCGACAACTCGCTTTCAAACGACTCATTGATACAGTTACCCCATATCAAGTCGGCTGATAAACCGGCCTTGTCTTGGATATAATCGGTGATGATGGTCACTTCATCCATCGTCACTTCCTGCTTTCCGGACGTGATATTGAGCAGAATGTATCGCGCACCCTCGATTTCGTTGTCTTTAAGCAATGGCGAGGCCAATGCCCCTTCGACCGCACGGAGTGCACGATCTTCGCCTTCAGCTACCGCATTGCCCATAATGGCTACACCGCTATCGTTCATGACGGTGCGCACGTCTTTGAAGTCCACATTCACATATCCCGGAATGGTGATGATCTCTGCAATGCCTTTCGCTGCGGTGGTTAAGATGTCGTCGGCTTTCGCAAAAGCTGCGGTCATGGTGAGATTGCCGAAAATATCACGTAACCTGTCGTTAGAAATGACCAGGTACGAGTCTACGTACTTTGTCAGCTCGCTCAGCCCCTCTTCGGCCTGCATACGGCGCCGTTTACCTTCAAACGCGAAAGGAGTGGTAACAATGGCAACGGTAAGGATACCAAGTTCCCTGGCGGCCTTGGCCAGCACCGGGCTCGCGCCGGTTCCGGTACCACCTCCCATCCCAGCCGTGATGAACAGCATCTTTGTATTGGAACCCAGCATGCGCTTGATGTCTTCGATGCTTTCAATGGCCGAGTTTTCTCCGACGCTGGGGTCGGCACCTGCCCCCATCCCCTCAGTAAGACTGGCGCCCAACTGCACTTTATTCGGAATGGGACTTAACTCCAACGCTTGGGCATCCGTATTGCAAACGATGAAATCCACACCGCTGATTCCTTGCTTGTACATGTGGTTTACCGCGTTTCCACCACCTCCACCTACGCCAATTACCTTGATAATTGCCGATTGCTCCTTTAACATTTCAAATTTAAAAGACATATTTCAATCGTATTTTGCTCCAAAAGAGCGTGATACAAAACCCAATTTCGTTCAATATTCGTAGTGTAATAATAGCACTTTTTACACAATGGTTTTCCACATTTGTTGACAATGTGGAAAAAACAGCTATTGTTGAAAACTATCTCTTGCCGAGATAAGACGCGTCGTCAATTTCATTGCCGTCTTTGATAATATCCCGGAACCATTTAAACAGGCCCTTTTCCTTGCTTCCGCTCTGGGCGATGTCTTTTATCGACCTGCGATCTCCCGTGTTCTCGTTCAATTCTTCTTGTTCCTCTTCCGCCTGTATCCCTTTGATCAGCAAGCCGATGCCTGTAGCATACAATGGGCTTTTCAATTCGTCATAACTGGCTTTGGGCAGGATATCATTCTTGGCCAGGTGTTCGTTGGGGAACCCGACACGGCAATCGATACCGGTAATGTACTCCACCAGCTGGACGAGGTGTTTCAACTGCGCGCCACCGCCGGTGATGACGATTCCGCCGATCAGCTTGTTTTCATAGCCCGACGATTTAATTTCGTAATAGACGTGCTCGATGATTTCTTCCATCCGCGCCTGGATGATGTAGGCGAGATTCTTGACCGAAATCTCCTTTGCGTCGCGACCGCGCAATCCGGGCACGCTGATGACTTCGTTGTCCTTGTTTTCGTCGGCAAGGGCCGATCCGAACCGAATTTTCAACAGTTCGGCCTGGTTGCGCAACACGGAGCACCCTTGTTTGATATCCTCGGTGACGATATTTCCGCCGAGCGGGATTACGGCCGTGTGGCGAATGATCCCTTCATGGAATATGGCTACGTCGGTGGTGCCGCCGCCAATATCGACCAGTACTACGCCCGCGTCTTTATCGGCTTCATCAAGCACGGCTTCGGATGACGCCAATGGCTCCAGAATGAGATCCTGCACTTCCAGAGAGGCGTTATCTATGCATTTCTTGATGTTTTTCACGGCACTGACGAGGCCTGATATGATGTGGAAGTTTGCTTCCATGCGACGGCCTGCCATGCCAATCGGATCTTTTATGCCCGGCTCATTGTCGATGGTAAACTCTTGGGGCAGCACATGGATAATCTCTTCGCCCGGAGGGAGCACCAATTTATACATATCTTCGATCAGGCGCTCGATATCCAACCGGCTGATCTCGCTGTCGTCCTTACGGGTAAGGATACCCCGGTGCTGGATACTTTTAATGTGTTGCCCCGCGATACCGACATTGACCACCTTAATGTCTACATTGGACTGTCCGGCCGCCTCTTCGACCGCTTGCTTGATGCTGTTCACGGTCTTCTGGATATTGGCCACTACACCACGGCTTACGCCGGAAGACTCTGCTTTTCCCACACCGAGGACTTCGATTTTGTTCGTGCCGCTCCGCCGGCCCACGGTGACGCATATTTTCGTCGTACCAATGTCAAGTCCCACGATGATTGGCGAGTCTTTTTCCGTTGTTACTTTTGCCTTCATAATTATTGTGTATTGTTGCTATTTATTGAACTGTGATGAGTTGAATCCGGTAAAATAATGTCTTCGAGATCGAATTGTGCATTCCGCTCGCAAACGATCTGCCCTGCGAATTTGAGGTTTACTGACTTATAGGCATTGACACCCGTTTTGGGTACAATCCTCTGATAAAACAGGAGCAGCTTCTCGAATTTCGTTTGCAACGAATCGGCATTGCCGAGAATGATCTGTTGGCCACCTACGCGGGGAACAAGCTCGATATCGTGCTGTTCATTGACATAAAGCTGCACCACCTGGCTGCTCCACAGACTATCCGCGCTGATGTATTTTGCGATGTTGAATACGTCTGCGACCAACCGGCTTTTCGTACTGTCAAGCGTTCCGTCGAAGGGCTCTGAAATAAACCCATTCACCACGGGCACGCGCGGCACATACTTGGGGGAAACCGGCATTTTATGTCCTTCGCGATCGATATAGAAATCGGGGGCGCCCCGGTTGATCACCCGCACCACGGCTTCACGCTGCTTGATCCTTACGGTCAGCAGCCCATCCATATCTGTTGTAACCATCGCCGAAAACACGTAGGGAATCTGCCGGAGCTCCTGCTCGATTTGATGAATGGGGATACTTTCGAGCGTACGGCCTTCCAGCTCGCCGAATTTTTCCACCAGTAGTGCGGCAATGTCTTTCTGTTCAATGAACGATTCGTTACCTAACAAAATCACCCGCATGGCGGTACACGCTTGCATGCTGCTTTTTGTGCCGATAAAACCCATCAGGACCACCGTAGCGGCAAACAACACCGCACCGATTGCCCCGTACAACACGTTGCGCCAATTAACCGGGTATGATGCTATCCTACTCATGTTCCAATATGGCCTTTAAGGGTTTAACCAATAAATCGACGTCTCCGGCGCCTACGGTTACCAGTAATTCCGGACGCATATCCCGCACGTATGTTTTTACATCTCCGGTGCTCACGATACGCTTATCGTCGATAGCCACTTTCTCCAGCAGCATCCGCGCATCAACGCCCTTGATGGGCATTTCCCGGGCCGGATAGATTTCCATCAGTAAGAGCGTATCGACCATCCGAAGTGCGTCGGCGAAGTCCGCGGCGAAATCACGTGTGCGGCTATAGAGATGCGGCTGGAAGACCGCCGTAAGCTTCTTTCGCGGGTACAACTGCCTTACGGCCGAGAAAAAGGCCTTCAGCTCTTCGGGATGATGGGCATAATCGTCGATATAGATGGCGTCGGGTCTTTTCACGATATACTCGAACCGGCGCTTCACTCCGGCGAATGACCCTAGCGCATCGACGATCTTTTCCATGGGAATTTCCAACGATTGGGCGACAGCCATTGCCGCCACGGCATTTTCCACGTTGTGGCGCCCGGGTACCCCTAGGCTTATGTTTGCTACGCGGCCATCCTTATGGACATAATCGAAATAGAACGTGCCCTGCTTTACGTGGATATTGTCGGCATAGGCATCGGCTTCATGTGCCGCGGAGTAATAGGTATCCGCCTCGAAGGGCAGTCCGGCTTTGACAATGCAATTCCCTTGTGCATGCAACTGCCCCAGAAACAACCTAAACGACTCGTGGAGCTGGCCTTTATCGCCATAGATATCCAAATGGTCGGCATCAGCCGAGGTGACGATGGCAATATCCGGATACAGGGTGAGGAACGACCGGTCAAATTCATCGGCCTCGACGACCATGACATCATTACCGGAAAAAAGCACATTGGTGCCATAATTTGTGCTTATGCCACCGAGGAAGGCCGAGCATCCAAAACCACTGTCGGTAAGGATATGCGCGATCAACGCGGTTGTAGTGGTCTTACCATGGGTACCGGCTACAGCGATCGTGAATTTATGTTGGCTGATCAG
>Ga0079224_100012833_pt1 | contig 11631 bp, 9 predicted proteins | sample Stecom2015_FD_80414 | JGI IMG/M metagenome (GOLD analysis project Ga0079224, IMG submission 80414) | Agricultural soil microbial communities from Utah to study Nitrogen management - Steer compost 2015 | ecosystem: Environmental > Terrestrial > Soil > Agricultural land | place: USA: Utah...
AATCTTAAAAAAATCAAGCATGCCTTCTGGTAAAAGCAGTTTCAGGTACCCGGTTTCTTCCATCTTTTTTTGACACAAAGAAAACAGATTAGCCCCAATCCCCCAACTTTTAGGAGTGATCCAGATTAATTGCCGTTGCCCATAATGGAATAAAAAAGCATCAAAGCCTAAGCTTTGATGCCGTAATCATCTGAAGATGATGTCATTTTCAATTTGATTTTAAGCTTTCCTTGTGGAACTCATCCAAGTTCTTCAGGGACTCTTCGAACTTCACCATATACATCTGAACAACCTTCAGGTTAATGTTTTTGATCTCAGGGAAGGTCTTTGCCGGTTTAAATAATGTAAACATTTTAGTAATTTTTTAATCCCTCATGCCCTTGACAAAAGTTATGCCACTAGCAGAATGACTTCCAAAACAAAACCCTCCTTGAGGGGAGGGTTTTGGGTGAATGACCGGGATCGAACCGGCGACCTCTGGTGCCACAAACCAGCGCTCTAACCAGCTGAGCTACAATCACCATGTTGAATAAATAGCCCAATCGCGTATGATTGGACTGCAAAAGTAATACTACATTCTCATCTATCCAATTTTATCGAGGATATTTTTTCTTGAAAATCTGAGCCGTTGCCCCTTGGATTCTTCATGAAATGTATCATTTTCGTACACCAAGTGACCGGACACGAGGGTGTGTGTGACCTTTGAACGGAATCGGGTGCCTTCAAAAGGTGACCAGCCGCACTTGGACAGAATGTTGTCTTTACTGACCGTCCAGGGATCATCTAGATCGACCAAAACCAAGTCCGCATGGAATCCTGGGCGGATAAAGCCGCGTTTATCAATCTCAAAAATCAACGCGACGTTATGCGCTGCCTTCTCTGCAATTTGCTCAAGCGTCATTTTTCCTTTGTGATAGAGTTCCAACAAAGCTACCAAGCTGTGTTGGACCAAGGGCCCGCCTGATGGGGCGCTCATATAATTGTTTTGTTTTTCTTCAAAAGTATGCGGAGCATGGTCTGTAGCTATGACATCAATATGCCCATCTAGTAACCCGTTCAGCACACCGTCCCGATCCTCCTTGGTTTTGACGGCCGGGTTCCACTTGATCAAGGTGCCCTTGTCTTCATAGTCTTCTTCAGAAAACCAAAGATGGTGCACACAGGCCTCAGCAGTGATCCGCTTTTCTTCCAGCGGCAGTCTGTCATCAAACAGCAAAACCTCCTTGGCCGTACTGATATGAAGCACATGCAGTTTGGTTCCATGGTTTCTTGCAAGGTCCACTACCTCTTTGGACGCATCGTAGCAGGCTTCCGCAGACCTGATATGAGGATGAAACTTCACCGGGATATCATCCCCATATTCCGCCCGATACTTTTCCAGATTGGCTTTGATCATGTTATCATTCTCGCTGTGGGTAGCGATCAACAACTGGCATTCGGAAAAGATCTTTTCCAGGGTTTCGGGATTGTCTACGAGCATGTTGCCGGTGGAAGATCCTTGAAAAACTTTTATGCCGCATACGTTTTCAGGATCTACTTTCAGCAGTTCGTCGAGGTTATCGTTGGTGGCTCCGAGATAGAAGGAGTAGTTGGCTAAGGATGTCTCTGCCGCCCGGGAATATTTTTGCTCCAAAAGCTCAAGTGTAGTCGTTTGGGGAATAGTGTTGGGCATTTCCATATAGCTGGTGATCCCCCCGGCTACCGCTGCTTTACTCTCCGTATAGATATCCGCCTTGTGGGTCAGCCCCGGCTCGCGAAAATGTACCTGGTCATCTATCAAACCCGGGTACAGGTATTTGCCTTCTCCCTCAATGACTATATCCGCCTCGTACTCCTTAAGGTCTCCGCCTGCAATATAGATCAGCCCATCCTTCACATACACATCGCCTCGGGTAATCTTACCTTCATTTACTATATTTGCATTGGTGATCAGTATTTTCTTCATAAACCTTCGCTGTTGAGCCTTTACTTAGGCCAAATTCATAACAAAATTTACTCTAAATTAGTAAAAACATGTCTATTAGCCCCCCTTCTTTTGAGAATTTTAAATTAAACAAACAGCTTTTTGAAGCGATCAGAGAAGCAGGGTACACTAAACCTACTCCGATTCAGGATAAAGCCATCCCCTTGGCGCTTGCAGGGCATGATGTGTTAGGTATAGCCCAAACCGGGACGGGCAAGACCGCAGCCTATGTTTTGCCGATTCTTATGAAAGTAAAATATGCCCAGGGAACGCCTCCTCGCGCCTTGGTGCTCGCTCCAACTCGCGAACTGGTGATGCAGATCGAAGCCGTGTTTATCCAATTGGCGCGATTCACTGATCTCCGGATCGTCAGTCTATATGGTGGCTTGGGACCAAAAACGCAGATCGAGAAGATCCAAGCAGGAGTGGATATTATTGTAGCCACGCCAGGCCGTTTTCTGGAGCTTTATGCGCGTGGTGAAATGTTGGTGAAGGAAATCAAAACAATGGTCATGGACGAGGCTGACAAAATGATGGATATGGGATTCCTTCCCCAGATCAAGGCGATTTTAGAGGTGATTCCCGTGAAACGGCAAAACTTACTTTTTTCAGCTACCTTTTCAAAAAGGGTAGAAGAAATCTCCTACGAATTCCTTGAATTTCCGGAAAGAGTCGAAATCGACCAGCAGGCGACCACAGCCGAAACCGTTGCGCAGACTAAATATCTGGTTCCCAATCTCAAAACCAAAATTCTTCTACTTGATTATTTATTGAAAAATGAAGCGTTCAAGCGCGTGATGGTGTTTACCAAATCCAAAACCAATGCGGAAGCCGTCTTCAAATACTTGGAAAGAAATTCCGCAGGTATTATTCGGGTTATCCACGCCAATAAAGGCCAGAATACCCGGATCAACGCCATGGACGAATTCAAGTCTGGCAACGTCCGCATCCTGGTTACCACGGATGTAGCCGCAAGAGGGTTGGACATCGGTATGGTAAGCCACGTGGTCAATTTTGACGTACCGCTAATTTATGAAGACTATGTCCACCGGATCGGACGGTCCGGAAGGGCTGAGAATGAGGGCGCTGCAGTCACCTTTATCAACCCAGCAGAAGAGTATCATTTTGGCAGAATACAGGAAATCATTCGCATGGAAGTGCCGACGGCGGAGATTCCCTCCGAAATAGCGGTTCCTGAAACACCTTTTGCAGAGAAGCAGACCTACGAGCGCGAAATAGATAATCAGAAGCGAAAGGCTGATCCCGATTTTAAAGGCGCATTCCATGAAAAAAAGGCTTATAAAAAACCTTACCCTATTAAAGAAAAACCCCGGGGAAACAAAAATAGCAAAGCCAAGAAAAACCGAAACCAGTTAAAGAAGAAGGGTGGAAAAAGGTAATCAGACGGTTTTTTTTTAGATTTAGAAGACTTTGATAGAGAGTAAGCTTTTTATTCTCTTAAGTCGTTAGGCGTTGGTTATCATTTGGATAGAAACATATTCCTTTATAAATTTGCGTTTGCACGATACCGATGATTACCATGAAGTTTTTCGTTACACCGATCACAATGGTCAGTAACATCCACGCATAAGCGTTAAGTCGACCTGGCTTTCTTTTTTACATCTGCCGCAGGCTTGATGTGTACTTTCATCATTATACTTTCACTTATCAGGCTTAGCTACCGCAAGGTACTGGGTCATTGGATCAAATAACAGCCATGCAAAACTGGAAGAAAATATTCCTCATTATCTGGACGGGACAGTTCTTTTCTATCTTAACCAGTTATACCGTCAACTTTGCAGTCATTGTTTGGTTAAGCATTAACACAGGATCCGCTGAGATTTTGGCTTATGCCGCAATAGCTTCCCTGCTTCCGCAATCGTTGTTAGGCCCCTTTGCCGGGGTGTATGTAGATCGTTGGGACCGGAAGTTGACCATGATGTTAGCTGACGGATTTATCGCGTTTTGTACTTTGATCATCGCCATTTTATTCTACTTGGATTTGGCTGATCTTTGGTACATTATCATTCTGCTTGCATTACGGTCGATCGGCTCTGCTTTTCATATGCCGGCCATGCAGGCTTCTGTTCCCTTGATAGCACCTGAGTCGAAGCTTCTGAAAATAGCGGGCATCAACCAATCCATCCAGTCCGTATCTACAATAGCCGGACCAGCACTAGGCGCACTGGCGATCACGGCGATGGACATGGAGCATGTTTTGCTACTGGATATTTTCGGTGCCGTGATGGCGATTGGCTCTCTTTGTTTTGTGAAAATTCCTAATCCGGATCGGATGGAGCGGGAATCCAGGCGCGTATTGGGTGAAATTGTCAGCGGGGTTCAAGAAGTCACCCGACAGGCAGGCCTAAGGTGGCTGTTCCTCTTTTGTATTTTATCCACCTTTTGCATTATGCCGGTGAGTGTGCTATTTCCGTTAATGACCCTTAATTATTTCGGTGGCGATGTTTTTCAGGTGAGCCTTATCGAGGTAATATGGGGTGTAGGAATGCTGATTGGCGGGGTGGTACTGAGTCTTATCAAGGCGCCTTTAAATAAAGTAATTTTGATCAATAGCATGTACTTGGTACTTGGGGTCTCCTTGTCGGGCTCAGGCCTGCTTGCGCCGTCTGCCTATCCCTATTTTGTGGTGCTGACGGCTTTGGGCGGCGTTTCAGGTGCCATCTATAATTCTTGCTTTAATACGATCTTGCAGGAATCGATCCACCCAAGTATGCTGGGGCGGGTGTTTTCCATGTATTTCAGCGTAGCGCTTTTGCCATCCTTACTGGGATTAGTAGGAATCGGATTCTTTGCTGACACCATTGGGTTGGCTCAGACCTTCGTGCTATTAGGCGGGGTAATTTTTGTTTTGGGCATCGTCTCTTTTATGATTCCTGCTCTCCGGGAATTAGGAAAAAAGGGAGTCATAGGAAAAGCCGGACCCGTTATTAACGTAGTTCAGGACGAGACAAAGGCATGAAAAAAAGCCGTTCCAATATGGAGCGGCTTTTCTAATTAATTAACCAATTATCCAACTAAACGTTTATAGGTCAAGATCAAAATAGGATCGCTGTCCGTTGGGATAAACTCCCAAGATGCTGACCTCTTGTCCTTCATATTTTTTCAGGGTGTCTACCAAATCTGATGCGCTGTTGATTCTGGTTCTACCCACACGGGTGACGATGAAACCTTCTTTGACTCCAGCTTCTATCCAAGCTTCATTGTCCACCGAGATGATAGAAGCTCCACCTTCTAGTTGCAATCTTTCTTTAATATTCGCTGTCACATCTTCGAAAGTCACACCGTTGTATTCCGAGGTTTTAGGCACTTCTTTAACCACTACTTTGGTATCACCTGAAGGGTTTTTCAAAGTGGCAGTGGTTGTCATTTCCTTACCGTCACGTAGATATTTCACTTCTACTTTGTCTCCTGGGCGTTTCCTGGCTACCATTTCTTGTAGCCTCGATGTGTTATAAGTCGTCTGTCCATCAATGCCGATGATTACATCACCTTTTTTCAGTCCTGCATCTTGACCACCGCTTCCTTCATTTACCTCTGCTACATATACCCCGCGGGTAGCCTTGATTTTTTCACCAACAATCTCTTCTATTTCTGGACTGACATCGATGATCTGGACCCCTAACAAGCCCCGTTGCACCGCGCCGTATTCAAGGAGGTCGTCCATGACCTTTTTGACAATGGAAGTCGGGACCGCAAAAGAGTATCCACTGAACGATCCAGTCTGCGAGGCGATAGCGGTATTGATACCGATAAGTTCACCGGCCAAGTTGACCAGGGCCCCGCCGGAATTTCCACGGTTGACCACCGCATCTGTCTGAATAAAGGATTCTACTTGTAAATTATTGTTTTCGTCACGGAGAATCCCGATGTTTCGGGCCTTTGCGCTAATAATACCCGCAGTAACCGTAGAATTGAGGTTGAAGGGGTTACCCACGGCCAAAACCCATTCGCCCACTTGCGCATCATCCGAATTTCCGAACTTCACAAATGGAAGGTTTTTCTCTTCGATTTTCAATAAGGCGAGATCGGTGGTAGGATCTGTCCCGATTACCCGCGCAGTGTATCTCCGGTTATCTTCCAGAGCAATCGTTACGGTAGATGCATTATCGATAACGTGGTTGTTGGTCACGATATAGCCATCTTCTGAAATGATCACACCCGACCCGAAGCCCCTTCCTTCACGAGGAGTCTGTTGTCTAGGATTCCGAAATCCGAAGAACTCTTCCAAAGGATCCATTCCTCCGGAACCCTGTATGGTAATACTGCTAGTGACGTGGACCACTGCAGGAGTGACCTGCTGTGCAGCAGCCACAAAATTTAGTCCATCCGGTACAGTGAACTTCTCATCTGCAAGCCAGTTGACGAAACTTGTATTTTGCTTTTCGGTAAAATTAGTGGCTGATTGTGGTCTGGAAAAGAAACTGGCGCCCGCCAAAGCAACTAGTCCCCCAATCAACGCCGCTAAGATTACTCCTAAGAAAAATTGCTTTTTATTCATGTTAAACGTTGTTTAATTATCTTAATTTCTTTCAATCATCTTAATAACCCATTCGATGTTGTTTTTGTTTTAGCTTTGATCATTATCCAATCGCTTTTAACACCTTTTAACAGGATTAGGAAGATTGAATTATTTTCCATGGAAAGGATGTGTTTTTCCTGATACCCTCACCAAAAACCCTACCAGCTCCTTTGGTGAAAAATCATTTCTCCCAAATTTTGAAAAGTACTAGTCATAAAATGTGTTCTCTCTGCCGAAAGTGCTGTCAGACGGGCACTGACGCCTTCAATATGGATCCACAAAAATGTCCTAATGACAGGTCAAGTCAGTTTGTCCGGAGTGGAACAGCAGAGTTTCGTATGTAGAACCGAAGATTTGGGCCGTTGCTACTACAGCTTGTGCGCTACATTGGGGTATGGCTACCGGACCGCAGTTAGCCCCGGTAGCCCACCTTTAATTTTACTTATAGTTTTCCGCTCTTTGTTTGGAGCTACCTAAGCCGTCAATGCCTAATTCTACGACGTCGCCCTCCTTAAGGTAGACTGGCGGGTTGAACCCCATGCCCACTCCAGCGGGGGTACCGGTACTGATGATATCGCCCGGCAACAGGGACATGTATTGGCTGATATAACTTACCAGTTGGGGAACGTTAAACACCAGGTCTGAGGTGTTGCTATCCTGTAGGGTCTTGCCGTTAAGTTTTAGCCAAAGCCTAAGGTTGTGGGGATCATCGACTTCATCTTTTGTGACCAAGTAAGGGCCTAAGGGAGCAAAATTATCCGCACTCTTTCCTTTTACCCACTGACCTCCATGCCGCAATTGAAAGTCTCTTTCACTAACGTCATTATGAAGCACATATCCAGCCACATAGTCCATGGCATCTTCTTCTGAGACATAGGTTGCTTTTTTGCCGATAACTACCGCAAGCTCTACTTCCCAGTCCGTGGCCTGAGAACCTTTAGGTATAATAATTGGATCAAAGGGACCCGATATGGAAGAGGTGGCCTTCATAAACAAGATGGGCTGCGTGGGGACTTCCATCCCGCTTTCTTTGGCATGCAATGAATAATTTAGACCTACGCAGATCAATTTTGACGGCCGCTTGATGGGCGGGCCGATACGCACATCTTTAGAAACTTCAGGACAGGATGAAGCATTTTCACCCAACCAGCTTGCCAGCTTGGAAATCCCATCTGCTTCTAAAAATTCCTCCGACCAATCACTTCCAAAAGCACTACAATCCAGCCATTTGCCATCCGTTGATTCTACTCCAGGCCGCTCTTTGCCGACCTCTCCAAATCGTAATAATTTCATAGTTTAATAGATTATGTTTATGCAACAATGTTTAATCCCTATTGCCCGCTCCCCCCGACGCGTCCGTTGTTTCCGGCTTGAGCCCAAGAACCTATGCAGAACTAAGTCAGGCAAATCACTAATTTCCCCTCTCCATCATGGGGAACAAGCGTCTTAGTTCTTCTTCTGACGGCCTACTGCCGTATTCACAAAGCTCGAAAGCTTCGACATGCTTCACCTCATCTGTGTTGATGTTGCCATACCACTTTTTTAGTACAGCCATCATGTCAGGCGAGAGATTCCCGCCCCTTTGTTCTTTTAACCATGCCAAGCGTTCGTCCTGACCCTTAGGTATATCTCCTTTGTAGCCGTTGATCCAGGGCAGCCACTCGTAAAACTGCGACTCGTGGGCGTCGAGGGCATAGACTTTCTGATCAATGACTTCGGTAATGTCAATGACAATATCAGGCTGAAATGGATTGGGCTTTTTGAAATGATCCTGGTAATACAGGAACACGGGATTTTTAGCTAAGGGAGGGGTATCTGCAGCGATGTTGGGCACCCCTACCATAAAGGCTGCATCCTGTACCAAAATTCCTGTGTAGCGATGATCGGGATGGTAATCGTTAGAACGGTGGGAAATGACGACATCTGCTTCCCAGTCTCTAATCTTCCGGATAATCTCTAACCGAATTGGCAAGGTGGGCGTCAGCTCTCCGTCATGGTTATCCAGTACTTCGTAGGTAATGCCCAGCCGCTTGGCCACTTCCTGAGCTTCCGCAGCCCGGCGTTTGGCAAGAATTCCACCTCCCTGTTCCATATGACCTGCATCCCCATTGGTGACGGAGAGAAACTTAACTTGATGACCGAGTTTGACAAACAAGGCCGCCGTGCCGCCACTCTTGATATCACAATCATCTGGGTGTGCCCCGATCATCATGATCTTAAGAGGTCTGTCCTGTGCCTGAACCACCAAGCAATGGAAGACCAAAATAAAAGTAATTAAAAGTTTTTGCATGGGGATTATGGGCTTCTATTGTTAAAGAAGGTGAAGATATGTATTTCACGTTTACCAGACAATGTAAGGAGGTATTTGTGGGCTAAGAAATTAGAGTAATTCTTCAAATGAAGTAGATCAGGCAACGAGACCGTGTGCCCCATGTTGATGTCGGGCCACTACAGATGGTAAGTCGGGTATATTAATTGTTCCAATCCACCAACAACTTTCTATAAGGTTATGAATTACGAGATGTCTATAACAACTTTCCATGATCATCTGGTGGAGCTGCTGCGAGGTGGATTTGCTCCTGTGGTCATTCTGCTGCGGGAATTCCACTTTGATAAAGCCGGCATCGTTTTGAACGGACTGCCTTTTTCCGCCTACGCTTTATTGGAGCACATGCGCCACCGGCAACGGGTATTACTGGATTTTATACGGGATCCGCAGGGTAATAGGACCACTTGGCCGGACGCGTATTGGCCGGCCGATCCTGTGCCCCAAAATGAAGGCGTTTGGCTACAAACCATTGCGACATTCGAACGGGAACTGGAAGAAATGATACGGGTTATCCAAAATCCTGAATCTGACCTGTTTAAGGTGCATGAAAACGGAAAATCATTAGCTTGGGCAGCGATGACAACTTTTCACCACAACGCCTATACCATCGGCCAGATCAAAGCGGTGGGGCGCCAACTAGGAGTATGGTAGTTACCTCAAAGGAATTCAGGTGACCAGAAGGAGAAGAAGTTAATCAGGGACAGACTAAGCTAAGCCTAATGCAAGACCTTCTGGTTTTGTATTAAATCCTCCCTGATGTCCGCGAATAGTTCTGGCGTTGCCGACGCTTTGTCGAAATAAGGAACATCTAAGACGTAGTGAAGAAAAGCCATCAATGGACCTGCGATGGTTTCGGCTCGCGCGACCTGCTCCTCTGTCAACATGTCCAGCCAATAGCCTGAGCTGCCTTTTCTAAGGTGATTGGGATTTGTTTTTTTTAAGGTGGCAAAACTCAGCTCATCTTCCAAATCTGCCTGCTTTTCCTCAGGAATGGTCAGCTCTAAGTAATGCAAGAGGCGCTGGAATTCCGACTGGAAATCTTCCAGCCAATTCTCATAGAAGGTGATATGGATATCGTACGTCTTGCTCAGCCTAAGGTGGTCCCATACATGCCATACCCATTCCCTCAGCAAGTGATCGAAATTTTTGTATAAAAAGCGAGAAGCATCCCCTTCTTCTTGTGGGAAATACTTGAGCATGTAATCCGAGCAATAGTACTTGGCCGCGGAGATCGCACGGTCGCGGGGGTCACGGATGATGTAGACAATTTTATCCATCTGACGGAAAACCTCCCCACTTCTTTTACAAATAGGAGAATGCGTCCAGACATGATTGCTCTTGGACAGGTAATCGGGAAAATCCAGAATCGGCATCTGGAAAATGCTGCTGATCCGATACCTCAATTGCAGATCAGTTATTTCCAGTACATCGATCTTCGCTTGGTCTGGAAAATTCAGATCCCAGGTTTTGGCCAGTTCATAAATGGGATGTTGCTCTATATGGCCGGGGGAGTGATTTCCGGTTAGCTTGAGGGCTTTTTGAATAATTTGATAGAGCCAGAAATTGCCGCATTTGGGCGCGCCGCTTTGGAGGATTTTCATACAGTATCAATGTTGCCAAGACGAGGATAAAAACACCTAACTTGTCAACATAAATTTTATAATTGATGCTTTTATCTATATGATATAGCAAAACGTTTGCCTGCTATTGTGCCGGACGATTTGCATTTGCTTTTTAAGGGGATCTGGTGTCGGTGCTATTGAATCCGGATAGGGTTCCTCCGGATTCGCGGTTCAACCCTCGTTCTGCTTCCGATGGCACATGCGTTTTTGTTACTTTTCGCTCTTTTTACCGTGTGGCTGTTCGCCTTTGCACAATTCTTGCAATTTCCAGCCTATCTAGAGCGGAGCCTGTAGCAGTTTTTCACTTTAACCACATTTAATTCTTATGACAGAAGCAGAGAGCAGCCACCTTTGGTGGGGTAAGGGTATTATCTACCAAATTTATCCAAGGTCTTTTCAGGACAGCAACGGCGACGGACTAGGTGATCTGAAGGGGATTATTAAGCGCTTGGATTACCTTAAATGGCTGGGTATTGAGGCAATCTGGATCTCTCCCATCTATCCTTCTCCTATGGCCGATTTTGGATATGACATCTCGAATTATCAGGACATCGATCCCATTTTTGGAGACTTTTCGGATTTTGAAGCGCTATTATCGGAAATCCATGCCAGGGGAATGAAGCTCGTCTTAGACCTGGTGCCCAACCATACCTCGGATCAACACCCTTGGTTTTTAGAGTCCAGGTCGTCACGGGATAATCCTAAACGGGACTGGTACCTTTGGAAAGACCCCAAGCAGGACGACGCTGTTCCTAACAATTGGAGGAGTGTGTTTGGAGGTAGTGCTTGGGAATGGGATGAAAAAACACAACAATACTATTATCACGGTTTTCTTAAAGAACAACCAGACCTCAACTGGCGCAATCCTGAGGTGCAGGAAGCGATGTTGAACGTCATGCGTTTCTGGCTGGACAAAGGGGTGGACGGTTTTAGGGTTGACGTGATGTGGCACATGATCAAGGATGACCAATGGCGCGACAATCCCGAGAATCCTGATTACAAGCCCCACATGAGTACCTACGACGAACTGTTGCCGGTTTATTCTACCGATCAACCGGAGGTTCATGATATTATCCGACAAATGCGCGAAGTCTTGGACAGCTACGAAGAGCGGATGATGATAGGAGAAATTTACCTCCCCATTCACAAGCTGATGACCTATTACGGTGTCGACAAT
>Ga0079224_100012835_pt1 | contig 11631 bp, 10 predicted proteins | sample Stecom2015_FD_80414 | JGI IMG/M metagenome (GOLD analysis project Ga0079224, IMG submission 80414) | Agricultural soil microbial communities from Utah to study Nitrogen management - Steer compost 2015 | ecosystem: Environmental > Terrestrial > Soil > Agricultural land | place: USA: Utah...
ATCGTCCTCATCGTCCGACTCCTCATCCTCGGCGCCGTCATCCTCTTCATCGTCATCATCGTCGTCATCGGACTCGTCATCGTCTTCATCATCCGAGTCCGCGTCGTCGTCACCCTCGTCGTCATCGTCGTCATCGGACTCATCCTCGTCGTCGTCCTCTTCGGACTCGTCCTCGGAGTCATCGTCTTCGTCGCCATCTTTTGCGGCCTTCTCGTCCTTCTCGATGATCAGCGGCTCGAGGAACTCGCGACCGTCATCATCTTCGTCCAGCGGATCCTCGCCCGCAGTATCCAGCGTCTCACCCGGCATCGGGATGCCGCCGGAAGCAGGCAGCGCTTCGAGCAGGCCGGAGGCACGCAGCTCTTCCAGACCCGGCAGCGCGTCGACGCTCTCCAGACCGAAATGCACGAGGAATTCATCGGTCGTGCCGTAGGTCACCGGGCGGCCCGGCACGCGGCGGCGGCCGCGGATCTTCACCCAGCCGGTTTCCATCAGCACGTCGAGGGTGCCCTTGCTGATGCTGACGCCGCGGATTTCCTCGATCTCGGCGCGCGTGCAGGGCTGGTGATAGGCGATGATCGCCAGCGTCTCGATGGCGGCGCGCGACAGCTTGCGCTGCACCTGGCGATGCTCTTCCAGCAGATGCTGCAGGTCCGGAGCGGTGACGAACGCCCAGCGGCCGGCCACCTTCTTCAGGTTCACGCCACGATTGCGATACTGGTCCTCGAGGGCGGCCAGCACGGCCGGCACCCGCGCGGTCTTCGGCATCCGCTTGCGCAAAGTCGCCTCATCCAGCGGTTCCGCGGCCGCGAACAGCAGTGCTTCCGCCATGCGGACGGCCGCCGCGAACGCTTCCTCGCGATCGGCGTCGCCACCGCCGTTGCCATCGGATCCCGCCTCGCCTTCCGTCTCCTCGCCTTCGGTTTCGTCGGCGGTCTCGGCCGGTTCGGCGCTATGGGGCATATCCTCGTCGAGCCGGGCCTCTTCCGGCAGCGCGTCGTTCGACTGCATGACTTACTCTTCCGAATTGGCCGCCGGTTCCGGCTGCGCGGGGGCAGCCTGCTGGCGGCGGATATAAATGGGACCGAAGGTCTGTACCTGCTTCAGCTCGATCAGGCCCTGCTTGGCCATTTCCAGACTGGCGTTGAACGTCGATGCCAGCGCCGAGCGCACGGTGAAGGGGTCGTCCAGCTCGGCCGGCAGGAAGGCCTGCAGGGTCGCCCAGTCGGGAATCTGCCCGATCATGTTGCGCAGCCGCGCCAGCGCCTCTTCGACCGAAACGATGCGCCGGCGCGCCACTTTCATGGTCAGGACTTCGCCCGATCCCTTCGAGGCGCGGAATTCGGCATAGGCCTTGAGCAGCTCGTACAGCGTGGCGTTGTAGATCGACTTGCGGATGATGCGCACGCCTTCCGGCTTGCCGCGCAGGAACATCGCCAGGCCGACCTGGTCCCGCTGCATCAGCTGGTCGGCCGCCTTGCGCATGGCCTCCAGGCGCTGCAGCTGCAAGGCCAGCCGGGCCGCCATGTCGGCGCCGGAAGGCTCGCCCTCCTTCTCGGGCTCGGGGATCAGCAGCCGCGATTTCAGATAGGCCAGCCAGGCGGCCATGACGAGGTAGTCCGCCGCCACTTCGATGCGCACCCGGCGCAGCTCCTGGATGAAGGCGAGATACTGTTCCGCCAGCGCGAGGATCGAGATGCGCCGCAGGTCCACCTTCTGCTCGCGCGCCAGGGTCAGCAGCACGTCGAGGGGGCCCTCGAAGACGTCGAGGTTGAGAACCAGCTGTTCGCCGATCTGCACGCCCTGGGGCAGACCGTCGCGCCGCTCGGCCTCGAAAGGCTCGGCCGCGGCGCCGGTCTCGGGCGCAGCTACGGGGTCAGGCGCGTTCGCGGGTTCTGTCACGGCGTAAATCCAGATGGGGCCGCGGTGTTAACCGCTATGCCCGGACAACACAAGCAGGAAGTCCCGCAGAGCGGCCATGACCGGCATAATCAGCTCGAACAACGGGTTCCAATTGCTGCCGAATTCGCTGGCCGCAAACGGTACGACGAGCAGAAGAATCAGCAGGATGACCATGCCATAGGGCTCCAGCCGGGCCAAGGGGCGTGCCAGCGGCTCCGGCAGCCAGCCGACCGCCACCCGGCCGCCATCCAGCGGCGGCAGAGGTATCATGTTAAAGACGCAAAGTATCAGATTGATCAGAATGGCATTTTCGAGATTGGCCGCAAGCCAGTGATCTACACCGGGACCGAACAGCGGCAGTAGGTGGAACAGCAGCATGGCGACGTAGGCCTGGATCAGGTTGATACCCGGACCGGCCAGCGCCACCAGTGCCATGTCGCGGCGCGGCGACGGCAGGTTCCAGAAATTGACCGGCACCGGTTTGGCCCAGCCGAACAGGAAGGGGGCCTTGAACAGCAGCAGCAGGCCCGGAATTACCACCGTGCCGACCGGATCTACATGGCGCAGGGGATTGAGGCTCAGCCGGCCGGCGCGCAGGGCTGTGTCGTCCCCCATCTTCCAGGCAACCCAGCCATGGGCGGCCTCGTGCAGGGTGATCGCCAGCAAGGCCGGCAGGATCCAGGTGGACGCGTTGTAAAGAAATCCGGTCAATGGGCCGCTCACGCCGCCGCCGGGGTCATCAGCCCGGCATAGCGCTCCCGTTCGGCGGGACCGAAGGAAGCCGGAATGGCCGGCAGCAGGGAACGCGCATCGGCCAGCCGCCCCGCCGCCTTGTCGGTCATCGCCGGCAGGGCCGCCAGCAGGCCCTGCATCTCCGCCAGGTCACCCGAGCAGTGCAGCACCAGGTCACAGCCCGCCTGCAGCGAAGCGACACCGGTCTCCGCCGGCGTGCCTTTCAGCGCTTTCATGGTGAGATCGTCGGAAATCAGCACGCCGTTGAAGCCGATATGGCCCCGGATGATCCGCTCGATCACCACGGGAGAAAGCGTCGCAGGCCTGTCGGCGTCGATGGCGCCGTAGACGATATGCGCCGTCATCGCCCAGGGCGCATTGTTCATCGCGCGGAATGGCAGGAAATCGCTCTGCTCCATGGTCCTGATATCGGTATCCACCACGGGCAATTCCAGATGGCTGTCGGTATGCGAGCGACCATGGCCGGGAATATGCTTGATGACCGGCAGCACGCCGGCATCGCGCAGGCCGCGCATCACCGCCTGCCCGATCGCGACCACTGCAGCGGGAGTATCGCCATAGGCGCGATCGCCGATCACGTCATGGGCGCCCGCGACGGGAAGGTCGGCCACCGGCGCGCAATCGACATCAATGCCGAGCGCCGCGAGCTCGGCGCCGATCCAGCGCGAATTCAGGTAGGCTGCCTCGATGCCGCGCGCACGATCCTGTTGCAGCAATCGGCCGAATACCGCGCCGGGCGGAAAGGTCGGCCAGTGCGGCGGCTTGAGACGCGCCACGCGCCCGCCTTCCTGGTCGATAAGCACCGGTGCGAGGTCGTTCTCCACCACGCCGCGGAAATCCGCAATCAGCGCCCTCACCTGCTCCGGCGTTTCGATGTTGCGCGCGAACAGGATCAGGCCCAGCGGTTTGCGCACGCCGAACAGCACACGCTCTTCCGCGGTGAGCTGCTTGCCCGCGCAGCCGACGACGACGGGCGCGAAGCCCGCCCAATCCACGCCGCTAGCGTCCGACAACGATGCAGCCCTGCTTCTTGGCGGCAAGCTGTTCGCAGATGCTCTGCGCGGCGGCGCGATCCTTCAGCGGTCCGGCCTGGAGGCGCACGAAGCTGCCCTTGCCGGGAATGTCGACGCTCTCGTAGCTCGGGGTCAGGCCGCCGAGCAGATCGCCGTATTTCTTCTGCAGTTGGGTCCAGGTGGACTGCGCGGCAGCACGGTCCTTGAGCGATGCGAGCTGCACCCTGGCGCTGCCGCCCGGTGTTGCCGTCATTTTGGGTGCAGGCGCTGGTGCCGGTTCGGGTTTCGGAGCCGGTGCAGCTGCCGTCTGGGACGGCGCAGGACTGGTCGCCTGCGGTTGGGACTCCGCCGTCGCGCCGGTCACCGGCGTCGCGCTCGGCGCATCGGTGCGGTTGGGAATGGCGGATGAGGAAGCAGGCGCCTGGTCGGGTACAGCGCTGGCAGCCGGCCGCATCGGAATGGTGACGGACTGGTTCGGCGCGGTGGCCGCAACATTCGGCCGTTCTGGCGGCGGCAGCAGCCGCTCGACCTTGCCCGCAGAGGCCGTGGAATTACCGTCGAGCCGCTCGTAGATCAGCTTGTCCTGGTTCGGGATCTGCATGCCGCCGGGATTCTCCGGAGCGACTTTCGCCGGGGTCTGATCCGCCCGCACCAGCGGCGGCGCGCCGCTGGCACCGCGTTTCACCCCCTGATCATAGGCAAACCAGATGCCGATGCCGAAGGCCGCAACGGCGCCCAGCGCCACGACGGCAGCAATGGTCTTCTTCGGGCTGGACATGCGTTGTTCGGCCTGGCCGGGGACCGGCCGCGAACTTCTGTCCGTGCGCAGATCGCTCATGATTCACCTCATCTCTTCGACGGGCGTCACGCCCATCACCGACAGGCCGGACGCGATCACCACAGCCACGGCGCGCAGCATGGCGAGCCGCGCCCGCGTCAGCTCCGGATCGTCCGGCAGCAGGAACCGCACGCTGGTGTCGTCACGGCCCACATTCCACAAACCATGAAAAGCCGCCGCCACTTCCTGCAGGAAGAAAGCAACGCGATGCGGCTCATGCGCCTCGGCGGCGCCTTCCACCAGGCGCGGCCAGCCGGCCAGCAGCTTGATCAGGGTCAGTTCCGAGGGGTGGGAGAGTTTCGACATGTCCGCGCCCGCCAGCGCCGCATCGGCTGTATCGATGGCCGGAACCTCGGTCTTCGCATTGCGCAGCACCGAACAGATGCGCGCATGGGCATACTGGACGTAGAAAACCGGATTGTCCTTCGACTGCTCGGTGACCTTCCTGAAGTCAAAATCGAGCTGCGCGTCGTTCTTGCGCGTCAGCATGATGAAGCGGACGACATCCTTGCCGACTTCATCCACCACGTCACGCAGCGTCACGAAGGTGCCGGCACGCTTGGACATGCGAACCGGCTCGCCGCCGTCCAGCAGGTTGACCATCTGTACCAGCTTGACGTCGAGATCCGCCTCGCCGTTGGAAATCGCCTTCACCGCGGCCTTCATGCGTTTGACGTAGCCGCCGTGATCGGCGCCCCAGACGTCGATCATCCGGCGGAAGCCGCGGCGATACTTGTCGTCGTGATAGGCGATATCGGCACCGAAATAGGTCCAGGATCCATCGGACTTCTTCAGCGGCCGGTCGGTGTCGTCGCCGAACTCGCTGGCCTTGAACAGGGCCTGCGGCCGCGGTTCCCAGTCATCGGGCGTCTTGCCCTTGGGCGGTTCGAGCACGCCGGTATAGATAAGGCCACGCTGCTGCAGTCGGTCAAACGCGCCCTGCACCGCACCGCTGTCATGCAGCGCCTTTTCCGACGAGAACACGGCATGATGGATGTTGAGCGCCGCGAGATCGTCGCGGATCAGATCCATCATCGCATCCACCGCCTCACTGCGGAACAGCGGCAGCCATTCGGCTTCCGGCGCCGCGCGGTAGCGCTCGCCATGCTTCTTCGCCAGCGCCGCGCCGACCGGCTTCAGGTAGTCGCCCGGGTAGAGTCCTTCCGGAATGGTGACGGTTTCGCCCAAAGCCTCGCGGTAGCGCAGATGCGCCGAGCGGGCCAGCACATCCACCTGCGCGCCGGCGTCGTTGATGTAGTATTCGCGCGTGACCTTGAAGCCGGCTTTCTCCAGCAGCGCCGCCAGCGCGTCGCCGAATACCGCCCCGCGGCAATGGCCGACATGCATCGGCCCGGTCGGGTTGGCCGAGACATACTCGACATTCACCGGCTCGCCCGCACCCAGTTGGCTGTCGCCGTAGGTCTGGCCCGCCTTCAGGATCACGCCCACCTGGCGCTGCCAGTAGCCGGCATCGAGCCGGAGATTGATGAAGCCGGGGCCGGCGATCTCGACGGCCATGACGCCGTCCAGCTTTTCCAGCAGGGGCTTGATCCTGTCCGCCAGCGCTCGCGGCGCCATCCCGGCCGGCTTGGCGATCACCATGGCGGCATTGGTCGCCAGGTCACCATGGGCGGGATCACGCGGCGGCTCGACGTTGATCGCCTTCAGCGGCAGTTCGCCGGCCAGCCCCAGGCTTTCGACGGCGCGCACAACTTCGCGGCGGAATTCGGTGTAAACATTCATCTTGGCAGGCTTTTCTATGCGATCCTGAATCGGGCCGGACACTATCGATTGCGCCTGCCGCCCGCAACGCGCCCGACCGGTGGACAGACGGGCAAAATTGACTTCCCGGCGGGGGTACCTACATTACCCGGGAGTTTCGCAAACTATTGGTAAACCGAGCGTAAATTCCCGATGCCTGATGCAGCCGCCCAGTCCCAGACTTCCGCCGCGCCCGCGGCGGCGGCCGATCCCGTGACGGTAACCGCCGCGGCGGCGCGCCGTATCCGCAAGGTGGCCGAGGCCGAGGGCAATCCGGGCCTGGGTCTGCGCATCAGCGTATCCGGCGGCGGCTGTTCGGGCTTCCAGTATGGCTTCACCCTCGATGACGCGGAAACCGCCGACGATGTGGTGATCGTCCGCGACGGCGTGCGGGTACTGATCGACACGATCTCGCTGGAATATATCCGTGGCGCCGAAATCGACTTCGTCGAGGATCTGAGCGGCGCCGGCTTCCAGATCCGCAACCCGCAGGCCGCCTCCAGCTGCGGCTGCGGCAATTCCTTCGCGATCTAGCCCACACTGCCCCCCTGCCACACAGGTCTGCCAGCGGATACCGCGGGCGGAAGCGGTGGTTTGTCCGGGGCTTTCGACGCGGGGGCCGGCCCTGTAGAAAGGGAAACCCATCGAACAGGGAGTTCCCATGCGCATCGCCTCCTGGAATGTGAACTCGATCAAGGCGCGACTGGCCAATGTCACCGAATGGGTGCGCCAGGAAAAACCGGATGTACTCGCCCTCCAGGAAATCAAATGCCAGGATAAGGATTTCCCGGCGCTCGAGTTCGAATCTATGGGCTATTCCGTCCATGTGCATGGACAGAAAAGCTATAATGGCGTCGCGATCCTGAGTCTGCTGCGCCCCGACGCGGTGCGCATCCGCCTGCCCGGAGACGATGCCGACGAGCAGGCGCGCTATATCGAGGCCGATATCGCCGGCATCACCATCTGCAATCTGTACCTGCCCAACGGCAATCCGCGGCCGGGCGAGAAATACGATTACAAGCTGCGATGGATGGCGCGGCTGCGCCGGCGCGCCTTCGAGCTGCTGGCCGCGGAGACCCCCTTCCTGATGGCGGGCGACTACAACGTCTGCCCGGAGGATATCGACGTCTACGATCCGGTCGCCTTCGCCGATGACGCGCTGTGCTGGCCGGAAACCCGGCATGCCTACCGCGCCCTGCTCAACCTCGGCCTGACCGAGGCCTGGCGCGCGCTGCATCCGGGCGTGCAGGATTACACCTTCTGGGATTACCAGGCCGGATGCTGGCCGAAGAACCACGGGCTGCGGATCGACCATTTCCTGCTGTCGCCGCAGCTGGCCGACCGCTTGGTCGCCTGCGAGGTGGACCGCAGACCTCGCGGCAGGGAAAAGGCGTCCGATCACACCCCGATCGTCTGCACCATCGCGGATGCGGACAGGCCGGCTGATATATGAGTAAGCCTGACTGATATATCAGTTGGTCGAGGGTTACCAATAAATAATGCGAAAGATCATAATGTTACCGGATTTCTAAAAGACACGTTAACGATTTCGGCCCATCCTCCCTTCATGTGATTCACGGGGTGAAGGGAGGGTGCGCAATGGGACTGAAGCTGCCGCTTTCCGCAGCCCTTTGCGCCCTGTTTCTGGCGGTTTCCCAGCCTGCCTCTGCCCAGATATCGGTCGGCCTGTCCACCACCTGCCAGCCCGATCCCGCCACCTGCCAGCGCGGACTCGCCAGACCGGAACTGCCGAGCGGCGACTTCCGGCTCTTCACCTTCGATGAAGCCCTGCTGCGCATCTCCGCCGATCCGCCGCCCGTCCGGCGCCGCTCGGTGCTGGCGGAAGACCCGGTGCCCAGCATCAGGGGCGTCCATTTCAGCCGCGACCGTTCCTGGCCGGACGGCGTCGTGGTGATCCCGCGTAACATGATGCAGGCCTCCTACGACCGCCCGGTACCGGGCAGCGGCCTGACGATTCTTGGCAGCAGCGCCATCGCCGACCGGCCGGCGGCGCATCATACCGATGGCTGGAGCAATGCCGCGCGCAGCAATCTCGGCGTCTCGTTCAACGACTACGGTATCCGCCTTACCGTGAATCCGGATGTGGAGGCCAACTGGGGCATGCGGATTTCCGACCGCATGCGCTACGGCGTGACCAATCAGCTCGATACCGACCTGCTGAACGACGTCACCCTGTCCTTCTATTCCCGCTATGACGGCTATTCCTTCAGCGAGGACTGGCGCGACTACGACGAACTGCAGAATTTCGTCACCCTGTCCTACCGCCTCGCCGGCGGCGAGGTCGTGAGCATCGCGATGCGGGACATCAGCGGCACCAACAGCTGGGAAGACTGGAACCGCACCGGCCCGGCGCTCAGACTGGATCTGCCGATTGCCGAGCGGGTCCGGCTCACGCTGGACAACGAGCTGCTCTACGCGCGGCGGAATTTCCATGACGACCAGGCGCCCTCGATCGGCTACCAGCGCAATCACGACCTGCAGATCAGCTGGAGCCCCGCGGCGTTTGCGAAATACGCCCTGAACGTCATCATCGGTTACACGCTGAACTTCGACAGCGCCGCCGAACGGCAATACGCCCAGCACAACGCCGCCCGCCTGGGCCTGACGATGCGGTTCTAGGTCTCCTCGTCCGCCAGGATGACGTCGAGAAACACCTGGCCGAAGCGGTCCAGCTTCGCCTGGCCGATACCGTGGATGTCGCTCATCTGGTAGAGATTGCGCGGCCGCTTGACCGCCAGCTCCAGCAGCGTGCGGTCGGAGAACACCATATAGGCCGGCTGCTGCAGGTCCGTGGCGAGCTGCCGGCGCAGGTCCTTCAGTGCGGTCAGCAGCCTCTGGTCCGCCGCCGACAGCGCGGCCTCCGCGGCTGCCGCCGGCGCCGCCCTGCCCTTTGCCGCCCGGCGCGCCCGCAGGCTGTCGCGGCGCAGCTCGATGCGCTGCTGCCCCTTCAGCACGGCGCGTCCGGCATCGGTGATGAACCAGCCGCCGTGGCCCTCTATCTCGAGGTCGATCAGGCCGGCGCCGTAAAGCTGGCGGAAGATCGAGCGCCAGGTGTGGGCATCATGCTCCCTGCCGACGCCGAAGGTCGGCAGCCGGTCATGCTCCAGCCGCAGGATGGCGTCGGTCTGGTTACCCAGCAGGATCTGCACCAGATGTTCGGTGCCGAACCGCTGCCCCGTCCGCGCCATGGCCGACATGGCCATCTGCGCCTCCCGGGTGCCATCGAACAGCGCGACGCCGTCCTGGCAGAGGTCGCAATGGCCGCAGGGCTGCGCCATCTCCTCGCCGAAATAGGCCAGCAGCGTCTGCCGCCGGCAGCGTGGACTTTCGCAGAGCGCGATCAGCGCATTGAAGCGCTGGCGTTCGATCCGCTTGCGTTCGGGCGGCGAATCGCCCTCCTCGATCTGCAGGCGGCGGAAGCGCATGTCGTCGAGGCCGTAGAGCGTCAGCGTCTCGGCCGGCAGGCCGTCGCGCCCTGCCCGGCCGATCTCCTGGTAATAGGCTTCCACGTTGCGCGGCAGGTCGGCGTGGCAGACATAGCGCACGTCCGGCTTGTCGATCCCCATGCCGAAGGCGACCGTCGCCACCATCACCACGCCGTCCTCGCGCAGGAAGATGTCCTGGTTCTCGTCGCGCTGCGCCTGGTCCAGGCCGGCATGGTACGGCAGGGCGCGGTGGCCCATGGCGGCAAGCGCCGCGGCCAGGTCCTCGGTGCGCCGGCGCGACGAGCAGTAGACGATGCCGTTCAGGCCGCGCCGGGCGGCGATGAAATCGCCGATCTGCTTCCTGGCGCTGGCCTTGGGCTGCATCATGAGATGCAGGTTGGGCCGGTCGAAGCTGCGGATGAAGGTGCGCGGCCGGCTCTCCCCGAACAGACGGGTCACGATATCCGCCCGCGTCGGCGCGTCCGCCGTGGCGGTCAGCGCGATGGTGGTGACGTTGCCCAGCGCGCGCCGCACCTCACCCAGCCCGAGATATTCCGGGCGGAAGTCATGGCCCCATTGCGAGACGCAATGCGCCTCGTCGATCGCCAGCAGGCCGGGCCCGGAGCCGTGATTGCTCCGCTGCAGCAGCGCCACGGTTTCCGGACGCACCAGCCGTTCCGGCGCCACGTAGAGGATCCGCAGGCAGCCCTCGCGCAGCTGGCGGAAGACGCGGGCATTCTCCTCCTCGGAATTCGCCGAATTGAGGCTGGCGGCATTGACGCCGTATCCCTGCAACTGCCGCACCTGATCCCGCATCAGCGCGATCAGCGGCGAGACGACGACAGTCAGCCCGCCGCTCACGATCGCCGGCAGCTGGTAGCAGAGCGACTTGCCGCTGCCGGTCGGCATCACGGCGAACACATCCTCGCCGGACAGCAGGGCGGTGACGATTTCCGCCTGGCCTTCGCGGAAACGCTCGAAGCCGAAGACCGAGTGAAGCGCCGCTTCGGCTTCGGCCAGCGGCGAGGATGCGGAAACGGGTAACGGAACTGCCATGCCGGACGGGAACTCGAGATGTGCCGATTCGCTGTGTCCCCAGCCTATCAGGGATAGGCGCCCGTCGCGATGAACCGGCCCGGGCAGACAAGGCCGGAACAAGCGGCGCAGTGACCTGTTGGCCTGCTGATAAGGAGGAGCCCATGCCACAGAACCATGCCGACACCGTCCGCCATGGCGGGCCGGGCAGCAGCCAGCAGAATGCGAAGAATCCGGAGAAAAGCGCGGCGCCGCGGCCGCTCTCCCCATCCGACCGCAAGGAGAAGCACAGCAACGTTTCCGGCGGCGGTGGCGAACGCGACATCCATCATACCCGCGATCCGCGCACGAAATCCTGAGCCAAAGAAAACGGCCGCCGGAGAAGACCCCGGCGGCCGCATTGCACTTCCTGGTTGGTCGATCAGGCCAGCAGCACGTCGAAATGCACCAGACCGGTGTCGCTGCTGCCGTCCCGATCGGTCACGGTGTATTCCACCGCATCCTTGCCGGTGAAGCCGGCCGGCGCCTTGTAGATCGCCGTGCCGCTCGTGGCATCCCAGGACACGCTGCCACCCTTCACGGTTGTCGCGTCGATCGCCGCCACCTTCAGGCCGCCATCCTTGCCCACGTCGTTCATCAGCAGATACTTGCTGTTGAAGTAGTAGGCCTTGCCGGCAACCGCCTTGTGGAAGTCGTCGGCGACGATGACCGGATGCCCCGTGCCGGTGCCCGGCGTGGGCTCGGTCGGGTTCGGCGTCGCGGTGCCGTTGCCGACCTGGATGTAGACGGTACCGGTATCGAAGCTGCCGTCCTTGTCCATCACCGTGTATTCGATGGAGTCCTTGCCCTGCCAGTCCTTCAGCGGGGTGTACTTCACCGTGCC
>Ga0079224_100012836_pt1 | contig 11630 bp, 8 predicted proteins | sample Stecom2015_FD_80414 | JGI IMG/M metagenome (GOLD analysis project Ga0079224, IMG submission 80414) | Agricultural soil microbial communities from Utah to study Nitrogen management - Steer compost 2015 | ecosystem: Environmental > Terrestrial > Soil > Agricultural land | place: USA: Utah...
CATGCTGTCCAGGACGTCCATGTACTTCTTCTCCACGGCCTTGCGCTTGACCTTGAGGCTGGGCGTCAGGTCGCCGGACTCCACGGACAAGTCGGTGGAGAGGATCTGGAACTTCTTGATGGTCTCCCACCGCTCGAGCCGCGCGTTGAGCTGGTCGACCTCGCCCTGGATGAGCTCGTGGACGGCCTCGGACCGAGTCAACTCCTCATACGACAGGCCGCCCATCCCGTTGCGGGTGGCCCAGTCGCGGATGGCCTCCGGATCGAGCGTGATGAGGGCGGTGCAGTAGTTGCGGGTGTCGCCGTGCACGACGATCTGGCTGGCGTACAAGCTGACCGCCTTGAAGATCACCTCGATCTCCTGCGGAGCGACGTACTTGCCGCCGGAAGTCTTGATGAGGTCCTTCTTGCGGTCGGTGACCCGCACGTATCCGTCGACCAGCTCGCCGATGTCGCCGGTGTGGAACCAGCCGTCGTCACCGAGCACCTCGGCGGTGAGATCGGGACGACCGTGATAACCGCGCATCACGCCCGGCCCCTTGAACAGGATCTCGCCGTCGTCGGCGATCGACACCTGCATACCGGGCACGGGTGGTCCTACCGTGCCGAACCGGCAGTCGTGCGGCAGGTTCACACACGTGGCCGCGCTGGTCTCGGTGAGGCCGTAGCCCTCCAGGATCAGCAGCCCGGCGGCGTGGAACCATTCGGCGACCTCACGCGACAAAGCCGCGGCGCCACTGACGAAGAACCGGATCCGCCCGCCCATGCGTGCCTTGATCTTGCTGAACACGAGACGGTCGGCCAGGAAGTACTGCGCAGCCAGCAGGCCGCCCGGTTCACGCCCGGCCTGCTTGAGCTCGGAGACCTTGGCGCCGACACCGAAAGCCCAGTCGAAGATCTTCTCTTTGACCCCGCCCTCGTCCCGGACGCCGGTGATCACCTTGGCCCGGACCTTCTCGAAGATCCGGGGCGCTCCGGCCATGAACGTCGGCTGCACCGTGCCGAGGTTGTCGACGATCCGGTCGAGGTTGCCGTCGACGGCCGTCGTGAAGCCGATACGCAGCTGGATCGCTTCGAGCGCCTTGCCGAACGAGTGCGACAGCGGCAGCCAGAGGTACTGCACGTCGTCGATACCGAGGATGCCGAGCTCGTCGATCGCGACGCCCTCGAACGTCCAGTTGTCGTTGACCAGCCGGACGCCCTTGGGACGGCCGGTGGTGCCGGAGGTGTAGATGAGCGTGGCGAGGGTCTCGGGGCCTACGCCGGCCAGGGCGTCGTCGACCGCGCTCGGGCGCTCGGCCAGCAGCTCGCGACCGAGTCGCTCGAGGTCGTCGAAGCCGATGACGAAGTCACCGTCGGCGGCGCCGTCGAACACGACGATCTTCGTCACGGTGCTCGACGCCGAGCGGTGCTCGACGATCTTGGCCACCTGTTCGTCGTTCTCGGCGAACACGATCCGCGCCTCGGAGTCGTCCAGGATGTAGGTGACGTCCTCAGGGGTCGTCGCGGGGTAGATCGTGGTGGTCGCCGCACCCACGGCGTTGATGGCCAGGTCGGCGAGGATCCATTCGATCCGCGTCGACGACGCCAGCGCGACCCGCTGCTCGTGCTCGATGCCCAGGGACAGCAGACCGGCACCCAACGCCCACACGCGGTCCTTCGTCTGCGCCCAGGTCAGGGTCGACCAGCCGGATCCGTCGGGGTAGCGGTACGCCTCGCGGTCGGGCGTCGCCGCGACCCGGTCGGCGAACATCCGCCCGATGGAGGCCGGACGATTCGCGACCTGATCGGCCTTGTCAGTGGTGCCGACGCTCATGCATCCTCCCAAACTCACCGAACGGTGGACCGCCGGTTCACAGCCAGGTGGGAGGAAGGTTACGACCTGGTAGCTCCCAACGACAGCCCGCGCGGCGAACATGTTGCCGAAATATGCCCGACAAGCGTTGCCTCCACCGTATCCGACCAAGGCCTTCGCCTCGGGCCTTGCAGTGTCAGCGACGCCCATCCAGCGGATGATCACGAACACGGGGCGCGTCGCGTGGGCCGAGGCGATCACCGTCGGGTAGAACTGACAGCATGAACCGCACCGCCGTGGACTCACACGAGAACTGGCTCGACCCCGAAGATCTCGAGTTCGCCCGGCGACGATTGCCCATCCTCTACGTCAACGCGGTGCCCACCCGCGTCGACGACACCGGGGTCGTGACGTCGGTCGGCCTGCTCCTGCGCGCCACGCCACAAGGTGAGATCCGCCGCGAGCTCGTCGCGGGCCGGGTGATGCACCACGAACGCATTCGCGACGCACTGCAACGCCACATCGAGAAAGACCTCGGCCCGCACGCCCTGCCCCAGATCCCGGCTTCTCCCCTGCCGTTCACCGTCGCGGAGTACTTCCCCACGCCGGGGGTCACGGCGTACCACGATCCACGGCAGCACGCGGTGGCGCTCGCGTTCATCATCCCGGTCGCCGGCGACTGCGCACCCCGCCAGGACGCTCTCGACTTGGCGTGGCTGCCGCCCGCGGAGGCCGCGGACGACGCCCTGCAGAAAGAGATGCTCGGCGGGCACGGCATCCTGCTGCGCCACGCACTGGCTCACCTCGGCTTCCCGCCGGCGCCCTGACCGCACAGCAAACGGGACTTACTTCTTCGTCGTCTGTCCCCCGGCGGCGTCGGACGACAAGGCGGCGATGAACGCCTCCTGGGGCACTTCCACCCGCCCGACCATCTTCATCCGCCGCTTGCCTTCCTTCTGCTTCTCCAGCAGCTTGCGCTTGCGCGAGATGTCACCGCCGTAACACTTGGCCAGCACATCCTTACGGATCGCGCGGATGTTCTCGCGAGCGATGATCCGTGACCCGATGGCCGCCTGAATCGGCACCTCGAACTGCTGGCGCGGGATGAGTTCCTTGAGCTTCGCGGCCATCGCCACGCCGTAGTCGTACGCCTTGTCTTTGTGCACGATCGCGCTGAAGGCGTCGACCGGGTCACCGTGCAGCAGCACGTCGACCTTGACGAGATCGGCCTCCTGCTCTCCGGCGGGCTCGTAATCGAGGCTGGCGTAGCCACGGGTACGCGACTTCAGCGCGTCGAAGAAGTCGAACACGATCTCGGCCAGGGGCAACACGTAGCGCAATTCCACGCGGTCCTCGGACAGGTAGTCCATGCCGAGCATCGACCCGCGCCGCGACTGGCACAACTCCATGATCGCGCCGACGAACTCGCTGGGCGCCAGCAGCGTCGCTCGTACGATGGGTTCGCGGACCGTGGCGATCTTGCCGGTGGGGAACTCGCTCGGGTTGGTGACGGTGGCCTCGGTACCGTCTTCCATGGTCACCTGGTAGACGACGTTCGGAGCGGTCGAGACGAGGTCGAGATTGAACTCGCGCTCGAGTCGCTCGCGCACGATCTCCAGGTGCAGCAGACCCAGGAAGCCGCACCGGAACCCGAACCCCAACGCACCGGAGGTTTCGGGCTCGTAGACCAGCGCGGCGTCGTTGAGCTTCAACTTGTCCAGCGCCTCGCGCAAGTCCGGGTAGTCCGAGCCGTCCAGCGGGTAGAGCCCGGAGAACACCATCGGCTTGGGCTCGCGGTACCCGGGCAGGGGATCGGTGGCCGGCGCGCCGGCGAGGGTGACGGTGTCACCCACCTTGGACTGGCGCACGTCCTTGACCCCGGTGATGAGATAGCCGACCTCGCCGACGCCGAGGCCGTCGGCCGGGTTCATGTCCGGCGCGATGACGCCGATCTCCAGAAGTTCGTGGGTGGCCTTGGTGGACAGCATCAGGATGCGCTCTCGCGGCGCCAGCGCACCGTCGATCACCCGCACGTAGGTGACCACGCCGCGGTAGGTGTCGTAGACGCTGTCGAAGATCATCGCCCGGGCCGGGGCATCGGCGTCGCCCGTGGGCGCCGGGACCTCGGCGACGATCCGCTCGAGCAGGTCGAGCACGCCCTCGCCGGTCTTGCCGCTGACCCTGAGGACGTCGTCGGGCGAACCGCCGATCAGGTGGGCGATCTCGGCCGCGTACTTCTCCGGCTGCGCCGCCGGCAGGTCGATCTTGTTCAGGACCGGGATGATGTGCAGGTCGTGCTCGAGCGCCAGGTACAGATTGGCCAGCGTCTGCGCCTCGATGCCCTGAGCGGCGTCGACCAGCAAGACCGCGCCCTCGCAGGCGGCCAGACTGCGGCTGACCTCATACGAGAAGTCGACGTGCCCGGGGGTGTCGATGAGGTTGAGCACGTACGTGGTGCCCGCGCGGTCGCCGGCCTGCGACGTGAACGGCAGCCGGACCGCCTGGCTCTTGATGGTGATGCCGCGCTCGCGCTCGATGTCCATGCGGTCCAAGAACTGCGCCCGCATGGTGCGGTCGTCCACCACGCCGGTCAGCTGCAGCATCCGGTCGGCCAGCGTCGACTTGCCATGATCGATGTGGGCGATGATGCAGAAATTGCGCAGCAACTCCGGCGGCGTGGCCGATGGAGGGGGTGCGTTCACACTGACTGGCACGCAGCGTCCTCGAGGCTTCCTGGTCGGCGGGTCATCGGTGGGCGGCGACAGCGACTCGCCCAGTGGGATCCATCATCCCATGCCCGGCGGTCATGCTCACAGTTGCGGCGCCGCGTCATGACATCGGGGCTGGCGTCTGCGCATCGAAACGGCCATAGTGTGACGCGCTGAATCGTTCGCGCCATGGCCAGTGTCCCAGGAGTACTGATGCCCCGCCCGTCCGTCGTCGCCCTCGGCGCCGCGTGCGTCTTGTCCGTGCTCGCGTCGTCGATCCCGGCGGCGGCCAGTGACGCGGCTCAGCGAGCGGGCGAGGAGCACATCGCTGTGCGGCACTGGACCGACGCCGCCGACTGGGCCGCCGGCACCTCCGACGGCTTGTGGCCCCTGCCCGGACAGCCCGCCGGTGTGATGATCAGCAGCCCGGCCGGCACCGCCGACTTCACCGATCCGAACACCGGGCAGACCACCACGTGGGAGTACTCCACGTGGACCTCGCCATACACCGAACTCGACTTCGCCGCGACCGAGATCGTGCCCTCGTGGAACGCCTCCACACCGCACGGCACCTGGATCTCGGTCGAGCTTCGCGCCACCTACACCAACGGCGACCAGTCACCGTGGTTCGCGATGGGCCACTGGGCCGCCGGCGACACCACCATCGACCGCACCACCGTCGAAGACCAATCCGACGGAACGTCCAGCGTGCTGACCGATACGCTCGCCGTCGACGATCCCGGCGCCGGCATCCTCATCCGCGGCTACGAGCTGCGCCTGACGTTGCGCCGCGCACCAGGGTCGCTGTCCACACCGCGGGCCTGGTCGATCGGTGCGATGGCCTCGCACGTTCCCGAGCGATTCGACGTCGAACCCAGCGCCGGCGGAATCGCCTGGGGCACCGAGCTCGACGTCCCACGCCGTTCGCAGAACATCCACAGCGGCAACTATCCGGAGTACGGCGGCGGCGGTGAGGTGTGGTGCAGCCCCACTTCCACGACGATGGTCATGGAGTACTTCGGCATCGGGCCTTCCCGCGACGACATGGACTGGATCGAGCCCGGCTACACCGACCCGCAGGTCGCGCATGCGGCTCGGATGACCTGGGACTACGCCTACCAGGGTGCCGGCAACTGGCCGTTCAACACCGCGTACGCGGCGTCGTTCACCGGGCTGGAAGCCTTCGTCACGCGGCTGCACTCCCTCGACGACCTCGAGCGGCTCATCGCCGCGGGGATCCCCGTGGTGACCTCACAGTCGTTCCAGCCGAGCGAGTTGGACGGCGCCGGTTACGGAACCGCGGGGCACCTGTTCGTCGTCGTCGGATTCACCGAGGACGGCGACGTCGTGGTCAACGACCCCGCGTCGAGCTCGAACGAAGCGGTACGCCGGGTGTATCCGCGCGAGCAGTTCGAGCAGGTCTGGCTGCGCACCAAGCGGCATCTCGCCGACGGCTCCGTGGCCGGCGGATCCGGCGGCATCGCCTACATCATCCACCCGTACGACGTCCCGCTGCCCGATGGCGGCGACGGGTCATGGTGACCTCGTGGTCGGCGGTCGACAAGCGGCAGCGACGGCAGGTGCGCGACGTGGTCGACCTGACCGCCGAATTGGCTGGTGAACCGTAGCACTGGTAGTCTTGGCGGTCGCGTGTTCACCCGCCCTCTTGACCTGTCCAACCAAACCGAAGGCACACGTTCGTGGCGAACATCAAGTCCCAGAAAAAGCGCATTCTCACCAACGAGAAGGCCCGCCTGCGCAACAAGGCGGTCAAGTCCGAGGTGAAGACCGCCATCCGGCGGTTCCATGAAGCAGCCGACGCCGGTGACGTCGACCAGGCGCAGGCCTTGGCTCGCAACGCGGCTCGCAAGCTCGACAAGGCGTCGTCCAAGGGCGTCATTCACAAGAACCAGGCGGCCAACCGTAAGTCGGCCGTCACGAAGCGCGCCGCCTCGCTCTGAGCTGAATCGTCTGTCGGCGCCGTGTCCAGGGTGGACGCGGCGCCGTTCGTCATGCTCTGGCTGCCGCGCCCTGTTCCGCGCGGGCCGAGCCGATGTGCACCAGCGCCGTGGTCAACGCCAGCGTCGGGTCGTTGCCACCGCCCTTGACAGCGAGATCGGCCTCAGCCACGGCACGGATGGCGTGAGCCAGCCCGGCCGGGGTCCAGCCGCGCAATTGTCCGCGCAGGATCCGCACCTTCCAGGGCGGAACGCCGAGATCGCGGGCGACATCGGCGTCGCGCAACCCTCGCGGTGCACCGGCAAGCCGGGCCAGTGAACGCAGCGCCGTGGCCAGCGCCCCGGTGATCAGGACCGGGTCGGTACCAGTCTCGAGCGCCCAACGAAGCTGTTCGACGGCTTCGCCGGTCTTGCCCTCCACAGCGCGGTCGGCCACCACCCAGCCCTTCACCTCCGCACGCCCCTCGAAGTACATCGCGATGACTGAGCTGGAGACGACGCCGTCGGGGGCGTCGGAGGCCAACTGGGCCGCGGCCGACGCCAGCCCCCGCAGCTCGCCGCCGACGGCGTCGACCAGTTGGCGTGCGGCTTGCTCGTCGATTCGCCCGCCGGCGCGGCGGACTTCGGCCCGGACGAAGGCGACCTGGTCGTCAGGCCGAGTGATGCGATCAGCCGCGACCTCGTGCACCCCCGCTTTGCGCAGGGCCGTGAGCAGTTTCTTCCCCTTGACCCCACCCGGGTGGACGAGAACGACATGAATGCCGTCGGCCGGAGCTTTGACCTGGGCCACCAGGAGCTCGCCGACGGCGTCGGACACGTCTTGGACGTCCTGGACCACCAGAACACGGCTAGTGGCGAACAGCGACGGACTCAGATGCTCGGCCAGACCGCCGGGGGTCAGTTCGCTTCCGGCGGTGACGGAGACGTCGGCGTCGGCATCGGCCGCTCGTGCGGCCTTGACCACGGCACCGACGGCTCGTTCGGCGAGCAGCGTTTCGGGCCCGGCGACGAGCGTGACAGGGACCAGGGGGTCAGCGGACAGCGCAGCCATAACGAAGCACAGCATGGCATGCGGCTCCGACAACGACGTACGTGGATGTGCCGACACGCCGCTCACGGTGCGAGCGCCGCGTCCCGGGTCACCACGCCGAGCCCGGCCGGTCCGCGAACGACGGCCACCGCACCGTCGTGATCGGTGCGGAAGGTGCGCACGCCCCCGGCCCGGAGCGTATCGAGCACGGACGGCGCCGGATGGCCGTAGGCGTTGTCGTCGCCGACGCTGATCAGCGCGATTCGCGCATCGAGCCCGGTGAGCAGCCCGTGGTGCTGGTTCGGCGAGCCATGGTGCGCGACCTTCAGCACGTCCGTGCTCAGCCTCGGCTCCGAACGCATCAGGGCACGCTGCGCCGCAGGTTCGAGGTCGCCGGTCAGCAGAACGTCGACGCCGTCGACCTCGGCGTCGAGCACGACGCTGGCGTTGTTCGACACCGACTCCGGCGCGGAGATGAGCCGGCGCGGCCACAGCACTTCCAACGTGAGCTGATCACCCACCGCGATCCGCTGGCCCGGCTCAGCCGCTGACATCGGCACGCCAGCTTCGTCGAGGCGGCGCGTCACGTCAGCGGCGTTGTCCGCTGGCTCGCGCAGCGGCGAGACGAGCGCCCGGCCGACGTGGCGGCCGTCCAGCACGCCGCGTACGCCGCCGACATGATCGAGGTCGAAATGGCTGAGGACCAGCAGCGGAACGGTGTGTACGTCCAGCTCGTCGAGACAGCGCCGCACCGGCGCCGGTTCGCGGCCGGCGTCGACGACCACGGCGGTGTGCTCGCCTGCCCGCAAGACCACGGCATCGCCTTGCCCGACGTCGCAGGCCACCACCAGCCACTCCGGCGGTGGCCAGCCCGGCGACGGTAGGGCACGCAGCAGACCGACGGTCAGGGCCGCACCGGCCGCCAGCGACACGACGGGCCGGCGGAGCACCAGCGGCATCGCCGCGACCGCGACCAGGGCCAGTGTCACCGACGTCACGACGCCGGCGGCGCCGGGTACCCAGGGCATCGTGGCGCCGGGCCGCTCGGCGAACCAGTGCGCGAGCGTGGCGATCCACCAGGCCGGGATGCCGGCGACCCAGGCCGACCACGCCGCCACCGTAGGCGCGAGCGGACTGATCGCGGCTGCGACGACGCCGAAGATCGTCGCCGGCGCCACAGCCGGCGCGGCGAGCACGTTGGCCGGCAACGAGGCCAGGCTCAGTTCGCCGGACACCGCGAGAAGCATGGGTGTGCAGGCCACTTGCGCGGCCAACGGGACGACGATGGCCACCGCCAGCGGCCGGGGCAACCACCACATCGCGCGTTGCCAATGCGGCACCAGGGCGAGAATGCCCGCTGTCGCCAGCACGGACAATGCGAACCCGACGCTGCGTGCCAGCCACGGATCGATCAGGAGCAGAAGCGTCGCCGCCGCCGCGAGCGCGGGTAGGCCACGGCGGCGCCCGGCCACGGCCAACCCGACCACCGCGACGACTCCCATCGCGGCAGCTCGAAGCACGCTCGGGTCAGGACGCGCCAGAAGCACGAAGCCGACCACGGCGAGCAGGCCGACGACCGGCAGGGCGTAACTGCGCAGCCCCGACCAACGCGCCACGGCGAGCACCACGACCAAGACGATCGTGATGTTGGTGCCCGAGACCGCCGTGAGGTGGGTGAGACCCGCGGCCTTCATGTCCTGCCGTAGGTGATCGGTCATCAACGACTCGTCGCCGACGACGAGTCCCGGGATCAAGCCTCTGGCATCTGGGCCCAAGCCGGAGACGCTGGCTCGCAGGCCCGCCCGCAACGGTTCGGTCAGGCGCGACGCGGTGCTCGGCGCGCCGATGAGTTCAGGACCTGCTCGAGGCCGCAGGACCGCGGCGACGTCGGGGGCACGACCACGGCTGGGCTCCACGATGCCACCGGTCCGGATGCGCTGTCCCGGCAGCAACGCCGCCCAACTCGTCTCACCGGTGACGAACAGTACCGGCGAGCGAAGCTCGTAGGAGAGTGATCTGCCGGAGATCCGTTCGACCCGGATGCGGCCGACGACGTAGGTCTGCTCGTCGCCGGCTTCCATGGCCTCAGCGGCGGGTTTCGCCGCAACCCGGTGGCGCTCGACCGGGTCCCCTGTCAGGACACCCTCGATCTCGACGTACGCGCCGGCCTCGGCCAGGTCCGTGACCGGCCCGCCGTGCATCGGGGCCGCCCGCGAAGCACCGACGGCCAGGCCGGCCACCAGGCACAACCCCGCTACCGCGACCGCGCGGCGTCGTCCGGACGGCCGCATCCAGGCCACCGCCGCCACGGTCGTGACGGTGACGAACACGCCCACAGCTGCTGCGGCACCCCACGTACACGCGAGCCCGGTGAAGGTTCCAGCCCACAGCGCCAGCGCCACGGGCACGAGCCGCAGGTCGAGGCGGTCGCGAGGCGGTTCCGTGCGCGGCGCGCTCGCCACAGTGGAGCTCACACGGTCACGAGCCCGTCAAGGTCAGCGAGACGCTGCTCGCCGATGCCGGACACCTCGAGCAGTTCGTCGATGACGGTGAAGCGCCCGTTCTCGTCTCGCCAGTCGAGGATGCGCTGGGCCAGCGCCGGCCCGATGCCCGGCAGCGACTGGAGTTGCTCACTCGTGGCGGTGTTGAGATTCACCGGGACGCCGGCTGCGTTTCCGGCGGCCGGATCGCCGCCGTCGTTCGTCGGTGGCTCCGGTGGTGGCGCCGGTGGCTGCCCGGGCGGCGGTTCACCCGTGACCACGACCTGCTCACCGTCGGTGAGCACCCTGGCGAGATTGATCGGCGTGAGATCGGCTTCGTCGGTGGCACCACCTGCGGCACGGACAGCGTCGATGACCCGTGAGCCCGCGGGTAACTCGACGACCCCCGGCTTCGCGACCAGTCCGGCGACGTGGACGATCATCGGCTCAGCCGCGGTGGGTGACGTCGCCGGGGCCGGGTCGACAGCTGCAGCCGTGGCCGGCGGCTCACCGGTGGGCTGAGCCGATGGCTCGATGGGTGTTCCGCTCGACTCGACCGTGGCCGCGATCGGTTCGATGGTCGGCCGGCCGAGCCCGAACAGGATCACCGCCCCGGCGACACCGAGTAGTACGACCAGCACCACGACGGCTACGTGAGCGCGATCCAGTCCGCAGCGAGCCGTACGCAGGGTCGGTGGAAGCCAGCCGTTAGGTTCGGATCGCGGCTCCGCTGCCGCTGGTGTAGCAGGCTCGGTGCGCGGTCCGGAGTGGTCGTCGTCCGCCCCGGAGCCGGTAGCCGACGTTCCGGTGACCCTGCGGATTCGCGCCCGCACCATGGCCGTCGCGTCGTCGTCGATCGTGGCATGGCGGGAGCGGTTCGGGCGCATGTCCGTGACGCTAGGCAGCCGCGGCTGCTCCCCTCCACCCCGCCGAGCGCAATTGTGGACAACCCACCCCGCCCAATTCGCCTGTGGACTCCCCGCCCCCGCGAGTCAAATGATCATGTTCACTATGGTTTTGCCTACCCCACCACCCATGCACGGGTGGTGGGGTAGGCAAACGCCTCGTGATGTTCGCTTCAGGGCCGCACGAGCGACCGCGCATCCTTGACGCCCGGCTTCCCGATCTCCGACGATGCCGCGGCACGCACCAGCGTCGACCGTTCCCGGCTGGTCAGCACACCGTCCTCGACGAGGTCAGCCGTGACGTCGCCGACGTGGCGCACGAAGGCACCGTGCTCGGCCCAGTCACGCTCGTCCTCGATCAGGTCGTTGACCGTGCATCCCGCGCCGGCGTCGTAGTTCGGTACGCCCGTGTCGACACCGCGCAACCACACCGTGTCGCGGTCGTCGCCGGAGCAGGTGCCGGGTTCGCCTGCGACGACGGTGAACTCGACCGAAGCGGTCTCGGAGACATTGCCCGCCACATCGGTCGCCCGGAACTGCACCGAGTGGTCGCCGACCGCATCGACGGTCACCGGATCCGTGTACTCCACGAACCCCGCCCCATCCAGGTCGTACTCCACCGACGCCACACCAGACCCCGCATCAGACGCGTCCAGCGTCACCGTCGCCGAACCCACATAATTCCCGTCAGCATCCTGATCACCCGACACCTCCGCCGACACCTCCGGCGGCGTCGTGTCATCCGGCTCCGCCTC
>Ga0079224_100012838_pt1 | contig 11629 bp, 13 predicted proteins | sample Stecom2015_FD_80414 | JGI IMG/M metagenome (GOLD analysis project Ga0079224, IMG submission 80414) | Agricultural soil microbial communities from Utah to study Nitrogen management - Steer compost 2015 | ecosystem: Environmental > Terrestrial > Soil > Agricultural land | place: USA: Utah...
CCCGATCGCGCAAAAGCAGTTCGCCTCGATGGCGCAGATGCGCGCGGTGCAGCCCAAGATGAAAGCGCTGCAGGAACGCCACAAGGACGATAAGCCCAAGCTCCAGCAGGAGATGGCCAAGCTCTACAAGGACGAGAAGGTCAATCCGCTTGCGGGCTGTCTGCCGATCTTCCTGCAAATCCCGATCTTCTTCGCGCTCTACAAAGTGCTGCTGATCGCGATCGAGATGCGCCACAAGCCGTTCGCGCTTTGGATCAATGACCTGTCGGCGCAAGATCCAGCTACGATCCTCAACTTGTTCGGGCTCCTGCCCTTCACGCCGCCGAGCTTCCTCGCCATCGGCGTGCTCGCAGTGTTGCTCGGCCTGACGATGTGGCTGCAGTTCAAGCTCAATCCGGCGCCGATGGACCCGGTACAGCAGCAGATCTTCATGATCATGCCGTGGGTGCTCATGTTCGTCATGGCCCCCTTCGCTGCCGGTCTCCTGCTTTACTGGATCACTTCCAACATTCTGACCTTGGCGCAGCAAAAGTATCTCTACTCGAAGCACCCCCAGTTGAAGGCGGCCACCCAAAAGGAGGTTGCCGACAAGGCTCGCGCGGCCGAGCGGGACAAGGGGCAGGAATGACGATCCTCGTCCTTGCCACGGAGGAACGTTGGACAAGCCATGAGCGACACACCTGATCTGATCGAGGAAGCTCGCCGCTTGTTCTCCGGCCGAGTCGAGTTTCTGCTCTCGGCGCCTTCGCTCGATTTCCTGCCCGAGGCTGAGTTCCCCGAGGTCGCCTTCGCCGGGCGGTCTAACGTCGGTAAGAGTTCGCTCATCAACGCCGTGACCGGCCGCAAGGCTATCGCACGTACCTCGGTAACGCCCGGCCGCACGCAGGAGCTGAACTTCTTCGAAGTCGGTGAGCCGACGCGATTCCGGCTGGTCGACATGCCCGGCTACGGTTTCGCCAAGGCCCCGGTGAAAGTCGTCGAGCGCTGGCGCCGCCTGGTGCGCGATTTCCTCCGCGGCCGCGCCGTGCTCAAGCGTACGCTGGTGCTCATCGACAGCCGCCACGGCATCAAGCCGCCCGACGAAGAGATGATGAAAATGCTCGACGAGGCCGCGGTCGGATATCGCCTGGTCCTGACCAAGGCCGACAAGATCAAGGCGAGCGAACTGGCGGCGACCTTGGCCAGAGTCGAGGCGCAGGCGAAGAAGCACGTCGCCGCCTATCCCGTGATCCACGTCACCAGCGCCGAGAAGGGGCTGGGCATCTCCGAATTGCGGGCTGCGGTTCTCGCCGACGCTTCGGCCTGACGGCCGGAACGGTTCATCCACCCGGCCATTGGGTTGGTGGGCTCTAACGGCGAGTGTGACCATGAACGAATTCGAAGGCAAAGTCGCTGTCGTCACGGGAGCCGGCTCCGGGATCGGCGAAGCGGTCGCCTTGCTGCTCGGGCAACGCGGTGCGCGCGTGGTCGCGACGGACATCGATGCACCGGCGGCTCGAAAGGTGGCGGCGCGCATCGGCGAGGCCGGTGGCGAGGCCGCCGCCATGCAGCACGATGTCGCTTCCCCGCAAGCGGCGGAAGAGGCGGTGCGACTTGCGGAGAAACGCTTCGGGGCACTCCATCTGGCGGTGAACAACGCCGGGATCGGCGGCGAGCTCAATCCGGTTGCCGATTACGGCATCGACGCGTGGCGCAAGGTGATCGACATCAACCTGAGCGGCGTATTCTACGGCATGAAATATCAGATCCCGGCCATCGAGCGTGCCGGTGGCGGCGCCATCGCCAACCTCGCGTCGATCCTCGGTTCGGTCGGCGCGGCCAACTCGGCTGCCTACACGGCGGCCAAGCACGGCGTGTTAGGGCTCACCAAGGCGGCGGCGCTCGAGTATGCCCAGCGCAAGGTGCGGATCAATTCGATCGGGCCCGGCTATATCGACACCCCATTGCTGGAAGCGCTCGACGACGACGCGCGATCGGGGCTCGTCGGCCTCCATCCGCTCGGCCGTCTGGGTACGGCGGCGGAGGTGGCGGAGCTGACACTGTTCCTGCTTTCCGACCGCGCGGCGTTCATTACCGGGAGCTACCATCTCGCGGACGGCGGCTATACCGCGCAATAGCGCGCCGCCGCCGTTCCCCGTCGGAATGAAGCGACACCTCGGCACCCTGCCAAGACCGTTCAGGGTCGACACGCCATTGCTGAACCCTTAGGGCATCCGCTCGGCGAACAGGGTGCCCCGCGTGAAGCTGATCATCGGCAACAGAAACTATTCGAGCTGGTCGCTGCGCGGCTGGCTGGCCGCGAAACAGTCGGGCCTCTCATTCGAGGCGCTGACCGTTCACATCGATGGCGACGACTGGCAGGCGACCAAGCGCGACAGTGAGCAGTTCCAGCCCTCGGCAGGCAAAGTCCCGGTCCTGTGGGATGGCGACGTGGTGGTGTGGGATTCGCTGGCGATTCTCGAATACCTCGCCGACAAGGTCGGGCGCGATCGGTTCTGGCCCAAGGACGACGCCGCGCGCGGCATGGCTCGCGCGATGGTGGCGGAGATGCACAGCTCCTATCTTGCGCTGCGCCGGCTCTATCCGATGAATATCCGTAAGCGCGTCCCAGACATCGAGATGACCGACGAAGCGCGGAACGACATCGTGCGCATCCTCGGCCTGTGGGCCGAAGCGCGCGCCCGGTTTGGCAAGGGCGGGCCGTTCCTGTTCGGCACCTTCAGCGCCGCCGATGTCTTCTACGCCCCGATCGTCGCGCGCTTCGTCACGTACGGCATTGGCGTGCCGGGCTTCGCACAAGCCTACATGCAGGCGATCTGGGAGCACGACTGGCTGCAGGAATGGATCCATTCGGCCGAAGACGAGCGGTGGGTGATCGAGCAGTTCGAGGTGGCGTGAGGCCGTGACGGTTGCCGATCTCGCCGAGCGGCTGATCTCCTGCGAGAGCGTGACGCCCGCGCGCGGTCCTGTGTTTGATGCGCTCGAGGCGATGCTCGTGCCGCTCGGGTTCGAAGTCGACCGATTCCTCGCGGGCGACGATCCGGAACAGCTTGTCGAGAACCTGCTCGCGGTGCGACGCGGATCATCCGGTAGCCGCCATTTCGCCTTTGCGGGACATCTCGACGTAGTTCCGCCGGGAGACGGCTGGGTCACAGGCCCGTTCGCGCCCGAGCGGCGCGGTGGCTTGCTCTATGGCCGGGGCGCGGTCGACATGAAGGGCGCGATTGCGGCCATGACGGCGGCCTCGGCAGCCGTGCCCGCGGAGGCGGGCACGATCAGCTTCGCGATCACCGGCGACGAAGAAGGTCCGGCGCTCCACGGCACGCGCGCGCTGATCGACCTGATCCGCGAGCGCGGCGACATTCCGGATCTGTGCCTCGTCGGCGAGCCGACCTCGGTGCAGCGTCTCGGCGACACGATGAAGATCGGCCGCCGCGGCTCGGTCAACGTCTTCCTCGAGGTCGAGGGGACCCAGGGGCACGTCGCCTATCCGCACCTCGCCGACAACCCGCTGCCGCGGCTAGTGTCGATGCTCGGCGAGCTCGAAGCGATCGAGCTCGACCGGGGCACCGACTGGTTCCAGCCGTCGAACCTGGAGATCACCGAAATCGAGGTCGGCAACCCGGCACACAACGTGATTCCGGCGAGAGCGCGCGCGCGCATCTCGATCCGCTTCAATGATCTTCACACCGGCGCCGCGCTGAGCGAGCGCGTGAGCGAGATCGCCGCGAAGCACGGCGGGCGAGCCCTACCGATTATCTCGGGCGAGCCCTTCCTGACGCCGCCGGGCGCCTTCTCGGATCTGATCGCTGCGTCCGTCGAAGCCGAAACCGGTATCCGGCCCGAAGCCTCGACCACTGGCGGCACTTCGGACGCGCGCTTCCTCAAGGACTTGTGCCCGGTGATCGAGTTCGGCCTGCCCAACGCCACGATGCACAAGTGCGACGAGGCCGCCGCGCTTGACGACCTCGATGTGCTGGCGCGAATCTACCGCCGGATCGCGCTGGCGGCGCTGACGGGAGAGCAGCCTTGAGTACCGATGCCCGGGAAATGGCCCGCGAGGCCGCACCGACCAGCCACCGGCGGCTGCAGTGGCGCATCCTGATCGGTTTCGTCGCCGGGCTCGTGCTGGGGCTGCTCGCTTACACGGTCGCGCGCGACGCCGTCTGGGTCGACTGGCTCGTGACATACGTCACCGGTCCGATCGGGCAGATTTTCCTACGCCTGCTGTTCATGCTGGTCTTGCCGCTGCTGTTCTCGGCGTTGGTCGTCGGCATCGCCGAAATGGGCGAAGTTCGCGAGTTGAAGCGTATCGGCCTGATGACGCTCGCCTATACCGTCATCGTATCCAGCCTTGCGGTCGCCATCTCGCTCGCGGCGGTGAACCTGCTTCGGCCTGGCGACGGTGTCAGTGCGGCCGCGGCGAGCGAGCTGCTGGCCGAGGGCGGCGAAGGCGCAGCGAGCATCGTCCAGGCGTCGGCCGAAAGCCAGGCCGGGATGAACGCGCTGGTCGCGATCGTCCCCAGCAACGTCGTTCAGGCGATGTCGAACAATGACATCCTGGCGGTCATGTTCTTCGCGCTGGCGTTCGGTGTCGGGCTCCTGCTCGTCCAGACCCGCCGCACCGAGCAGCTCAAGGATGCGATCGAAGGCCTTTTTGAAGTCGCGATGAAGCTGATCGGCATAGTCATCCAGCTCGCCCCGATCGCCATCTTCTGCTTCATGTTCAACCTGTCGGCGCAGTTCGGCTGGGACCTCTTGTTCAAGCTCGCCGCATTCGTCGGGGTCGTACTCCTGGCGCTCGCCATCCAGATGTTCGTCACCTTCCCGGCGCTGCTGAAGTTCCTCGGCGGCAAGAGTCCGGTCGCATTCTTCCGCCAGACGCGTGAGGCGAGCGTGATGGCTTTCGCCACCGCCAGCTCGAACGCGACCTTGCCCACCGCGTTGCGCGTCGCCGACGCCGAACTGAAGCTCCCGCCGAAGATCGCTCGTTTCGTGCTGACCATCGGCGCCACCGCCAACCAGAACGGCACCGCGATGTTCGAAGGCGTGACGGTGCTGTTCCTTGCCCAGTTCTTCGGAGTCGACCTCACGCTGGGCGATCAGCTCTTCGTCATGCTCGTCTGCATCCTTGCCGGCATCGGCACTGCGGGCGTGCCCGGCGGCTCGCTACCGGTGATCGCGCTGATTCTGGTGGGCGTCGGCGTGCCGCCCGAAGGCATCGGCTTGATCCTCGGCGTCGATCGCTTCCTCGACATGTGTCGTACCACGCTCAACGTGGTCGGCGACCTTGTCGCCGCGCAAGTGATCAGCACGCTGAGCCGCAAGGACCAGGTTCAGCCGTCACCATCGACGTAACGGACTGGCACGAACTCTCCAAGGCCGCATGTTGGTCCGCGCCCCGCTCCGGACTGCAGCACGGTGATCGTATTGCTTGAGCAAAGCTGCCCGGTGTTCACTTCGTACGCGAACCGTTCTTCAAAGCCGAGGCCGGGGCACCGGGCCCGAAGCGTGTTGCGATAGATCTCGTCGCCGCGGAGCTGGAAGTCGATCGTATAGTCGTCGTGCACGACCGTGTTCCGGATGCGGCTGGTCTGAATGCAGTTCTGCGCCTCTCCGGCGATTTCGACCGCCGGCGCGCGAATCACGCGCTCACGCTCGGCTTCAGCAGTACAGGCAGCCAGCGGCAGCGCCGCGACGGCGAGCAGCGACGGTGCGATGAAGCGCTTGGTCATGGTCCTTCTCCTGTTAGACGCCCGTGAGATGGACGTCGCACCTAAGACGGAGCGGACGGGCGTCTGCCTTTACCAACGGGTTTCGCGAACACCTTGTTCCGGAAGGCGCAGAGATCCACCACCGGGCAGTGCCAACATTCGGGCACTCGCGCCTTGCAGGTGTAGCGGCCGTGCAGGATCAGCCAGTGATGCGCGTGCCGGCGGAACGGCTGCGGCACGCGCTTCTCCAGCTTCGTTTCCACATGGTCGGGAGTCTTGCCGCGAGCGAGCCCGGTGCGGTTGGATACCCGGAACACGTGTGTGTCGACCGCGAACGTCTCCTCGCCGAACGCACAGTTCATCACCACGTTGGCGGTCTTGCGGCCGACACCGGGCAGGGCGACCAACGCCTCGCGGTCTTCCGGAACTTCGCCGCCGTGCTCGGCGACGAGCCTTTCCGAGAGCGCGATCACGTTCCTGGCTTTGGCATTGAACAGGCCGATGGTCTTGATGTGCTTCTTGAGCCCATCTTCCCCCAGTTCGATCATTTGCTTCGGGGTTCTCACCTCGGCGAACAGCTGCCGCGTCGCCTTGTTGACGCCTACATCGGTGGATTGGGCGGAAAGTACGACTGCGACGAGGAGCTGATAGACGTTCCCGAACTCGAGCTCGGTCTCAGGCGCCGGATCGTCCTCGGCCAAGCGGCGGAAGAACTCGAATATCTCGGTCCTGGTCAAAGCCCCAGCACTTGCCTCATGACATAGCGCCCGGCGGGCTGGCCGATCAGCCAGGCCGCCCCGCGAATCGCGCCGTGCGCGAAGACCATCCGGTCTTCGGCGCTGTGCGACAGCGTCAGTCGCTCTTGCTCTCCGGCGATGATCACGCTGTGCTCGCCGGCCACAGTTCCCCCACGAAGCGAAGCGAAGCCGATCGCGCCGGGCGACCGCGCGCCCGTATGCCCGTCGCGCCCGCGCTCGCTATGCGTGGTCAGGTCCACATCGCGCCCGGAGGCTACTGCTTCGCCGAGCAGCAACGCTGTGCCCGAAGGCGCATCGACCTTCATCCGGTGGTGCATCTCGACGATTTCGACGTCCCATTGCGGTCCAAGCCGCGCCGCCGCCTCACCGACGAGGTGCGCGAGAAGTGTGACGCCGAGCGACGTATTGCCGGTCTGCAGCACCGGGATCGCCTGCGCCGCCGAGTCGATCGCGGCGTGATGGCGCTCCTCGAGCCCCGTCGTGCCGATCAGGATCGGGATGCCTGCGCCGATCGCCGCGTGAAGGTTGCGCTCGAGCGCGGCCGGAGCGGAAAAGTCGACCAGGGCATCGCTGCGGTCGGCCAGCCCGGCCGCATCGCCGCCCTTGTCGACGCCGCCGGCATTTTCATGCCCCGCTGCTTCGATCGCACGGACCAGCGCGTGACCCATGCGTCCCTCGCTGCCGATGATGCCGATACGTGCCATTGCGTCTCCCGAGTGTGGCGTGCTTCATGCGGCGAATGGAGCCGGTCCGCAACATCGTCGTCCTCACCGGTGCCGGCATAAGCGCCGAGAGCGGTCTGAGGACCTTTCGTGCAGACGATGGGCTGTGGGAGGATCACCGCGTCGAAGATGTCGCCTCTCCTGAAGGCTTTCGCCGCGATCCCGAACTGGTCCAGCGCTTTTACGACCAGCGGCGCAAGGACGTGATGGCGGCGCAACCGAACGCCGCTCACTCGGCCTTGGCGCGACTTGACGACGCGTGGAGCGGCGAGTTGCTGATCGTCACTCAGAATATCGACGATCTGCACGAGCGCGCCGGCACGCGCCGGATTCTGCACATGCACGGTGAGGCCCTGTCGGCCTGGTGCACCGCGTGCGACGAGCGCTACCGCTGGACAGGAGCCTTGCTCGACGGGCCGCCGTGCCTGGCATGCGGCGCTTCTGCGCTTCGGCCCGACATCGTCTGGTTCGGCGAAATGCCTTATCGGATGGACCAGATCTATTCGGCTATCGCGCGGGCCGACCTGTTCGTTTCGGTCGGTACCTCAGGTGCGGTTTATCCGGCGGCAGGCTTCGTGCAACACGCTCACAACGCCCGTGCCCGCACACTCGAACTCAACCTCGAGCGGAGCCAGGGCTCGGCCTGGTTCGACGAAACTCGGCTCGGCACCGCGAGCGTGCTGGTGCCGGCATGGGTGGCGGAGATTCTGGGATGAGCGAGCATCACGGCAGCTGTCATTGTGGCTGCATCCGCCTGACATTGCGCGAAACGCCAGCGGATGCCGGCGAATGCAATTGCTCGATCTGCCGCCGGACGGGGGGTCTGTGGCATCACTGCGGCTCCGAGGAGGTCACCGTCGAAGGCCGGGGCGTCGCGTACCAGCAAGGCGATTGTGCGCTCGATCTGTGGCATTGCCCGACCTGCGGCTGCACAACGCATTGGACCCCCACCGAACCCGAATATCCGCGAATGGGAATCAACCTGCGAATGTTCGACCCGGCGCTATGGCGCGAACTGCCGCGCCGCTTCATCGACGGGGCGAGTTACTAGCGCCACAGGCCTCCTCCGTCCGCTGCGCGGAGGGGGACCATGAGGCGTATCCGAATGGTGGACGGGGTCAGGTCGCCCCACATCCCTTGCAAGCCGGATCCTTCGCCACGGTCAACGTCCGCATCGCCGGCCTGAGCCCGTCGAGCAGGTGCAGCTTGCTCCACTGCGGGTCGCCCATCCCGCCGGTCGGCGCAAGCAGAGCCCGAATGGCTTGAAGTGCGGCGAACGTACCGGTCCAACCGGCCATCGCACCGAGCATGCCGTCCTCAGCGCAGGTGTCGCAGTCGTCGGCGTCGAAGGCATCGCCCACATAGCAGCGATAACACGCCTGGTCGGGCAGATGCCCCGCGAAGGCGCCGACCTGGCCCTGAAAGCGACCGACCGCGGCCGACAGCAGCGGAACACCGACCGAAACGCAGGCATCCGACACCGCGAGGCGCGTGGCGAAATTGTCGCAACCGTCGAGCACGAGGCTGGCTCCGGCGACCACCGAGAGTGCGTTGCTTGCCGTCACCCGGTCGTGCACCCATCGGACCTCGATTTCAGAATCGAATTCGCGCACCCAGACTTCGGCCAGTTCGACTTTGCGATGGCCGATCTGATCCTCGCGGAAGATCGTCTGGCGCTGGAGGTTGGTGTGATCGACCGTGTCGTCGTCGACCACGACGAGCGTTCCGATACCGGCTCCGGAGAGGTACTGCAGCGCGGGCGATCCGATACCGCCACCCCCGAGCACCACCACGGACGCTTCCGCCAGTGCCATCTGGCCGGAACCCCCGATCTCGGGGAGGACGATATGGCGGGCAAAGCGCTCGAGGCGGTCGGGAGAAAGCGTCATGGCCCAGCGCTTACCATACCAATCGAGCGGCCGCGCAAGCGGAAACCTAAACGGCGCGGCGGTCCGGGCCCAGGGCGAGCGCGCAGTGCCGAGTTAAGATTTCTTGAGTCGGATCGGTATAGACGTTCCTAACCACTCCAAAAGGAGCGGAAAGGGTTGCGACCCCCGAATCATCCCGGTGGATCGCGGCGAGAGGTGGGGACGATCGTGCTTGAGACGTCGAGCATACCGGTGGAGACCGGCTTCGGTCTGGCACCGAGAGCGGCCCGCAAGAATGTGATGCTGGCGGCCACCATTTCCGCCGGCGCCGTTTCGGCGCCGGTGCGAATTCGCAACCTGTCGGAAGCAGGCGCGATGATAGACGGCCCCGCACTCCCGACAGCCGGCTCCACCCTGATGCTCAATCGGCTGGAGCTGTCGGTCACGGCGACCGTCGTATGGAATCGTGATGGACGCTGCGGCCTGCGCTTAAAGGCCCCAATCACCGTCGACGACTGGATCGCAGGCGTCCGCGCGACAGCCGCCAATGCCAGCATCGGCCAGTTGCGCGTGGACCGCATCCAATCGGCCATCCGTAGCGGTGCGGCGTTCCCTTCGGAGACCCAGGCGCCGGCCCCGTCCCCCGCCGACGCCGACCCGATCGGGCAACGCGTCGCCGCCGAGCTCACGCGGGTGAAGCGGATGCTCGATGCCGTCAGTGAAGAACTCACCGACGATATCGACGTTCTGGTGCGGCATGAGCGGGCGATGCAGACTTTCGACATCGCCGCCCAGATCGTCGAGGAGCTCTCGGTCGTGATGTCTGCCGACGATCCGGGCAGCGCGGTCGCCGGCGTGCACATGCATGATCTGCGCACCCGGCTCTCCGGCCAATCCACCCTGACCTAGCGGCCGCTCGCTGTCAGGTCTCGAGCTGGCGCAGCAGGCTGCGAACGTCGCCGTCCATGTCGGCGTCGCGCTGGCGCAAGTCCTCGATCAGCCGCACCGCGTGAATCACGGTCGAATGATCGCGTCCGCCGAACTTGCGCCCGATCTCGGGGTAGCTGCGCGGGGTCAGAACTTTGGCGAGGTACATCGCCACCTGGCGCGGGCGGACGATCGCGCGGGCCCGGCGCTTGCTCGACATTTCGGAGCGATCGATGCGGTAGAACTGGCACACGGTGCGCTGGATCTCGTCGATCGTAATCCGGCGGCGGTTGGCCGAGAGGATGTCTGTCAGCTGCTCCTCGGCGAGCTGGAGCGAGACTTCCTGTCCGGTCAACTGGGCGTAGGCGATCAGCTTGTTGAGCCCGCCCACCAGCTCGCGCACGTTGCGGTTGATCGTGCGGGCGAGGAACTCGATCACGTCCTCGGGCACCGCGAGCGGCGCGAAGCGCGCCAGCTTGCTGTGCAGGATCTGACGGCGCAGCTCGATGTCGGCGGCCTGGATGTCGGCGACGAGACCCATGGACAGCCGGCTAAGCAGCCGTGGCTCGACTCCGTCGAGCGCTTGCGGCGCGCGATCGGCGGCAAAGACCAGCCGCTTGCCCTCGGCGAGCAACGCGTCGATCGTATAGAGCAGTTCTTCCTGCGCGCTCGCCTTGCCGATGATGAACTGGATGTCATCGACCAGGAGTAGGTCGAACCCGCGCAGGCGCGCCTTGAACTCCATCATCTCGTTCGATTTCAGCGCCTGTACGAACTCGACCATGAAGCGCTCGGCCGAGCAGTAGAAGATCCGTGCGCGCGGGTGAGCCTGCAGATAGGAGTGCCCGATCGCGTGCAGGAGGTGCGTCTTGCCCTGGCCGGTCGCGGCTTTGAGATAGAGCGGGGAAAACTGCGGCTTCTCGGAGTTCGCCATGCGCTCGGCTGCGTTCTTCGCCAGCACGTTGATCGTGCCGGTGACGAATGCCGCGAAGGTCAGCGACGGGTCGAGACCCACCGATGAGGTGAACCCGTCGTCGCCGATCGATTCCATTGCCCGCGCCCGCGCCAACGGGCCGTCGTTGGCGGCGCGGTGTCCGAACCCGTCGTCGCCCTTAAAATCGAGATCGGCCAGTTTGCGCCGGCCCGGATGGACGGCGATCTTTACATTCCGCACCTCGCTCCGCGCGATCTTCCACGCCAGCGACAACCGGTCTGCGAAGCGGTCCTGCACCCAGTTGGCCGAGAACTCGGTCGGCAGAAACAGGTGCAGCGTGCCGGTCTCCTTGCAGAAGCTGCCCACCTGGATCGGCCTGATCCACTGGCTGAACAGCTGATGCCCGAGATCCTTGCGCAACCCCTGGCTGATGTCCGCCCAATCCGCTGCAAGGTCGACGGCTTCCTGATCTTCCATAGTTCCCTCTGCCGAGCCGCTCTTGGCCGGTCCCAACCGGCCCGCATTTGGTCCCATCCGAATCATAGACCTGTTCCTTCCCCGAAAGGCCCGCATCCCCCACGACGACCGCAGAGAGCGCAATACGCCCGACCGCGACAATCCATCCCGGATTCGCGGGTTGTCTCGATCATCGTCTCGTCAAGTTTTCGGCCGACGCGACCCGCTCGGCCAATGCCTGTTATGGACA
>Ga0079224_100012839_pt1 | contig 11629 bp, 9 predicted proteins | sample Stecom2015_FD_80414 | JGI IMG/M metagenome (GOLD analysis project Ga0079224, IMG submission 80414) | Agricultural soil microbial communities from Utah to study Nitrogen management - Steer compost 2015 | ecosystem: Environmental > Terrestrial > Soil > Agricultural land | place: USA: Utah...
CGGGACGACGGCCACGCACCGATTGTAGCGTCGGGGTACGACGCGGCGGATCAGGGCGCCCGCTCGGGAAGCGCCTGCATCGGCCCGCTCGCCGCCGCCGTTCCGGGCCGGTGCGGCGCGAGCACGCGCTCGACGGCGGCGCGCTCGAAGGCCATCGCCCGGTCCGCGCCGACCGCTTCCACGCGCGGCGCGGCAAGCGGGCGCTCCACGCCGGCGGCGCGTTCGACCGCGACCGCGAGGTCGAGAACGGCGGCCCGATCGGGCGGCGCCGCGCGCTGCAGCGCCGGCGCCGGTGCGCGCTCGGGCACGCGCGACAGCGCATTGCACGTGAGTGCGGCGGCGTAGGGCAGCGAGTGCAGCAGCAGGATCGTCGTCCACAGCGTCGCCTCGATCTGGCCGGGCGGCTGCGTGACCAGCACGCCGAGCGCGCAGACGACGAGCCCGGTGAAGAGGAAGGCTTCCTCGCGCACGGGCAGCGCCGGCCGCGCCTGCGCGGTCTTGGCATCCTGGCCGCTCGCCTTCCGGGTGATCTCGAACACCGCGCTGCGGAACGCGAGGCCGCTGAAGATGCCGCGGGCGATCGCGTGCGACAGCGCCATGCCGGCCAGCGCCGAGCCGAGGATGTCCGAAGCGGTGCAGCGCACGCGGCGCGCATAGAGCAGCGGCCCGAACAACGCCTTGACCGCGAAGAACACGAACAGCGGCAGCATGAACAGCGCGATCGGCAGGCTGAACCAATGAGGCGCGGCGAGGATGCCCACCGTCCAGAGCATCGCCGCGAACGCGAACACCAGGTGCAGCGCATCGCCGATCCACGACAGCCACCCGGTCAGGAAGTGGTAGCGCTGGCCGGCGGTGAGCCGCTCGCCCGACACCAGCGCGCTCCAGTGCCCCTTGAGGATCTGCATCGCGCCCTGCGCCCAGCGGCGGCGCTGCTTGCGGAACGAGCCGAAGTCCTCCGGCGTCAGGCCCTGGCCCATCACCTCGTCGACGTAGACCGTGGAATAGCCGGCCTGCATCAGGCGCAGGCCGAGCTCGGCGTCCTCGCAGATCGTCCACTCGGCCCAGCGACCGTGCTCGCGCAATGCCTGCGCGCGGATCAGCGTCATCGTGCCGTGCTGGATGATCGCGTCGCGCTCGTTGCGATGGTGCATGCCGATGCGGAAGAAGCCGTCGTACTCGAAGTTCATCATCCGCCGCAGCGGCTGGCGCTGCCATTCGCGGTGCGCCTGCGGCGCCTGCACGACCGCGACCCCGGGGTCGTCGAAATGCGCGACCAGCGAGCGCAGCCAGTCGCGCCGCACGACGTAATCGGCGTCGACGACGCCGACGATCTCCGCCGCGGGATCGGTCTGCTCGAGCCCGTAGTTGAGCGCCCCCGCCTTGAAGCCCGGCCAGCTCGGCAGGTGGAAGAAGCGGAAGCGCGCGCCGAGCCGCTCGACGTGCGCCTGCACCGGCCGCCACAGCGCCTCGTCCTTCGTGTTGTTGTCGATGACCAGGACTTCGTAGTTCGAATAGTCGAGCCGGGCGAGGCTATCCAGGGTGGCGATCACCATCTCCGGGGGCTCGTTGCAGCAGGCCAGGTGCACCGAGACGCGCGGCTCGCGCGCGCCGGCCGGCAGCGGCCTCGGGTCGAAGACGCGGCGCAGGTTGCCGGGCCAGTACATCTCGACGAACTCGAAGCCGTTGGCCAGCAGGATCGCGACCATCGCGCCGAGCGACGGCAGCAGCAGTGCGAGCGCCGCCCAGTCGGTGGGCCGCAGGTAATAGTCGAACGGCAGCGCGACGAGCCAGACGGCGAGCGAAGCGACCGTCTGGATCATCACCGCGAAGCACAGCCGGCTCGCCAGGCGCAGGCGTGCGAAGGCCGCGAAGAACCAGAGGATCGGGCCGAACGCAAGCAGCGACGCGGCGAGCGCCTTGTCGGCCCACCGCGGATCGTCGTCGATCGGACCGGTCATCGGGAACTTCGGGTTGCGGTCGGCATCGAACATGCCCCAGTACGCACCGACGCGGCCCTCGTTCGCGGTCTTCCACGGCTGGTCGATCGCCTCCATCAGGTAGTAGTCGATCGAGTTGGCGCGCGCGTAGGCGACGAACTCGCGGATGAAGCGCGCCTGCGTCCCCGGCGTCGCCTGGGCGATCTCGAAGCGGTCGCCGCGGCTCGGCCAGCCGATCTCGCCGATGACCACCGGCTTGTCGGGGAATCGCCGGCGCAGCTGATCCAGGCGCTGCATCGCGTGCTCGAGCGCCGCCTCGTCGGGCACGCCCTCCCAGTACGGCAGCAGGTGCACGGTGATGAAATCGACGTGCCGGACGAGCTCCGGATACGACAGCCAGATGTGCCAGGGCTCCGCGGTGGAGACGGCGGCGTCGGTCGCCTTGCGCATCTCGTTCAGGTAGCCGATGAGCTGGTGCACGTCGACGTCATCGCGCAGCATCGCCTCGTTGCCGACGATGATCCGCTCGATGTTGCCGTGCTCGTGCGCGGCGCGCTTGGCGGCCTCCATCTCGCGACGGTTGTTCAGCGAACGGCGATCGAGCCAGACGCCGGCGGTGACCTTCAAGCCGTAGCGGGCGGCGATCGCCGGCAGCTCGGGGATCTCGCTCGAGCTGTACGTACGGATCCGGCGCGTGTGATCGGCGAGCATCGCGAGGTCGTTCTCGACGTCCTCGACGCTCGGATAGCGGCGTTTCGTCGGGTCGTCCCAGCGCTGGAAGGCGTTGTACGCCATGCCGGTCACGCGACCGTGGAAATCGGGCGCCTCGATCGGCGGGTTCAGCAGCTGCCACACGCCGAGGTTCGCCGCGACGATGGCCAGTGCGAGCAGCAGCGCCGGCACCGATACCATGGAGGGAAGCCGACGCGCGATCGCGTACACGCGTCGCGCGGGAGCGCGCAATTCGAGGTGCATCGAAATCCGGAGCGAATGGACGATGGGGTGCGAACATTACCGAAGTCCCCGCAAAACCACGGGTAAACCCGACCTTGTCCGCTCGGCGCGCAGGGCGTAGCAAGCCCCGTGCCCCCGACCCCGCTTCGCGCCTCGGGTGCGCAACCCGCTCCTTCCGGCCCCGGCACGCGCGAAATCGTCGCGCTCGCGCTCTTCGCCGCGGCGCTGCTCGCCTGGTGGGCCTGGCTCGGCGCGGCGCGGCCCGTGCCGGAGCCGCGCGCCGAACGCGTCGACTGCGTCTCGTACGCACCGTTCCGGCGACCCGGCGAAACCCCCTTCGACGCGTCGCAGCGCGTCTCGCCCGATCGCATCCGCGCCGACCTGGCGCTGCTCTCGTCGATCACCGGCTGCGTTCGCACGTACTCGATCGACCAGGGGCTCGACGCCGTCCCCTCGGTCGCGCGCGAGCTGGGCATGCAGGTGCTGCTCGGCGTCTGGCTCGGGCGTGATCGCGTACGCAATGCGCTCGAGTTCGAGCGCGCGCTCGAGCTCGCCGAAGCGCACCGCGACACCGTGCGCGCGCTCGTCGTCGGCAACGAGGTGCTGCTGCGCGGCGAGCTGTCCGAGGACGAGCTGATCGCGCTCGCCGGCCGCGCGCAGCGCGCGCTCGACGTTCCGGTCACCTATGCCGACGTCTGGGAGTTCTGGCTGCGCCATCCGCGCCTGGCGTCCAGCGTCGACTTCGTCACCGTGCACGTGCTGCCGTACTGGGAGGACGAGCCGGTGGCGGTCGACGACGCGATCGGGCACCTCTTCGCGGTGCACCGGCGCGTGCAGGCGGCCTTTCCCGATCACGAGATCCTGATCGGCGAGACCGGCTGGCCGCGCGCCGGGCGCCAGCGGCGCGCGGCGGTGCCCGGGCGCGTGGAGCAGGCGCGCTTCGTGCGCGGCTTCGTCGACGCCGTGTCCGACAAGCCGCTGCGCTACAACCTGATCGAGGCCTTCGACCAGCCGTGGAAGCGGCGCCTGGAGGGCGCGATGGGCGGGTACTGGGGCTTGTTCGATCGCGACGGCGAACGTACCTTTCCGTGGCGCGGCCCGGTGCGCGAGGATCCGCGCTGGCACGAAGGATGGCTCGGCGCGGGCGCGGGCGCGCTCGCCTTCGCGCTCGCCGCCGCCGTCGGCGCGCGGCGCCGTCGAGGGGGGCCCGGCGCGGCACGCTTCGTGCTCGCGCAGGCGCTCGCCGGCGCGGCGGCCGGCGCGCTGCTCGTCGCCCAATGGCGGCACGCGGTGCACTGGAACCAGGACCTCTCGCACGAGCTGCCGGCGCTCGCCGGAGCGCTCGGCACGATCGCCTACGCGTGGCTCGCCGTCGCGCGGCTTTCGACGAGCGCCGACGGGACGCCGGCCGCGCCGCTGCCGGGAGTGCACGCCGCGCTGCGCGGGCGCAGCGCCGAACGGGGTCCACGCGTGCTCGGCCTGCTGCGCTTCGGCTTCCTCTTCGCGGCGGCGATGGCCGTCGTGCTGCTCGTGTTCGACGCGCGCTATCGCGGCTTCGCGTGGGCGAGCTTCGCAATGCCGCTGCTGCTGCAAGGACTCGTCGCGCTGCGCGGCGAACGGCTGCTCGCCGATGCGCGCGAGGAGCGCGCGCTGTGCCTCGTCGTGCTCGCCGGCGCCGCGCTCGCGCTCGCGCAGGAGACGCTGCTCAACGCTCAGGCGATCGTGTTCCTAGGCGGGCTCGCACTGTTCGCGCTCGCCTGCGCCGGTGCGCCGCACTCGCGCACGAGCACGAGCATGCCGAGCAGCGAGGCGAAGGCCGAGGGCGCGAACGAATAGAGGACGAGCCCGGCGCCGCCGAGAACGAGCGCCGCCTGCGCGAGCCGCGCGCTGCGAACGACCGTCGCGAGCAGGCCGACGCCGAGCGCCGCCCAGCCCAGGCCCTGGCGGAGGAAAGCGAGCAGCACGAGCGTGCGCAGCGCGCAGGCGCCCGACCACGGGGCCGGGTCGCAGGCATGCGCGATCGGCGCGGGCTCGATGACGAGATGGCGCACGAGCAACGCGACGGCCACCGCGAGCCCGAACGGCGCCGCCCGCCGCAGCACGCCGGGCAGCGCGCGAACGACGGGCGAGGCGGCGAGCGCATCGGGATCGGGCAGCCGCGGAATCACGTCAACGATGATAGGCGGTCTCGCCGTGCGCCACGATGTCGAGTCCCTGGCGCTCCTCGTCCTCGGCCACCCGCAGCCCCATCGTGTGCTTGATCGCCTGGAAACCGACGAAGGCGACGACCGCGGACCAGGCGATCGTCAGCAGCACCGCCTGCAGCTGCACCCACACCTGCCCGACGATCGAGTACTCGGACGACGTCGCGTTCGCCACGTAGTCGTACACGCCGACGCCGCCGAGCGCGGGCGCGGCGAAGACGCCGGTGAGCAGCGCGCCGACGATCCCGCCGACGGCGTGCACGCCGAACACGTCGAGCGCGTCGTCGACGTCGAGCCAGCGCTTCAGCCCGTTGACCCCCCACAGGCAGACGAGCCCGGCGACCAGCCCGATGAAGATCGCGCCGATCGGACCGACGAAGCCGCACGCGGGCGTGATCGCGACCAGGCCGGCGACCGCGCCCGACGCCGCGCCGAGCATCGACGGCCGGCCCTTGAACCACCACTCGCCGAAGGTCCACGACAGCGTCGCCGCCGCGGTGGCGATCAGCGTGTTGGCGAAGGCGAGCGCCGCGCCCGCGTTCGCCTCGAGATTCGAGCCGGCGTTGAAGCCGAACCAGCCGACCCACAGCAGCGACGCGCCGATCATCGTCGAGACGAGCGAGTGCGGCGCCATCGACTCGCGGCCGTAGCCGATCCGCTTGCCGATCACGTACGCGCCCACCAGCCCGGCGACGCCGGCATTGATGTGCACGACGGTGCCGCCGGCGAAATCGAGCGCGCCGCGCTGCCACAGGAATCCCGCGCCCGCGGTGACCGCGTCGAGCGAGGCCGCGTCGGTGATCGCGTCGGGCCCGGCCCAGTACCAGACCGCGTGCGCGATCGGCAGGTAGCTGAACGTGAACCAGAAGGCCGAGAAGACGAGCACCGCGCCGAAGCGCGCGCGCTCGGCGAAGGCGCCGACGATCAGCGCGCAGGTGATCCCCGCGAACGTCGCCTGGAACGCGACGAAGCTCAGCTCGGGCAGCACGACGCCCTTGCTGAAGGTCGCCGCCGTCGCGTCGGCGCCGACACCGGCGAGGAAGAGCTTCGAGAAATCGCCGTAGAAGAGGCCGTCGCCGCCGAAGGCGAGCGAATAGCCGTAGACGGTCCACAGCACGACGACGAGCGCGAAGACGACGAGCACCTGCATCAGGACGGACAGCATGTTCTTCGCGCGCACCATCCCGCCGTAGAAGAGCGCGAGGCCGGGGATCGTCATCATCACGACGAGCAACGTGGCGACGGTGATCCACGCGACGTCGCCCTTGGCCGGCTCGGGGGCGGCGAAGGCGGGTGCGGCGGAAACGAGCGCCGCGGCAGCGGCGGCGGCACGGACGACGGCGCCGCGAAGGGCGAAGGTGCGATCGCCGACGCTGCGGGCGGCGGCGAGCGCGGTGCGATACGCGGGCATTCTTCGTTCTCCTAGGATGCGCATCACGATCACAGCGCCTCGTTTCCGGTCTCGCCGGTGCGGATGCGCACGACCTGCTCGAGGTCGTAGACGAAGATCTTCCCGTCGCCGATCTTGCCGGTGCGCGCCGACATCTGGATCGCCTCCACCGCCCGGTCGACGAGCTCGTCGGGCATCGCGACGTCGATCTTCACTTTCGGCAGGAAATCGATCACGTACTCGGCGCCGCGGTACAGCTCGGTGTGTCCCTTCTGTCGCCCGAAGCCCTTGACCTCGGCGACCGTGATGCCCTGCACGCCGATCGCCGAGAGCGCCTCGCGCACCTCGTCGAGCTTGAAGGGTTTCAGCACTGCGGTGATCATCTTCATCGTCGTCTCCCGGTTCGTTGCTCAGAAGGACCTGCCGACCGTCAGCACCGCCGTACCCTTGCCGAGGTCGCGGTTGCGCGCACTGCGGTAGCACTCGCCGGCGCCCCCCTTCGCGTCGGTGTCGATGTACGAAAGGCTCCAGTCCAGCCCGGCCCAAGACGTGGCGACGCCGAGCTTCCAGTCGGTGTAGCTGCAGTCGCTCGACGAGCGGATGCGCACGCCCTGCAGCGAACCGGAGGGCACGCGCTGGTGACCGACGTGCGCGACGAGCGCGAAGCCGCGCCCGAGATCGACGTTCGCGCCCAGGTCGAGATAGCCGGCTCCCTCGCTGTCGGGCACACCGAAGAGATTGGTCAGTGCGTGTGAGTACTTCAGCGTGAACATCCGCCAGCTGCCGGCGACGTAGAGCTCGGTCGTGTGCGGCGAGGTGAAGCCCGCCGGATAGCTGCCCGGATAGAAGTAGCGCAGCAGGCCGACGTCGTAGCCGAAGCCGCGCCACGCGCCGCGCCAGCCGCCGTAGAGGTCGAGCTCGAGGCTGCTGCTCACGTCGTCGTCGGCATCAGCGAGCCAGCTGACGTTCGATCCCCAGGTGCCGACATACAGGCCGCTCTCGTGCGAGTAGTCGAGGCCGCCCTGCAGCGCCGGATCGCCGTCGGTCTGCGCGATGCCGCGATAGCGATACTCGGTGGCGATCGAGACGTTCGCGCCGAGCGTATGCGGAGAGGCGGTTTCGCCGCCCGCCTGCGCCTGCGCACAGGGAACGGCGGACATCAAGCCGGCGACGGCGAGAACGGGTACGGCGAACGGCACACGCATCGGGGATCCTCCCGGAGTGGTCTCGTCCAGGAAGAGGCAGCTTTCGTGCCATCGCGCACGCTGCGCGGCTTCGGTGCATGCGCGCCCGCCGCGCGACATGTGCGAGGGCTTCGATGCACCCGATCGGCGCCTGCGGCTGCGCTTCGTGCACGGGGAACGCGCCCTCGGCTCGGTGTCCTGCCGGCAGGCATCGGCCGTTCGCATCGGCTGATCGCCGCAGGGACGAAGCGCTGCGCGGCGGGCTCGCGGTGCTAGACTCGTTTCACATGGACAAGACACCGCAATCGCTGCTCGCCGAGTTGCAGCAACGCGTATCGGAGCTGTTCCGAAGCAGCCCGGCGGCCGACATCGAGCGCAACCTGAAGGCGATGCTCGCGCAGACCTTCCAGCGCGTCGAGCTCGTCACGCGCGACGAATTCGACACGCAGCTCGAGCGCCTGTCGCGGCTGCAGGAGCGCGTCGAGTCGCTCGAGCGGCGCCTGGCCGAATACGCCACCGATGCGGCCGGCGGTGCCGCGCAGACCGGAACGACCTCGGCCTCCGAGCCACCGCCGACGGGTGCGGCCGTCGCGGCCGGTGCCGCGGGGGCGGGCGCGGCCGGCGCCGGCGCGATCCCCATGCCCGGCCCGAGCGCGTCGCCCGATGACGCGGGCCCGGTGATCTAGGCGCCGGTTCGCACCGCCGGCCCGCGCGGCGCGCTCGCTCTTTGCGGCCCGCGATGCCACTCGCCGTCGTGCACAGCCGCGGCCTCGTCGGGCTCGACGCGCCGCAGGTCAGCGTCGAGGTGCACATCGGCATCGGCCTGCCGGCCTTCCACGTCGTCGGACTTCCCGAAGCCGAGGTCCGCGAGAGCCGCGACCGCGTGCGCGCGGCGCTGCTGCACGCCGGCTTCGATTTCCCCAACCGGCGCCTCACGGTGAATCTCGCGCCGGCCGACCTGCCGAAGGCGTCGGGGCGCTTCGACCTGCCGATCGCGGTGGGCATTCTCGCGGCGAGCGGGCAGGTGCCGTCACATGCGCTCGACGAGCTGGAGTTCGTCGGCGAGCTCTCGCTCACCGGAGCCGTCCGCCCGATCCGGGGCGCACTCGCGATGGCGCTGGCCGTCGCGCACGAGACGCGGCCCCGCACGCTGCTGCTGCCCGCGGCCAACGGCGACGAAGCCGCGCTGGTCGACGGCGTGCGCCTGCTGGGCGTCGAAGACCTCGCCGGCGTGGCCGCGCATCTGGGCGGCGCCAGTCCGCTCGTGCGCATCGCGCCGCGCACCCCCGCGGCCCTCGAGCGCGAAGGCGACGACCTCGCCGACGTCAAGGGCCAGGCATTCGCCAAGCGTGCGCTCGAGGTCGCCGCGGCCGGTGCGCACAACCTGCTGATGATCGGACCGCCCGGCGCCGGCAAGTCGCTGCTCGCGCAGCGCATGCCGGGCATCCAGCCGCCGATGGACACGAGCGAAGCGCTCGAGAGCGCCGCGCTGGCGAGCCTGCACGGCGCCTTCCGCGTGCGCGACTGGGGACGCCGTCCGTTCCGGGCGCCGCATCACGGCGCCTCCGCAGCGGCGATCGTCGGCGGCGGATCGAACCCACGGCCGGGCGAGGCGAGCCTCGCGCACAACGGCGTGCTCTTCCTCGACGAGCTGCCCGAGTTCTCGCGCACCGTGCTCGAGGCGCTGCGCGAGCCGCTCGAAACCGGTCGCATCGCCGTCGCCCGCGCCGCGCGCCGGATCGAGTTTCCCGCTCGCTTCCAGCTCGTGGCCGCGATGAACCCGTGCCCCTGCGGCTACTACGGCAGCGCGCGCTGCCGCTGCACGCCGGAGCAGGTGCAACGGTATCGCGCCCGCCTGTCGGGGCCGCTGCTCGATCGCATCGACCTGCTGATCGGCGTCGTCCCGGTGAGCGAAACCGAGCTGATGCGTCCGTCCGACGGAGAGCCGAGTGCGGCGATCGCCGCGCGCGTAGCGGCGGCGCGCGACCGGCAGCGCGCCCGCCAACGCATCGCCAACGCGTTCCTGCCGCCGGCCGAGATCGACCGGCACTGCGCGCTCGACACGGCCGCCGCATCGCTGCTGCGCCAGGTCGCGCGCCGCCAGCACTGGTCGTCGCGCACGCTGCATCGCGAGCAGAAGCTCGCGCGCACGATCGCCGATCTCGCCGACGCCGAGCGGATCGACGCGCGCCACGTCGCCGAAGCGGTCGGCTATCGCCGGGCGCTCGACGTCGATGCTGCGCACGGTGCTACGCTTGGCGCGCCATGACCAAGACCGAATCCAGCCAACCGCTCGCCGGACTGACCGTCGTCGAGCTCCACGCGATCGGCCCGGTGCCCTTCGCCGGCCAGCTCCTGCGCTCGCTCGGTGCGCGCGTGCTGCGCGTGTCGCCGCCCGCCGACCCCGGCCTCGGCGTGCGCGTGCCGCCGCAATACGACCTGCTGAACACCGGGAAGGAAGAACGTGCGCTCGACCTGAAGGAGGCCGCCGGCCTCGAGGCGCTGCACGCCGAGCTCGCCGGCGCGGACGTGCTGCTCGAAGGCTTCCGTCCGGGCGTGCTCGAACGCCTCGGCCTGGCGCCGGCCACGCTGCTCGAGCGGCATCCGCGGCTGGTGATCGGCCGGCTCTCGGGCTGGGGCAGCCGCGGCGCGCTCGCGCCGCGCGCCGGCCACGACATCAACTACCTCGCGCGCGCCGGAGTGCTCCACGCGATCGGCACACGCAACGAACCGGTGGTGCCGCTGAACGTCGTCGCCGACTTCGGCGGCGGCGCGATGCACCTGCTCGTCGGCGTGCTCGCCAGCCTCGTGCAGCGCTCGGTCACCGGACGCGGCGGCACCGTGGAGACGAGCATCCTCGCCGGCACCGTCGGACTGACGCCGATGTTCTACGGCCTGCTGGCCGGCGGCGTCTGGAATCTCGAGCGCGCGAACAACCTGCTCGACGGGGCGATGCCGTTCTACCGCGTCTACCGCTGCGCCGACGACCGTTTCGTCGCGGTCGGCGCGCTCGAACCGAAGTTCTATCGCGAGCTGCTCGACGTCACCGGGCTCGCGGGCGAGATCGACGCGAGCGAGCAGTACAAAGCCGCGACCTGGCCGGAAACGGCGCGGAAATTCGAGCAGCGCTTCGCCACCCGCACGCGCGACGACTGGGCCAGGGTCGCCGACGAGCGCGACGCCTGCCTGGCGCCGGTGCTCGATTTCATCGAGGCCGCGCGCGATCCGCACAACCTGGCGAACGGCCTGTATCGCGCGCAGCCGTTCCCGCAACCGGATACGACGATCCGCTTCGGCTGATCGGGGCTGGGGCGGGCGAGGGCGCGGCGGCGGGCGGCGGGCGGCGGGCGGCGGGCGGCGGTCCACCGAGAACTCCACGGCGGCGGTCCACGGCAAACGCCGCAGCCGGGTCCACCGAAAAGGGCGGACGCTCGGAATACGAGCGTTTTCAATCGTGGATCAGATTCCACGCGAGGCATCGCTCGAAACGCGAGCGTTCCGCGCGACGTTCGCCAGGCAGAGCACGCTCGACCGGGCGCACGCTCCAACGGGCGCACGCGCCACGCAACGCATGCAATAGCGCAATGCACTCCGTACGCGACGGATGCCCCGCATGCCGCGCACGATGCACAGCAAACCCCACGCAACGGCGCGGCCCCGGTCCACCAGGAAACTGCGAGCGCTTTGCAACACGAGCGTTCTGGAATGGACCCGCTGGCACGCATCCACGCGATCCACGCAGAGTTCAACGCACGCGGAGTTGCGCGACCAGATCTCGGTGAGCCGTATCCGCGTAGCGCTCGAAGGCCAGCCGATCGACCTGCCCGTCTTCCGAAGGAAGGCTTCACGCGCCGTGTGCAAAGACAGCACCGACGGCTGCTCGGCCGACTTGATCGGAACGAAGCGCATGTTTGGTCGGGTAACGGCCTCGCAGATTGCTTCCGCATCGAGCGAGTC
>Ga0079224_100012840_pt1 | contig 11629 bp, 6 predicted proteins | sample Stecom2015_FD_80414 | JGI IMG/M metagenome (GOLD analysis project Ga0079224, IMG submission 80414) | Agricultural soil microbial communities from Utah to study Nitrogen management - Steer compost 2015 | ecosystem: Environmental > Terrestrial > Soil > Agricultural land | place: USA: Utah...
TATTACCGTTATTGCCCGACGAAAATTCAGGACTGTGGATTCACACACACTGCGTAAGGTGGATAAGCTGTGCACAGCGTGTGGAGGAGGTGTGGATCCGTAGACAATAACGGACATTATCCCCGGAGGGAGAACATCGCACGTCCAACTGCCCCGCCTCGAGCCTCACAGCCAGTGGAAAACCTGGGGATAAACGAGAGAAAGGTTTTCTCAATTTGTGCTTGCATAACGGCTCTCAAGGTCATTAATTGCCAGGTACCCCAAAATCCAAAAGGCTGCGGTTTACCATGAGGCGATCTGGTAAACCGTTATTTTTCGCCCGCACCGCTGCGGCGGATTTCGGCACAAAGAAGGCTCGGCGGCGTACGATCTGATCGGCCCTAACCTGAGGCGCCGGCATGTACTCCATTGGCGAGTCCGGCCCGATCCGGCCCGGCGAAGCGCACCGAATCCAGAGCCGAGGACATCATCGAACTCAGAGCCGGATACATCATCGAATCCGAAGCCGGAGACACCAAAGACCCGGAGGCGCTATGTCCCATCAAACCATGAACTCCGACGGCACCGCCGCCCGGAATACGCACGTGCCGGAATCCCACGACCTCTCCCGCGGCCTCAACATCGATCGCATCTTTTCGACCGAGGGCCAGGATCCGTTCGACTCGGTCGAATGGGAGCGGCGCGATGCCGCCATCCGCAACAGCAAAGGCGCGGCGATCTTCGAGCAAAAAGACGTCGAGTTTCCTGTGTCGTGGAGCCGCCTCGCGTCCAACGTCGTCGCCAGCAAGTACTTCTACGGCGACGTGTCGAGATCCGGGGAAGATCCGGCCAGGGGCGGGCGCGAAGCCTCCCTCAAGCAGCTCATCCATCGCGTCACGCGCACCATCACGGACTGGGGCATCCAGCAGAATTATTTCGCCACGCGCGAGGACGGCGAGCGCTTCTACGACGAGCTGACCTGGCTCTGCCTGCATCAGTACGGCTCCTTCAACAGTCCCGTCTGGTTCAATGTGGGCCTGTACCACCAGTACGGCATCCGCGACACGGGCGGCAAGACCATCTTCGGATGGGATAAGGAGCGGCAGGAGGTCGTCCCCGTCGATCCCTACGAGCATCCGCAGGCCTCCGCGTGCTTCATCATCTCCGTCAACGATTCGATCGACGACATCTGGCAGCTCATGGGCGAGAGCGCCCGCCTGTTCAAGTTCGGCTCGGGCGTGGGCGCAGATTGGTCCAAGCTGCGCTCCTCGAAGGAGAAGCTCTCCGGCGGCGGCCAGCCCTCCGGCCCGGTCAGCTTTATGCGCGTGCAGGATGCCACGGGCGGCACGATCAAGTCGGGCGGCAAGACGCGCCGCGCCGCCATCATGCAGACCCTGAAGTCGTGGCATGCCGACATCCTCGAGTTCATCGAAGCCAAGCAGACGGAGGAGAAGAAGGCGTGGGCCCTCATCGAGCAGGGCTACGACGGCTCCTTCAACGGGCCGGCTTACGGCAGCGTGGCCTTCCAGAACGTGAATCAGTCCGTGCGGGTGGATGATGCCTTCATGAGGGCCGCCGTCTCGGATTCGGAGTACGCGCTTCGCGGCGTGCTCGACGGCGCGACGATCGAGACCGTTCGGGCCGCGGAGCTCCTCGAGAAGATCGCCGAGGGCACGCATGTCTGCGGCGACCCGGGTGTGCAGTACGAGGACACCATCCAGCGATGGCACACCTGCAAGAACTCGGGGCCGATCAACTCCAGCAATCCATGCTCCGAGTACATGTTTCTGGACAATTCGGCCTGCAACCTGGCGAGCCTCAACCTCCGCAAGTTCCAGAACGACGACGGCACGTTCGACATCGAGCGCTTCCGTGCCGCCTCGCGCATCTTCATCACGGCGCAGGAGATCCTGGTCGACAACTCGGGCTATCCGTCTGCGGCCATAGCGAAGAACAGCCACGATTACCGGCCGCTCGGCCTCGGCTTCGCCAACCTCGGCGCCTCGCTGATGGCGCTCGGACTGCCCTATGACAGCGACGAGGGTCGCGCCGTGGCCGCCGCGCTCATGGCCATCGAGCACGGAGAGGCCTATGCCCGCTCGACGGAGATCGCCGCCAACGTGCAGATCGGCCCGTTCGCCGGCTTCGCGGCAAACCGGCTGCCCATGCTCGAGGTGATGCGGATGCACGCCGCCGCCGTGGACGAGATCCATTCGAGCTGCCCGGACTACCTGCTCGAGGCGGCGCGCCAGACCTGGCACTACTGCGTCACCATGGGTGAGCAGTTCGGCTACAGGAACGCGCAGGCGACCGTGCTGGCGCCCACCGGCACCATCAGCTTCATGATGGATTGCGACACCACGGGCATCGAGCCCGACATCGCCCTCGTGAAGTACAAGCTCCTGGCCGGCAAGGGCGACGGGATGATGAAGATCGTCAACCGCAGCGTACCCCAAGCCCTGCGGCGCCTCGGCTATCCGGAGAACGAAATCGAGGCGATCATCGCCTACATCGACGAGAAGGACACCATCGAAGGCGCGCCCTACCTGAAGGAGGAGCACCTGCCCGTCTTCGATTGCGCCTTCAAGCCGTTCAACGGCACGCGCTCCATTCATCACATGGGGCACATCAAGATGATGGCCGCCGTGCAGCCGTTCATTTCGGGCGCCATCTCGAAGACGGTGAACATGCCCGAGGATGCGACGATCGAGGACATCGCGGACGCGTACGTGAAGGGATGGGAGCTCGGCCTGAAGGCCCTCGCCATCTACCGCGAGAACTCGAAGCGGAGCCAGCCGCTATCGACCACGAAGGACGGCAACACGAAGAAGAACAAGGCGGAGGCCTCGGAGCCGGCCGGGACTACGGCCGACGCACGTTCGGACGCCGAGGCCCTGGGTGACGGCGTCGCCGCGCGCGAGCCGGAAATCGTCGAGGTAGTGAAGGAGAAGGTGGTCGAGAAGGTCGTCTACCAGCCCATCCGGAAGCGACTACCCGACGAGCGGCCCTCCATCACGCACAAGTTCTCCATCGCCGGCCACGAGGGATACCTCCACATCGGATTGTATCCCGACACGCAGATGCCGGGCGAGATCTTCATCACGATGGCGAAGCAGGGCTCGACCATTTCGGGTCTGATGGATGCCTTCGCGACGGCCATCTCCATCGCGCTGCAGTACGGCGTGCCGCTCGAGGATCTCTGCAACAAATTCAGCCACATGCGCTTCGAGCCGAGCGGCTTCACGAACAACCGGCAGATCCCCATCGCGAAGTCCATCATGGACTACATCTTCCGCTACCTGTCGCTCAAGTTCCTGGGGACGCAGAAGGAGGATGACGTCGTGGATCCGAACAAGGCGGTGTCCGATGAAGCGACGCGGCGCGGCCCCGCGGCCGACGTGGAGCAGGGCGAGATCCGGTTCGAAGGCCCCGGTGACGACGTGGCGGGCATCTCGGAAGCGGAGTTCGACGAGCCGGTCGAGAAGGTCGACCCGCTGGTCGGGCAGACGGTCGAGGCCTTCATGGATAGCCTTGGCGGCAATCCCGGCAACGAGCACGGCGGTAACCCCGGCGGTAACCCCGGTGGTAATCCGGGCGGCAACCCCGGTGGTAATCCGGGCGGCAACCCGGCGGGCCAGGCGCCGGCCTCGTTCCAGAACCAGGAGGACAGCCCCGCCTGCCCGAACTGCGGCTCGATCACGGTGCGGAGCGGCTCGTGCTACTCCTGCCCGAACTGCGGCTCCACGAGCGGGTGTGGATGAGATCGGAGGGGCCGATTCGAGAGCATTCAGGACGCCTTTTTAGCAAGGTGCACACTCCGCCCTGCCAAAATCTCATTTCGCCACGACGAGCTGCCGCATCTCTGAGTATCGCCCGGCATCGAGCCGGTAGAAGTACACGCCGCTCGGAAGATGCCCAGCATCGAACCGCACGTCGTGCGTACCGGCCGGTCGCGCGCCGTCCACCAGAACGGCGACCTCGCGCCCGAGCAGATCGTACAGGGCCAGCCGAACGCGGGATGTCTCCGGGAGCGCGTAGCGAATCGTGGTCTGTGGGTTGAAGGGGTTGGGATAGTTCTGATGGAGGGCAAGGGCCGTTGGCAGTTCGCCCGGGTCCACGTCGTCACCCTCCTCCACGTCCTCGACCGACGTAAACACGTTGCCGAACTCATAGGCGCCCATGTCCACGATGTCGCCGATGAGGCGCACGCCGCCGTTCAGATCCGTGTCGATCCCGAGGGCCAGGGTGTTGCTGCCGGCATCGATGGCCGGCGAACCCTCGCGCAGGCGCAGGTCGAAGTCCGGGTCCGATTCAAAGCCGCCCGTATGCGCGGCCCGGCCGGCATTCCCGCCCTTCGACGACGGAGCAGAGAACTCCACGCCCGCTACGAATTGCGGATCCGCGTCGATGTTGTTGCCCAGATCGATTCCCACCAACGAACCCCAGCCGGCTCCGCTTCCTCCTGAATGGGCCACAAGGCTGGAGATAATGGAGGTCGTCGCATCTCCTGCGTTGAAAACGGACGCGGATGCCGAACCCGTGACTCCATCGACCCTGTTGTTCCAGATAATCACGTTGGCCAGCTCGGTGTTGCCCATGTCTTCGTTGTAGATCGCCCCGCCGCCTTCCCACGCCGTGTTGCCGCTAAAGGTGCTGTTCGTCACGCGGGGGCGGGCATCTCGATTGTACAGCGCGCCGCCCATCCGCGCGTAATTCTGGGCGAAAAGCGAATTGGTCACCACGGGCTCGCTGAGCAACGTCGCCATCGCCCCGCCAAACGTATCGGCAATGTTGTCGACGAACACGGCACGATCCATCGTTGGAGCGCTGTTCTCGATCAATACGCCGCCGCCGTGTATGGCAGAGTTCCCCTCAAAGAGAACATCCGACAGGACGGCAGAGCTCTCGCCTGCGAAGGCGGCACCCCCGCCGGAGAGGGCTTGATTAAATAGGAACTCCGTCTGCTCGATCGTCGGTGCTCCGGTGGCATAATGGAGGAGACCGCCTCCCGCTTGCTCGGCTTGATTGCTCTCGAAGGTAACGCCGCGAAGCCAGGGTGCACCGTTCTCGATGGCGAGGCCCGCGCCCGCCTCCGTGGCGTTATTGAAGGCGAACAGTACGCTGTCCAGCACGGGATTGCCTCCTGAAGTTCGCATTCCACCTCCCCGAACGGCCGTATTGTTCACGAACCTGACGTTTTCGAGCACTGCGTTGTTAGAGCTCTGCATCCCGCCGCCAAACTTACCCGCGGTGTTCTCCTCGAAGCGAACGTCCATCAATTGGATCGGGGAGGACGTCACCATGCCACCGCCGTTGAACTCTGCGACGTTTCGGACGAACGTGACGGCGGAAAGAGTGGATTCGTCAAGTGACGTATGGAATATCCCGCCGCCCTCGCGTGCTTCATTTCCGGTGAATGTCGACTCCGAAATGGTGAACGTCGAACCGGCGCCATTAATGGCTCCCCCGAAAACCGCGGCCGTGTTACCGCTGAAGTCAACGTCCAGGAGTACCGCCGCGCTACCGGAGAAATTGGCCAGCCCGCCGCCATCTTTTGCATAGTTCTGGCTGATTGTGACGCTCACCAGGCTAGGCGCACTCTCCTCCGCGCTATACATGGCGCCGCCCGCCGAGACGGCCTCGTTTCGGATAAACGTCACTTCCTTGAGCGAAGGGGCGCTCGCGACATTGGCCATCCCTCCGCCCCGCAGCGAAGCACGGTTCTCGCGAAATAGGCTTTCCTCGATAGTGGGCCCGCTTTGCTCATTGACCATTCCGCCGCCCTCCTCGGCGGTGTTTTCAAGAAATTGAACGCCCGTCATCACCGGCACGCTCGTCGCGTTGTAGACGCCGCCGCCCCGCTTCGCCATGTTGGCCGTGAAAATCACGGCATCGAGTTCGGGCGCAGAATCCCCGGCGTTGAACATCCCGCCGCCGTCTTCCGTCGCTTCGTTCGCCGTGAATGCAACCCCCATCAGAGGGGGCGAGCTCGCAACGTTGGTCATGCCTCCGCCATGCATGGCCGTGTTGCCCTCGAACGTGCAGCCGGTCAGCGACGGAGAGGATTGCTGGTTATACATTCCGCCACCGCTGCCGCCCGCCGCCGTGTTCTCGAAAAAGCGCACATCCTCGAGCGTGCCGGCATCGAGCAGGTCCTCCGTCGCCATCCCCGCCCCAACCAGCGCTGAGTTGGTCGAGAACTCCGTGCCGCTAACCGCGACGCTCCCCATCCTCACGTCGAGACCACCCCCCACGATGCCGGCTTCATTCAAGCGAACATCCCCATCCTCGAGCCTGACATCCGCATTCATCGATGCGATGCCGCCGCCCCGTTCGTTCGCGCCATTCCGGATCACCGCGACGTTGATCAGGTGCACTTCCATGTTCTCCGCATAGATTGCTCCCCCTTCCTCGCTCGCGAAATTGTTCTGGAGCTCAACATCGCGGAGCGTCAACGTGCCTCCATCGGCATAGATACCGCCGCCCCGCGCATCCGCACCCGATGCGCCGTCTGCCCGGCCGAAACGGATCAGGACGGCTTCGATCACTACGTCCGGCTCACCTACGATGGTGATCACCCGCCGGTCGCTCTCGTCCGAGGTAACGAACGCCTGAATCGTCGTGCCCCCGGAGGCGCCTGCTCCCTGCACGTGAACGGACTTGTCGATGATCACGGATTCGGTAAACGTGCCCTCCCCGATGCGGATCGAGTCGCCGGCCGAGGCCGCGGAGATGGCCCGCGCGATCGTCGCGCACGGCGCCCCCGGGTCCACGCACGTATTCGTTCCGCCGCCGTCGTCGCCGGCCGCGGCCACGAAGCGCACGGCCTGCGCGCGCGCAGACGAGGTGATGGAGGCGCTCAACATCGTGCCGATGATCGCACCGATGCCCAGAATGAGGCGCGGATACCTTCTCATCATGACGCCTTCAGGATGGTACCAGGGTGGTCCAATCCGACAATATTCATCTCTACCATAGGCCGAATCGCGCGCGGACGGATCATGCGGCGGGCACATTTCTCGCCGCCCCAGTCCTTGTGCCGCGCGGTCTCCGCCGAGAATTCCGTACCTTTGGATAGCGCCCACGGCCGACCATCCGACCCATGACCCCCGAACGCTGGCGCCGGATCGAATCGCTGTTTCACGAGGCGGCTGACCTGCCGGCCGATCGGCGCGCGTCGTATATCGAAGAGGAGTGTCGGGGGGATGCGGAGCTGGCCCGGAACGTCGAAGTGCTGCTCGCGGCCGACGCCGACCCCGCGGCGCTGCTTGAGTCCGCTGCCGACCGCTCCGCACTGTTCGAGTCCGTTGCTGCCCCACTGCTTGAGCGTGCGGACCGCGAACCCAATCGTCCGCACGATCCGGCGGCGCCGGCGCGCGTCGGGCCCTACCGCATCCTCGAGGAGATCGGCCGAGGCGGGATGGGCACCGTCTACCTGGCCGAGCGCGCCGACGGCCTCTACGAGCGGCGCGTCGCATTGAAGCTGGTGAAGCGCGGGATGGACACCGACCAGATCCTCCGTCGCTTCCGGCAGGAGCGGAAGATTCTGGCGCGGCTCGAGCACCCGAACATCGCGCGGTTCTACGATGGCGGCGTCTCGGAAGAGGGGCGGCCCTACCTCGTGATGGAGTACGTCGAGGGCCGTCCGATCGACGCGTACTGCGACGCGCACCGCCTCGGCATCGACCAGCGCCTCGCGCTGTTTCGCACGGCCTGCGAGGCCGTCCAACATGCGCACCGCCACCTCATCGTGCACCGGGACCTCAAGCCGAGCAACATCCTGGTGAACGCGGCCGGGCACGTCAAGCTGCTGGACTTCGGGATCGCGAAGCTCTTGACGCCCGATCTCGACGAATCCGTGCCCGTCACGCAGTCGGGCGTGCGCGTGCTGACGCCCGCCTACGCGAGTCCCGAGCAGCTGCGGGGCGAACCGGTCACCACGGCGAGCGACGTGTACGGCGTGGGGGTCGTCCTCTACGAGCTGCTCGTCGGGCGGCGGCCCTTCGAAAGCCGGCCCGAATCCGGCCCGCAGCCGGGCGACCGCGAGCCGACCCGGCCCAGCACGGCCGTCACGCGCGCCGTCATCCGCAAACGCGCTGACGGCACGACCGAATCCCTCGAGCCCGATGAGATCGGCCGCCTCCGCGGCACTACACCGCTGCGCCTCCGGCGCCGGCTGCGCGGCGATCTCGACACCATCCTCCTTCGGGCCCTCCATCCCGAAGCCGACCGCCGCTACCCATCGGCCGAGGCGCTGGCGCACGACATCGAGCGGCATCTTTCCGGCCTGCCCGTCACCGCGCGGCGCGATTCGGCCATCTACCGGATGGGCAAATTCGCCCGCCGCCACGCCGCGGCCGTCGCCGCTGCCGCCCTCGTCGTGGTGCTCGGCATCGTCTATGCCGCCACCATCACGGTGCAATCCCGCCGCATCGCCGCCGAGCGCGACAAGGCCCACGAGGTCACCGCCTTCCTCGAGAGCCTCTTCGACGCAGCCGATCCGTTCTCCGGCACCGACGAGCGCATCGATACGCTGCGTGTGCGCGCCTTCATCGAGCGCGGCCGCCTGCGCCTTCAGGACGAGCTCGACGGACAGCCCGCCGTACGGGCCCAGATGCTTGGCGTCCTCGGTAACGCGTACCGCCGGATGGGGCTGTATGAGGATGCAGAGCCGCTCCTCGCGCAGGCGCTCGCGATCCGGCAGGAGCTCTACGGACGCGAGCACGTCGACCTCGCCGCCAGCCTCTTCGACCTCGCGGAAGCCCAGGCGAACATGGGTGATTTCGAGGCAGCGGAGAGGATGCACCGCGAGGCCCTCGACATGCGACGCTACGTACTCGGCGGCCGCCATCCCGACGTGGCGAGCAGCCTCCGCTCTCTCGCGTGGGTCGTCAAAGAGCAAGGCCGGCCCGACGAAGCCGTGCGGCACCTGCAGGATGCGCTCTCCATCGCCCGGCCCAATCCGCAGGATCTCGCCGCGACGCTGAGCCTCCTCGGCGGCACGCTCACCGACATGGGCCGCTACGACGAAGCCGAACCCTTCCTGCGCGAATCCGTCGACCTCCGCCGGCAGATCTACCGGCGGGAGCATCCGAGCGTGGCCGTCGGCCTCAACAACCTGGCGATGCTCCTGCGCGATGCCGGGCGCGCCGACGAGGCCGAAGCCGCCCTCCGCGAGGCCCTCGCCATCAACCGGGCCACCCTTGGGGAGGCGCATCCCCACGTGGCCGATAATCTGAATCTCCTCGGCTCCGTGCTCCGGCAGAAGGGCGATATCGAGGCCGCCGAAGAGGTGCTGCGCGAGGCCGTCGCCCTCAGCCGCGCCATCTACGGCGACGACCATCCTACCGTCTCCATCAAGCTGGATACCTATGCCTCGCTGCTCCGGGACAAGGGCGATCTGGACGGCGCGGAGCGCAGCCAGCGGGAGGCCATCGCCATCGCCCGCGCGGCCTTCGGCGACGAGCACTTCTCCGTGGCCGTGACCACCTCCAAGCTAGCCGGCATCCTGCACGAGAAGGGGGAGTTGCAGGACGCGGCCGAGCTCTTCGATGCGTCCCTCGGTCGAATGCGTCGCCTTCTGGGCGACGATCACATCTACACGGCCACCACCGCCACGGCCTACGCGGCCGCGCTCCAGGACCTCGGCCGCTTCGACGAGGCCGAGATCCTCCTCCTGGAAAGCTATCAGAATTTGCGGTCCACGCAGGGCGAGACGGGCCGATACACCCAGCAGACGCTCCGGCGCCTGGTCTCGCTCTACGAGGCGTGGCAGAAACCCGAGAACGCGGCCGGCTACCGGCCCCTGATCGCCGAAGCCTCAGGCTAGCGAGCGGATGATCGCGTATTTTGTCGACCCATGAGTTCATCCGCAAACAGGGGCGGTTCATCGGCGGATTCGCCCAATCCCTCCGCGAACGAAGGAAGCCCTTCCCTCAACGCGCCCATCCCCGCACTCCTGCGCGCGGCGCGACGCGGCGACGAACAGGCCTTCGACGACCTCTACGGCTACGTCTACGACGAGCTCCGCCGCCTGGCCCGCGTGGTGCGCGGGGGAAGGGCGGGGGAGACGCTCAACACCACGGCCCTCGTGCACGAAGCCTATCTACATCTTCTTCCGTCCGCCGATCACTCCTGGCAGGACAAAGCCCACTTCCTCCGGGTCGCCGCGCGCGCCATGCGGCAGGTGCTCGTCCACGAGGCACGTCATCGTCGAGCGCAGAAGCGCGGCGGTGACGCCCTGCACGTTACCCTCCACGACGTCGAGCACACGAAGCCCATCACCATCGACGAGATGCTCACGCTCGAGGACGCCCTCGCCCGCCTCGACGAGGTCGATCCTCGCAAGGCCCGCGTCGTCGAATGCCGCTTCTTCGTCGGGATGAGCGTCGAGGAAACCGCGGAAGTGCTCGGCGTCGGCTCGGCTACCGTCAAGCGCGATTGGCGCATGGCCCGCGCCTTCCTGACCCAAGCCCTACGGGAGTGAGCGTACGAGGTGTATGGCACGGCTGCGGGCATCTGGCGCGGTTGCAGGCATCTGGCACGGTTGCGGGCATCTGGCACGGTTGCAGGCATCTGGCACGGCTGCAGGCATCTGGCACGGCTGCAGGCATCTGGCACGGCTGCAGGCATCTGGCGCGGTTGCGGGCATATGGCACGGTTGCGGGAAACTGGCACGGCTGCGGGCATCTGGCGCGGCTGCAGGCATCTGGCGCGGTTGCGGGAATCTGACAGCGTCGCCGGGGGTGAAGCGGCCTGTATGCGGATCCGCGCCCGAATGTCGATCCGCGCGCCTTTCATTCGACCACTGGGTGAAGCATCTTCAAGGAGTCCCATTCATGAGACATTTTGCGACATGATCACCAATCCACAGTTTGAAGAGCGCGGCGAACAGCCGTATGTCGCCATCCGCACGAACGTGTCCATGCAGGAGATCGCAGGCGCCATCCCGCCGCTGATTCCGAAAGTGTACCAGTGGCTCGGCCGCAACGGGCACGCACCGTCCGGGCCCCTCTTCTTCCGATATGTCAGGATGGATGGTGGGCGGCTCGACGTCGAGGTCGCGGTCCCCGTCGCGGAGCGCGTGAGCGGCGACGATGAGATCATTGGAGCGACGCTCCCGGCCGGTCGCTACGCCGTCGCGCGGCTGAAGGGCCCTTACGACAACCTCCCGAAAGCCTGGAGCGCCTTCGAGGCCTGGCGCGAGCAGGAAGGGATCGCCGAGCAGGCCGAAATCACGCAGGACGGCACGCGCCGCGGCACCCGCACCGAGCACTACCTCGTCGGGCCGAACGACACTCCCGATGCCCGGCAGTGGGAGACCGAGCTCGCGCTGTATCTCGGAGAGGGGGCGTAATGGGGATGGGGGCCCTCGTGGCCCCCGCCCGTTTGTCCAGGCGTCTGGCTGAAGGAGATTACAGCGTGCTGAAGGATCAAGGCTGGCTGAGGGTGATCACGGCGTGGCTGCGGGGAGATCACAGAGGGTGAAACGAAATGCGGTCGAATCGCAACGGAAAGAAGTCCGGAAGCGCTTTTTGCTGGAAATTTCCGGCTCCGCATCCTATATCTGACTATCACCCCCATTCGTGAACATTACCCCATTCGTGATCATCCACACGGTAGCTGACGATCGCCGGCTACGTGAACATCA
>Ga0079224_100012841_pt1 | contig 11628 bp, 11 predicted proteins | sample Stecom2015_FD_80414 | JGI IMG/M metagenome (GOLD analysis project Ga0079224, IMG submission 80414) | Agricultural soil microbial communities from Utah to study Nitrogen management - Steer compost 2015 | ecosystem: Environmental > Terrestrial > Soil > Agricultural land | place: USA: Utah...
TCCATTTATGCAGCCCTGGCGCTGGACATCAATCAGGCTGCAGGAACAACCAGTGATGGCTTAAACCGCAGTGACCGTCTGCAGCTGGCCGCCGGCTGGAATCTTGGCGCCCTGAAAGCCGGTGCCATTATTCAGCAAGCGGAAGACAGCAATGACAGCAGCAAGAAAGATACCGCCTTTATTCTGAATGGTTCGTATACCCTGGGGCAGGCCACCCTGAAAGCACAAGTTGGCGAAAATAAAGGCGATAAAACGGATAACAAGCGAACTCTGGCGGCCTTTGGTGTCGATTACGCGCTGGATAAAAAATCGTACCTTTACGTTGCTTACACTCAGTTGAACAAAGACTCCGGCGCAGCTGAAGCCGAAGATAAAACCCTGCAAATTGGCTTTAACCAGAGTTTCTGAGGAGTAAACCATGAATAAAATTTTTACTAAAACCGTTCTTTTTGCCGCCATTTCGGCTTTTTCAGTTGGCGCGTTGGCGAAAAAAAAAGTGGAAATTCTGAACGTTTCCTACGACCCGACCCGGGAGCTGTACCAGGAACTTAATCCTGTTTTCATTAAGGAATGGAAAGAAAAAACAGGACAAGATCTGGTTATTAAGCAGAGTCATGGTGGTGCAGGTAAACAAGCCCGCGCGGTGATTGATGGCTTGGAAGCCGATGTTGTTACCCTTGCTTTGGCTTATGACATTGATGCTATTGGCGAAAAAACAGGAAAAATTGCACCGGACTGGCAAACAAAACTGCCGCATAACAGTTCGCCTTACACATCGACCATCGTTTTCCTGGTCCGCAAAGGCAATCCAAAAGGCATTCAGGATTGGGATGACCTCGTAAAGCCTGGCGTCAGTGTCATTACGCCTAACCCGAAAACATCCGGTGGCGCGCGTTGGAATTATCTGGCTGCCTGGGGCTATGCCGAGAAGAAGTATGGCAGTGCTTCCAAAGCAGAAGAGTTTGTCACGCAACTGTATAAGAATGTTCCGGTTCTTGACTCTGGTGCCCGTGGCTCAACCAATACCTTCGTGCAACGTGGTATCGGCGATGTATTCCTGTCGTGGGAAAACGAAGCGTTCCTGGCGGTGAACGAATTAGGTCCGGATAAATTTGAAATTGTAGTGCCATCGGTATCCATTCTGGCGGAGCCGCCGGTAACTGTCGTAACCGGTAATGCCGAGCGTCGGGGTACTCTGGAAGTTTCAAAAGCCTATCTGGAGTTTCTCTATACCGCAGAAGGTCAAAGACTGGCAGCGAAACACTACTATCGTCCGATTTCACCAGAACTGGTTGAACCAGCACTGCTGAAAAACTTCCCTGAGGTTCGTACATTCAACATCGATGAAGCCTTTGGTGGCTGGCAAAAAGCCCAGAAGACACATTTCTCTGATGGTGGATTTTTCGACAAGATCTATCAGAAGTAACATAATTTAAACAAGTGGCCGGAATATCTCCGGCCAAACATATCTAAGAGGATACCAATATGACCATTAAAGCCATTAACGCCCGCAATCAATTTCAGGGGACTGTCAAACATATTAAACGCGGCGATGTTGTATCAGAGGTTGTCGTTGAAATCGGCAACGACAAACTGATTACATCCATCGTATCGACCAGCTCGGTTGATGATCTTAACCTTAAGCCAGGCAGTGCGGTGATTGCATTGTTTAAGTCTACTGAGGTAGCACTGGCCAGTTTTCAGCCCGCCTGACGGTGGCAATGGAGGCAACCATGAGCATCAGAATTTTGAGCGTTCCGGGCTATAAGGGCAGTGGCGAACGACACTGGCAAACCTGGCTTGAACCACAATTAAACAACTGTCAGCGTATTGATACTATCGATTGGAACCGGCCCATTTTGCATAACTGGTCGAAGGAAATCATTAAAGTCATTGATAGTTGTTCAGAAAAGGTTCTTCTGATTGCTCATAGCTTTGGTTGCCTTGCATCTGTATTGGCTACAGAGCAACGTCGGCACAAAGTAGCTGGCGTTATTTTGGTAGCACCGGCTGATCCGGAAAGATTCGGGCTGTTTGGCTACAAAGAATCTGAGGCAACTGCCAGTCTGGCAAGTTTTATGCCTGAGAATCTGAATGTACCGGGAATCCTCATTGCCAGCCGTAACGATCCATGGATGAGCTTTAAGCATGGATGGGCCTGGTCAAAGCGCTGGGGTCTAACATTTGTTGACGCGGGCCTGTCGGGGCATATTAATGTTGAGTCTGGGCATGGCCCCTGGCCTTTGATTCGTTATATTACCGATTCATTATTGGATAGTATCGAATTACGGATTAAGGGTGTACCTGCAATGTTAAGCTATCCATTATTTGAGAGTACTGAATATAATAAAGGCAATCTAGCCTATTTATAACGTTCACATATAGCATGTGAATCGTTTTGCACTTGGGATTCGGGATTGGCACGACTTTCAGCTATAAAAACTCATATATGTTTTGATGAGTAAATGTCTGCCTCTATTGACATTGTGCCTTGATGCTTAATCTAAAGTATGAAAATGGCCTCTTCGGAGGTCATTTTCATTGGGAGTAATACATGGATAAACAGCCAAATGGCGCGCCAAACGAAGTGAAATCGAAGACGCAATCAAATATCCTTACGTTTGAAGATCATGCCTCTTATATTAATAGTATTCGGGCATCAGCGTTGGTATTTGAAGACAAGAAATCACAAGAACTTAGAAAATCAATTGAAAGATTAGCCCCGAGTAAAGCCACAGTCCTTATTCGGGGAGAAACAGGTACCGGTAAAGAATTAGTAGCAAGAGAAATTCACCGACTCAGTCAAAGACATGATCAACCATTTGTGGCTGTTAATTGTGGTGCAATTGTTGGTTCATTAATAGAAAGTGAGTTATTTGGTTATGAAAAAGGAGCATTCACAGGAGCAATTAACCGGAAACATGGTTGGTTCGAGCAAGCAGATCGGGGGACACTATTTCTTGATGAAATTGGTGATCTGCCAATTTCAGATCAGGTAAAATTACTACGTGTTCTGCAAGAACAGGAAATTGTCAGAGTTGGGAGTCGCGAACCAATACGTATCGATGTAAGAATTATCGCAGCCACCAACGTGGATCTAAAAAAAGCCGTTGATAACGGAAGATTCCGTGAAGACTTATATTATAGATTGAATGTTGCACCGATAGAGCTACTTCCACTACGGGAAAGAAAGGGAGATATAAAACCTCTTGTTGAGCATTTCATCCAACGATACAGTAAACAATTGAATATTGACCGATGCTCACCGACAAAAGACTGTATTGATATGCTTACAAACTATCAATGGCCTGGCAACATACGGGAGTTAGAAAACGTCATACATCGGGCATTATTGGTCATGGATTCCGGTGTGATGAGAGCGAATGATCTGAACATAAGATCATTTTCGGATAGTAATCATGACTATCAGGAAGAAACAAGAGTCGCTCTAAATAAGCAGCGATTAGATGCCGTGAAGCGAACTGCACATGAAAGTGAGTTTGTCGAATTTTTATGTCGCCAGGTGTCTGACGGTAAAAAGATTAAGTTGGATGATTATGAACGAGATATCGTTGAATTTGCCTATCGATTTAATCACTACAATCAAATAAAAACAGGTGTTATGCTTGGATTGACGCGAAATGTCGTCCGACATAAGCTTAAAAAATATCAGTTGATTGAATAAGACTCAGGCACCTTAAAGGTGCCTTTTCTTTTTCTGATGTAATTACAACTCAGAAATAGTAGATCACGGAAGATTTCGAGATCTCTGACTCTTTATCGACAATTGCCTCAGGAATCCACCCATCCTGGCCGCCATTAAGGATTAATGACAGAATCGAATCCTTGATTTGGTTGAACTGAAAGGCGCTTCGTGTTCTTGGCCTTGGCAAGTCAATCTTTATATCTTCGAGAATGCGGCCGGGTCTCGGCTCAAGAACAATAATTCTGTCAGCTAGAAATACAGCTTCTTCAATATCATGCGTGACAAGAACAGTTGTTATCTTATCCCGTTGCCAGATATTTTCCAGCTCTTGCTGAAGTTGTAATCTGGTAAAAGCATCCAATGCCCCAAAGGGTTCATCTAACAACAGCATATCTGGCGAGCCAACCAATGCTCTGGCAATGGCTGCACGTTGGGCCATTCCACCCGACAGTCGCGGTGGATTAACTCCTGTAAAGTTCTCAAGACCGACTAATTTGAGGATGTCAAAAGCTTTTTCCCTTTTTTGATTATAATCCTGTTGACTGAATTCAAGACCAAGCACGACATTATCAATCACTGTAAGCCATGGGAATAAACGATGGTCCTGAAATACAACACCTATGTTCCTGTTGCCTTTGTGAGTATCAGAACCAGTCCATTCAATGCTACCGGAGTCTGACTCTTCAAGATTCATCAACAAACGCAAAAGAGTAGACTTTCCGCAGCCACTGGCACCCACGATCGCTACAAATTCACCTTGATTAATCGTAAGATTAATGTCCTCAAGCACATGTAGACTACGATTCTTGGTTTTAAAGTACTTACTAATATTCTGTAATGAAACATGTGAAGTCATTATCGAATTGCTCCTGAACCTGTTTTAATAAAAACCTTTTGTAAAATTGAAGAGAGCAGTGTCACCATAAAGCCAATAATACTGCAGATGACAACACCCATGAATACAACATCCATCCGGAATAGTTCCTGGCCAGCAAGCATGAGTGCACCAACGCCAAAACCATTACCCATCAAAAGCTCAGCTCCAATAGTTGCTAACCACGCATAGAGCATTCCCAATTCTATGCCAGCAATGATTGAGGGCATTGCGGATGGAATAAAAATCAACCGAATTCTCTTTGTCGATGAAATATTAAGAACTTTGACTGCCTCTTTATAAGCGACAGGTGTTCGCATAAAGCCTTCGTAAGTATTAAGAGCAATTGGAAATATGCAGACAAATGCAATGAAAATTATCCTCGCGGTTTCACTGTTGCCGAACCAAACAGAGATGATGGGTATCCATGCGAATGCAGATATTTGCATGAAAGCCCTGAATGTTGGAGTGAAAAGCTTGTTGGTTATCGCAGACGAAGACATCAGGATTCCTAACGATACGCCAATGATAATTGCGATTAATAAGCCGATCATCATTCTCTGGAGACTAATGGTCGTATGAAGAAAAATCTGCCCATTAGATAAATTCTCATAAAATGCGTCGGCGATATAACTTGGCGCGCTAAGGGTCTGAGGTAAAGATCCATTGTCGTATAAATGCTGCCAAGCAATGATGATCAACAATGGAAACAATAAGCCTTTAATTATTTTGGTGTATGTCATACCAGATCCTCACTTAAGCCAATACAGAAGGCGGTTGGAAAGTAATAATAGAAATCGGTCAAGCAAGAATCCGATAACACCAATAACAATGACAGTGCTCATTACGATATCTAATTGAAACAGTTGCCGCCCCCATGTCATCAAAAAACCGAGACCCTCTGACGACGCCATAAGTTCGACAGCGATCAGTGCTTTCCAGCCAAAACTGAAGGCTAAAGTAAAGCCGGTTATAATGCCTGGTAGTGTTGAAGGAAATATTATTTTACGGAAATAGTTAATACCAGAGATACCAAGAACCTTTGCAGTCTCCTGATATCGCGGTGGTATATTACGAACGCCTTGCAATGTGTTGAGAGCAACGGGAACGGCAGCACCTATTGCAATGCTGACAACTTTTAAAGCTTCATCAATCCCCACCAAGAGGATTAGAAGAGGAATCCAGCCAAGCTTCGGAACCAACGCCAGGGCACGAAACGTAGGTCCAATAATATCACTTGCATGTCGTGAAAGTCCCATCGTAAAGCCCAATATAAGTCCTGCAAAGCCACCGATTGCAACCCCAGAAATAACACGCCAAAGACTAATAACGGTATGCTCAAATAAGGTTCCGTCGGCAACCAGTTCAGCCAGCGTTCCTGCAACAACCCTGGGTGAAGGTAAAATTTGTGGTGGAATCCATGAGTTGATTACCGCTGCCTGCCATAGCAATAGAATAGATAGCGGTAAGTATAATCCCAATAAAAAATCATTACCGGCTATTCTATGAAAAAAAATCTTTCCAGTAGCAGGCACGTTAATGTTATTCGGAGCACGGTGATCCGATATCGGTAATCTTTCAGTTAGCTGAGGCATTTAAAGCTCCTTTTCTGATTCTGCTTTGATGAAAAATGACACCTATCAATAGTGCTGATACAAGTACTGAAGATAAGTAGTAAACGCTTTCGACTCCCGCCTCTTTTGCACAATAACCAGATACGATTGTTCCCAGCACTCCCCCCATGGGTGTTACGAAGATAGACATCGTCGCGATTCTGTTTGATGTCGCATCGTCATGAGAAAGTTTAGAGAAAGTGTGCATGTTAATAATTGTCAATGTTGCCATCGCAGTACCAAGAGTGATGGAGATCAGTTTCGCTTGCCAAATCGAGCTGGTAGAAGGCATCAACATTAAAAGTATCAAACTTATCGTAAGAGCAGCCAACTTTGCCGAATTATGATCAATATGCTTAAGAAGTTTCCCTCCAACCAGTAGTGCGCCAGCGAAGCCAATGCCTTGCCAAATGATAAGAGAAGTACCTGAATCGGCTGATAATCCATATTTCTCTACAACAAAAAATACGCAGAATGCATTGAAAATATGAATGACTGCTGAGTTTATGCTTTCAATAAAATAAGCACTTCTCAGACTCATCTTGTCAGATCTGATAGAGTTGAAACCACGGCTGTGACAATCTTTATCATCACCAGGAAGATGGTGTTGTGTCTGAATACCTCGTGTTCCGTAAGAAAGTATCAGTAGTAATACCAGAATCGCTACAATGATAAATGGCATATCGCCCGGGCTACCGATTCCGAGATACAGACCAGCGATGGTTGGGCCAACGACAAATGCACCTAACATCTGAGTTGCTCTAAGCCATCCGGCACCGGTTGAGCCGATATGTTGCATCAACAGCAAAAATTTCTTCTGAATGATAACAAACCTAAGAGGCAACGTTGCGGACACCATGATCATAAGAATAATAAAGGCCCATATACTTTGAATAAGAGGTGCCAGTAAGTAAAATAGACAGGCAAGAGATATTCCTATTGAAAATATACATCTCGGATTTAATCTATTGAGCAATTTACCCGCCGGGAAGCTCATGAGCATCATCCCGAGTGGCATGGCAGCTGCTGCATAGCCGAGCTGAACTTCATTCGCTTCCAGGGCAACGGCATTCAACGGTATGTAAACCTTGGTTATACCAATAGTTATCGCACTCAGGCCGCCGATGACTAATAGTGGCAAAAGATCACTTCTGCCACTATTCATCATATCCGGCGGATAGAGGCCAGGTTGGTTGTTCACTGGCATTTGGTCAGTCACCTGCCGATTACTGTTTGTACCAGTCAGCCGGATCTAATCCAAGTTCTTGAAATGCCTTATTGAGATAGCTTTCATCAAACCAGGAATTAATATCAACGCTGCGACGAACAAGCTTATAACGAGTCGAGTCTTCAATGGCCTTTTGATAAACAGTTCTGAACTCATCATCAAGAAGTGGACTGAAGCGATGACGAAGATCAACACCATCTAAATCCTCTCGATAGTTTTTGAGTGAGTATCCAGAACGGGTCCAAAGACGATACTGCTCATCACGATTAGCAGGGTTAACTGACCACAGTCGATCACGCAGAAGCTCTGTGACGAGTTTTTGAGTTGATTCTGGATATTTCTCTGCAAAGTTTCTTGTTACAGAAATTCCAAGACCGCACCCATGCTTACCATTATCGTTTTTTCCATCGTATATAATTTGGCCAAGTCCGCGATCGCGCAATGGCAGTGATACAGCAGCTAATGTAAACAAGGCGTCAATATCGCCACTTGCAATCGCAGCATTTGCAGAGGCTGTATCCATATTAATCAATCGCAAGTCACGCTCAGTTAACCCGGCATCAGCGAGGATTCTATTCGCAGATAGCTGCAAGCAAGTACCTTTAAAAAGAGCGACTTTCTTACCGCGTAAGTCGCTTACACTGTTGATACCTATGCCCGGCCTGGCAACAATCTGAATATGACCAGCACGACCATCTGCAATGACAAATTTCGTGTCAAGGCCGGCTGATTTTCCAATAATATTCGGTAAATCACCTTGCCAGATAACATCATAAAGATTATTTGATAAACCTTCATTAACACCAGGGCCGGCAGTTGGGAGGAATGTCCACTTTATTTCCGTTCCCTGATCTTTAAAAGCATTCTCAAGTACTTGTCTTGCATGCACGGTTGCCAGTGGATAACCTCCGATGTTAGGGCGACCACCAACACCGGCGTTCGCCACACCAATGTTGATTGTTTTCGGATGAACCTCAGCTAGCGCTGCATAGGATGTTGATGCCAATGTCAATGCCAAAATAAATAATTTTTTAAACGTCATCTCTTAGTCCTTAATCAGAAGCCAAATTGAATTTGCGCAAGTACTTCGTTACTGGTTCGTTTATTAGCTGGTTTTGAATCATCGTTTACATGGTTAAGATTCAATTGAACTTTGGAACTTTGCGCAAAAAAGTAGTTAAAACCTAAGGTTGAAACGGTACGCGTTGATTGTTCTTTTTGTTGAGTGTTTGAGTTATACGATTCAGACTTATAATTATCCCACCGGATAAAGGGCTGGTAGGTCTTTGGCCACCAGTCATCATATTTTGCCTGGCCACGAAAGCTTCTGACAAATTGCTGGCCCTTGTTGAAGAAAAGCGTAACAACGGTGCTTTCAGTGTCGAACTCCTGACTTGTATTGTTCACACTATCCGTTACACGTTCATCCTTGCCCTTTACATACTCGATGGTGAGATCGATTGGATTATGGTTATAGGAAAAATCCAATCCGTAACGGCTGAAATCGCCGTAACCGTAGACGCCATTGGTTCCGGAAAGGTTATTACTTCCTTTATATCCGGATACACCAATCTTTAATTCACGCCACAACGAGGTGTAGTTATCAACCGGAGCAATAAACTGAAGTCGACCAACGAGGTCCTTTTTGCCATTATCATCGGTCTTATTGGTGCCAGTACCGTTTATGATGCCGATATCCCATGCAAGCAGCGGAGCGCGATAAGCAAATCCATGGTCTACAAATGGGAATGCATCTCCACTTAAATAAACACCGGTCTGCCGTTGAGTTAGTCCTAGGCCAGTTGAAAACTGCGCGCCACGAATAACAGGTTTGAGTTCTTCCGATGCGGAAACTTCAAGACCGAAGGGTAATACGCGCTGACCAAGACTGATATTAAGCCGCCCTTTTTCCCGATCAAGGGTAGGAAGAAGCTCATAAGTCAGGATTGCATCCAGAACACTCAGATTTGGTGCCCCCGCTTGCGGAGAAGCGCCATAACTCAGCCTGAAATTCAGGTTTCTGCCTTCTTCATAATCCCGATACAGGTTTCCGCTGATTCCCAAAAGGGTAAAACTGACATCTGAACTGCTGTCGCGTTTATATACCGATCCTGAGGTTGTATCAGTATCACTCCAGTACAGCCGTGTCTGAACCGCTCCATACACTTGTAGTGGTCTGCTGGTTTGTACTGTTCGCAACTCATACTGTCGTTGCTGCTCCCACTTATAGCTTTCTAACGACTGTTGAATGCCATTCACATCGTCATATGTAGCAGTGTGGCTTTCAAGGCGTTCAAGCCTTTCATTCAGCGCCTCAAGCGATAATGGCTGAGAAAACGCTACACTTGCATAACCGCAGGCTAATGCGGCCGGTAGGACTTTTAGGTAGTTACTGAACATGGTTTCCTTGTTTCCCATACAATAGAAAGGTGAGCATGGGACAAAGCATTTCGTATGCCAGCCATTGATCTCACTCAATCAGTTGCGCATGCATCAACATCCTGCTGAATTTTAACCACTAAGGTTTTTGTTAATCATAAGATCGCATTCACTTATTCGCTGAGAATAATAAGCTTATCGGATCGAAGAATAAGAATTCATGTGTGTCGGAATTTGATCGATCAGATGTTTAAATATCAGCAGTATGCTCATTTAAAGTCAGTTTAATGCTTAATCCTTTGTGTGGCATGAACGCTGCAATCTTTTCATCTGTTTACTTACTTAAGGAGAGTATTTATGTCAGATAAAAAAATTAGATTAGGTGCATTCATTCCAGCCTCTGGTCAGCATATCGCTTCGTGGCGTCATACAGATGCCAATGCTCAGGGGCACGCCAGTTTTGAGCACTACGTCAATATTATTAAGGTAGCTGAGCGGGGTCTTTTCGATGCCATGTTTCTTGCTGATGGCTTATCTTCCAGTTTTGGAGGGGAGAGTGGTGTCAGCCGTAGCGATAAAGTGGCTGGCTTTGAGCCTCTTACATTGTTTTCCGCGCTGTCAGTTGTAACGAATAATATCGGCTTCATTGCGACAGCATCAACGACTTATGAAGAGCCTTATAACCTGGCAAGAAAATTCGCATCACTGGATTTAATCAGCGGTGGTCGAGGTGGCTGGAACCTGGTTACATCCGCTAATGATGCGGCTGCCCGGAACTTTAATCTTGAACATCAGGTTCCACATGCACAGCGCTACGAGCGTGCAAAAGAGTTTGTTGATGTTGCTAAAACGCTGTGGGATAGCTGGGATGATGATGCATTCATTGCAGACAAAGAAAGCGGAGTGTTCGCACCCGAGGGTGTTCAGCATCCGCCATTGCACAAAGGCCGGTTCTTTCAGGTTGAAGGAGCATTGAATGTGCCGAGGTCTCCGCAAGGACAGCCCGTAATCGTACAGGCTGGACAATCAGAACCTGGAAAGGAATTGGCAGCCCGAACGGCTGAGGTTGTATTTACGGCACAGCAAACTCTTGAGGATGCGCAGGCATTCTACCGTGACGTTAAGTCCCGGTTGGCGAAGTATGGCCGCAACCATGATGATTTGCTGATTATGCCTGGCGTTACTTTTTTTATTGGGGAAACCTACGAAGAAGCGAAGTCCTATTATGATGAACTCAATTCACTGATTCATCCTGAGGTGGGTCTGGGTCTTCTGACTGCACTTTCAGGTGGTGAGGTTGACCTCTCACAGTTCCCGTTGGATGAGCCACTGCCGGAACTGCCGGAAACCCAGGGTTTTGTCAGTCGGCAGAATCTCATGGTTGAGATTGCCCGTAAGCATAACTTCACCATCAGACAGCTTTATGAATGGGCTGCCGGTGCTCGTGGACATTGGAGCGTAATTGGTACTGCAGCGGATATCGCTGATCAGCTTGAGATCTGGTTTAAGGAGGGTGCCGCGGATGGATTTAATATTCTACCACCTGTGTTGCCTCGTGACCTGAGTTTGTTCGTTGATAAAGTTATTCCTGAATTGCAGCGCCGGGGACTCTTCCGAACTGAGTATGAAGGTAAAACCTTACGAGAAAACCTGGGACTGTCGCGTCCTGTTAATCAATACAATGTTTCTACAAAAGTAACGAATTTTGCCTGAGCTTCAATCCATCGAGGAAACCAATATGACCGTATATGAAAAAAACTTCTTGAATCTTCCTATTGAAAACCTTCCGCTCGATATTATCCCTGTCGCTGGGAGGATTGGGGCAGAA
>Ga0079224_100012842_pt1 | contig 11628 bp, 11 predicted proteins | sample Stecom2015_FD_80414 | JGI IMG/M metagenome (GOLD analysis project Ga0079224, IMG submission 80414) | Agricultural soil microbial communities from Utah to study Nitrogen management - Steer compost 2015 | ecosystem: Environmental > Terrestrial > Soil > Agricultural land | place: USA: Utah...
GCGCAGGTTGGGCAGCGCGAGCGTGTGATCGCCGCCCAGGGTGAGGAGGCGCGCGCCGTCTGCCCGCAGCGCGTCCGCCGTCTGCTCGACGGTGCGGATCGCCTCGCCGATGTCGAACGGGTTGACGCCCACGTTGCCGCAGTCGGCCACCTGCTGGGCGGCGAACGGATGGACGTCCACCGCCTGGTTGTAGGGCCGCAGCAGTTTCGAGGACGTCCGGATGTGGTCGGGACCGAAGCGCGCGCCCGGGCGGTAGCTGACCCCCGCGTCGAACGGCACGCCCAGGATCTTCACGTCGATGTCCGCGCCGGGACGAGCGGCCTCGACCTCGTCGAGGCGCGGCAGCAGCCCGAAGGTCGGGGGACCGGCGAAGCGGGGCGTCCGGCTGTAGTCCGCGGGGCCCAGGGGCTCCCCGACGGGGGACCGCTGCGCGGGAGTGGTCGCGGCGGGGGTATCGTGCGGCTGTGCGGATGGCATGTGCCCTCCCGGGTGATCGGCCCGCGACGCTGCGGGCGGTGTGAGACGGACGATGGGTGAGTGCGGCGCTCAGTGGCGGCCGGTGGCGCGCGGGTGGTCAACGAGGTCCGGGTGTTCCTCGAGGAACACGCGGCTGAGCTCGAGCACCCGCTCGAGCGCCTCGTCCGGTCCCATGCTGATGCGGACGCCGGCATCGAGGTTGCGCACCGCCAGCGCCTGCCGGCTGGCGGCCAGCTCGAACTCGGCCGACAGCTCGCCCAGCGGCAGCCAGACGAAGTTCCCCTGCGCCTGCGGGACCGCCCAGCCCTGATCACGCAGGGCGGCTGCGACCTCGTCCCGCACCGTGGCGATCGCGCGCGCCCGCTCCAGGACCTCGTCATGGTGGTCGAGGGACACGGCGGCGGCGCGCTGGCTGGGCTGCGTGACGCCGAAGGGGATGACCGCCTTGAGAAGGCCCTCGATGACATCCTCCTGCGCGATCGCGTAGCCCACCCTCAGGCCGGCGAGGCCGTGCGCCTTGGAGAACGTGCGGGCCAGGACGAGGTTGGGATACTCGTCCACGAGGTCCATCCCGTGCGCCGCGTCCGGATCGGTCACGAACTCCCAGTAGGCCTCGTCGAGGACGACGAGCACGTGGGAGGGGACAGCGTCCAGGAATCGGGCCACCTCGTCGTGGCGGAGGACCGGGCCGGTGGGATTGTTGGGCGAGCAGAGGAAGACGATGCCGGTCCGGTCCGTCACCGCGGCGGCCATCGCGTCGAGGTCGTGCTGGCCGTCGGGCAGCAGCGGGACCTCGTGCCGCACCGCCCCGGCCAGCCCGGTCACCTGCGGGTACATCTCGAACGACGGCCAGGGGTAGACGGCCTCGGTGCGGTTGTCCGAGGTGATCTGCGTGAGCGCGACGAGCAGCTCCGAGGCGCCCGCCGTCACGATCGTCCTCTCCGGCGGCACCCCGAACACCTCGCCGATCCGGGCGCGGAGCGCGACCGCGGCATCGTCCGGGTAGCGCGAGGGCAGCTCGCCCGGCTGCGCAAGGGACTCGAGGACCGCCGGCAGAGGATCGAGGTGGTTCTCGTTGGAGGACAGGCGGTAGGGGGTGAGGCCCGGCACCTCCTGCGGCGCCCGGCCGGGGATGTAGGGCGGGAACGTCTGGAGTTCGGCGCGGAGCCGGGTGCGATCGACGGTGACCATACGGTCATGGTGGCACAGTCGACCAGCCGGTCACCAGGGCTTCGACCCCGGCTGCCGGACCCCGGACCCCGATCCGCCCCCGTTCGTCTCCGAGTGGCGCTGCTCGGATTCGCGGCTGCGCTTCTCGAGCTCCTTGAGCCGCTCGTCCTCCTCCTCGCCGGACTGGGGGTCGTCGCCGCCGGATCCGCCCTGCTGCTCGCCCGTGTCGCCGCCGGAGGACCCGCCGCTCTGGCCGCCGCCCCCGGACTGTCCGCCGTCCTCGCCGCTGTCGCCGCCCTCGCCCTCGTCGCCGCCGTCCTCGCCCTCGCCGGGCTCCTGGGGGTTGTTCATCTGCTCCTGGGACTCGCCCACGCGCTCCTCCTGCTGGGACATGCGCTCATCCGTGCCGGAACCGGAGGGGCGGCACTCCTCGGGCGCGTTCGTGAGTGTCGCGGTGGCCGCGTCGTACCGCTCATTCGCCGCGTCCGTGTCCTCGGAGTCGCGGAAGTCGTTCCCCTGTGTCTCCTGGACTAGGGCCAGGTTGATCCGCACCGCGCACTCGTCTGCCGGTGGCGCCGTCGACAGTGCGGTCTCGAGCTCCGAGTGCGCCGTGTCCAGGTCTCCGTCCGCAGCCCGCGCGGTCCCGATCGCGAAGTGGCCCTTGTGGGCCTCGAACGGGCTCATCTCGAGGAACCGGTGCCCCGCGGCCTCGGAGGCGGCGAAGTCGCCCTCGTCGAAGCTGTTCGAGGCGCTCACCAGCTGCCAGTAGGTGATGCCGGTCCAGCCCGCGAACAGCAGGAGGACCAGCGCGATGCCGGCGATGATCGCGTGCCGCGGGCGGAACCGCCTCCTGCGAGGCGACGCCGAGGCCGGCTCGCTCTCACCCGGAGAGCCGGTGCCGGGGGCCGGCGACTCCGCCGCCGGCGGAATGCTGATGTCTGCGCTCATCGTGTCCTCCCCGGGGTCGTGAGGAAGCCGAGCCCCCGGATGCGTCGGGCCGCGAGGACGCCCTCGACCGCGAGCCAGGCGACGAGGGGGATGAACAGCACCCACGTGAACTCGGAGACCGCCTGCGTCGTCTGCTCCTTCTCCTGGACGATCCGGTCGACGTCCGGGAAGTCGAAGGACACGGGCGCACCGGCGCTGCGGTGGACGTAGTCGACGCCCATGTCGCCCGCGATCGACTTGAGATTGCCCTCGTCGATCGTCGAGACGGCGTCCCGGCGCGTCGTCGGGTCCTTGATGTACTCCGTCTCCTCGTCCGACCAGTAGCCCTGCGTCTCCTTCATCCTGCCGCCGCTGCCGGTGCCGTAGCCCCAGACCGCGCCGCCGTCGATGAGCTGTGAGACGGCCTTCATCGATTCGGGCTCCTCACCGCTGGTCTGCTCCCCGTCGCCCACGTAGAAGACGAGGCGGGCGCTGTCAGGGCGGGACTCGGCGGACTTCTCCAGGCGCGTGATGAGGTGGTCGCGGGCCGCGGTGATCGAGCTGCCCGACGAGTAGAGGGTGACCTCCGGCCGCAGGACGTCCAGGGCGGACCGCAGGGCGGAGTCATCGGTGGTGAGGGGCAGCACCGTCTGGCTGGACGCGGCGAACGTGATGAGTGAGTAGCGCGCCTCCGGAGCCTGCTCGACGAGTGCGGTCACGTCCTCGGCCACCCCCTCGAGCCGGGGCGAGGAGCCGTTCCAGTCCTCGGCGATCATCGAGGCCGTGACGTCGATGACGACGAACACGTCCAGGGCGGCCTCGCTGCGCTCCGTCACCGCGGTGACCGGGGTGCCGGGACGGGTGAAGGCGAGGGCGAGGACGACCACGGCGGCCGCGCGCACCAGCCAGGGGATCCTGCGCTCCGACGTCCGGACGGCCAGCACGACGCAGCCGGCGACCAGGAGGACCGTCAGCGGGATGAGCGCGACCCACGGCAGCAGCGGATTGAAGACGAGGTCATTCACAGTCGGAGCCTCCAGAACAGCAGGAGCAGGGCCAGCAGGCCGATGCCCGTGCCCACGAGCGGGACGACGGGCCGGTCGTGGAACAGGGTGACGAGGCGGCCGTCGGTCAGCGCGGCCTCGGTCGCCTGGACCGAGGTGACGATGCGGTCGACCGCGCCCGCGTCCGACATCGAGTGGAACTCGCCCTCCGTGCGCTCGGCAGCCGTCTCGAGCTCCGTCAGCGCCGCGGGGAAGAAGTAGCGGGTGGGTGCCAGCGCGTACACGCGCACACCGCGATCGATCGCGTAGTCGGCGGCCTGGGGCATCGTGAAGAGCGGCTCGCCGGCCAGCTCGTTGTCGGTTGCGAGGATGATCGAGCGCGACCTCTCCTCGTCCATCCGGTCGAATGCCTCCACGCAGGTCACCAGCCCGTCGCCGATGAGGGACGAGCCCGTCACCACCGGCGGCTGCGTGGGCGTGATGAAGTCGAGCCCCTCCATCCCGTAGCTGGTGAAGCCGTCGTGCGCGTCCTCGAGGAACTCCTTCGCCATGTCGTAGTCGTCCGTCAGCGGGAAGACCGTCACACCGGTCGCGTTGAAGATCGTCATGCCGATGCGCTCGCCGTCGAACGAGTCGACCATGGAGATGTAGGACTCGATGATCTCTGCGTCGTAGTCGATCATCGACCCCGAGACATCGAGGCAGAGCATGACGTCGCGCAGGTGCCGCTTGGGGCTGATCGTCTCCTGCACCGTGGGGCGGGCGACGCCTGCCAGCGCGAAGGCCGCGGTCAGCGCCAGCACCGCGAGGCCCGCGAGGCTGCCCAGCAGCAGGCGGCGGCGCGCGCGGATGTACGCCGGCAGGGCCGTGAGGCGGGACAGGTACGCGACGGGTGCGCGGCCTCGGCTGCGGGCCGGGATCAGGAAGGCGACCACCAGCGCGAGGACGGCGAGGACGGCCAGCACGATCGCCAGCCACAGCAGGGGAGTGGTCACCATCGGGTGATCACCTCCCGCGCGACGCTCAGCTCCTGGGCGGCGGTCTCCGGGACATCGCGCTCGAACTCCGCCGCGTACAGTCGGGCGACGGCGTCCGCCAGCGGGGCCAGCCCCGCCTCGCGCATCTCGCGCTGGGTCATGTGCCGGGCGGTCGCTCCCCAGGCCTCGGCCGCGAAGTCCCGCAGCAGCGAGCTCAGCTCCTGGGCGGTCGTCCTCGTCGTGAGGTCGCCCGCGCGGTAGCGCTCCTCGATCTCGTCGATGAGGCCCCGGTAGCGCGTCCGGACGTGGACGGGCACCGCGCGGGTGCTGTCCGACCGTCCGCGCAGGTGGCCGATGAGGGGAAGGAAGCCCACGAGGACGGCCAGCAGGATGCCCAGGACCGTGACGACCAGCCAGAGGTCGGAGGCGTGCAGGGGTGCGATCAGCTCATCGGGCACGGCGATGCCTCTCTGCCGCGCGGTGGATCGCGGGCAGCGCCTGCGCCGAGGTCCCCACCCGTTCCGAGACGACGCCCGCCGCGCGCAGCACGCGGGCCGTGTTCTCCCGGCGGGCCTCCTCCGCCGCCCGGTAGTCGCGGGCCACGGCGGAGTCCCGCGCGAGCGCACGGGGGACCGAGGACCCGGCACGGACGGTGCCCGTGGGCGCCCCGACGAGTGCGGCGTCGACGTCGAACGGGATGTTCCCGTCCGCCGCCATCGCGAGCGGGTCCGCCTCCGTGATCGTGAGCCACAGCAGCTCGTGGTGCGAGGAGGCCTTGCGCAGCAGGCGCAGATGCGCGTCGGTCACGTCGATCTCGTCGCTCACGACGATGACGAGGTGGCGGCGGCGCAGGCGCGAGCTCATCCAGTCGAGGTGGTCGAGGACGGTCGAGGTGTCCGCCGTGCCGCGGTGCGCGAGGATCCTGCGCAGGATGTGCTCCAGCCCGGCCTCGCTGGATTCAGGACGGGTGATGCGGGTGCGGTGGCCGTCGCTGGCGACGAGGCAGACCTCGTCGCCGCCGCGCACCGCGAACCAGCCGGCCATGCCCGCCAGGAGGATCGCGAGGTCGCGCTTCGACTCGCCGCCGGTCGCGGTCGCGTCCATCGTGCGACCGGTCGCGACGACGAGGGCCAGGCGCAGGCGGCGATGATCCGTGTAGCGCTTGACGAGGGGCACGCTGTGCCGGGCCGAGGCCTTCCAGTCGATGTCGCGGATCTCGTCGCCGTCGACGTACTCGCGCAGGTCGTCGAAGTCGAGGGACTGGCCGTGGAAGACGGAGGCCCAGCCGCCGTCCAGCAGGCTGGCGACGCGCCGGTGGGTGTGGAGTGTGAGGCGCGCGCGTATCCGGGTGAGGAGCGCAGCCATCAGGGGGTCCTCACGCGGTTGAGGATCTCCGTCACGAGCTGCGAGCTGGAGACCCCTTCCGCGACCCCCTCGAACGTGAGGGCGATGCGGTGCCCCAGGACGCGCTGCGCGAGGTCCTTCACGTCCTCCGGGATGACGTAGTTGCGGCCGCGGATCAGCGCGAGCGCGCGGGAGGCGCGGGTGAAGGCGATCGAGGCGCGCGGCGACGCGCCGGCCTCGATGAGGCTGCCCCGCGGGCCGATGACGCGGTCCGCGGCGCGCGTCGCCCACACCAGTTCGACGATGTACCGGTTGATCGCGGGATCGATGTAGATGTTCCGCGCGGACTCCTGCATGCTGCGCAGCTCCGCGATCGTGCACGCGGGCTCCGGACTCGAGTCGAAGACGCCCTCGTCCATGCGGCGGAGGATCTCGAGCTCCTCATCCGGCGTGGGGTAGCTCAGCACGTCCTTGAGCATGAAGCGGTCCAGCTGCGCCTCCGGCAGGGGGTACGTGCCCTCCTGTTCGATGGGGTTCTGCGTCGCCATGACGAGGAACGGCGCCGGCAGGTCGTAGCGGTGCCCGCCGATGGTCGTCTGGCGCTCCTGCATCGCCTCGAGCATCGCGGACTGCGTCTTCGCGCTGGACCGGTTGATCTCGTCCAGGAGGACGAGGTGCGCGTGGACGGGGCCCAGCCGGGTGTCGAACTCGCCGGTGGCCGCGTTGTAGATCTGGGTGCCGATGATGTCGCTGGGCAGAAGGTCGGGGGTGCACTGGATGCGGGCGAACGATGCGGACACCGCGCCGGACAGCGCGGAAGCCGCCGTCGTCTTCGCCAGGCCGGGGACGCTCTCCAGGAGCAGGTGTCCCTCCGTCAGGAGGCCGATGATGAGGGACTCGCGCAGGCGGGTCTGACCGACGACGAAGGTGTCCAGGTATGCCTGGACGCGGGTGAGGATCTCTGCTGCGGAGGTGATCTCACGGGTGTTCGCCGTGGACGACTGGTGCGCGGTCATGCTGTCGACTCCTGGAAGAGGGCGTGGGGTGTGTCCGGGTTCCTGCGCACCACGGTATCCGGGGCTGCGGACGCGGGGCACGTTCGCGTGTGACGGTTCGGGAACAGGTGTGCGGCGGCAACGGCTGAGGGGAGAGGATGAACCGGTGCGGGGAGAGTGCGTGAGGATGGCCACGGGTGAATCTTTTTCTGGCTGTGGAAGAGTGCTCCCGGCCTGGGGACGGTCCGTGGACCGGGCAGTGGGCGGGTGCCCCCGCCAGTGGTCGACTTCCGCGCGATGCCGCCGTGGAGCGAACGACACGCGTGTCGTTCACACCCTGTGGAGAAGGTCTGCGGAGAGTATCCAGACGGTGTGCACGACACGCGCGGGGTGCAGGAACCACACTGGTGTAACACACCATCTGGGGGTATCGTTGACGGCGAACACAACATCTAGTGGTCGGGTCGATTCTGAGTCCAATCGCGCCCGGCAGACCCGAAGGACGGAACTCCTCATGATCACGGTGTACACGAAGCCCTCCTGCGTGCAGTGCAATGCCACCTTCCGTGCTCTTGATGCGCGCGGCATCGACTACCGCACTGTCGACCTCAGCAAGGATCCGGGGGCGCTGGATGTCGTCAAGGCCATGGGGTACATGCAGGCTCCCGTCGTCGTGACGGAGAACGACCACTGGTCGGGCTTCCGCCCGGACAAGATCGGCGCGCTGGACCAGTCGACGGGCGCCGCGTCCTCCGTGGCCTGAGGGGAGTGGGGCGGCCATGCTCGTCGTCTACTACTCCAGCCCTTCAGAGTTCACGCACAAGTTCGTGCAGAAGTTGCGGCACCCGGCGCGGCGGCTGCCGCTCGTGACGAAGGACCCCACCCTTCTCATCGATGAGCCGTTCGTGCTCATCACCCCCACCTTCGGCGCCGGCATCAACCGGGGCTCGGTGCCCAAGCAGATCATCAAGTTCCTCAACGTGAAGGACAACCGCGACAGGCTCGTGGGCGTCATCGGCGCGGGGAACACCAACTTCGGCGAGGACTACTGCCGTGCCGCGCACATCGTTGCCGGCAAGTGCGGAGTGCCGGTCCTCTACCAGTTCGAACTCCTCGGATTGCCCGAGGACGTCGACAACGTCAACAAGGGATTGGACCAACTGTGTCTAGCATCAGCGTAAGCAAGGACATCGAGGCGATCATCCGCGAGGAGACCGATCTCGACTATCACGCACTCAACGCCATGCTCAATCTGTACGATGCGGACGGTCGCATCCAGTTCGAGCGTGACCGCCAGGCTGCGCGCCAGTACTTCCTCCAGCACGTCAACACCAACACCGTCTTCTTCCACGATCTGCGCGAGAAGCTCGACTACCTCGTGGAGAACGAGTACTACGAGAAGGAGGTGCTGGACCAGTACTCCTTCGAGTTCATCCAGCGCCTGTCCGACGCTGCATACGCGAAGAAGTTCCGGTTCCAGACGTTCCTGGGCGCCTTCAAGTACTACACGTCCTACACGCTCAAGACCTTCGACGGGAAGCGCTACCTCGAGCGCTTTGAGGACCGCGTCGTCATGGTCGCCCTGTTCCTGGCCCGCGGCGACGAGACGCTCGCGATGCAGCTGGTCGAGGAGATCATCACCGGCCGCTTCCAGCCGGCGACGCCCACGTTCCTCAACGCGGGCAAGAAGCAGCGCGGCGAGCTCGTCTCGTGCTTCCTGCTGCGCATCGAGGACAACATGGAGTCGATCGGGCGGTCGATCAACTCCGCGCTCCAGCTGTCCAAGCGAGGCGGCGGTGTGGCGTTCTCGCTCACGAACATCCGTGAGCACGGTGCGCCCATCAAGCGGATCGAGAACCAGTCCTCCGGTGTCATCCCCGTCATGAAGCTGCTGGAGGACTCCTTCTCCTACGCGAACCAGCTGGGTGCCCGTCAGGGTGCCGGTGCCGTCTACCTGAACGCGCACCACCCGGACATCAACCGGTTTCTCGACACGAAGCGCGAGAACGCTGACGAGAAGATCCGGATCAAGACCCTGTCCCTGGGCGTCGTGGTCCCGGACATCACGTTCGAACTGGCGAAGCGCAACGAGGACATGTACCTCTTCAGCCCGTACGACGTGGAGCGCGTCTACGGCGTGCCGTTCACGGAGATCTCCGTGACGGAGAAGTACTACGAGATGGTCGACGACGCGCGGATCTCCAAGTCGAAGATCAGTGCCCGCGAGTTCTTCCAGACGCTGGCGGAGATCCAGTTCGAGTCCGGCTACCCGTACATCATGTTCGAGGACACGGTGAACCGGGCGAATCCGATCGACGGTCGGATCACGATGTCGAACCTGTGCTCGGAGATCCTGCAGGTGTCGGAGCCCAGCGCCTACGACGCGGATCTGGGATACGAAGCGATCGGCAAGGACATCTCCTGCAACCTGGGCTCGCTCAACATCGCGCTCACGATGGACTCGGACGACTTCGGCCGCACCATCGAGACGGCGATCCGCGGCCTGACCGCTGTGTCCGACACCTCGGACATCCAGTCCGTGCCGTCGATCGCGCGCGGCAACGACATGAGCCACGCGATCGGCCTGGGCCAGATGAACCTCCACGGCTTCCTCGCCCGCGAGCGGATCCACTACGGCTCCGACGAGGGCCTGGATTTCACGAACATGTACTTCTACACCGTCACCTACCATGCGGTGCGGGCGTCGATGGAGATCGCGAAGGAGCGCGGGCGCACGTTCGCCGGCTTCGAGCGCTCGAAGTACGCGACCGGCGAGTACTTCGACAAGTACACGGAGCAGGAGTGGGCGCCGCGCACGGAGCGCATCGCGCAGATGTTCGAGGACATGGGCGTCGCGATCCCCACGCAGGACGACTGGCGGCAGCTGAAGGCCGACGTGGCGGAGCACGGCATCTACAACCAGAACCTGCAGGCCGTTCCGCCCACCGGGTCGATCTCCTACATCAACAACTCGACCTCGTCGATCCACCCGGTCGCCTCGAAGATCGAGATCCGCAAGGAGGGCAAGCTGGGCCGCGTGTACTACCCGGCTCCCTTCATGTCGAACGACAACCTGGAGTACTACCAGGACGCGTACGAGATCGGCTACGAGAAGATCATCGACACGTACGCGGAGGCGACGCAGCACGTCGATCAGGGCCTGTCGCTCACGCTGTTCTTCATGGACACGGCGACGACGCGCGACATCAACAAGGCTCAGATCTACGCGTGGCGCAAGGGGATCAAGACGATCTACTACATCCGCCTGCGTCAGCTGGCGCTCGAGGGGACCGAGGTCGAGGGCTGCGTCTCGTGCATGCTCTGACCCCCTGCCCGCACACGGATTCCGAGGAGAATGCATGACTGAGACGAAGCAGACTGTCTCACCGATCGACCCGATCAACTGGAATCGGATCCAGGACGACGTCGACAGTGAGGTCTGGGACCGGCTCACCGCCAACTTCTGGCTGCCGGAGAAGGTGCCGCTCAGCAACGACGTCCAGTCGTGGTCGTCGCTGACGGAGCCGGAGAAGCTCCTGACGATGCGCGTGTTCACCGGCCTCACCCTTCTGGACACGATCCAGGGGACGGTGGGTGCGGTGTCGCTCATCCCGGACGCGCTGACCCCGCACGAGGAGGCGGTCTACACGAACATCGCGTTCATGGAGTCCGTGCACGCGAAGTCGTACTCCTCGATCTTCTCCACGCTCGCCAGCACGAAGGAGATCGACGAGGCCTTCCGGTGGTCGGCCGAGAACCAGAACCTGCAGAAGAAGGCGCAGGTCATCGTCGAGCACTACGAGGGCGACAATCCGCACAAGCGGAAGATCGCCTCGGTGATCCTCGAGTCCTTCCTCTTCTACTCGGGCTTCTACCTGCCGATGCACTGGTCGTCCCGCGCCCGGCTCACGAACACGGCCGACCTCATCCGCCTCATCATCCGCGATGAGTCGGTGCACGGGTACTACATCGGCTACAAGTACCAGCGGGCGCTGGACGGTGCGGACCAGGCGCTGAAGGACGAGCTCAAGGACTTCACGTTCAGCCTGCTCTTCGATCTGTACGAGAACGAGGTCCAGTACACGCACGACCTGTACGACGAGGTCGGACTGGCCGAGGACGCGAAGAAGTTCCTGCACTACAACGCGAACAAGGCGCTCATGAACCTGGGCTACGAGCCCATGTTCCCCAAGGACGTCACGGACGTGAACCCGGCGATCCTGGCAGCGCTGTCGCCCAACGCGGATGAGAACCACGACTTCTTCTCCGGCTCCGGCTCGTCCTACGTCATCGGCAAGGCCGAGTCGACGGAAGACGAGGACTGGGACTTCTAAGACCCTTGATTGAGCTCGGCCCTGAAAAGGGCTGGTGTGAGGCCCGGAACTGCGGTTTATCGCAGCTCCGGGCCTCGTTTCGTGCCTTCTCTCACCAGACAGAGGAGGGCAGAGATGAACACCAGTAGTCGTCCGATGGGGCACGCCGGGGGCACGCGCGTACCTGCTCAGTGGAGGCGGGGCGACACGCCAAGCGGAAGGGACTGCTGAAGGTTTGGTTGACTTCACGACTGGATAAATTCCAGGAAGGATAGAAGTCATGCCAAAGATCTACATTGATGAGTTCAAGCAATCAGCGCTCGATCTCATCAACGACGGGATGACCCAGAAGCAGGTCTGCGCCGACCTCGGCATCTCGAGATCAGCCCTACAAGCCTGGGTCCGTGACTCGCGGCTACGC
>Ga0079224_100012843_pt1 | contig 11628 bp, 8 predicted proteins | sample Stecom2015_FD_80414 | JGI IMG/M metagenome (GOLD analysis project Ga0079224, IMG submission 80414) | Agricultural soil microbial communities from Utah to study Nitrogen management - Steer compost 2015 | ecosystem: Environmental > Terrestrial > Soil > Agricultural land | place: USA: Utah...
CCACCTCAAACCGCTCACCTTTATTTCCGCGGAAAGGCCAAAGGAGAGCTACATCCGATGGCTTGGTGCCGGTTTTGTTCAAGCTGATGCGGGCTGCATTCTGTGCTCCCAGTTTGCCCGTTTCGTCAATGGTTACCATGGCTGTACTTTCTCCGTTGATCTTCACGTTCCAGCCACCCAGGTTGTCGTTAAAATCGCCGTTGATTTGGCGGCGATAATCCTGCGCCCGTTTGCCGTAGTTGCGCGTATCCAACGGGAAGGCGCCTATATCTGCTGCCCACGCCTGCCACTCCGCGTACATACGCTTCACCCGCCCCGGCTCAGCGGCCGACAGGTCGTTCAATTCCACCGGATCGTCCTCTAGGTTGTAGAGACGAAGGCTGGCCGTGCTAAATTCATGTTCTTCCGGCGTTTTGGCAACCAGTTTCCACTTTCCGTCGCGCATGGCCATGTTGGCTTCATGTTCCCAGAAGACCTTGCCCCGTTGGTTGTCATGGCCGCTAAAGTGCGGCACTAGACTTTTCCCTACCATGGGGTGGATAGCCTTACCTTTCCACTCCGTGGGATAGGTGGCGCCGGCCACCTCCGCGCAGGTGGCCATGATGTCGCTGATGTGTCCGTAGTGGGTGACGAATGTATTCTGCAATTTGCGGTCAATCCCGTTGGGCCAGTGCACCACCAAAGGCGTCGCGATACCCCCTTCATAGGTGAAGTGCTTGTATTCTTTGAAAGGGGTACTGCTTAGGTTGGCCCAGTTTATCCGATAACTTTCAAACGTATCTTCCTTTCCGTCTACCGCCTTCCGCTGGCCAGAGCTGATGAATTCCGCACAGGCGCCGTTGTCACTTAAAAAGAAGATCAGGGTATTATCAAGCTGACTGCGTTTGCGCAGCTCGTCGACAATCCGGCCGATCCCCTGGTCCATGATGTCGATCTGTGCCGCATAGATGGCCATGCGCATGGCCATTTCTTCCTGTTCAGCCGGTGTCAATTGGTCCCACGCCGCCACGGCCGAATCGCGCTCAGACATAGCCGCCTGTTCCGGGAACAGTCCTATTTGCCGTTGCCTTTGGAAACGTTGTTCGCGCAGGCGGTCCCAACCCGCCAGATACGTCTGCTTGTACTTGTCAATTTCCTTCTGCAGTGCGTGCAGCGGCCAATGGGGCGCCGTATAGGCGACGTACATAAATAAGGGGTCATCGGGAGTACGATTGAAATGTTCATCCAGGTACCGGACGGTGGTATCGCTGATGGCATTGGTGAGGTAAAAATTTTCCGGAGCAGGATAGCGTTGGTTTCCGCTATAAATAATCGGGGTAAAGTAATTGGCTCCTCCGGGAATAATGCCGAAGTAACGGTCGAACCCCCGCTGCAATGGCCAGTTATCCGTAACCATGCCGTCAATCTTACGTTCATTGGTTAGGTGCCATTTTCCTGTCATGTATGTGCGGTAGCCCGCGGTTTTCAGTACCTCCGCAATGGTTACAGCGTTGTCGTTAAGGTTTCCCTGATAGGCCGGCGTACCCATATCGGCAGCGGCCATCCATCCCATACCGGCCTGATGCGGATATAATCCGGTGAGGAGCGACGCGCGCGTAGGACAGCAGCGGGCAGCATTGTAAAATTGCTTGTACCGAACGCCTTCTTTTGCCAGTTGGTCAATGGCAGGCGTCTGCACCTCGCCGCCATAACAGCCGATATCGGAGAACCCCATGTCGTCCGCCAGAATCAATACGATATTGGGCTTTTTATTCGCCCCTGTCTGCTGAGCCTTTCCTTCCAGAAATAATACGCTGCCCACCAGGGTCAATACATATATTATATCGCGCATAACCATTTTGCCTACCGATTTTTTGATAAACTTATAAAATTATCGTTGAAATTAGGCATAGAAACCATCTTTGTCCACTTAATACCCCGGATTCTGTACCAATAACGGATTCGCATCCAGTGCCGACTGCGGAATGGGATACAGATTCCGGTACTCCTGCGCGTTTACCACACCCCGATGTTTCGCGAATTCAACGTGTTTACCCATCCGGATCAGATCGGTCCGCCTGTGTCCTTCTTCGTAAAACTCCCATGCCCGTTCTTTCACGAGGTGATCCCTCAGCGCTTCCTTTGTTGCGAAGTCGGCAACGGCCAACTCCGAAACGCCGGCCCGTCTACGCACCTGATTGATCAGGCTAATCGCCTCTTCGCTGGGTCCGTACAGTTCATTTAACGCTTCAGCCCTGGCCAGGAGGACGTCGGCATAACGGATTTCCGGCAAGTCATTGCCATGCCGGTTGCCCTGAGCGTTCGCGTCGGGCCAGAAGCGGAACGAACGGATGTTGTCTTCCGCGCTGTTCAGCAGGTCGACCGTTTCACCGCGGTCGTTCACATAAGCGGTGAGGATGGCACGGCGGCGCTTATCCCCGGGAGCAAACGAGTAATAGAACGATTCCCGCAGTCGATGTTGCGTCGCGTGATTTTCCCAGGAGGTGTTGACCACATTTTTTTCAGGCCACGCGACGAATCCCGGCGGGAAAGCTCCTTCCATGTAATTCATGGCGGGACCGTCCGGGCTCAATGGCGTGACCAGGATGATTTCGCTGTTGCCGTCGTTTTCGGCCTTCAACAAACCTTCAATATCCGAAAAAAGCTCGTAGGTACCCATATCGATCACCTCCCGGCAGGCGTCGGCCGCCTTTTCCCACTGCTTGGTGTTGAGGTAAAATTTGGCCAGCAACGCCGTGGCTCCTCCACGGGTAGCCCTCCCATATTGAGGTTCAGTGCCGGATTCAGGCAAATCGGGAATCACCGCCAGGAGCTCCGTCTCAATAAACCGGAGCATCTCCTCCTGCGTTGCCCTGCGCATTTCGGCGGGATCACTCACGTGGATCCGCAGGGGTGTCGGACCAAAATAAAGGTAAAGCCGGTAGTAGGCCCACGCCCGTATAAACCGAGCTTCTGCGGTAAGGGCAGATCGTTTATCCGGAGCGATTTCAGCCACCAGGTCCAGGTTGTCCAGAATGATATTGGCATCCCGTATAGCGGCGTAATGACGGTTATACGCACCTTGGAAATGATCCTGCGAAGCGTCCCACGTCCAGTTCATAATGGTGAGCGCCGTCCTGTTCTCCACGCCTCCCGTTTGCCAAGAAAGATCGGCCGACCACCCTTCAAAACGCGTGAGCTTGAACTTGATGTTGTTCCACACCATATTTCCATAGGCAGAAACCAGCACTTTCTCAATACCGTTGGCCGTGGTCAGCACATCATCTGGGGCCAATTCAGCGTACGGATGCTCTTCCAGCAGACTTTCACAACCTGCAAACGCCATTCCGAGCACCGTCAAGAGCGGGAAAAAATATTTCGTAGTCATCCTTATTTAAAATCTACTTTTACGCCCACCTGGAATTTCTGCGCCAGCGGGTAAGCATTATAATCGATCATTGCATTCGGGTCGCCTCCCGAATTAAGTGCCGGGTCAAAGCCCGAGTAATTGCTCCATGTGTTCAGGTTGGTTGCGGCGACATACAACTGGGCTGCCCGCAGCCCGCTTCCCAGCCAGCGGGAAGGGAAGTCATAGCTCATCTGTACGCTCTTAAGCCGGATGTAGGAAGCATCCTCTACCGTCAGGGAATTGACAACATTCTGCCCCTGGCTGCCCGGGCTCACAAAGGACGGGTATTTGTTGGACGGGTTTTCCGGTGTCCAGCGGTTCAGGTACGGTTCTGCATACTTATTCCGACGGTTCTGGAGAGGAAAGTACGTATCCACCAAGTTGTTATTCAACATTTTTACGCCCTGAACACCCTCAAGAAAAATAGAAAGCCCAAAATTTTGGTATGAAAACGTGTTGCCGAAAGAGAACGTCAGGTCGGGAAAGCCGTTGCCCAGTATGACCCGGTCGTTGGCATTGATTTCTCCATTCCCATCCTGGTCGACGTACTTCAGGTCGCCGGGTTGAACGTTCTGCGTAGTTTTGGAAAAGTCATCATCTATTTGCCACACCCCTTCCACCTGGTAACCGAAGTACGACCGCAGTGGCTGCCCTACGCGGGTGATCAGGAAGTTGCTGGTAAATCCTGATGAGCCCGAAATCACCTGTGACGTATTGCCGATGTCTGTGACTTTGTTGTGAACCGTGGCTATATTCAGGTTAGTCGTCCAGTTAAAGCGCTCACGTGAGACGGTCCGCGTGATGACGTCAACCTCGAACCCGCGGTTCGCGATGCTGCCCACATTCTGGATCTGCGTCTGGAAGCCGGTTTCCACGGGAAGCGGAACAGCCATCAGCATGTCGAAGGTTTTTTGGTAGAAGTAATCGACGTGTCCGACAATTCGGCTGTTAAAGAAGGCGAAATCAAGGCCGGCATCCACCTGCTGCGACGTCTCCCACCGGATATTTTCGTTCGGCAGGCGTGCGGGTGTCAGGCCGATTTGTTGCGACCCATCCAGGATGGCGGTAGCACCACGGTCAAAGGTAGTGAGGGAAAGAAAGTTACCGATGGATTGATTCCCGGTTTGTCCCCAGCTGATCCTGGGTTTCAACTCGTTTATAAATGTCAGAGGTTCCATGAACGGTTCCTTGCCAAGGTGCCATGCAACCGCAAACGAAGGGAAGTAACCGAATTTATTGTTTGTACCGAAGCGTGTTGATCCGTCAGCACGCATGGTAGCCGTAAGCAGGTAACGTTCGCTAAAGGTATAGTTTACACGCCCGAATGCCGAGGCCAGGCGGTTGCTGTTGCGGCTGCTTCCGAGGGTAAATGTTTCCGGATTCCCCAAGGCTAGGTTATCGGTTCCCGTTCCGTCGGCGGGGAATCCCTCGGCATGCAGGGTTAACCCTGAACTTTTGAAGTTTTGCAGCTCCAATCCGGCCAGTGCGTTCAGCTGGTGATCGCCGAACGTTTCGTTGAATCTGAGGGTGGCTTCGGTAACATGATCCAAGTTCTGACTTTGGTCCACATTCGCTACGCCACCCCGGGCAGCCCCTACGATGGTCAGCCGACTGATGTAATTGTCACCGCGGCTGTTCGCAATATCAAAACCGACATTTACCCGCAGGTGCAGGCTGGGCAGAAATGCATACTCGCCGTAAACATTCCCCGCAAACTGGTTGATGCGCCGGTCGCGATCCTCGCCCTCAAGGATGGACACCGGATTGTTGATCGTCAGCTGTTCACTCCGGATAAAGGCGCCTGACGCATCCCGCACGGGCAGCGTTGGATCAAAGAAAAGCGCAGAATATACTGCCCCGGCATTTTCGTTTACACCGGCCTTATTAATGGTTTTGTCGTCAATGTGCGCAAACCGCAGGTTAGTGCCGAAGCTCAGCTTGCCGGAACCACCGTAGTTCAGGTTGATGCGACCACCATAGCGTTTAAAATCCGACGTGCGGATGACGCCGGCTTCGTTGGTTGTATTCAAAGACACGTAATAATTCAGGTCATTAAGGCTGCCGCTGAACGAAAGAGAGTGGTTATGCTCAGGCGCGCCGCGACGGAAAATCTCAGCCATCCAATCCGTTCCTGCGCCCGTACTTTCAACCCGGTCTTCCGGATTGCCACCGCCAGCATCAATAATAGCGTTACTCACCAGCCGGTATTGTTCCGGTGTCAGGAGCTTGATGTTATTGACGGGATAGTTAAAACTTAGGTATCCGTTGTAACTAACCCGCAACGGCACATTGGATCCTTTTTTGGTGGTAACCATGATCACGCCGCCCGCTGCCCGGGAGCCATAGATGGCTGTGGCGGATGCGTCTTTCAACACTTCGATGGATTCGATATCCGCCGGGTTGAACGTACGCAATCCCCCCGCCATCGGCGAGCCGTCTACCACCCATAGAGGTCCCGTGCCGGCACTGATGGACCCTGCCCCCCGGATGCTGATGGAGTACCCCCCTCCCGGCTCACCCGACGTTTCGGACACACGCACGCCAGGTAATTTGCCCTGTATCAGTCCCTGTACCCCCCCACTCTGACCGGGGTTAAAGTCTTCACTTCTGATCGTCGAAACCGATCCGGTGAGATCACTTCGTTTAACCGTGCCATAGCCAATTACTACCACCTCGTCCAGATCACTCACCTTTGCCTGCAGCGAAATGTCTATGGCATCCCTTCCCGCGGTCTTCACTTCCTGACTTTCGTATCCCAGCAGCGAAAAAAGCAGCGCCTCCTCCTGACCGGAAGCACGGATCCGGTAATGGCCCGAGTCATCGGTGGTGGTGTGCACGTTAGCCCCTCTCACCGACACCGTCACACCGGAAAGCGGTGAACCGTTCCCGTCGGTTACGTGTCCGCTGATCTCCCGCGGCTGGCCCATGGCCATCGTTACCGTCACTAAAAGTGACAAAACGCCCGTTGCTACGAGGTTACGCACGTATGCAACTGTCAAACTGCTACAGTACAATAAGGTTCGATGATCTTTCATTACTTTTTGCTAAGCCTCCTCCGAGGGAGTTTGCAAAAGTATACTAAAATAGTAGACAAAAAAAGGTCGAAAAAGTACGCACTTAGGAAGTAAATGTGCGCAATTATAGCCGCTCTGGCTAACCCGGACTACTTCTGTTTACGAAGACGGTCGGCCCGCTGGCGTTGCCGCCATTCCCAGGGTGGTGTTACGTCCTTTTCCGCCCAAAGTCCGCGCTGTGCCATCCGGGCTTTATTTTCGATTCCTGCCCAATCCGGGTTGTTGTCGTAGTGGGCGTAGTGCCAGGCAAGCCCTGCTTGCAGGAGCCGCTCGTTGAGGTTGATCGTGTCGTTGATCCAGACGATGCCAACGATCCTCCCATAACGGTCGGTATCCGTCGGCTGCACCCTCACCGTGCCCGATGCCAACAGGTTTTTGGTGAAGCGGGTGGCCACTCGACTGAATGGCTGTCCCCTTTCCGGACAGTCAATGCCGTGAAGCCGGATGCGCTGCTGTTTTCCTTCAACGAGCATGGTGAACGTATCCCCGTCAGCCACGCGGACCACCTCCCCGGAAAGGTAGTGCGTGTGGACGCAGGCGTTGAATAAAACGAAAAGGAGGAAAGCGGCACGTTGAAACATGGCGCGAAGATAGCAGAAAATACGTACTACTGTTATCTTTGCAACATGCACATCCATTTTGTACAACATGAGGCTTTTGAGGCGCCGGGCGCGTATCTGGTATGGGCCGAAGCCAGGGGACACCGTGTTTCTTTTTCACGTGTTTATGAGGGTGACCCATTACCGGAAGCGCGCCGGGATTTTGACATGCTGATCGTTATGGGCGGGCCACAGAGCCCGGATACTACACGGGATGAATGTCCGCACTTCGACTCGAAGGCGGAGCAACTCCTGATCCGGCAATCCATAGACGCCGGAAAGGCTGTCGTTGGGGTCTGCCTGGGCGCCCAATTGATCGGCAACGCGTTGGGTGGTTGCGTTGAGCGAAGTCCGGAAAAGGAGATCGGCGTATTTCCCATTCATCTGACGGACCATGGGCTGGAAGATGAAAAGATTGCCCATTTCGGTGCATCACTGGCGGTGGGCCACTGGCACGCGGATATGCCGGGAATTATCCCTGACAGTAAGGTACTGGCATTTAGCGATGGTTGTCCACGTCAGATCATCGGGTACACCGAACGTGTCTACGGGTTCCAGTGCCATATGGAGCTAACACCGGAAACCGTGGAGCTGCTTATTGAACAGGATGAAACCTTTCTACTGTCTAATACAACGCACCGATTTGTTCAGAAGCCGGGGATCATCCGTAGCTTTGACTTTCGGGAAATGAACGAACGGCTGTTTCTGTTTCTGGATAAACTGGCGCTCGCGTAAACTACCCGTTTGGTACAGACTTCCCGGTTCGGATACGGGAATGATGTAGCAATCGACCGCCTGCGGACGTTTTCTCACCATGGAATCCGTACAGATACAGCAGCTGACATCGGGGGATGTGGCTGCATTCAAAGACCTTATCAACCTTTTTGAAGACGTTTTTGAGATGCAATCGTTCACGCGGCCGGCCGATGAGCACCTGACCAGCCTCTTGGCAAACCGTGATTTCCATGTGTTCGTTGCGCAAAAAGAAAACCGGATTGTAGGAGGATTGACCACTTATACCCTTCACCAATATTATTCGCCAAAGCCGCTGGCTTATATTTATGACCTTGCGGTGGCCCGCCCTTATCAGCGGAAAGGAATCGGCAAACAGCTGATTTACGCGGTAACCGACTACTTCCGTAGCCGGGGCTACGAGGAAGTTTTTGTACAGGCAGACAAGACGGATGGATACGCACTTGACTTCTACCGGCAGACGGGACCGACGGAAGAGGAAGATGTCTCCCACTTCTATTATACGTTAACGGCGACGTAGCGTCGGATTACCCCAGGTTGCGTGCCTTTAATGCCGCTGCCAGTTCGCTGCGGTCGCGGTTTGACCTGTTCACCAATTTGTATACAAATAACAACGGGAGCAATGTCAGCAGGCCCAGGGTGTTTTTCAGGAAGCTATAGGCAACGATACCGATGGCAAAGCCGATTATAACGGCATTCATCAGATCGGTGGATTTTCTGTTTTTTGCCAGTTGAAGCAATTCTTCATCCGTAAGTTCGGACAGATTTTTCTGTGTCATTTGTTTATGTTAAAGGATTCTCTTTTCTTGCTGCTGGTGCTGCTATCTACCGGGCCAAATTAGACATAAATTCTTTCAGTCACAACCCATGTTCAGCGTTACCCGAACAGCTGGTAAAACGCCAGCATCGTCCTGCCGATTGCGAATGCTTACGGGTATCCCGGAGGGAAGTCCTGACAAGTCCGTTCCTTTCTGACAAAATTTTGCGAAATTAGCAGCCGTTTTCCATATCTCATGAAAAAGCCCATCATCGTCATCAAATTCGGGTCTGCATCCATAACCACGGCGGAGGGGACGGTCGACGAACAGATAATCGTGGAAGTAGCCCGGCAGACCGCCCGGCTTCAGGAGCGCTACAATGTGGTGCTCGTATCGTCCGGTGCAGTAGCCGCCGGGAAGGCTTACCTTCCGCGCTACCGGGGTACGTTGCCCGAACGGAAAGCCGCTGCAGCGATTGGTAACCCGCTTCTGGTGGGCATCTATGCCACGTACTTCAGGCCGTATAAGATTGCCTTGGCACAGAGCCTCTGCGAACGGCAGCATTTTGCCAACCGCGATCAGTTTCTTCAGCTGAAAAGCACCTACGAAACACTCTGGCGCAACCACATCATCCCCATTGCCAATGAAAACGATGTGGTGAGCAACAAGGAGCTGAAGTTTTCCGATAACGACGAATTGGCCACGCTCATCGCTGTCGGATTCGGCGCTGAAAAAGTTCTGTTCAGCACCTCGGTGCCCGGTGTGCTGGACGCATCCGGAAAGGTGATTCCGGAAATACCGGTCATCGATAAACAGGCCCTCTCACTGGCGCGGAAGGAAAAATCGGCCGTAGGGTTGGGGGGCATGACTTCCAAGCTGAACTTTGCACGGCTGGCCAACCAGATGGGCATAGAGGCCGTGATTTTCAGCATGCGTACGGAAGACGCTCTGCTGAAGGCGGTGGAAGGAAAAACCGGCACGCGTTGCCCGGCACAGCCAAAGAAGGTCTCCTCCCGTCACAAATGGATGGCTACAGGCAGCCTGATCTCCGGGAAAGTGAAAGTGGACAAGGGAGCTCTGGAAGCGCTGAAAAAACGGAGAAGCCTGCTGGCCGTTGGCGTTACCGAGGTGATCGGTGCTTTCGTGACCGGTGAAGTATTCCAGATTGTGGACGACCAGGGCCTCGTCCATGCAGTGGCCAAATCGAAGATCGAATCTGCGATTATTGAACACGCTACGGACAAAAAAAATATTGAAATCGCGCATGCGGACGACATCGTCCTTTTATAAAGTATAACACCGATGAACAGCATCCAACCACAGTTGACACAGGCGCGCCAGGCAAAAAAAGCGATGGCCATGCTCACATTGTCACAGAAAACCCATCTGTTGCAAGCCATATCCGACCTACTGAATACGCATCTGGACACAATCATTCAGGAGAACAGGAAAGACTTGGACCGCATGGACCCGCAGGATCCAAAATATGACCGGCTGATGCTTACCGATGAACGCATCGGGGCGTTGGCAGACAGCGTGCGGGACATAGGACGGCTGGAAGATCCCACCGGCAAACTATTGCTGCAAAAGACGCTGAAAAACGGTCTCCAGATCGAAAAGCGGTCCGTAGCGCTCGGCGTGGTGGGTGTCATCTACGAGTCGCGCCCCAACGTGACGGTAGATGTGGTTGCCCTCTGTATCCAGTCGGGCAACGTATGCCTCTTGCGGGGTGGTTCCGATGCCTGGTTCACCAACAGTTACCTTGTATCCCTGATCCGACAGGCAATTGAAGACGCCGGGATTGAACCAAACATTGTCCAGCTGCTACCCACCGCCCGCGAGCTGATGGCAGAACTACTGAGGGCGAAGGACTACGTGGACATTCTGATCCCCCGGGGCTCCCAGGCGCTGATCGATTATGTGCGGGAACATGCTAAAGTGCCGGTGATCGAAACCGGTGCCGGCGTATGCCACACCTATGTAGACAAGACGGCCGACCTTGACAAGGCTGCCCGCATCGTCGCCAACGCAAAAATATCACGCCCATCCGTTTGTAATTCGCTGGATACTGTGCTGGTGGATAAAGAGGTGGCCGGGCCGTTACTGACGCAGCTGGCACCTTACTTTTCGGCCCATGAGGTGGAGGTGTTCGCCGATGAGCAGGCTTTCCCTCTGCTTGAGGAGGCCGGCTACCCGCACCTGCAACACGCCACTGACAACGACTTCGGCAGGGAGTTTCTCGACCTGAAATGCTCGGTGAAAGTGGTGGACGGACTGGAGCAGGCACTCGATCACATTGCCACCTATTCTTCCAAGCATTCGGAATGTATCGTCTCTACAGACCCGGAAAGCATCCATACGTTTATGCACACGGTGGATGCCGCCGCCGTATATGCCAACGCTTCCACCCGGTTTACGGATGGGGGCGAATTCGGCCTCGGGGCGGAGATCGGCATCTCCACGCAGAAACTACATGCTCGGGGCCCCTTTGCGTTAGAGAAGCTGGTTACTGAAAAATGGCTGGTAAGGGGCGACGGCCAGATCCGTTAAGCGAAGCAGGTTGCGGTGGAATAGCTATATGAGGCCGTCGCTATTTTTCCGAGGCCTCGGCGAGCCGCTTTCGTAATTCCCGTCCTGGTCGGAGAGCTTCCGAAGCGGTTCGCAAAAATTCAGCCCGCTGAACGATATTATCATTAGCTTTGTAACAAAGTAATAGCGGTAACAGCGGTGCATCTAAAACCGATACATATCGAAAAGGAAATGCTGCGCAGGCTCCGACAGGGGGATGAAAAGGCATTCAGTTGGATTTACCGTACCTATAAAACCCCGATAGCCTACAGGCTCCTCCGGCTGCTGAAATCAGAAACGCTGGTAGAAGAAGTACTACAGAACATCTTCATGAACGTTTGGGAGCACCGGACAACCATTGACGCCGATAAGTCGTTCAGGGGTTATCTGTACCGCATGGCCCAGCACAAGGTCATTGACCTGTTCAGGCGGGCAAAAAAGGAAAAGTCCATTCTCGACGAAATCGTCGCGGCAAATAGCGAGCTTTA
>Ga0079224_100012844_pt1 | contig 11628 bp, 10 predicted proteins | sample Stecom2015_FD_80414 | JGI IMG/M metagenome (GOLD analysis project Ga0079224, IMG submission 80414) | Agricultural soil microbial communities from Utah to study Nitrogen management - Steer compost 2015 | ecosystem: Environmental > Terrestrial > Soil > Agricultural land | place: USA: Utah...
TTATTGTAATTTTCCAGCAAATACCACATGAAATAGACCATTTGCTGCATGCTCAATGGTTCACGAGCATGATGCAATGCTGTATAAAGTACCCCTTTCTTGGTTGAATTGGTTCCCTTGCCGGTGATCGAACTCCAGAGTATCGGTCTTCCTTCAAAAGTATTATAATCCGAAATTGGTTGGGGTCGGGTTATATGATTGGGAAATAGTTCGTGCATTTTCACGAGCTCATCTTCTAATTCTTCCAAGGTTAAATATCCCCCCATCGAACCCAGCCGGAAGTTGGAGGGAGTTTCCGGGTAATCCTCACATCCTGAATTGAGAGACCTGGATTCCAACGATCTGTTTTGCTCCTGATAATAAGTCACCAGATCGTGCACCAGGATGCGATATGAGATGCTTTCCTGGTCCAGGATTTTTAGAATTCTTTCCGAAACCTCCACGATTACCTCATCATTCTGTTGGTGTATATGATCCACACCCAACCAGGCACTGGAAAGTGTATAATCGGAAATGGACAGCGCAATCCGCGAATAGGTATCAGATTGGGCGAAATTAGCTGAAATTCCGGCGAAAAAAAACAAAACAAGCGTGGTCAATCGGTGTAGGGACATATCGTAGTTACTCGTTTTTGGACTTGGTTCTCGTTGGATGGCCAACAAGTGGGCCAATATATTAAATTATTATCGAATATGAATCATTTACCTGCACCTTTAACTAAGACCAAAAGGGTATAAAATAGAATTTTGAGGTCCAGCGCAAAAGATCGGTTCTCTATATATAATATATCGTATTTCAGTCTTTGCAGCATCTCATCCACATTGGATGCATATCCGTATTTCACCTGCCCCCAGGAGGTAATCCCCGGTTTTACGCGAAGTAAATGCCGGTAATGAGGGGCCTGCGCCATGATTTTCTCAATATAATACGCACGTTCAGGCCGGGGGCCTACCAGAGACATTTCCCCCTTGATCACATTCCAAAACTGTGGCAATTCATCGATTCTCCATTTTCGCATTATACTCCCCCATGGCGTACACCGATCATCACCTTCGAAGGAGAGTTGAGGTCCATTGGATTCAGCCCCTACCTTCATCGATCGAAATTTAAATATCCTGAAGGGTTTTCCCCCCAACCCAATCCTTTCCTGCGTATAGAGGATAGGACCAGGTGAAGATAGCCGTACCCGGATGGCAATGTATAGAAACAGCCACCAGAACAAGATAAAGACCAACACCGACACCACGATATCGAAGATCCGTTTGAGAACACGTTGCCATCTGGGCATGATTTCCCGTTCCACTTCGATAAGTACTGCCCCATATACATAATTCAACTTGACCTTGCCCAACAAAATGTCGTAAAGGTCCGGAGTAATTCGAATGGTTAACTTGCCTGAATAATCAAACAGGACATCGAGTAATTTGCGAAGATTGTCATATTCATTGTCTTCAAGGGCAACCAGCACTTCTTCAACCTGATAATCCTGTATGATGCGATCGATATCGGTGAGACCACCCAGATGCTTGAGATTGTGGTGTGGCGGTGGGCTTACTGTACCGTGGACGTGCACATATCCAATTACGTGGTATCCGGCATATTCCTTTTTGACTTCAATCTCCCGAAACAAGTCCCACGCACGACCATTACTTCCGATAAGAATGGTATTGAAATGGACACGACCTTTTTGAATGCGATCATGAAGAATGGTCAGATGCAACATTCTCACCAATCCAATCACCAGAAATTGAATCCCAAAGTAGGTAAAAATGTCCTTTGCCCCCAATGAGGGTCGGTGCAGGATATTGAGGAGATACAATATACAAATCCCCAATACCGTATGCCAAAAAGTTCGTGATAGGGTTTTAAACCGGGTTTTTCGATATGGATCCTGATATTCATCGAGAAACATGAATAAAACGACCCAAAACACAGGAACAAAAATCAACCGTAACCATCCACTACCACGAATGTCAAATGCGAGAGCTGAATCTGCTGGCTGGGAAAACCAAAATGTTCCCCACACGGTGGCACAGACCACAAAATCAATGATCGCATACAACAATATAGCTGTCCACCTGGGTTGTTTCATGAAGGATCCTGATCTACGCTTTTAAGAAATCCAGTCAATTTCCCCTGGGTAGATACTGCCCGCTCGATCTGCTCGGCAAGTTCCAAAGCCCGGATTCCATCGCGAAGCGTTACTACCTCGGGCGTACCTTTTGTAATAGATTGGTAAAATGATTCAAATTCCTGTTTGATGGCATTGGTCTGAGGACCTTCAATATTGCTTATGGTAATAAATTTCTCCCGATCACCCAGATCTAGTTTGAGTGCTTCCTCCCCCATTTTTTCATCATCGATCCGTATCACCTGGGATCTTTTCTCGAGAAAATCCAGGGAAATGTATGCGTTGGATTGAAACAATCGCATTTTTCGCATATTTTTCACAGAGATCCGGCTGGCTGTCACATTGGCCACCGCACCGTTTTCGAATTCGATACGGGCATTGCATATATCCTCAGTTGGACTGATGATACTGAGTCCATTGGCCCGAACATCACGAATCGGACTATCGATAAAATGCAATAAAATATCCAGGTCGTGGATCATTAAATCCTGAATTACGGAAACATCGTTGCTCCTGGGGTTGTAATTGGCCAGACGATGAACTTCGACAAATGCAGGGTTGATAATTTCTCCCTGGAGCGCCAAAAGAGCCGGATTAAATCTTTCGACATGCCCTACCTGTACTTTAACCCCATGTCGAGCTGCCGATTCATTTAATCTGAGTGCTTTCTCGGATGTATCGGTCACCGGTTTTTCGATAAACACGTGCTTTCCCTGTTCGATAGCCCGGTGTGCCAATTCGTAGTGGGTCGTGGTAGGTGTCACAATACTGACTGCATCCACTTCCTGCAATAAGGCATCTAAAGAGGAGAACAAAGGCAGGTGATTCTCTGCTGCCACTTTGCGAGCCATTTCCTCATCCAGATCCACAATTCCAGCGATGTGATAGCCGGAAATTTCCCGGATGCACCGCAGGTGAATTTTCCCTAAATGTCCTACACCTACAATTCCAATTTTTACCATGATCCAACGAATAAAAGCACACCCACAAAAATGAGAAGTAAAATGACAACAAACATCGACACGATAATCCTGATTAGCCATGTTCGCGTATTTGTTGCCTTCTTCTTCAATACCGGATCCAGTTTTTGGATGAGTTTTTCAAATTTCTGAGCATTCAGGATATCATTGAATTGAAGTCCGGAAGTGGATGAAGGTAGAGAGTTCACAAAACGCATAAAGAGAATTCGATTGACAATGTTCAGAAACAATAGAACGCTCACCAAAATAACGATCGTATAGAAGTAATTAAATGCCATTACTTTTGATTCTTATGCGCTAATTCCACCGCTTCACGGATATGTGCAATGGCCTTGTCAAGTCCATCCGGATTCTTCCCTCCGGCTGTGGCAAAGAAAGGTTGTCCTCCCCCGCCACCCGAAATCAGTCCGGCCGCCGATCGGATCAGGTTCCCGGCGTGAAGATTCAATCGACCAGTCAATTCTTTATCGATGTAAACCATAAGCTGGGCTTTATCCGAGGAAGCATTTCCCAGAACCACCACTGCAGGCTTCAGTTGATCTCCGAGTTCATAGGTAAGATTTTTCAATTGATCGGCATCCAAATCCATTACTTTGCCTGATACCAGGTGGAAATCGTCCAGTGATACTGCCTGTTCAAGGAGTTGCGCTTTTATCGCCTGGCTTTGTATTTGTTGAAATGCTACCAATTCCTGCTTCAACTTATCATTCTCCCGCTTCAAATTTTCAATCTGCCCCTTGAGATTTCCTGACGAGCGAAACATCTGACGGATTTCCTCCAATTCGGCAAGTTGATCTTCCATAAAATGGAGCGCTCCCTGTCCCGTACGCGCTTCAATACGACGGATCCCTGCCGCTACCGATGACTCACTGACGATTTTGAACAGACGAATCTCGCTGGTTTGCTGTACATGGATACCTCCGCAGAGTTCTCTGGAAAATTCGGGATCGAAGGTGATCATACGGACCCGATCCCCATATTTCTCCCCGAAAAGCATCATAGCCCCGGCCTTGCGAGCTTCTTCCAATGGAATCGATCGATCTTCTTGCAGGAGAATATTACTGGCAATTTTCTCATTGACAATTCTTTCTATTTCATCCAACTGGGCATCGCTCACCTTCTCGTAGTGGCTAAAATCAAATCGAAGGTGGGTGTCGCTGACGAGGGAACCCTTTTGCTGAACATGCTGACCCAGTACACGCCTCAATGCGGCATGGAGTAAATGGGTGGCCGAATGATTGGGTGCAATCCGTCGGCGGCGTTCACTATCCACCAGGGCCCGGAGAGGACTTTCCGGGTCACCGGGTAATTTATCCGTAAGGTGGATAATTAAGTCGTTTTCCCGAATCGTGTCGAGTACGTGGAGTATCTCACCGGATGAAAATTCCATTACCCCGGTATCACCCACCTGTCCACCACCTTCGGGGTAAAACGGCGTTCGGTCCAATACGATCTGATGAATTTCTTCGTCTTTGCGTACAATGGTTCTGTAACGGAGCACCCGGGCGTCATCCACCACCAAATGGTCATAACCCACAAATTCAGGATCCTTATCAATATGTCGGACAATAAACCAATCCCCTACCTGTTGTTGAGCATCCTGGCGGGACCTTTGTTTCTGCTTTTCGAGTTCACTTTCGAATCCGTCAATATCCACCTCCAGCCCCTGCTCACGGGCCATGAGTTCGGTAAGATCGATGGGGAATCCGTAGGTGTCATACAGGACAAAGGCATCTTCCCCCCGAATTCTCCCATTGTCTGCCTTGAGATTCTGGAAACGCTGAATTCCCTCAGCCAGTGTTCTTAAAAAACTTTTCTCTTCCTCCTCGATTACCTTTGCCACAAATTCCTCCTGAGCTTTTAATTCAGGAAACACTTCCGAGAACTGGTTAGCCAGCACAGGGACCAAAAGATTGAGCAATGGTTCTTTTCGATCGAGAAAGGTGTAATAATATCGGACAGCACGTCGCAAAATCCTGCGGATCACATATCCCGCCCCCGAATTTCCGGGAATTTGTCCATCCGAAATCGTGAAGGCCACCGCACGCAAATGATCGGCCACCACTCTAAAGGCCATGTCCGTTTTTGCCTCGGGACCGTATTGGTTGGAGTATTTTTGTTGGGTAATCCGGCCTATGGCCTTTAGTATATCCGTAAATACATCGGTTTCATAGTTGGACTTTTTCCCCTGAACAGCCATACACAGTCTTTCAAATCCCATCCCTGTGTCCACATGATTTTTGGGAAGTGGGGATAGAGAGCCATCTGCGAGTCGGTTGAACTGGATGAATACCAGATTCCACAGTTCTACCACGAGAGGATGATCCTTATTAACAAGTACTCTTCCCGGTATTTTTTCCACATCAGCTTCATCTCGCAGATCAATATGAATTTCTGAACAGGGTCCGCAAGGCCCGGTATCCCCCATTTCCCAAAAATTATCCTTTTTGGAACCATCGATTATACGATCAGAGGGCAGATGCTTCTTCCATAAATCGGCTGCTTCATAATCCCTGTTAAGGCCGTCCCCCTCATCCCCTCCAAATACAGTGGCATACAACCTATCTTTAGGAAGCCCATATACATCTGTCAGCAATTCCATCGACCAATCGATAATTTCCTGTTTGAAATAGTCTCCAAATGACCAATTACCCAACATCTCGAACATCGTATGGTGATACCCGTCCAGACCCACCTCTTCAAGATCGTTGTGTTTGCCAGAAACCCGCAGGCATTTTTGTGTATCTGCGATCCGTGGATGTTCGATCGCCCGGGTGCCGAGAAAAAAATCTTTGAATTGATTCATACCCGCATTGGTAAATAACAGCGTCGGATCGCTCTTATTTACGATGGGTGCCGATGGGACTATTTTATGGGATTTTGCCTCAAAAAAGCTAAAAAAATGTTGCCTAATTCGACCAGATTGCATACAATGTTAAATTTTTTTTTAATTTGTGGCAAGTTGTTAAATTTGAATTTTCCAACTCCCACACCGATAATGAATCAACTTTTTTACCGTTGATCAAAAGTACTATTATATTTGTAATTGGACCCTTTTTTGAAATTTGTAAACCTTACAATGAATAAAGAGAAATTTGTATTCAACCCCGAAACATTACAGTTCGACAAAGTTAAGAAATCGATTTCCAAAACCATTTTAAACATCGGTGCATTTTTGGTTTTTTCCTCGGTCTCAGGCTACGTAGGCTTCAATTATCTGGGGACCTTTATCCCGGAACTAAACCTCAAGGAACAGCGGCTCAATGAGGAATTGGAGCAGATGAAAGTCAAATTTAACCTGGTGAATGAAAGACTCGAAACCTTCAATTCGGTGTTGGGGAATATCCACGAACGCAATTCAAATATTCATGAGATACTTTTCGGAACCAAACCCATTGACGACAACGTATGGAATGGGGGTATCGGTGGACACCGGCAATATGATGAGCTGATCGACTTCGATACCAAAGATCTGCTCGTACGCACCCTCAACAATGCTGACGCGGTTTCCAGAAAACTCAGCCTTCAATCTATCGCTCTGGACAAACTGGAGGAGATGACCCTCGAACGGGAGAATATACTCAATTCAACCCCTTCGATAAAACCAGTGCAGGAAAACAAACTAAACAGAGGTTTGAACTATATGTCCGGATTTGGTATGAGGATACATCCCATTTACAAAATCCCCAAATTTCACAAGGGTATCGATTTTACAGCCCCTGAAGGTACCAAAATTCAAGCTACCGGGGACGGGGTGGTAGAACAGGTCGAAAACAAAAAAACCGGATATGGTCTGAATATCACCATCAATCATGGCCATGGGTACAAGACGCTGTATGCGCATCTTCATGAAGCGAAGGTCAAAGAAGGTCAGAAAGTTAAAAAAGGGGAAGTCATTGGACTCATCGGTGATACCGGAACCTCGACTGCGCCACACCTCCATTATGAAGTACATTACAAAGGAAAAGCAGTCAATCCCATTCAATACGTGATGGATGGCCTGTCTCCCGAAGAATACAGCCAGCTGGTGAAAATGGCTTCGGAATCCAACAAATCGCTGGATTAATATTCCCTGTACCGGTGATTATACCGCCAAAACCTGCCATGCAATGAAAATAGAGCTCGACAAACTGACCAAACTCTATTATTCCATTGGAGAGGTCGCGGAAATGTTCGAGGTTTCTACCTCACTGCTGCGGTACTGGGAAACAGAATTCCCCCAAATAAGTCCGGGTAAAAACCGCAAAGGAGACCGGAGATATACCAAAGCAGATATCCAGCGGATTAATACCATTTATACATTGCTCAAGGAGGAAGGCTTCACCATAGAAGGAGCGAAAGCTGCTTATAAAAAGTACCAGGAAAGAGAAAAATCGGTGGAAAATATCATCTTCCGCCTTCAAAAGGTGAGCAAAGGACTTGCCAGTATGAAAGACCAATTCTGACCTGCCACTTCACCCTTTATATTTCATCATCGAAATCTGTCTGGTACAAAACCTATATTCTCTTTCGTCATTCGAGGCTACGAAAACCAGTTTATGGTGTGCATACCTGGAAATGAGGTCAAGGTACCATTCCACTCCCTGCTGGTCCAGATTTGAACAGGGTTCATCCAAAAAAAGCACCGGAGCTTCCGCACAAATCGTGAGTACGAGCCGAACGCGTTGGTTCATGCCGCTACTTAGTTCGTCCGCATGTTTGTGATGATGCTTTTCAAAACCTATTTCCGCGATAAGATCATCAGCAGTCAACCCATTTTGCATCGGCTTCACCGCAAGATACTGCCGCATAATCTCTCTCACCGTAAACCGATGATCGAACAAAAAACCAGGTGAACAGAATGATAAATATTCATACTGGCGGTAAGCAGGCAATGCTTTACCATCCACCGTCCATTGGACACGCCCCATCGTGGGAGAGTCCATGCCACTAAGCACACGCAATAAAGTAGATTTGCCACTTCCATTGTGTCCTATGACGGCAATTGGTTGAGGAGCCTGGAAAGTTTCACTGAGATGACAAAATATCTGTTGAAGATTATAATCCTTACCTAGCTCTGTGGCCTCGATACTCACCTGAGGCATCAGTCATCAACGATTTTTATACCCGCGAATCAACCCCCGTTGACTATTTTCAATAAAGTCCAGAATGGCTGCCTTATATTCTGAATCCGGTGCCTCATCTTTGATCCTGTCCACGGCCTGCCTCACGTTGTGCCCCTTGACATAAAGCGTCCGGTATATATCTTCGATTTGGTGTACCGCCTCGGAGGTAAACCCCCGTCTTCGAAGACCGATGGTATTCACCCCGGAAAATGCCAGTGGCTCTCGAGCTGCCTTGATATAGGGAGGGACATCTTTACGAACCAACGAACCTCCCCCGATAAAACTATGCTTACCGATTTTGACAAATTGATGAACGGCCGTCAGGCCGCCCAACTGGACAAAAGCCTCCAGGTGAATATGGCCTGCCAAATTCACACAATTTGCCAGAACACAATTGTTCTCCAGGACGCAATCATGAGCCACGTGAACGTAGGCCATCAACAAACATCCATCCCCTATCGCAGTTGAACCTCCGGCTTCAGTTCCTTTGTTTAAAGTACAAAATTCCCGAACGGTCACATTATCACCTATAATGAGCTTGGTGTCTTCACCACTGTATTTCAGATCTTGTGGAATGGCTCCCAATACAGCTCCGGGGAAAATTTTGCAATTCCTGCCAATTTTAACGCCGTCCATAATAGTTACGTGGGATCCAATCCAGGTGCCTTCTCCAATCTCTACATCACCCGCTATGGTTGTGAATGGATCTACTTTGACATCACTCGCCAGTTTGGCAGCGGGATGAATAAAGGCATTATCGTTAACAATCATGATTTTTTTCTCTTTTCAATTTTAGCGGTAAAATCACCTTCTGAGACCAATTCGTTCCCTACGTAAGCTTTCCCATGCATGTGGCAGAATCCCCGACGGATAGGATGTAGTAGTTCCATCACGAGAATCAAGGTATCACCAGGTCCAACCATCCTGCGAAATTTTGTATTATCAATCTTTAAAAAATAGGTATCCCATTTTGTATCGTGTTTCATCTGAGACAGCGCCAAAATTCCACCGGTCTGGGCCAGAGCCTCTACCTGGAGGACTCCGGGAAAAACCGGATTACCAGGGAAATGTCCCTGAAAACAGGATTCAGCAATCGTTACATTCTTGATTCCAACCACCTTTTTATCTGTTAGCTCCATGATTTTATCCACCAGAAGAAATGGATAGCGGTGCGGTAGCATATCCATTATGGCGTTGACATCCTTCACTGGGATTTGATTGGGATCGTAAAAAGGAATTTTCTCTGATTTACTCTTATCCATAAAAAGCGTTGATTAGATACCTGGCAAAATTGTAATTTCCTGTATGACCCGGGCGGGTAGCAGATACACGGCCCTGGATTCGGAGATTTAACAATGAAAGATCACCCAACATATCCAATATTTTGTGACGGGCAGGTTCGTTTGGGAAAAACAATGGCCCATTAATCACCTGATTCTTTACAGAAACGTCTGAGTTACCGGATATGTATTTATGAATTTCTGATTTTATTTGTTCTGTGGGAATATCATCATCCTGAATAACCACCGCATTCTTCAAACTTCCACCCTGAATCATCCCGGATTTGATCAACCCTGAAATTTCAGAAAACAGGCTGAAAGTACGGGCAGGGGCGATCTGACTTCCAAAATCATTGCCAAAGGTCCACTGTGCTTGCATATCGCCCAGTACGGCATTATCGTATTTCAATACTACTTCGAGTTCGTATTGATTGGAAGGGTGGGCTGTATAAATAGCTCCACTCTGAGCACATTCAAATTCCATTACTTCGTCAATAACGAGTACATCCCAGCTATCCCCTTGATATTCTTCTGTCCCTGCTGCGTCGATCAACCTTTGAAATTCTTCACCACTGCCATCCAACACCGGAACTTCCGGTCCATCAATTCTTAGCTCCGCATCGGTGATGCCATTGGCATGCAAAGAAGCCAGTAAATGCTCTACCGTCCACACCGATTTTTCCCCGTTGCCCAATACTGTACACCGCTGTGTAGATACCACATTGGCAATATGGCAGGGAATAAACCCCAATTTTGCGTTCACATCATCCTCATACGAAAAATATATACCTTTGGCGTCATAGGATGGAATTACGTCGATCACTGCATTAACACCTGTATGGATTCCCGTTCCTTTGAAAGAAAATTGCTCTCTAACTGTTTTTCGCATGAGGCAGGATTAAAAATAATTACGCAAAGATAGAAGTTTCCTACTGAAAACGAACAATTCTTATCTTGTTCTGTCAGTCCTGGTTAACTTTTGTTTAGTTCAGCCAGTTGCTTTTTCAAGCTAAGTACTTCCTTACGCAATTCAGGTAATTGTCGGAACACGGCATAAGCTCGCATATATGCATTCATTTCAAATGCCGGTGTGCCAAAGTAGGTGCCATCCGATTTTAAATTTGTAATCACTCCGGATTGTCCCGCCAATTGAATATTATCCCCGATGACAAGATGCCCTGAAATCCCGACCTGCCCACCAATCTGGGAATTATCGCCAATTTGGGAACTCCCCGATATTCCAGCCTGGGCTGCGATCACACAATTCTTCCCTATCACTACATTATGACCTACCTGAATCAGGTTATCGAGTTTGACCCCTTCCTTCACCAGGGTTTTTCCCATAGATGCTCTGTCTATCACCGTGTTGGCACCGATCTCTACATGATCACCTATTTCAACAGAACCAATCTGAGGAATTTTGTTGTACTTACCATGTTCATCGGGTGCAAAACCAAATCCATCGCTACCGATTACCGCATTGCTGTGAATGACGACGTGGTTTCCAATCTGACAATCATGATAGATCCGGGTACCAGGATAGATTCGGACATGATCACCAATTTGAACCCCGGAGCCAATGTACACCTGAGACCCAATCTGCGCATGATTCCCTATGATCACATTCTCTTCGATCACGGTATAGGGTCCCACATAACCCGCTTCACCGATCCGGACACTCGGATGGATGGAGGACAAGCCGGAAATACCCTTCTCTTGAACTTTGGTTTTATCAAAGAATTCGAACAAGGTGGACAAAGCCAAATAGACATTCTCAACACGCAAAACGGTAGCGGGAATTGGTTGGATTAATTTATATTGTTTATCCAATAGAACCGCTGAAGCCCTCGTTTGGTAAAGGTATTTTTCATATTTTGGATTGGAGAAGAAAGTGATGGCACCTTCCCCGGCGGTTTCAATTTTGTCGGGATGTGTAATAATTACCTCTGGATTCCCTTCGATGTCTGCTTTTATTAGATCAGCTATTTGACTTATCTTTACATTCATCTTTTTGATCAAACATAAGAAAATACCATGATAAAAATCGGTACCCGGGGAAGTAAATTAGCAATTTGGCAAGCTGAGTACTTTGCTTCCCTCCTCCACGACCAGGGCGTGGAAACCGAATTAAA
>Ga0079224_100012846_pt1 | contig 11627 bp, 8 predicted proteins | sample Stecom2015_FD_80414 | JGI IMG/M metagenome (GOLD analysis project Ga0079224, IMG submission 80414) | Agricultural soil microbial communities from Utah to study Nitrogen management - Steer compost 2015 | ecosystem: Environmental > Terrestrial > Soil > Agricultural land | place: USA: Utah...
CCATTATTAAAATAACGCTTAAATTGGGCTTCCAAACCCCAAAAGCGGACTTCAGAAATGTTTTGAGATTGAACAATTTCACGACCTTCAGCAGTGCGTTCACCGGTTAAAACAGAAGCAATCACATCTTCATAATCCGACACAAAAGCCACCAACTCACCCTGCCAACCTTGGCCCACATGTTTTAAGCCGACATCGAAAGTCAACACAGTCTCTGGGCTTAAGTCAGGATTAATGACATTAAAGCGGTTATTGGGGCGATCGCCAATTTGTCCCAAATCAAAAATATTAGGGGGTCGAAAACCACGACTTAAATTAGCAAACAACCGGTCACTGGCGGTTAATTTATACAGCCATCCCAATTGCCAGGTTAAATCCGACAAATTCAACACATCATCTGATAAAACCGAGCTGTTCAAGTCAATACGGTAATCGCTGTAGCGCCCTCCCAGGGTAAATTCATGATCGCCGGCGGTCATGTGATAATCTGTATAGAGCGCCCAATGTTGCATTTTAGATTGGTCGGGAAATCGTGGATCAACAGAGATACTGATGTTGTTCTGGCTTTGTTGTTTGGCACTACTGATGGTGTCTTCATAGAGCTCAAAACCATAGACAAGCCGCGTTTTAAAGCTCAGTGCTTTGTTAAAGTCGGCCTGCAAGCCAAACAATTCACTGCTATTTTGTTCCGTATCAATTCGGCTTTGGTTAAAGCCTTGTTTATAACGGCCATCAACAATTTTCTGCCAAGCCAGATGCCAATCCGCTTGATCATAAATTTTGGTGGCAGCTGTGGTTGTATAATTTAGATGGCTAAAATAACGTTCGTTCGGTTGAAATAAAAAAACGCTTGAGTCCGGCTCTGTTTGCCCAAAACCGATCACCAAATCATCTACCCGAGGGGTTGCTGGCTGCCGCAAATACTGCAGATCAAAAACCCAACGGCTGTAGTCGTTGGGTCTAAAAACCCATTTATTATTGGCTGCGCGAGCAGAATACGCCGTAAAGGGAATGCGCTCACCACTACCGGTGGTGCGCATGCCCACATCCTGATAGCTTAAACCCACTGTCGTTGCCAGCCGCGCATTACCGACATCAACATTGACATGATTAAGCCATTGCTCATCCGCACTGTTATATACACTTGCGAATTGGCCTTCGGTTTGTAACTGTGAGCCTTGAAAGACGGGGGTATGGGTAATCACATTCACCACACCGCCCAATGCATCACCACCATATAAAACTGAACCAGGCCCCCGTACGACTTCAATTTGATCGATCATAAAGGCATCAACCAGCGCAAAGTATTGATTCGGTGCATTTCTAAAAAAAGCGGTGTTTAAACGCATACCATCTATTAAATGGAGATTCTGTGAACCTTTCAACCCGCGTATAATGGGAATGGCTTGGCCGGGTGTTGTTTGTTGGATATAAACCCCGGTTTCATTACGTAACAAATCCGGAAGTAAGGCATTGGGTTTGTTTTTTATATCCTCACGAGTGACCACCGTAATCGCTTTTACGGCATCATTACTCCCAACGGCTAACCGCGAAGCGGTGACTTGTATCGGTGATAATTGCTCCGTAGTGGTTTCATCAACCAACTCGGTTGTGCTTAAACTTTCCACTGCTTGCTCCTGAGTATCTTTCGATTTAATTTGGCCAGATACAAGCTGACTGGAGAGCAAAACTAAACAAAACAGCAAAACCTTCATAGTGGGCCTGGTTCAATAAAGGGGCATAATATACCGATATGACTGGGCAGTTTCAACCTTTTTATGGGCGCTGCCCTGTTAGACTTCGCTGGCGCTAATCTGCTGTTGGTATTTTTTAATTTCTTGAACAGTCAAGCGATATGACTTCGCCACCTTATCAATCTGATCAATCATTATATCTGATTGATTTTTAATCGCTGCCGCTTCTAACTTGCGACAAAAATAACTAAAGCCGGTGGCCCCAATATTAGCGCCCGTGGACTTTAAAGTATGCGCCAATTGTCGAACTTGTTCAAAATCTCCGTTTGTTTTGAAGTTTTGTAATGTTGCAATCATATCTGGAGTTTCCTGTTGAAAAAGATCCAATAGATCATCTGTTTCATCTCCCATAAACGCCTTTATTTCAGCCAGGGCTTTAACATTAAGCCATTTATCGTTGATGTTTTTTAGTTGAACTTGGCTGGTTTGCTGATCTTTTTTTACAACATTATCATCGGCAAACGGATCCCACTTCTTTAAGGTTTTTTCTAAAATATAACGGTTCAGCGGTTTCGACATGTAGTCATCCATGCCCGCGTCTAAACACTTCTCTTTGTCACCTAACATGGCATTGGCTGTCATCGCAATAATCGGTGTTCGGTCTAAATCATTTTCATCTTCGTATTTACGTATCCGCCGAGTGCTATGATATCCATCCATCACCGGCATTTGGCAATCCATTAAAATCAGTCGATAACGGGTATTTTTAACTTTATTAAGCGCCTCCATACCGTTTTCAGCCACATCAAAAGGAAAACCAATGTAATCAATCAGTTTTTGTGCCACCTTTAGGTTCACTTCATTGTCTTCAACCAACAAAACAGTTTTTGAAATTTTATCTAACTTTTGCCGGGTTAATTTTGTAGGCTTTTCAGTGTTATCAGATTTTGAAGAGTCAACCTCAAGCAGCTCAGCCGTTTGTGTTAACGCTTCTCTTTGTGCCACTTCTTCGGGAAAATAACGTCGCTCAAATTCCCGAATTACCATTTCAATGTCTTGTTCGGCTTTGATTATTTGAATGTTTTTATATTGTTTTACCCCGGCTATGTGTTCGCCTTTGGTAATCGCACAAATCCAAACATCCTGTAGCTCACCTCTTTCAACCAAGGTCAACAACTGCCTAAAGGTTTTGGCATTGGTATCAAAATCGATAAACAGCATCGAGGTTTTACTGTCCTGAATACCCCGAGCGGCTTGAATGCGTGAAATCGCATGCTGATAATTCAATGAGGTTTGGACTGCCACCATGGCATGCTCTAAATCAGCAGCCAATCGTTTAAATAAAACAGGGTTGGTATTGATTAATACCGCTTGGTGCTGACTTATTTCAGAACTGTCATTACCGGAATCATTAACAGATTTTGAAAACGGTATCTCAAACCAAAAACTACTGCCTAAACCTTTTTTGGACTCAACTCCCATCTTACCTTTCAGTAATTCAACAATCTTCTGGCTTATAGTCAGACCTAATCCGGTACCACCAAACTTACGGGTAGACGAATTATCACCTTGGGTAAAAGCGTTAAATAACTTATCCTGCTGGTCTTCACTGATACCGATTCCTTGATCAGATATCACAAACCGAACCAATTCCTTACTGGCATAGTTTTTGACTTTTTTCGCCTCGACGGTAATAACACCATGATCAGAAAATTTAATGGCGTTAGATAACAGATTGGTCAACACCTGTCGTAAACGAATCGGATCGCCGCGCAATAAGGGGCTAATCTGATCATCAATCACGGTTTTAATCTCTAAACCTTTCCGCTCAGCAGATGTGGTTAAATTATCCAAGACCTCTTCGATAACTTTACGAACCTTTAAACCGGTTACTTCAATGGTTAATTTTCCGGCTTCTACTTTAGAGTAATCCAATAAATCATCAATCAGCTTTTGCATCTGAGTGGCTGAAGTATGTGCTGTTGACAGATAATCCTGCTGAAAATCATTCAACTCGGTATCCATAACAATATCTAACAAGGGCACAATACCATTTAAGGGCGTACGAATTTCATGACTCATGGTAGCCAAGAATTCCATTTTCGCCATTTCTGCCGCTGACAATTTAACTTTTAACTCTTTGACCTCTTCTTTTAATTCTTGGCTTTGTTTTCTGGCATCTTCAGCGCGACGAATTTGTTTGGCTATGCTTTCCGGTAGTGGCGCTGTCTTTTCAACTTCTACAGAGGCTTTTACGATCCAAAAGTGGTAAACGGTCATCACAGCCAACGCCGTCACCACCAGCACCAAAGCAAACATGAAAGGGAAGGCTAATTGAAAATCTTTGCTTGGAAGAATTGTAAACAAGACCAGCATACTTAACGCCGGCAAAGCCACAATCAAACCGGTTTCTTTAACCGGTAATTCCTTGAATAACACCACCGCCATAAGCCACAGCAACCATAAGCTGACCATAAGACCTTCATAGGCAGTGGTCACTTGCCAGAAGGCAATGGCTAAAAATAGCGCCGCAACCAGCGGTAAAATCCATTTAACCTGAAAAGAAACATGATTGTCGTAACGATCAAATATTATTGGCCAAGTAAATATATAGCCAAGTAAAGTAACCGCATTCATGGCGATTAAAGACAGTAGCCACTGACCACTGGCCAATGCTGCCAAAAACGTCATCAAAACTGTTGTTAAAAACAGCCATAAGTCTTTGTTCTGAAAATCCTTAATTGTCATTGACCCATCTTTTTATTCAGTCATTAGTCTAAAGATTGTAGCCAAAAAATGGTCGGCCTGAAAGCTTTAATTGTGGAAGTATCCGAATTTGAGACCACAGACAGACCAATCTACCTGTATAGCCGAATACAAATTAGCTTGAACTAAGAGAGTGAACGGTAATTATTACTTTTGCCAACTGTAAATACGCATCGGTGGCAAGTTTTTGTATTCAATTTTCTTTTCCATGGGGGCGCCAAAATACTGCTCAGCCAAGGCACTGACGTGATCGCGCAATTGGTAGGCAATAAATAAGCCACCGGGTTTTAAGGTTGCATAGATAGCCGCCATAATAGCTTGATCCATGCCTTTGGGTAAGGTGGTAAACGGAATGCCTGAAATAATGACCTCAACGTCTGGCCAGTTATGCTTATCGACAATCGTCTGGAGATGCTGAGCTCCACGGTCATTAATGGTTAAACGCTGGTCATCTATAGTTTTATTTAAATGAACAATAAATTTAGGGTTAATTTCCACCGTAATCAATTCAGCGGCAGAATCCATCGCGGCCAACAACCCTTTGGTGGTGCCACCGGTGCCGGGTCCAAGTTCAATAACCCGACGTTTTCCTGATAACTGAGCGGTGCATGCAATGGCTTCAATAAGCCAAGGTGAAGAGGGCAAAAAGTAACCCACCTGTAACGGACTTTTAATGGCATGCTTCAGAAACAAAGCGGAATCCTTAAAGGAGTTTCTGATTTTCTCGCTCATAAGCTCAATTGCTGTTTTATGAAATCGGCTATTTTAGCATGCTCAATTTGTTGTTTTTCCATGTTTTTACGGAACCGATACTCAACCTTACCTTCATCCAGCGAACGATCACCAATAATTACTTGGTGTGGAATACCTAATAACTCAAAATCTGACAACATAAATCCCGGTCGAACTTTTCGATCATCAAGTATAACTTCAAAGCCGGCAGCCGTTAAATCTTGATAAAGTTGATCTGCTGCCTTCTTAACTTGTACTGATTTTTGGTAGTTCATCGGTAAAATAGCGACCTGAAAGGGCGCTAGGGCGGTCGACCAGACAATCCCGTTCTCATCATGATTTTGTTCAATCGCAGCTGCAACTAAACGGCTAACACCCATGCCGTAACAGCCCATTTGTAATGCCTGAGCCTGACCTTTATCATTTAATACCACCGCATTCATGGCTTTTGAGTATTTATCACCCAATTGAAATATATGTCCAACCTCAATACCGCGGGCCATTTTTAATGTGCCTTTACCATCCGGACTGGGATCACCTGCTTGTGCTTCTCGTATGTCAGCCACTTCCTGGAAATCTGCATCTCGTTGCCAATTAACACCTCTTAAATGATAATCGTCTTTATTGGCTCCACAGATAAAATCACTCATGTTTGCAACGGTTTCATCAACAATAACCTGACAGTTTAAATTTTTGACCCCAATGGAACCAACATCACAGCCGGTCAGTTGTTTAACTTCTGCCTCATCTAACATCCGCAAAGGACTCGCTACAGCCGGTAAATGACCGGCTTTAACTTCACTCAGTTTGTGATCGCCGCGCACCACTAAAGCCACCGGTCCATCAACACCTTCAACCAATAAGGTTTTAACTAATTGACTGGTCGCAACATTCAGGAACTGAGCCACTTCTTCAATGGTCTTTTTATCCGGAGTGGCTACTTCAGTTAGTTTTTCAATGGCTTCGCCGCGTTCAGTAAGTAAACTTACTGCCGTACACTTTTCAATGTTGGCTGCATAACCACTTTCATCGGAATACATGATGGCATCTTCGCCACTATCTGCAATGACGTGAAATTCTTGTGAGCCGGAGCCACCAATAGCACCGGAATCGGCTAACACACAACGAAAGTCCAATTCCATGCGATTTAAAATACGGGTATAGGTTTCTGCCATTACTTGATAGGTCTGTTCTAATGACTCTTCCGTCAAATGGAAAGAATAGGCATCTTTCATAATAAACTCACGCGAACGCATTACCCCAAAACGTGGCCTGATTTCATCTCTAAATTTAGTTTGAATTTGATAAAAGTTAACCGGCAATTGTTTATAAGAGCTGATTTCATCACGGACAAACTCCGTAATTACCTCTTCATGAGTCGGTCCAAAAAAGTATTCACGATCGGCTCGATCAATCATCGCTAGAAGTTGACCGCCAAAATCATCAATGCGCCCGGTTTCTTGCCATAATTCCTTGGGTTGAACTGCCGGCATGAGCATCTCCAAGGCGCCGGCGACATTCATTTCCTGGCGAACTATTTGCTCGACTTTTTGCAGCACCCGAAACCCTAGGGGGGACCAACTATATAATCCGGCGCCTAGCTTACGAATCATGCCGGCACGAATCATCAATTGATGGGATATTATTTCGGCATCTTGCGGTGTTTCTTTACGGGTGACAAGGTGAAACTCACTGGTTTTCATGGTTAACTTTATTTGCTTATGCTAAAAAAATGTATCTTAACTGATTCGGGGCAGCCTTTGCATATTTCATCTTCACTCTGTTTATTTATTTTTTTATCGTAACCCGTTAGCCGGCTTATGAAATATGTCCTGAAATCAGACCCATTTTCGCCGCCTCCATAGTGGCTTCGGCACGGGAGTTAATACTGAGTTTGCGGTATATATCTTTAACGTAACCATAACAGGTGCTTTTTTTGATGGTTAATAAATCGGCGACTTGTGGGACTGGATACCCTTTAGCGACTAACGTTAAAACTTCTTGTTCTCGGGGTGTTAAATTGTTTTTTACTGTTGAGGGCTGAAAGAAATTAAGCAACTTATTAGCCACAGCCGGTGAAATTGGATAATGTCCGCACTCTATACCCAACAACATCTGCGCCATATCATTTTTAGATTGATCTTTTAAAATATAACCTTTTGCACCTTTGCGTAAAGCCGTAAAAACATGGCCATCATCATCAAATAACGTAGCCATTACAATTTGGCATTCGGGTTGTGTTTTTTGCAGTACATCAATCAAATCCAAGCCGCTGCCATCGGGTAAGCCAATATCCAATAAGGCCAAATTAAAACTGTACTGATTAATCAGGCTTTGAGCTTGCTGGACATTCTCTGCCGTGCGAATTTGTGGTCCTTGAAAAGCCAATAAAGCAGATTGCTTTAACCACTCTCGCGCTTCAACTAAGTCCTCTACAATTAATACTTGTTTTATGTCCACGGATACTTTAATCGGGTTTCAGTGCCACCATTATCGCTATTTTGCCAACTAATGTCAGCACCCATGCTTTCAGCACGTTGTCGGAGGCCACGCAAGCCACGACCTCCAGATTTAAGGTCCAGCGCTTGAATACCGCACCCATCATCAATAATTGTTATACGTAAATCGGTTTCTTGGCTTGCTATTTGCATAGTCACATTTTTAGCATCAGCATGTTTACAAATGTTGGCTATCAGCTCATTCATGATTCGCATAATATTCGCCGGATGAGTGTTGTTAAATGTGGGTTTAAAACCCAATTGAACTTCACTATGAAAGTTTATTCCAGCTAACTGTAATCGTGATTTTGCTTGACCAGTTAATTCTTCAATTAACTGTTTTAAGCTGATCTCCACTTGAATAGTTTGTGCCACCGCTTGCCTAAGCCGGTGCATAATTTGTTTTACCTGTTGTTGCTGTTCAGTATTTTCTAGCTGATAAACTAAGCGCAGTAAGTCAGCACCAACGTCATCATGTATATTGCGATAAATTCGACTCCGTTCTTCGACTTGAATAGCGGTCACTGTTTGCAGATCTGGTTGATTTGAGTGAGATTTTTTTTGCAATAACCTTAAAATGAATACGGACATAATAAATTGAGCCAGCACAGTAACTATCAGAACAGATTGCTTCTCATTAAGCACCGGCAGCAATAAGATCGCAGCAGAAATTATCAAAGCCAATGACCATGACGCAACATACGCCCATAATTGACTTCCAATTAGAAACATCAAAACAGAGAAGATGAGTAACAACAACGACATCCAAATTATTGGCGGTGTAAAAACTTGAAAGTAAGTAGCCAGCCAAATTCCTATCATAAATAAAACAACAAATGGAATATAAGGCAGTAACCAAGTATGCGAGCAACTAAAGCGTAGCTGCAAGGTTAATAGGTACATGATAAAAACAAAAACCAACGCCAAAGGTTGAACAGTGGACAGAAATCCTAGCATAGCAGTTAAGGCTAAGCAGAATAGTAATAGTGGCTTTCGTCGCTGTAGATAGTCACTAAAGACTAACAATAAAGACATGGCCATCGACATGCCAACAAGCACAGGGACTAAGCTCATGACTTTAACCTCAAGGATCTTTATCGGGACGAGGACGGATAACAGGCTGCAATCGATGAACGCGATTGCGCCTGTTATCTACTTTTTTGAGGCTTGATGCATATAAACGGTTATTTTATCTGACTCCCCCGCCACCTTATATTGACCACGGGAAATCAATAACGCTTGAACTTGGTGACTACCGCGATCGACCAACTCAAATACATGACTTGTGACGTCACTGGGTTCAGATTTTTTGTCATCCATAACGAATTGAATGCGATATTTTTGTTGCTGCAGTTCCGATAGGGGCGCCACCTCTACCTCCAGTTTACCGCCGCTTCCCCAAATATTTTCACCGGCTACTGGCTTGGTTAGCGTAATCTTGGTCTCATCAACGAGCTCTTCACGGCTAACTTCGTTGTTAGTTGTGCGTTGGCTGACTGACGGTTTGACCGATTCGACCACCGAAAGCGAAGGCAAGTCAACCGGTTTATAGTTATCATTCAGTTTGGTTTCACTGTAATGCGTGACACCGCTTTCATCGGTGTATTTATAGATGGTTTTTTCCGCCGCTAAAGAGACGTTTAACCAGAACAATAAGCTACAAAATAGAGTTAGTTTTTTCATAATTAATCCGCAAATAACATCTTCTCTCTGTTATACAACTTCACCGCAATCCATGCAAGTAGCAAGCCCACAATCAAGGTGCCGACAAACGCCAAAGCAATGGCATCCCAAGCCACGGCATCACCGCGCAACAGCTCATTAATTACTAAGTTTTGGCCTAAAATCGGCACTGCCATCATCCATAATTGTTCCTTTATCGGCATAAACATTAACAACATACTGGGAATCATCGGAACGATTAATACTAAACCCACATAGGTTTGTGCTTCCCGATAAGACTGCGCAAACGCCGCAATAATGGTTTGAATGGCACCGGCTAATAACGCCAAAGGCGCTAATACCAACAACATAATCAACATCACTTTGGGGCCCATATTAAAGCCCATGCCGAGTTTTTCAAAAGGATACCACGGTAAGGTCAACTTAAAGGCCACCAAGGTCAACACCAAAGTTAGCATGCCAAAAGCCACTGTGGCCGCTAATTTGCCGGCTAAAATGGTATCGCGAGGTACCGGATTGAGGAATAAGGGCTCTAAAGATTTACGCTCTTTTTCGCCGGCAGTGGTATCAATGGCTAAATACATACTGCCCATAAATAAACCCATAATCAGGAAATAGGGCAATACTGACAATAGCATCGCACCGCGAGATTCTTTGGTGGCTTGGTCGTGCTCTTGAATCATCACCACTTGCAACAATCTAGGCGAGACGCCACGTAATTGTAGGCGCTGCATACCAATACTGCGATCGTAGCCATTAATCAATGCACGCAGACGATTGACACTCACTTTTGCCACCCCTTTGGCTGAAGCATCATGATACATAAGTACTTTCGCCGGTTTGCCTTGACTAAACTTATCAGCATAGTTATCACTTATTGCTAACACCACATCGTGGGATTTGTTTTTTATGGCATCCTCAGGAGAGCCTTCTAAAGTGACCAAATCCACATCTTGACTAACCAAAAAACGCATTAAATTTTGCGCACCTTCTTGATTAACCACGGCCACAGATAATTGCTGTTCCGCTTTATCCTGTTGCATATTAATGGTGACATTTAAAATAATGACCATCAAAATCGGGCCAAATAAGGCACCCATAACAATCGACGACATCACGGTTCTTCGGTCGCGAATATTTTCTAGAATTTCTTTAAAACAAACTGTTTTCAATAATTTTAAATTCATGCGTTTTGCTCCCCACCAACCAGTGCCACAAAAGCGTCTTCAAGGTTGTCACAACCGGTTTTTTCTAACAGTTTCGCTTCTGTACCATGTGCCACGATTCGTCCGGCATCAATAATGGCGATATCATCACACACCGCAGATACTTCTTGCATCACGTGAGATGAAAACAACACACACTTGCCACGGGCCCGCTGATCTTTTAGAAAACGCCGAATGGCGCGGGTACTCATCACATCTAAACCATTGGTCGGCTCATCAAGTAATATATTTTGTGGGTCATGAATTAAGGCGCGAGCAATCGCCACTTTAACCCGTTGACCTTGGGAAAAACCATCAGTCCTGCGGTTGATAAAAGACGCCATACCCAAACGCTCTATAAGCTCCTCGCTACGGTCTTTTATGGCCTGTTCTGTCATCCCTTGCAGACGGCCAAAGTAAACAATATTTTCGCGTGCCGTTAAGCGTTTATAAAGGCCTCTGGCATCAGGTAAAACCCCCATCTTGGCCCGTGCCGCCACTGGACTATCGTGGGTATTTATACCATCCACTAACACCTGTCCTGATTCGGGTTTAATAAGGGCATAAATCATTCGCATTGAGGTGGTCTTTCCGGCACCGTTGGCGCCTAAAAGAGCTGTGATTTTTCCATCTGTTGCTTCCAATGAAACATTTTCAACAGCCGTCACTTTGCCAAAGGTTTTGCTGATATTCTGTACACTAATCATTCTTGTGGCCCATTCAGGTTTACGAAAAAAGCCGGCGGCTGAAAATTATCCATACAAGCGGTATCTAATTCAGTCTCCGGGTTTTTAATAAATTCAGTTAATAGTTTTGGCATACAACCTCGACTGCCAACAATATGGCCTTGACCTTTAGCCACCAGATGCTGGGCATTGGAAAGGGTTTCCATCGCCATTTCAGCAAACTCGGGTGGGGTCACCGGGTCATATTCACCGGATAGTAATAAGGTTGGTATATCCGACACCACCGGCTCTTTAAAGGAAGCGTCCACCACGTTAGACTGCCAGTAATCACAGCGACTTCTCATCATGCTGGTAAACTCTGAG
>Ga0079224_100012847_pt1 | contig 11626 bp, 10 predicted proteins | sample Stecom2015_FD_80414 | JGI IMG/M metagenome (GOLD analysis project Ga0079224, IMG submission 80414) | Agricultural soil microbial communities from Utah to study Nitrogen management - Steer compost 2015 | ecosystem: Environmental > Terrestrial > Soil > Agricultural land | place: USA: Utah...
GACAGTACATGGCCCAATCGCCGGGCACGTCGGCGACGAACTCGCAGGTACGCGTGCTGCCGACCGGCACGAGCACGGTCGTCTCCGGCCAGCGCGCCGACGGCGGGATGACGCCGCCGTCGGTCTCCGTGACCTGGAACGAGTAGCCGTGCAGGTGGATCGGGTGGTGGTCCATCGCGCTCAGGTTGCCGAAGCGCAGGCGCACGCGCTGTCCGGTCGCGACGACCAGCGGCGCCGTCGCCGGGAAGACCTTCGCGTTGAACGTCAGCACGTTGAAATCGGTCATCTCATTGGGGTCCGGGCGCCGCTTGCCCGGGGTGATCGCCCACTCGCTCAGCAGCAGGACGAAGTCGCGGTCGGGCAGGGGCTCCGCGGGCACTCGCGGATGGATCACGAACATCCCCATCAGCCCCATCGCCATCTGCGTCATCTCGTCGTGGTGCGAGTGGTACATGAACGTGCCGTGCTGGCGCAGGGTGAACTCGTAGCGGAACGTCTCGCCCGGCTCGATCGAGCGCTGGCTCAGCCCGCCGACCCCGTCCATCCCGCTCGGCACGTGCAGCCCGTGCCAGTGCACGGTGGTCGCGGTGTCGAGCTTGTTGGTGACGTAGATGCGCACGCGGTCGCCCTCGACCGCCTCGATCGTGGGACCGTGCACGCGGCCGTTGTAGCCGAAGCACTCGCCGACCAGCCCCGGCGCGAACTCGTGCGTGACCGGCCCGGCGACGAGGTGGAACACCTTGACCCCGTCGACCACGCGGAACGGCAAGGTCGCGCCGTTCGGCGTCTCTACCGGGCGGTAGTCGACGCCGGGCTCGCCGGGCGGCAGCCAGCGGCCCTCGGGGACGTGCACGGTCGTGGCGCGCAGGCCGGCGACCGAGGCGGCGGAGGCGAGCAGGAAGCGGCGGCGATCGGTACGCATGTCGGTCGGTCTCGAGTTCGGCGTTTCGTGGAGGGGACGCATTCCGCATGCCGGCCGCGGCCGGCGCATCAGTGGTCGCGGTCGGACATGCCGGCATCGGTACGCAGGCGCGGCCAGCGCGGCCGCGCGGCGCGCGGGTCGTAGCTGCCGGCGAGCAGCTCCTCCAGGTCGATGCGCGCGAGCCACGCGTCGCGCAGCGCTTCGAGATGCTCGCGCTCGGCGAGCAGTTCGGCGCGCCGTGCGGCGAACACGGTGAAGGCGCCGATCTGCATCGCGTTGTAGTTCTGCAGGGTCTCGCGCACGAAGCGCGCGCGCGCCGGCAGCAGCTCGCCCGTGACGAACGCCAGGCGCTCGCACGCGTGCACGAAGCGGTCGCGGAGCAGGCGCGCGGCCGCACGGATCTCGACCGCCAGCTGCACCTCTCGCTGCAGGCTTTCGCGCAGCGCCGCGGCCGCTCCGGCCCGGCGCGCACCGCCCGCGTCGAACAGCGGCAGGGCGATCGACAACGCGGGGCCGAAGCCCTCCTCGCCGCCCTGCTCGCGCTTGCCGGCGACGCCGGCGGACGCGGCCGGGAACCAGCCCTCGTAATCGGCGAGCCCGGCCTGCTGCGCGCTCTTGCCGATGCGCGCGCGCAGCTCGACGAGGTCGAGGCTTGCGGCGACGCTGCGCGCTTCGACGTGCGCCTCGTCGACGAGCGCGGCCGGATCGTCGCCGAGCGGTCCGTCCACCTCCCAGGCGACATCGCGGCCCCACAACCCCAGCAGCGCGTTGACCGGCTCGCGCGCCTCGCGCTCGGCTTGCTCGGCCGCGGCGAGGTCGAGGCGCGCCTCGGCGAGCGCGATCCGCTCGGCGGTCAGCTCGGGATCGGTGACGTTGCCGGCGGCGTGCAGCTTCGCCATCAGCTCGTACGCGCCCTCGTTCACGTCGCGCAGCATGCGCTGCAGCTCGACCAGCCGCCGGGCGGCGCGCACGCCGACCAGCGCGCGGCGCACGTCGAACGCGAGGTGCACCAGCTCGCGCGTCGCCGCGGCGGTGGCGGCGGCCAGCTCGTGCTCGGCGAACCGCTCGCGCAGCGGGCGGTGGAACAGGTCGAGCACCGGCTGGAGCAGCCCGACCTCGATCTCGGTCCCGCCGGAGAAGAACTCGGCGTCGGCGTCGAGCACCGGGTTGGCGAGCAATCCCGCGCGGACCAGCTCGGCGCGCGCGATGCCGAGCCGTTCGTAGGCGGCGAACACCGCGCGGTTGTTCACCAGCGCGATCTTCACCGCGTCGTCCTCGCTCAACCCGTCGGCGAGCAGCCGGCGCACCTCCTCCGCGGTCGTCGCATCCAGCTCCGCGGTCCACGCCGCTGGCTCGACCCCGGTGCGCTCGCGCACCGCGCGCGCGAGCGCGCGGGCCGACTCCTCCTGATCGACGACCGCGCACCCGGCCGACGCGAGCAGCACGGCCGTGCCGGCGAGCCGCCTCATCGCCCGCCTTCGTGCGCGGCGCCCTCGAGCCGCAAGGTCGCCGAGGGCGCAGGCCGGGGCGCCTCCTCGGCGCGGGGATTCGCGGGATGGGTCGGCGGCGGCGGCGGCGGCTCGGGTGCCGTCTCGCACGCACCGCAGAGCAGCACGGCGAACGCGACCGCCGCGGGACGCGCGCGCCTCATCGCCCGCCGGCCTCGCCGCGCGCGCGGCGTTCCCCGGCCTCCTCCCCCGCCCGCTCCGGGGAGGGCTCCGCGCGGCGCGGGTCGGGCAGGGTCGCACGCCCGGCGATCTCGATCGCCTTGCCGAGCAGGCCCGCCGGATCCTTCTTTAGTGCCGCGACGCACGCCGGCGACGACAGGCGCACGATCGTGTCGCCGACGCGCGCGAACGCGTTGGCGACCACCGGCTCGCCGGTCACCGGGCACTCGGCGTTGCGCAGGTCGCGCACCTTGGCGTCGGTCACGCGCGCCAGCGTCACCTGGCTGTGCTCGCGCGCGACGGGCACGCAGCGCGCGCAGCACACGCGGAACGAATGTCCCTGCAGGGTGACCTCGACCGCGCCTTCGCCGAGCTTCTCGCCGCTGACCGGGCACACCTCGTTCGCCACCTCCTTGGTCGTGGGGTAGGCGGTCTTGTACGCGGCCTCCACGTCGCGCAGGATCTTCTTGTCGCAGCCCTTGCAGCAGATCCAGATGCGCCCGTACTCGGTGTCGGTGAACAGGCGCGACGAGACCTTCTTGCCCATGATCGGGCAGGTCGAGTTGGGGAACGCCGGAACCGACACCGGCGGCGGGTCCGCGGGCGCGCGCTCCTGCTGTGCGCTCAGCGGGGTGAAGAGAAACAGGAGGAGGAACGGAATGCGTGACATCGCTTCGCTTCGTGCAAGAGGGAAGGCGCGCGGTGCGCGCCGACGGAACGGCACCGGAACGAAGCGGTCGCTCAGATCAGCAGCGGCAGGTTGCGCCGGGCCCCCGGCGGCGGCCTGCTCGGGATCGGCTTGCACGGCCACGTCGCTGGAGCGGCAGCGACGCGCGGCAACGACGGCGCATCCGGCGCGGGCGCGGCGGGGTGCTCGTGCGGCTCCTCGCCGCCGCCGACCTTGGCCGGGGCGCGTTCGGGCACCGCGACCTGCGGACAGCAGCACCACGTGACGTCGCACAGCGTCGGGTCGCCGGAACGCGCGGGTGCGCGCTCCGTGCAGCAACAGGACGGCCGCGCGGACGGACAGCACGGCGCGGCACCCTGCTCGGCCGGCGCGCACCGGCACAGCCGCAGGGCGATCCCGCCCGGAAGCAGCAGGCCGGGCAGCAGCACCACCAGCAGGAGCAGGCGCAGTGCACGCACGGCGGCAGTTCTACGCCACGGGACCGGGGAGCGGTAGCGGCCCGCGCGGCCCGCCCGGACGGCCGGCGGCTCTCGCGGTTGGAAAACCGGGAGCTGGTCCCGCGAGTTGGTCCGGAACACGCTCGGCGTGGCGCGCGGCCGTCGGTCTGCGCCGCGCATCAGAAGACGCCGGGCCCTGGCAACGAGCGGCTATGGTGCCGCGGTGTCGAAGAAGCTGCGCCGCCTCTCGATCGTCGTCCTGCTGGTCGCCGCGGTCGCCTTCCTGTTGTGGTGGCGCCTCCGCCCGAAGCCCATCGCCGTCGTCCTGCACACCGTCGGGCGCGGCCCGGTCGAGCTGGTGGTCGCGAACACCAAGGCGGGGACGGTCGAGGCGGTCCGCCGGGCGAAGCTCGCGCCCGACATCGCCGGGCGCGTCGCGGTGCTGAACGTCAAGCGCAACGACCGGGTCGAAGCCGGGCAGGTGATGCTGGAGCTGTGGAACGAAGACCTCGTCGCCTCGCTCGCGCTCGCCCGCGCGCAGCTCGCGCAGGCCGAGGCCCAGCACCGCGAGGCGGTGCTCGCCGCGGAGGGTGCCGAGCGCGAGAGGGAACGCGTCGAGCAGCTGCGCGAGCCGGCGATCGCCTCGGCCGAACTCCTCGACCGCGTGACGACCCAGGCCGCGGTGCGCCGCGCCGCGGCGGATGCCGCGGGCGTCGCGGTCGAGGTCGCGCGCAGCCGCGTGCAGGTGCAGGAGGCGGCGCTCGAACGCACGCGCCTGCGCGCGCCGTTCGCCGGCGTGGTCGCCGAGTTGAACTGCGAGCTGGGCGAGATCGTGACACCCTCGCCGGTCGGGATCCCGACGCCGCCCACCGTCGACCTGATCGAAGAAGGCCGCTTGCGCGTCGCCGCGCCGATCGACGAGGTCGACGTGCGGCAGGTGCGGCTCGGCCTGCCGGCGCGGATCACGTTGGATGCGTTCCCCGGACAGACCTTCCCCGGCAAGGTGGTGCGCATCGCGGCGTACGTCACCGAGCGCGAGAAGGAGGCGCGCACGGTCGAGGTCGAAGTGGCGTTCGACGACTCCGACGCCGCGCGCGGCCTGCTCCCCGGCCTGTCGGCCGACGTCGAGATCGTCGTCGACCGCCGTGCCGACGTCGTGCGCGTGCCGGCGGCCGCCGTGCTGGAGGGTACCGACGTGCTCGTCGCGGTGCCGGCCGACCATGCGCGCGGCGCGCGCGAAGACCTGGTGCTGGAGCGCCGCCGGCTGCAGATCGGCTTCCGCAACTGGCAATGGGTCGAGGTCGAGGCCGGCCTGTCCGCCGGCGAGCGCATCCTCACGTCGTTCGACCGCGAAGGCGCGGTCGAGGGCGCGCGCGTGCGCGCCGAGCCCGAGGCGCAGGCTGCGTCGCGATGATCGAGCTGCAGCGGATCTGCCGGACCTTCTCGGTCGGCGGCGAACCCGTGCACGCGCTCGTCGACGTCGACCTGCGCCTCGAGCCGGGCGAGTACGTTTCGGTCATGGGCCCGTCCGGGTCCGGCAAGTCGACCCTGCTCAACGTCATCGGGTTGCTCGATCGGCCGACCAGCGGACGCTACCTGCTGGACGGCCGCGACACGACGACGATGAGCGAGGCCGAGCTGGCGCACGCGCGCCGCACGCGGATCGGGTTCGTCTTCCAGTTCTTCCACCTCGTGCCGCGGCTGTCCGCGCTGGAGAACGTCGCGCTGCCGCTCGTGCTGGAAGGCGTGCCACCGCACGAGCGCAGCGCGCGGGCGCGTACCGCGCTGCAGACGATGGGGCTCCTGGCGCGCGCCGGGCACCGGCCCGAGCAGCTCTCCGGCGGCGAGCGCCAGCGGGTGGCGATCGCGCGCGCGACGATCCTGTCGCCCGCGGTCGTGCTCGCGGACGAACCGACCGGCAATCTCGACCGGCGCTCGGCCGGCGACATCGTCGCAGCGCTGGAAGCGCTGCAGGCGGCGGGCACCGCGCTCGTCGTCGTCACCCACGACCACGATCTCGGCGCGCGCGCGCGCCGGCGCATCCGCATGCAGGACGGGCGCATCGTCGCCGACGAGCGGTCGTGAAACCCGCCGACCACGTGCGCCTGGCCTGGGGCAGCGTGCGCTCGCACCCGGCCCGGACCGTGCTCGTGCTGGTGGCGATGGCGATCGGCGTCGCCGCGGTGCTGGTGCTCACCGCGCTCGCCGACGCCGCGCGCCGCTACGTGACCGACCAGCTCGCCGGGCTCGGCAGCAACCTGCTGGTCGTCATGCCGGGCAAGGTCGAGACGCGCGGCATCGCGGTACCGATGACCTCCGACGTACCGCGCCCGCTGACCCTCGACGACGCGCTGGTCGTCGCGCGCGAGCCCACCATCGTGGACTGGGCGCCGATCGTGTTCGGGCTCGCGCCGGTGCGCGCGCAGGGCCGCGAGCGCGAGGTCGGCGTGCTCGGCACGACCGCGTCGATGCTCGCGCTGCGCCGGTTGACCGTCGCGCAGGGCACCTTCCTCGCCGCGGGCGACCCGCGCACCGCGCACGCCGAATGCGTTCTCGGCGCGAAGCTGCGCGACGAGCTGTTCGGACCGGGCCGCGGCGTCGGGGAGTGGGTGCGGATCGCCGACCGGCGGTTCCGCGTCGTCGGCGTGCTGGCCAGCAAGGGCACCACGCTGGGCATGGACATGGACGACCTCGCGATCGTCCCGGTCGCGCAGGCGTTCGCGCTGTTCGACACCGACGCGCTGTTCCGCCTGATGCTGCAGGCGCGCTCGCGCGACGCGATCCCCGCCGCCGAACGCGCCGCCGTGGCGACCCTGCGCACGCTGCACGGCGAAGAGGACTTCACCGTGGTCACCCAGGACGCCCTGCTCGGCGCCCTGGACTCCGTGCTCGCGATGGTCACGTTCGTGCTCGCCGGGATCGCGGGCATCGCGCTGCTGGTCGCCGGCGTGCTCGTGCTCAACGTGATGGTCGTCGTCGTCTCCCGGCGCACTGCCGAAGTCGGGTTGCTCAAGGCACTCGGCGCGACCGCACGCGAGGTCCGCGCCCTGTTCCTCACCGAGGCGCTCCTGCTGTCGGCCGCCGGCAGCGTGCTCGGCACCGCGACCGGCTACGCGCTCGCGTTCGCGCTCGGTTCGCTCTGGCCCGCGCTCGCCGGCGGCCCGCCCGGGTGGGCGACCGCGGCGGCCGCGCTGGTGGCGGTCGGCGCCGGCGCGGTGTTCGGCGTGGCCCCGGCGAACCGCGCCGCGCGCCTCGATCCCGTGCAGGCCCTGGCGAGGCGGTGACGATGCGGCGCGCCGACCTCATCGCCCTCGCGTTCGGCTCGGTGCGCAGCGCGCCGCTGCGCACCGCGCTCACCGCGCTGGGCATCGCGATCGGCATCTTCGCCGCGGTCGTCCTCACCGCGCTCGGCAGCGGGCTGCGCGAGTTCGTGCTCGCCGAGTTCGCCGCGTTCGGCAGCAACCACCTCACCGTGCAGCCCGGGCTCGCGCAGACGCACGGTGTGCCGGGCGGACTCGTGCACAACACGCGGCCGCTGACCTTCGCCGACGCCCAGGCGATCGCGACGGTGGCCGGCGTGCGCTACGTGTCGCCCCAGGTGACCGGCAACGCCGAGGCGAAGTACGGCGTGCGCACGCGCCGCGTGACGGTGTTCGGCTGCTCGTCGTCGGTGCCGGACATGTACCACATGGCCGTCGCGCTGGGATCGTTCCTGCCCAACGACCCGCCCGAGGCCGCGCGGCCGCTCGTCGTGCTCGGCGCGCGGGTCTACGAGGAACTGTTCGGCACCGAGAACCCCCTGGGCAAGCGGATCGCGCTGGCGCAGCAGCGCTTCACGGTCGTCGGCGTGATGGCCGCGCGCGGCGACGTGCTCGGCTTCGACCTCGACGAGATGGTCTACGTGCCGACCGCGAAGGCGATGGAACTGTTCGACCGGCGCGACCTGCAGGAGATCAACGTCACGTTCGAGCCCTCGGTCGGCGCGCGCCGCGTCGCAGAAGGCGTGCGACGCGTGCTCGTGCTGCGCCACGGGCGCGAGGACTTCACGATCATCGAGCAGGAAGCGATGGTCGCGGCGGTCGACTCGGTGCTCGGCATGCTGACCCTGGCGGTCGCGGCGCTCGGCGGCATCTCGCTCCTCGTCGGCGCGGTCGGCGTGGCGACGATCATGACCATCGCGGTGCGCGAACGGACGCGCGAGGTCGGCCTGCTCGTCGCGCTCGGCGCGCGCCGGCATCAGATCGCCGGCCTGTTCCTCGTGGAGGCCGTGGTCATCGCCGCGCTCGGCGGACTCGGCGGCCTCGTTGCCGGCCAGGGCGTCGTGGCGCTGCTCCAGGCGATGGTCCCCCGCCTGCCGGCGGCCGCGACCGTGGAGGCGGTCGTCGCCGCGCTCGGCGTTTCGGTCGGAATCGGCGTGCTCGCCGGCGTGCTGCCCGCGCTGCGCGCCGCGCGCCTCGACCCGATCGAGGCGCTGCGCGCGGAGTGACTCGGCGCAGGTCGCGGGGCGGCGACCACGAACTTCGTCGCAGGCACTGCGGCCCGGAAGTGAGTGCCGCCTTCGTGCTGCGCATGCCCGAGGCGCTGGACTCCGGATCAGGCAGCGCAGGTCTCCCCCTTCGCGCGCCGTTCGTGCCGTGCCCCGGGCCTCAGAGCAGCGAGCTCACCCACCACAACACGCCGATCGTCCACGCGACGTACGCCGTGACCATCCCGGCCTCCCCCACGCCACTCGGCCAGCCCGCGGGCGGATGCAGGCGGTCGGCGATCCGGCGTGCCGCCCACCTGGCACGCACGATGCTCGCATCGCGCCGCCTCCGCGCGCGGCCGCGGCTCGCGCTGCGGCCGCCGTCGTCGCCCGGCCTTCCGTAGCTGCCGTCGTGCGCCGAAGGATCCGTGTCACGACGTCGTGCACCGTCGTCGCCGTCGAAGTCGGAATCGTTCATGTTCGCTGGCTCCTCGCGTTCCCGCCGGTCCCGCCATGCCCGCCGCCGGTCACACGCCGCGTGCGCCTCGTCGGTCGGCGCGCCCTCGTCGGACGAAGGCGCCGCGGTCGGCGTGACCGCCAAGGTCAGGTCGCTCTCCTTCGTGATCATCGTCGGCATCGTGAGTCGTTGGTTCCGCTCGCGTGCGCGAGCGACAACAGAAAAAGGTGGAAGCCGCATCCCTTCCGTCGCAGCCGGTTGGAAGAACGTCGCGTCGTGGCGGCGTCGCACTTCGGCCGCGCTGCGGGAGCGTGTCTGCGCGACAGATCGATGCTGCAGGCGGCTTATTCCCCGGCGGGAGGAAACGCCCCACCGAGGCGCGACTCGCGGCGTGCCGGCAGGCAAAGTCGAGGGCAAGCGAGATCCTTCTCCGCCAGCTCACGCGCCGGTTCGGCCAGCTCCCGCAAGCGGTCGCCGACCGCGTCCGCGCCGCTCGGGATGCCGACCTCGAACGCTGGGCTGACGCCGTGCTCACGGCGAACAGCCTCGAAGACGTGCTGGGTCGCTGATCCGCGCGGCCGGGTCCGGCTCGCGCATCCGGCGCGCGGACGCACCGGATCCGCGTCAGCTCGCTGCCCGCACCAGCTGCTCGATCGCGCGTCGCCCTTCCACGCCGAGCGCCACCGTGAACTCGTTCACGTAGAGCTCGATGTGCTGGCGGCAGACCTCCTCGCTCAGCTCCTGGGCATGTGCGCGCACGAACTCCCGCGACAACTCGGGGCGCGCGCGCGCCAGCTCCACCGACGCCCGCAGCGCGGCATCGATCCGGCGGATCACGTCGTCGCCGAGCGCGGCGAGCGCGGCGACCACGCCGAGCGGCAGCGGCAGGCCGGTGGCCTCTTCCCAGAGCACCCCGAGGTCGGCGAGCGCCTGCAGGCCGAGCGCCTCGTACGTGAACCTTCCCTCGTGGATGACGACGCCGGCGTCCACCTCGCGCGCGACGACCGCCGGCATGATCGCGTCGAAGCGCATCGCCACCGGCTGCACGTCGCGCGGCGCGAAGCGGCGCAGCAGCAGCGCGGCGGTGGTTCCGGCCCCGGGGATCGCGACCCGCCGGCCGGCAAGGCCCGCAAGCCCGCCTTCGATGGCCCCGGGCAACGCCACGACCAGCGGTCCGCAGCCACGCCCCAGCGCCGCCCCGGCATCGAGCAACACGTAGCGATCGCGCACGGCGGCGAACGTCGCAACGCTCATCTTGCTGATCGGATGGGCCCGCGCCGGATCGCGCGCCCGCAGGTTCAGCTCCTCGATGTCGAGCAGTTCGGCGCGCGGCGCGAACCCGGGCAACGACACGAAGCCGTGGACCAGCCCGTGGAACACGAACGTGTCGTTGGGACACGGCGAGAAGGCGATGGTGAGCGCGCGCGCAGCCACGCCACGAGGGTAGCGGGAGGGATCTCGATCACGATCCACCCGCAGCGGCCGACACCGCGAGGACTCGCCGGCACCCGCCGCACACGCGGCCGCCCACCACCCGCCGCGCGCTCGCGGCGCGGCGTGTCAGCGCGGCGCGGCTCCCCCGCGCATCCGCTCGTGCGCGTTGCGCGCTCCGAGCCGGCGCAGCTCCTGCGCCGCCCAACGCCGGTCGTCCGGCGTCGCGGTCCAGGGCCACAGGGCCGCGACCTGTTCGCTGAGGTCCAGCCCGCGCAGGAACCAGCGCGGGCCGCCGCCCTCGCCGCCGTTCGGGCGCACGAGGTGCAGCTCCGTGCGGTGCGGCGAGATCGTCCACTCGACTGCGGGGATCGTCGCGTCGGCGCGCAGGAGCGCGAGGACGAAGGTCCCCGGCCCCGGCCCTTCGGCCACGTCGAGCCGCCACTCGTCAGGCAGCGCGAGCACGAGCGGTCCCTTCGCCCTGGCCGTGCGCTCGATGCGCCCCGGGGTGAACAGCACGCCGGCCAGTTCGGCGAGCCGGCGCGCGGCCTCGGGCGCCTGCGGGAACTGCACCGGGTGCGGCGGCACGTGGCTCGGCAGGCGGCGCAGCGACTCGGCGAGCACGTCGCCGGCGAGCACGAACCGGGTCGCGGGGAAGCGCGCGTCGTCGCGCGGGCGCAGCACAGCGCGCAGCGCGAGCAGCGGACCGATCGGCACCGCGCGGTAGACCGCGCGCCCGTCGCCCAGCACGAGGAGCGGGTCGGCCGGCGCGCGCGCGCGACGGTAGCTCGCCTCGATCGCGGCACCCGGGCCGCTCGGCCAGAGCAGCGCGCGCAGGTCGCCGGAGACGAAGGTCGCGCGCCGCAGCGGGCGCTGCGGATCGCTGTGCGGCTCCAGCTCCAGGCGGCTGCCGTCCGCGAAGGCCAGCGCGAGGCGCCCGAGCGGCGGCAGCGTCTGCTCGCCGTCGCGCAGGCACAGCCGCAGGGACGGCGTGAGCATCGCTTCCGCGCCGCCGACGAAGTCGAGCTTGATGCCCTCGGCGCGCGCCCGGATCCGGATCCCTCCGGGGGTGAACACCTCCGCGGGTCGCACGACCGACGCCGCGTGCGGCGTGCGGGTGCCGCCGTCGCCGAGGTCGAGCGCGGTGAGCGGGATGCTGCCGTCCGCGGCGCGGCAGCCGCTGACCAGGATGAACGGCGCGGCCGGCGCACCGTCGGGCCCCTGCGCGCAGGGGAGCGCGAGGGCGGCGAGGACCAGGGGGAGGGCCATGTCCCTTCATCGGCATCGGCGGCTGCCCGCCCGCAGACGCCTTCCGCGTCCGGGGTACGATCGCCCCCCGCATGCGTTCCCCTCCCGTCGCCGGCGACCTCGCGGCGCGCCTGGTCGACAACGTCGGCCGCGTGCTGCTCGGCAAGCGCGGCGCGATCCAGCTCGCGACCGTCGCGCTGTTCGCCGACGGCCATCTGCTCGTCGAGGACAACCCGGGCGTCGGCAAGACGCTGCTCGCGCGCGCGCTCGCACGCTCGCTCGACCTGCCGTTCCAGCGCGTGCAGTGCACC
>Ga0079224_100012848_pt1 | contig 11626 bp, 12 predicted proteins | sample Stecom2015_FD_80414 | JGI IMG/M metagenome (GOLD analysis project Ga0079224, IMG submission 80414) | Agricultural soil microbial communities from Utah to study Nitrogen management - Steer compost 2015 | ecosystem: Environmental > Terrestrial > Soil > Agricultural land | place: USA: Utah...
TAACCAATAGCATCCCGAAATGCATGCGGATCGTCGCCATTGCCAAATCTGCTCAACGCAATAACATGGCCGACGAAATACCAAAAATCGACATACCCACATTATTGGTATGGGGTTTGAATGATACTATTACGCCACCGGTTGTCGCGTACGAATTCAACAGGCTGATTCCTAATTCGGAACTTAAGTTTATAGACAGATGTTGTCACGCCCCGATGATGGAACACCCGGAATTGTTCAACGAATTGGTGGAAGACTTCCTGGTCACATAATTAAACAGAACTAACGTGATAGCGGAAGACTTGATTAATCACATGATTCCTCCCCTGAAGGGAACCGACGACGCTCACAAAGCGATCGTATGGATGGAAGAATTCCGCTGTACGTATATGCCGGTAGTTGAGGATAACAAATTGCTGGGGTTTATCAGCGAAGGTATTATCCTCGAAACAAACGAAATCGACAAAACGGTCAGGGATTTCAACCTTGTCGGGCTGAATTGTTATGTCCACCTTGACACACACTTCTACGATATTCTTAAAGTCGCCGCAGAGAACAAGCTTCAACTTGTTGCCGTACTGAATGAAGACCAAAGCTACTGTGGTGTAATCACAGTCCAGGATACGCTTACTTCATTCGCTCAGACTGCCGCCGTTCAACTTCCAGGCGGAATTCTGGTTCTCGCCATGAATCATGCTGATTATTCGCTCGCCGAAATCAGCCGGCTCATTGAGGAAAATCATGCAAAGGTTCTAAGCAGCATTGTGAAGGAAGATCCGCTTGACCCCCACAAGCTGCGACTCACGTTAAAGATAAATCAGATTGATCTCTCGCGTATAGTCGCTACCCTCGAACGATTTAACTATAAAGTCATCGGTCGCTACCAGGAAACAAAACCCGTCCCCGGAGAAAAAGACCGCATAGATATGCTGCTGCGTTATCTCGACATCTAAACACCTCCGCTTTTGTTGTTGATTTCAGCCTGCCTATCTTTACCTGTTCTGCAAAGTCACCGAATGGACGGAACCCGAAGTTAACTGTATGCGCATCGCTGTTCACGGAAAGGAATTCAACCGCCAGTCGGCACCGCTTATAGCGAGGATATTTGAGTTGTTGTCTGAGAACAAGGTCCAGATTCTGGTGTCTTCACGGTTCGCCCAGTATTTGAAATCAAATACGTTCAAATCGTTTTCCTGGACGGTCTATGAACCGGGAGCCTCCCTTTCCAATGTAAAATACTTCATAAGCGTGGGTGGAGATGGAACGCTGCTTGAATCAGTGACTCACATTGGCCACCTCGAGATTCCCGTTCTCGGAATCAATACGGGCAGACTCGGTTTCCTCTCGACAATTGGAAAAGATGAAATTGAAAAAGCCATTGCCGATGTAGTCGCCGGATCGTTCACACTCGACAAAAGGGCAGTCCTCCGTCTTGAAACGAACGTGGGTATTTTCAATTCACTTACGTTTGCCCTGAATGACTTTACCGTGGTGAAAAAGGATACATCATCCATGATCACCATTCACACATACATTAACGGCGAGTTTTTAAACTCGTATTGGGCGGACGGTATAATCGTCGCGACGCCCACTGGTTCTACCGGTTATTCACTCAGTTGTGGCGGACCTTTGATTTTCCCGCGGTCCGGAAACTTTGTGATCACACCAGTGAGCCCGCATAATCTGACAGTTAGACCAATCGTTGTTCCGGACACGTCTGAGATAAGCTTTCAAATCGAAGGAAGAAGCCGCAGGTTCCTTGTTTCACTGGACTCAAGGATCGCATCCGTTGATTCCTCGGCACACCTCCTCGTCAAAAAAGCTGATTTTGGTGTAAATCTGATCCAACTTGAGGGACAACATTACTTCAAGACCCTCCGCCAAAAACTTAATTGGGGACTGGACATCCGCAATTAATTGTTATTTTTGTTAACTAAACTGACCCTTAGCTTCTTAACTAACCTGATGAGAACGAGTATTTTTTGTATTCTGACCGTCTTTTTGCTGGTCGGAATATGTGAGGAATCGGAAGCTCAGCTGAATCGACGTACGATTAAGCGGAACAACAAGCGAATGTCCAGCTTTAGGGGCAGAAAGCAGTGGTTCCCGGAGCAGAACAAGTACAACATGATTGGGGTCACGCTTGGCGCCATGAACTATTACGGCGACCTGGCACCGAGTTCCTCGATGTTCAGCACAGATTTGTCACTTACACGCCCATCGGTGGGCCTTGTTTATTCCCATCGTTTTGGACCGCGATATGCGCTATCGGGGTCATTTACATACGGAACTCTGAGGGGCTCAGACCAGGAATCTGCTGATCCCAAAGACGAAAATGCAGTGTATCGATACAATCGGAACCTTTCTTTTCGAAACCGAATCAAGGAACTCGCAATCATCGCATCATTCGATCTCTGGGAGAACAGTGCTACCTACATCAGCCGTGTGCAATGGACACCCTATGCCTTCGCAGGGCTTGCCGTGTTTCATCATAACCCACAGGCAAGAGCACCTCAGTTTGAAGTGGACGGCGTGACACCGTTGCCTAATGCGGGCGAATGGGTTGACCTTCAACCCCTGGGTACAGAGGGACAGCGGTCAGCACTTCGTGAGTCGGATATTAATTACGGCGCCAAACCATACAAATTAATTCAGCTTGCCATACCATTTGGCGTCGGTGCACGTTTCAGACTCAACCAGCTCATGGACTTTTCGGTTGAGTTCGGGTTCCGTTACCTCTTCACCGATTACATCGACGACGTCAGCAAGAATTATGTTGATCTCGGGGTATTCGGCGATAACGAGCTCGCAAAAGCGCTTTCATACCGCTCCAATGAGTTGCCAGGCATAGGAGACCAACTGGTCGCGATGCCCTCAACGGTTGAAGGACATGACCGCGAGTACAACCTTCTTCCCGGTTATGGTCATGAAATGGTTTGGAATAAGCGCGGAGGCCAGAATGATCGCGACATTTACACTACGACGACTTTAAAACTTACGTACATTTACGGCAAAACATATAATCGCGCGAAGTTTAGATGACATTTAACTGATGCTCTATCGAATAGCACTTCTGCTGTCTATCGGATGCCTTTTTCCAGGCTTTTCATTCTGTCAACGATCAGAAGTGGGGTTCGGCCTTGGAACGCTTAATTATACAGGCGACCTTGTCCGTAATTACAATCTGAAGTATTCCAAACCCGCAGCAACTGTTTTTTACCGCGCCAACTTAAGTCCGGTCGTCAGTTTCCGGGCTGGTGTCGTTGCCGGCCTCCTGGGAGCATCTGAACAACCCATCGACAAGTTTGCCAGCCTTCGTGATGCTTCTTTCGACATCTTCCTTTTTGAGACGTCCGCTGTAATGGAATATCATTTTTTGAACTGGCGCGAGACAAAACGTTTCGTTCGGTTTACACCATACCTGTTTGCGGGGTTAGCGCTTTATGGCATCAGCGGAAACGCTGAAAAGACAGCAGAATACAGCAATATTCAGGGGGCAGTTCCATTCGGAGGCGGCATAAAATACGTTCATAATCCCAAGTGGTATTTTTCGCTTGAGTTCGGCGTTCGAAAAACTTTTTCCGACTACCTCGACAACGTCTCTGCCGGCGACCAGCGCTTCAAGAATTTTCAGTATGGCAATCCTAACGACAACGATACGTATTACTTTCTGGGCATCACACTAACAAGAACGTTCTACAACATTCCTTGCCCGACGAACCCATACAAGTAATTTTGCGCGACAAGAAAATATCCACCGTTTCCATCTTACTTTTTACTAATTTTGGCGCCCCGTGGCTTCTTACAAGGAACATATTGATTTGAACAGACTGCCTCAACACGTCGCCGTCATTATGGATGGTAACGGCCGGTGGGCAAAGAAGAAAGGCGCCATGAGGATCTTCGGACACCGGAATGCAGTTCAGGCCGTGCGTGAAGTAACAGAAGGGTGCGGCGAACTTGGTGTGCGCTATCTGACACTTTACGCGTCTTCGACCGAAAACTGGGGCCGTCCAAAAGAAGAAATCGACAGCCTGATGGAATTACTGGTTGACACCGTGAAGAAGGAAATCAAAACCCTCATGGAGAACCAGGTCCGGCTTCTTACCGTTGGCGACACATCTCAATTACCGCCGGATTGCCAGGAAAACCTTGCCTGGGCAATAGACCGCACAAAACAAAACACGGGACTTACCCTGATCATGGCCCTCAGCTACAGCGGCAGATGGGAAATCACCGAAGCTGTAAAAGCCATTGCCAGGGACGTTGAAAAAGGAATTTTGAAATCCGACGCAATAAACGACCGCGCGATTGAAAACTATTTGCAGACTTCCGGCATCCCAGATCCGGAGCTGTTGATCAGAACCAGCGGCGAAATGCGAATCAGCAATTTTTTGCTCTGGCAAATTGCCTACACGGAGCTGTATATCACGCCTACATTATGGCCGGATTTCAGGAAAGAACACCTGTATGAAGCAATTTGGTCATATCAACAACGTGAACGACGCTTTGGAAAGACCAGTGAACAAATGAATCCTGTTTGATGAAACCGACATTACTTCTTACACTTCTCATTCTGATTTCGTTCACCTCTCTGGCGCAGATCATGAACCGCGATCGTCGGGGCAGAACAACCACTGAGTCGCAAACCTCGCTCAACTACGCCAACCCGCGCGAATACACCATTGCAGGAATCGAGGTTTCGGGATTGAACATCCTGGACAAGAACGCGATGATCTCACTCACGGGCCTGAAAGTCGGTGACAAAATCAAAATTCCGGGTGATGCAATCTCCAACGCCATCAGAAACCTGTGGAAACATGGTCTGGTGGGTGATGTGACGATCCAGGTAGACAGGATAGAAGGTGAGAATGTTTATTTGAGCCTTCAACTTGCCGAGAGGCCGCGACTTACTGGTTACTATTTCACCGGAATCACCAAAGGTCAGGAGAGCAGCCTGAAAGAGGATCTGAAATTGATTCTCGGACGAATCGTGAACGATGCGATGATACGCAACACTGAAATCGCAGTGCGAAAGCATTTTGTAAAAAAGGGCTTCCTGAATGCTGAAGTAAAAATAACGCAGGAGCGCGACACGATAAGCCGCGACGGAATACAACTGAAAATCGCCGTTGCGCCGAAGTCAAAGGTGAAAATTCATCACATCAACTTCGTCGGCAACGACAACCTTGACGACGCAAAGCTTAAGAAGAAAATGAAAGGCACGCACGAATATGCGCGCTTCTCCTTACACAGGGCTCTCATTAACGGTATACTTGATCTCAAACCAAAAGAGTTTCTTGATACAGGCTACGCTGTAAGCAAGAAGGAGTTCCTGGAATTCCTTCACGACAACGTCAAGCTGAATGTTTTTAACTCGTCGAAATTTATTCAGACAGACTACGAAGACGACAAGCAAAAGGTAATTGAATTCTATAACTCCAAAGGGTATCGCGATGCGGAAATAATTTCCGATTCAATCTATGCCCACAACAAGCGCTCGATTAATATAGATTTCGTCGTTTCTGAAGGCCCGAAATACTACTTCCGGAACATCTTCTGGAAAGGCAACTACGTTTACTCGGACAAACAGCTCAGCGCAGTATTGGGTATTTCCAGAGGCGATGTTTACAACAAAGAACTCATTGACAAGAAGATCACATTCAACCCCAAGGGCCTCGACATTTCCGGCCTTTATATGGATGATGGTTACCTCTTCTTTAGAATTAACCCGGTAGAAGTTGCCGTCGAGGGTGATTCGATTGACGTAGAGATGCGAATCTTCGAAGGAGAACAGGCGACAATCAACGAGGTCACTATCGTTGGAAACGAGAGAACAAATGACCACGTCATCCGTCGCGAACTGAGTACTGTTCCCGGTCGGAAGTTCAGCCGCTCCGATCTGATCCGCACCCAGCAGAAACTGGGACAACTTGGTTTCTTCGCCCCCGACAAGATCGGTCAGGAACTTATGCCGAACCCGGCCAACGGTACGGTTGATATCGAATGGCAGGTGGAGGAACAATCAAACGATCAGGTGGAACTCTCCGGAGGATGGGGTGGCTTCTACGGTTTTGTGGGAACGCTCGGTTTGACGTTCAACAACTTCTCACTACGCAACATTCCAAAATTAAAGAACTGGAGTCCGCTTCCCGTCGGTGACGGCCAGCGTCTTTCACTGCGAGCCCAGGCCAATGGTCGTTCTTTTCAAAGCTATTCCGTCTCATTTACTGAGCCATGGCTCGGCGGTCGGAAACCTCAATCGCTCAGCCTTAGCTATGTGCATTCCGTTTCGCGATTCTCTGATAACTTCTTCTCGCGCTCGGCAGAGTTTACACGCAGCATCAGAGCCCATAACGTGAGTATCGGTCTTGGTCGACTCCTCGAGTGGCCGGACAACTACTTTACCCTGACAAACTCATTGTCGTATGCTGTATACCAGCTCGACAGCATGGATTATCAGTTAGGCTGTACGACCTGTACTTCCTACCAGTTCACATTCAACACAACCCTCTCACGTAACAGCATTGATAACCCTATGTACCCGTCTTCCGGGTCCTCTATCTCGTTGAGCATTACCCTTACGCCTCCGTATTCGTCCTGGAACGACATTAACTACGAAACAGCGCCGGCAGCGCGTCGAAATAAATGGCAGGAGTACTACAAGACGATGTTCGATGCGAAATACTACATCCCGCTCGACAATAAGAAAAAGCTTGTCCTCGAGGCGAAGGCGCACTTTGGATTCCTATCCTCGTATTCGAAACGAGCCGGAATCGGTCCGTTTGAACGGTTTATCGTCGGAGGGGACGGACTTGCCGGCGGTTTCAATTCATTCGTACTTGGAAAAGATATTATCGGCCTCAGGGGATATGAAAACAACGTCATAACGCCGCCGCTTTACCAGAGCGGAAACAGCTCGTCGCAGCTTGGTGGTGTTGTTTATGATAAGTTCGGACTTGAATTGCGTTACCCGGTCACAACGGGGAATGCTGCCACGATTTATGGTTTCGCCTTCGTTGAAGGCGGAAACAACTGGGACAATTACGAAGACTTCAATCCGTTTAAAATGTATCGTTCCGCCGGTTTCGGTGCACGGATATTTATGCCAGCATTTGGTTTGATCGGATTGAATTGGGGGTATGGCTTTGATCGCGTGCCGCTTGGAAGCCGGGGTGATGTAAGCGGATCACAATTCCACTTTACCATTGGCCAACAAATCAGATAGCGATATGCGCCCTTATTTATTTACGATTTTTTTTCTCATTTTCGGCCTGAATTTTGTCAATGCTCAGAGGTTCGGATACATCGACACCGATTTTATTCTGAACAAGATGCCTGAATACGCCAAGGCTCAGGAGGAAATAGACGCACTTTCGAAAGCCTGGGAAGATGAAATTCAGGAAAGCGCTAAGAAAATCGAAGGGATGTACAGCGCCTATCAGGCGGAACAGGTGCTGCTGACTGAGGAAATGCGGAAAGAACGGACTGCCGCAATCCAAAAGAAAGAGGCTGAATTAAAGGAATACCAAAAGAAAGTATTCGGCTTTAACGGGCTGTTCTTTCTGAAAAAACAAGAACTGATTAAACCTATTCAGGATAAGGTCTGGGACGCGGTTGACAAGGTTTGTAAACAGAATAATCTGGCTATCATGTTCGACAAGGCTAGTGCTCTGGTGATGATTTACACTGATCCACGGCACGATTACACGGACTTTGTACTGGATGAACTCGGCCTTGGAGACCCAAATGATAAGATTAAAAACTAAATTGAATTTAACTGTAATGAGAACATTTCTATTTATTGTGGCTATGGGCTTTTGTTCATCTGTGGCACAAGCTCAGACTACATCAACGAAGGTCGGCTATGCGGATGTAGATTATATTTTCAGCCAGATGCCTGAAGCAAAACAGATCGATACAGAACTGAAGTCTCTTCAAACACAATTGAAGAATCAGATCGAAGCAAAAGCCGCCGAATTCCAAAAGAAATATCAGGACTACACACAGAACATCAACAACATGTTGGAAGCTGTTCGCCTGAATACTGAACGTGAACTTCAACAACTTCAGCAGAATCTTCAGAAACTGCAGGAGGATGCTCAGGTAACTATTCAGAACAAAAATAACCAGTTGATGCAACCTGTTTATGACAAAATGGGCAAGGCAATTACCGACACTGCGAAGGAAAACGGATTCAACATGGTCCTTAGCCAGCAAATCGGTGGCCTCGATGTTGTTCTGTACGCCGACGAGGCGTCTGACATCTCCGACCTCGTGCTGAAGAAAATGGGTATCACCCCCAAAGCTCCGGACGCACAGAAGCCGGCGACTCCAAATAAATAGATCAACGAAAATTATGTTAAAGCCTTTCCTTCGGGTAAGGCTTTTTTTTTTAATATGACGAGACCAGCTCCATTAACAATCGGTGACCGCGTAGGCATCGTTGCCACTGCCCGAAGAATCAAGGCCGACGACGTCGAAGCAGCGGTGCGTGTGCTTGAAGAATGGGGTTTACGTGTTAGTCTTTCGCCGCATCTTTATAATACAAGTCACTCTTATCTTGCAGGAACTGATGAGGACCGAATCAGCGCACTGCAGCAGTTTATTGATGAGCCGGACATAAAGGCAATCTTTTGCGCCCGCGGTGGCTACGGAACTACACGCATCATCGATGCGATTGACTTTCGTACATTCATGAATCATCCAAAGTGGATTATCGGCTACAGCGACATTACTTCGCTTCATTTGAAATTGTCCACACTTGGAATCGAAAGCATTCACGGCACAATGCCGATCATGTTTGGCAAAGATGACGTTGCCAGTTCGCTGCTGTCCCTCCGTCAACTGCTCTTTGATGAAACGCATATACTACGCGCATCTCATTCTGCATTCAACAAACCCGGCAAGGCGACAGGGCAATTGGTGGGCGGAAACCTCAGCCTTCTGGCTGATTCGTTAGGGTCATCACACGAACTGGAGACAAAAGGAAAAATTCTCATTATTGAAGAAGTTGACGAATACATGTATCGCGTTGACCGGATGTTTGTTCAGCTAAAACGCGCCGGCAAACTCAACTCCCTCGCGGGACTCGCCATCGGTCACTTCAGCGACATAAAAGACTCCGAGTCATTTGGAGAGACGGTAGAAGAAATTATTCTCTACCATACCCGCGAATTCAGTTATCCGGTTGGATTTGGTTTTCCCGTTGGGCATATCCACCCGAATGAAGCCTGGATTTGCGGAAGAAACGCATCCCTGGAAGTCACAAAGCAGGATGCTAAAATTGAGATGGAGCGTTAAGGGCTCCGGTGCCAGGAAGCCTGCAGTCATCAATTGCATAACGATAAGGCCACACGCAACCGGTTTAATTGCACTATGCCCGGAATCAGATCCTGGAATTAAGAATTCTTTTTCGAACAAGCTGGCGATCTAACACGTTCAGCGCAATGATGAAGACGACGCCAAAAACAACCAGGCCAGCGTAATCGCGCATCGCGGAAAGGAAGCCAAAGTCGGGTTTGAAGTTTGTAAGAACAACCGTTGCACCCAGGCCTGTCAGCAGAAGAAGTCCTCCGAATATCGACCATGCCCATTCGATCCACGAGCGCGTCGACTGCGAACGTTTCTCCAGACGTAATAGAACACGATCCGCAACGCCGGCAGCGGAAATCTCCGCAGGTGCTTTCTTCAAGGCGTTAAAAACATGGGCATATGCCGTTTCATCGACATTCTGCGGCTGCTTTCCTCCTTCTATCTGTTGCTGTATCTCCTCTTCAAACTTCATATTTCTGCCTCGCTCCTTAGTTTCTTTTTAACCTTTTCCTTCAACAAGTTCCGCGCCCGGAACAGATAATTCTTGACAGTCCCCTCCGGCATGCCCGTGATTTCACCAATCTCCTGGTAATTCATAGCCTCCACATGGTACAATGTCAGGACGAGCTTGTACCGGGGTGGAAGCGTTTCCATAAGCCGGAGAACAAACGCGTCCATATCCTGGTCCCCGACAATGCTTTCCGGATCTTCTACGGTGACAAATTGTTCTGTGAAACTCTCGTCCGCGGGTATTTCACTCCATTGGATTTTGTGTTTCCTCAAAGCATTAATCGCATGGCGGTATGCAATTGTCGCGATCCACGTCGACAATTTCGATTGAAACTGAAATTCGCCCAATTTGTCGTAGACCTTAAGGAATACGTCCTGGCAAATCTCCTCCTGCTCCTCCCGATTCTTTATCAGCCGTGCCACCATATGCAGCACAAGGCGTTCATGTCGATTGATCAAAGACCTGAATGCCTGCATATCCCCGCCAAGAACCTGAGACACCAGTGTTTTATCATCTACCATGCCCTTTATTTGACACGCACTTCTTTTGCCATGTTGCAGCTATTCGACAAAAAATTCCTCCTGAAAAAGTCATTTCAAAAAATCTGCAAAGGATTTTGGGAACTTCTGCAACATCCCGTCTAGGGCCGGTGTCCTACGGAACAAATAAAATTAAGCAAACTTAAACACATTTAATATGCATCACTTTTTCGACGTCCTTATGCCGGTAGCCATCCTCGGATCACTTGGCGCGAGCCTTTACTATTTCACGAAAGTCATGACAGACTATATACTGAAAAAGAAGATGATCGAAAAAGGCTACGTAAACGAAGAAAGCCAGTCAATCTTCAAAGAGTATCGTAAAGAGGAAAACCAAAACGCCTCTCTAAAATGGGGACTGATTATCTTATCCGGCGGTATCGGGTTAATCCTGATTGATTTCCTGGATGTCCGGCCCGATGAGACGTTGCCGTATGGCATCTTTGCCGTGACCGTCTCGCTGGGTTACCTCGTCTACTTTTACATCGTGAAACGGGGGGCTAAGTAGCCTTCCGTTCTTCAGCACGCATCAACGCTGTAAATCATTTTTTATGCTCAGAAATTACTTTCTGGTTGCCTGGCGTAACCTGATCAAGAACCGCTTTTTCTCGTCGATAAACATTTTCGGGCTGGCTATCAGCATGTCCGTTTGCCTTGGTATCATGATGCTGGTAGCCGACCAGTTGCAATACGATCGATATAACACAAAGCGGGACCGGATCTACCGTTTGATCACACAGAGCCTGAACGCTGACGGAACGCCGGCGGGTAATCAATATGCCACCGCTCCGTTACCATTGGCAACAACGCTGCGGGATGATTTTGCCGGCATCGAAAACACAGTCAGAATCCGGCGTGGCTTCGGGAATGGCTGGATCGAATTCGAGCAGGACTTAAGCGTTCCACTCGGAGGATTCTTCGCGGATCCCCAAATCCTCGACATGTTCGAGTACGAACTGGAATACGGGAACCCACAGAATGCCCTTACTGAACCATATTCTGTCGTCCTCACCCGCGAGGCAGCAAACAAATTATTCACACAGCCGAATCCCGTAGGTGAAACTATAAAGGTAGGCAAGCTGGGCGAGTTCAAGGTAACTGGTGTTATTAGAAAGAACAATGTAAAATCTCATATTGCTTTTGAAGCGCTTGCGTCTTATTCGACGCTTGCAAGCCTCGAAGCAAACAAAACGTTTTCAGCTGATGACCACGGCTGGGGCAATTTCACTGCCGGGTGGGTGTACATACTTCTCAATGAAAA
>Ga0079224_100012849_pt1 | contig 11626 bp, 10 predicted proteins | sample Stecom2015_FD_80414 | JGI IMG/M metagenome (GOLD analysis project Ga0079224, IMG submission 80414) | Agricultural soil microbial communities from Utah to study Nitrogen management - Steer compost 2015 | ecosystem: Environmental > Terrestrial > Soil > Agricultural land | place: USA: Utah...
CGGGGCAGGATGCGCGTGCCGGCGCTGAAGTCATCGGGCGAATCGCCGCTGAATTCCCCGCCGAGGTAGTTCCGGGTGGTGACCCCGGCGGCGAGCTCCGCGCTGAGGCGGTGCGAGAGTGCCCGTTCATAGTACAGCGGGATCTCCCCCCGCAGGAAGAGCAGCGGGTTGAACTTCAGCACGTTCTTCACGCAGTTCACCGTGTCCCACTGGGCCGCCAGCCGGTCCTTGTACAGCAGCACGCGGGTGGATTTGCCGGGTTGCTGGGCCACGGCCCGCCCGCATAGGAGCAGCATCCCGAGGGTCAACAGCAGCAAAGCGGTCCGGGCCATGTGCCGAATGTAAGGTGGCGGAAGGGCAGGTGCTTCAGCGAGGCCTGGAGAGGGGGAGGAAGACGAGGCGATGGATGCTGCGGAGCGGAGGGCCTGGAGGCAGCGCGTGCTGCGCGGTATCCGCCCGCGCTGCCCATCTTTGCGCAATGGCCGCCCCTCACCTCGCCAGCAGTCCGGCGATCCCCCTGTCCATGGCCGGGATCCGCAAGCCGGTGGCGACCGAGATGGACCTGTTCGAGCAGCGCTTCCGCGAGGCCATGCGGAGCAAGGTGGCGCTGCTGGACCGTGTGATGCACTACATCGTGCAGCGCAAGGGCAAGCAGATGCGGCCCCTGTTCACGCTGCTCAGCGCGCGGCAGTTCGGCCCGGTGAACGAGGCGGGCTACACGGCCGCCTCCTTGATCGAACTGCTGCACACGGCCACCCTGGTACACGACGACGTGGTGGACGACAGCAACATGCGGCGCGGCTTCTTCAGCATCAATGCCCTGTGGAAGAACAAGGTGGCCGTGCTGGTGGGCGACTACCTCCTGAGCAAGGGGCTGCTGCTGGCCGTGGAACAAGAGCAGTTCGACCTGTTGCGGATCGTGAGCACCGCAGTGCGTGAAATGAGCGAGGGAGAGCTGCTGCAGATGGAGAAGGCCCGCGGTCTGAACTTCAAGGAGGAGGTGTACTTCGACATCATCCGAAAGAAGACCGCCAGCCTCATCGCGGCCTGCTGTGCCAGCGGGGCGCATGCAGGCGGGGCGGGGCCCGAGGCCGTGGCATTGATGCACCGATTCGGCATGCACGCTGGCACCGCCTTTCAAATAAAGGACGACCTCTTCGACTATGGCGCCGGGCAGGATGTGGGCAAGCCCACCGGCATCGACATCAAGGAAGGCAAGCTCACCCTGCCGCTGATCCATGCCTTGCAACAGGTGGATGCAAAGGACCGACGCTGGATGGTGCGCACGGTGAAGCATGAAAGCCACGACGGCAAGGCCGTGGCACGCCTGGTGGCCAAGGTGGTGGAGGCCGGTGGCATCGCCCATGCACGAGCCTGCATGTATGCCCAGCGGAACGAGGCCCTGGCGGTGCTGCGCACACTGCCGGAGACCGAGGCCCGCAACGCGCTGGAAGGACTGTTGGAAATGACCGTGGAACGCAACAAATGAGCAGAACGACCGCCCTCTGTTGGACCCTGGCCGCGGCACTCCTCGTGTGCGGCTGCGGCGGTAACGCGGGGACGCCCGCCCAAGCGGATACGGATACCACTACGGCGCCGACCGCCCCGGCGGCCATGCCACAGGAGCCCGTGATCAACGGACCCGAGAAGGTCCATGACCCCGATGGCCGCCTGCAGATGGAAGGCAACCGGAAGGACGGCCTGCGGCATGGGGTCTGGACCAGCTACTTCAGGAACGGCCGCGTGCAGAGCCGGAATACATACCGCGAGGGCAAGTTGGAAGGGATCACCATTGTGTTCCGAGAGAACGGTGCCACCTACTACACGGGCCAGCACCGGAACGATAAACTGGTGGGGGAGTGGCGCTTTTTCGATGAAGCGGGCAACTTGGAGCGCACGGCCCGCTACGACACCACGGGCGCGTTGATAAGTGATCCGTGAGGGCGGGGCTGGCAGCGGTAAATTCGCGGTCCCATAGCGCTTCATTGTGATCACGCCCCAATCCGTCCAACAGGTCAAGGATGCCGTCCGCATCGAGGAGGTGCTGGGTGAATTCCTGGACCTCAAGCGCAAGGGGCCGCGCTACCTGGGCCTGTGCCCCTTCCACAACGAAAAGACGCCGTCGTTCAACGTGAGCCCCCAGTTGGGGATCTATAAATGCTTCGGCTGCGGCGAGAGCGGGGATGCCATCTCCTTCCTGCAGAAACAAGAGCACCTTTCGTTCGTGGAGGCGGTGCGCTGGCTGGCCAAGCGCTACCAGATCGAACTCGAGGAAGAGGAACGTTCCCCGGAGCAACTGGTGGAACAGAGCGAGCGGGAAAGCCTCGCCGTGGTGCAACAATGGGCGCTGGAATGGAGCGTGGACCAGCTCTGGAACTCCGATGAAGGCAAGCAGATCGGGCTGGCCTACTTCCTGGAACGTGGCCTCCGCGAAGAGACCGTGCGTACCTTCCAGTTGGGCTATGTGCCGGACCGGGGAGATGCCTTCGCCACGGCGGCGCTCGCGCATGGCTTCAGCCCCGAACTGTTGGAAAAGGCCGGCTGGATCAAGCGCCGGGAGAACGGCACCCCCTGGGATTTCTTCCAAGGCCGCGTCACCTTCCCCATCCATGGGCTTACCGGGCAGCCCATTGCCTTTGGTGCGCGCACCCTGCGTAGCGACAAGAAGCTCCCCAAGTACTTCAACAGCCCGGAGAGCCCGCTCTATGTGAAGAGCCGCTCGCTCTATGGCCTCTCGCATGCGCGGAAGTCCATCGTGGAGCAGGGCAACTGCTTACTGGTGGAAGGCTACACGGACGTGATCAGCCTGCACCAGGCGGGGATCACCAACGTGGTGGCCAGCAGCGGCACCAGCCTCACCGTGGACCAAGTGCGCCTGATCAAGCGCTACGCGCCCGGCATCACCATCCTCTTCGACGGCGATGCGGCGGGCATCAAGGCCTCCTTGCGCGGCATCGACCTGATCATTGCCGAGGGCCTGAACGTGAAGGTGGTGGTGTTCGCCGATGGCGACGACCCCGACAGCTTCGCGCGCAAGCATTCCAGCAGCGAGATCCAGGCCTTCCTCGAGGCCGCCGCCAAGGATTTCCTGGTCTTCAAGGCCGATCTGCTCGTGCAGGAAGCGGGGGAGGATCCCGTGCGCAAGGCTGCGGCCATCCACGAACTGGTGGCCAGCATTGCCCTGGTCCCCGACCACGTGCTCCGGTCCCTGTACATCAAGCAAAGCGCTGGCATGCTGGCCGTGGCCGAACAGGCCCTGGTGAGCGAAATGAACAAGGTGCTGCGGAGCAGCTACCGGAAAAAGCTCGGTGGCGCTGCGCCTCCGGCAGAGGAATTGGTGGACCCCGCGATCGCCGCGCCCCAGCCCGTGGTGGAGGACCTCGGCACTATCCCCCAGGAGCGCGACGTGTTACGGTTGTTGATCGCCTATGGGCACGAACTGGTGACCGTCCCCATGGAGGACCTGGAGAAGGAAGGCTTCGTCGATGTGGAGCTTTCCATCGCAGAGCTCATGTTCCAATCCCTGGCCAATGATGACATGAGCCTGGAGGAACCCGTGTTGCACGATATCTACCGGGATTACAGCATGGCCGTGAAGATGGGAAAGACCGTGACCACGAACAGCTACATCGACCACGAGAACCCCGCTTGGCGCACCATGGCCATCGACCTGCTCGCCGAGCGCCACGTGCTCAGCCCTAATTGGGAGGCCAAGCATAAGATCCACGTCACCCATGAGAAGGATGAACTGCTGAACGCCGTGCAACAGGCCTTGCACATGCTGAAGGAACGTCGCGTGGACCGCATGCTGAAAGAGGCCCAGGAACGATTGAAGGAGCTTACGGACGACGGGGAGATCGAGCAGAGCCTGATGCACTTGGTCCGTTTACAGGAAGCGAAGAAGGCCTTCTCGAAGATCACCGGCCGCGTGGTGGTGGGTTGATGGAGAATCACGGATGAACCCTTCAAGGATGTCCCGGAACCCCGCAAAGCCCGCCCCCATGCCCTTGCGCAAGCGGGCCTTCCGCCTGCTGGCGCACATCAACCGCCGGGTGTTGCCCAAGCAGTGGCACCGCGACCTGGCCCGGATGGGCAAGCCTAGGCTGGCCTTGGTGGCCTACCGTTACTGGGTCACCCGCAACGCCCTGTAGCCTTCTCCTTACTGCACCATCAGCCGCTGGGCGGTGGTGGGGCCGCAGCCCACCAGGTCGATCATGTACGCACCCGGGGCGAGGACGGAAATGTCCAGGACCTCCCGGACGAAGGTGCCCGCAGGCGTGAGCATTTCGCGCATCACTTCCTTGCCGCTCACGTCGGTGACCACGATGTACTGACCCTTCTCGGGTTGCACGCGCTGCACTTCCAGCACTACCTGCGTGCTGGCCGGGTTCGGCATCAGCATCAGGCGCGTGCCCGGGAGTTCCTGTGCAGTGATCCCCAAGGTGCATGGTGGTCCGTCCAAGGTCACGGTCACAAAGGCCGTATCCGCCGGGCAGGGACCCATGTCCACCACGTATGAGTAAACCCCTTCGCCATAGGCGGCCACGTTCACGGGGTCGCTGTGCAGGGCCACCCCTGATCCGTCCGGCGCATACCAAATGCCGGTATCCTCTTCGCCGGTGAGGTGTGCGCTGAGGTCTGCCGCTGCATTATCGAAGCAGAAAATGGCAGCGCTCCCCGTGCCGGCGTTCGGTGGCGCTCCCCCCACCACGGTGATGGTGGCCGTAGGGTTCGTGCACGGGGCCATGCCGGGCACCTCGTACACATAATTCCCCGGCGGGCTCACCCCCGGAATGAACACACCGGTGGTGTTCGGACCGCTCCAAGTTCCGCCTGGATCGGGCGAACCCCCGATCAACGGGAACAGATCCACCTCGGGCGTGCCCAGTTCGGAGCACAGCGTAACAGTGGCATCAGACCCCGCCGTACTGTTCGGATGGTAGGACACCACCAGGATCTGGTATACCATTTCGCAGGGGGCGAGCAGATCGAAATAGTACTGGTACCCGCCTTCCAGGCTCACACCGGGCACGAACATGCCGTTTGCTACCGGCACGAGCTGGGGGTTCAGCCAGTCTCCCCCAGCATCCGGGCTCCCGCCCAGTTGTGAGAGCAGGGAGAAGGGCGCGGCATTGGGGCATACCGTGATCTCGTTGAACTCCCCTACTTCGGGGATGTCGGGGGGAAGCACGGTCAGGGTCCCGTTCCAGACCGAGGTGACTGTGCCGTTGTATTCCAAGCTGATGGAGACCGTGTACTCCCCCTCGGCATAGGGCCCTCCTGGCACGGGCTTGTTGAAGGGGACCGAGCCCGATGGCGCACCGCTGGCCACGATCCCGAGCGTTATGCTCGTTTCGCCCACCATGGTATTGATGAAGGTGAATTCCATTCCCGGAGGTGCCGTGCCCTGGATGTTGAAGGTGGCCGTAGCGCAAGCATGCAAGGGAGAAGGGTTCACCGTCACATTGTTGATCTGCTGGGCGAACGCCAAGGGAGCAGCTAACAGGAAGGCGGACAGGGTAGCGAGTGATTTCATGGAGCGGGGTTGTGATCCAAATGTAGAGCGTTCTCCTTCCACCGCATAATTTGCACCGATGCGCACGTGGTGCTTCCTCCTGCTTTCGCTCAACGCGCCCTTCTTGCACGGGCAGCTCCTCATCAATGAACTGCAATGTACGCGGGTGCCCGGAAGCGACGGCTACGGGCCCAACGGGGACTGGGTGGAGCTGTACCATGTAGGGCCTGATACCCTGGACCTGGAAGGCCATGCGCTTGTCCTGCAAGCGAGGACCGCCTACCTGCCCAAGGGGCTTCGCATTGCGCCTCAAGGACGAGTTGTATTGTGGTGCAGCAAGAAGAGCAGCCAGTCGCCGGGCCACATCAGCCTGGACCTTCCCCGCGAAGGGGGCACCTTGCTGCTGGTGGCGCCCGACCGCGCCACGGTGCTCGATGTATTCAATTGGCCGGCCCTTCCTGCCGGGGTCTCCATAGGCAGGAAGCACGATGGGGGAAGGACCTGGGGATACTTCGTAGCGCCTAGCCCGGGACAACCGAACGGTAACGCCTTGTCCCGCTTGTTGGAGGCCCCGGTGCTGCGGCCCGGAGAGCACGGGCTGGCGCTGGAGCACACGCTCGAAGGGACAGTGCATTATACCGTGGGCGGCGCCGACCCCGGCCCGCAGAACGCATCCCTGGTGCAGGCGCTGCAACTCCCCCCGGGGTCCGTCGTGCGCGCTCGCGCCTTTGCCCCGGATGCAGCGCCGGGCCCCGTGACCTGCCATACGGTGGGCCTGCCGGAAGACGCGTGGGGCCTGATGATCGCGGACCAGGACCTGCATGGTCCGCGGGGCATCACCGATACGGCCACCGGCAATCACGCGCGAAAGGGAAGCGCATGGCAGCGCCAGGCCTGGCTGCAACGCGAGGGCCTTCTGCTGCCCATTGGGCTGGCCGTGGGCGGCAGCGGATCAAGAAGCCTGCCCAAGCGCAACTTCAAGGTGTTGGTCCGCGACCGGTTCCAAGGGAAGGAAGCCGTGCCACTGACAGGGGGGGCTTGGCGGAACGTGACCTTGCGCGCCGATGGCACCCCGCATGCCTTTCTCCGCAACAGCTTCATGGAGGAGATCGCGCGGCGCAGCGGCAACCGGGTGGACGTGCAGCCGGGCCTTCCCCTGCCGCTGTACCTCAATGGACGCTACCATGGGCTGTACCGGGCCATGCCCGCCAAGGGCAAGGAATGGGTCCGGCACCTCAATGGTAACCAGCCGGTGGAGCTCATCGAAGGGCCGGCAGGGGAGGTGGTCCAGGGCGATGACAAGCACTACCGGAAACTGCTGGATGCCCTGCTTGCGGGCACTGCCTTGGATACGATCGCCCACATGGCCGACCTGGCCAGCCTGGTGGAACTGGCCTGCTTCGACCTGTGGACCGGCCGTGCGGACCATGAGCTGAACGTGCGCTGCTGGCGCCCCGCGCAACCCGGCGGCCGGTGGCGCTGGGTGATGTACGACATGGACCAATGGGCGCCCCCGGCGGACCGCACCCTCGCCCGCATGTGCGGGGCCGCGATGCCCGAGGCACCTTATCTGCCGCAATTGTTGGCGGACCCCGGATCGCGCCAGCTGTTGCTGGCCCGCATGGCAGCACTTGGGGCCAGCACGCTCAGCGCGGACCGGGCCAAGGCCGTGGCCGATTCGATCTACGCCCGCCACCGGCCCGCCATGGTGCGCGACCATTTGCGCTGGAAGGATGAAATGCCTTCGCCCGCCCCTGAAACAGTTTACCAAGAGCTGGTCGCGCACATCGCGCAACGCAATGCGCACCTCTTTGGCCAACTGTCCGATCGCACAGGGCACACGCTACGCACGTTGACCCTGCACGTGGAGCCCGCCAACGCGGGAAGCGTGTCCATGGAGGATCTGCACGTGACCTCCACCGTGCGCGCCGTGCAAGTGTTTGCCGACGTGCCCCTACACCTGAAGGCCATTGCCGCCACGGGCATGGAGTTCGCAGGGTGGAAAGGGCTTGAAGAGGAAGGGGACCAAGCGGCGTGCAGCCCCCGGCGGAACATGCGGGTCACGGCGCTTTTCCGCCCTGCGGGCCTGTCACGCCAAGGCCGCCTGTAGCAGGGACTCGAACAGCGCCTTGCCGTCGGTATTGCCCAAGCGCGGGTCGACCGCGCGTTCCGGATGGGGCATCATGCCGAACACGTTCCGGCCGGCATTGCACACCCCGGCGATGTTCTCCACGCTGCCGTTGGGATTGGCCTCCTCCTTCAACCAGCCCTCGCGGTCGCAGTAGTGAAAGAGCACGCGGTCCTCCTCGTTCAGGGCCTTCAGCGTTTCGCTGTCCGCATAATAGCGGCCTTCACCGTGTGCGATGGGCATGCGTAGAGGGCCCGGTTTCAGGGCGGCGGTCAAGGGGGTGTTCAAGGATGCGGGCCGGATGTAGGTGTTGCGGCACACGAATTTCCGGCCTTCGTTATGGAGCAGGACGCCGGGTAGCAGACCTGCTTCACAGAGCACCTGGAAGCCGTTGCAGACGCCGAAGACCAGGCCGCCCTTCCGGGCATGTTCGGCCACCTCCTGCATGATGGGGGAGAAGCGTGCGATGGCACCGCTGCGCAAGTAGTCGCCGAAGGAAAAGCCGCCGGGGAGCAGCACCATGTCGCAACCACGCAGGTCGTGGTCCTTGTGCCAAAGCCGCTCAGCAGGTTGCCCGGTAAGGGACTCCACCGCCTGGGCCATGTCTTCATCGCAATTGGAGCCCGGAAAGGTGATCACGCCGAATTTCATGTGTAATGCTGCTTGGGGGGCCGCCCCGCCGTGAGGCGGCAAAGGTAGCTCAGCCCGCCCAGCGCGCCCAGCAGGCCAGGAGCAGGAGGGACCACAGGGCCGCGTCCGCCCATGCCACCCGCTTCGCACGCAGCAAGGGGAAGGCCAGCAACAGGGCGCCGGGCACCGCCAGCAGCACGGGAGGTATCCGGCGATCCAGCCACCAGGCGAACAGCGCCAGCAATCCCATGGCAAAGGCAAAGGCGAGGAAGGACGCGCGGAGGTTCTTCTCCCGCATCACGCTATGGCCATACACGTAAGCAAAGGCCACCAGCACGCTCAGGGCCAGTACCCCCAGCAGGACGCTGAGGACCACTTGGTACATCCAATGCGCTGCCGCCGGCAGGGGAGTGCCAGCAGGGAAGTGCATGGAGGCCACGGGCCGCCAGGTCTCGGGGGCCGTGAAATGGACCACTCCCCATCCCAGGAAGAGCATTGCGGCCATGCCCACGGCGGGCAGCATGTATTCGCGAAGCTTGAAGGGCCGGGTAACGGCCAGGGTTGCCCAGACCACCACGACCAGAAAGGTGTAGGGCAGGTAGAATAGGGCGGCAATGCCGAGCAGTAGTCCCGCATCGAACAGTGCGGCAAGGATGTGCTGGCGGCCCATCGCGGACCAGGTGCGGCCCAGGGCCCAGGCCACGGCCCAGATCCCCATGAACGCGGGGTCCGGCACCAGGCCAAAAGGCATCAGCACCAGCAGCAGGGGCAGCAGCACCACGGGCAGGTAATTGCGGCGTTCATAGAGTTCGGCATCATTGGCCATGCGGTTGATGCCATGGGCCAGGCCCACCACGAGCACCGCGCTGAGGATCGCAGCCACCCAAGGTGAAAGCTCCAGCAACCAGCGCACCGGCGCATACAGCGGCATGCCCGTGACCATCTGTGCGGGGAACCCGGAGGCGCCCAGGAGCGGGTCCCCAGGCGAGGTCCCGGAACCGGGCCACAGTAGGAGCACCAGCAGCGGCACCGGAAGGAAGGCCACGGGGCGGTCCTGCCGGAAGAACCTCGTTACCATGCCGGAACTGAACGGGCCGCAGGCCTCGCGGCCCCGCAGCTATATTTGCCGCTCTTCAACGCATGACCTGCCATGACTGACATCTTCTTCGCGATCGGCCACTTCACGGAATGGGCCTTGGGGCTTCTGGTGCTGGCGAACTGGGTCATCCCGGCGGTGATCACGGTAGTGCTGTTGTTGGGAATGGCCTACTGGCTGTGGACGCAGACGGTGCTCACGCGCAAGGCGAAGGAACGCGACGGGTTCATTTGACCCCTGATTTCACCGGTCCTCCGGCGCCCTTCCCGGAATGGACGGACAGCAGGTCGCGGCCGATGTCCATCCGCTGGGTCTTCCCCTCGAAATTGATCAAGGCAGCGCTTGCGTAGGCATTGATGATGGCGTGCTCAATGTCCTTGCCGAGGGCTGTTACGCTGAGCACCCTCCCTCCTGCGGTCACCAGGCTATCGCCTTCCATGGCCGTACCGGACTGGAATACATGCGCGGCCTGCACCAGGTCCAGCCCCACGATGGGCTTGCCGGTGGGGTATTTGCGCGGGTAGCCCTCCGAGGCGAGGACGATGGTGGCACAGGTGCGGTCGTCCATGTCCACATGGCGTTCGCTGAGGGTGCCCGTGGCAATGCCTTCAAAGAGGTCCATCAGGTCGCTGCGCAGGCGGGGCAGAATGGCTTGGGCCTCGGGATCGCCTAGGCGCACATTGTATTCGATCAGGTAGGGTTCCCCGCCCACGTTCATCAGGCCCAGGAAGAGGAAGCCCTGGAAAGGGATGCCTTCGCTGCGCAATCCACGCACGGTGGGCATGGCGATCCGGTCGTGTACCTTGCCCATGAAGACGGAATCAGCAAAAGGGACGGGCGAGATCGCTCCCATGCCTCCGGTATTGGGCCCGGTGTCGCCATCGCCGATCCGCTTGTAGTCCTTTGCCGAGGGCAGCATCTTGAAGGAGACCCCATCGGTGATGAGGAATGCGGACAGCTCCAGGCCCGTGAGGTGCTGCTCGATCAGCACGCGGTCCGTGGCTTGGCCAAGGCGGGTGCCGCCCAGCATATCGGTCAAGGTCCGTTCGGCCTCCTTGCGGTCGGCGGCGATCACCACGCCCTTGCCTTGGGCAAGCCCATCAGCCTTGATCACGTACGGGCCCTCCATGCGGCCGATGTGGGTAATGGCCTCCTCCAGCTGATCGCGGCCGAAGACACGGAACTGGGCGGTGGGGATGTTGTGCCGCAGCATGAACTCCTTGGCGAATTCCTTGCTGCCCTCAAGCCTTGCGCCCGCTGCAGTGGGGCCGATCACGGTGACCAGGTCCTTGATCTGCGGGTCTGCCGCGATCCGGTCGTGCAGTCCTTCCACCAAGGGGCCTTCAGGCCCTACCACCACCATGCGGATGCGCTTGTCGATGATCAGTTGCCGCAATGCGCGCTGATCCTTCAGGTCGATGTCCACATTGCGGCCATGGCGCACCGTTCCTGGGTTTCCGGGAGCCACGTACAGCTCGTCCAACATGGAGCTTTGGGCCAGTTTCCAGGCCAGTGCGTGTTCTCTTCCTCCCCCGCCGATCAACAGTACGTTCATGATGGAATGCCTTTCGCACAAAGGAAGAACGCTTCCTGCGGGAAAGGAAATGAAGTTTCCAACAATTCACCGGGCCCGCTGAAAACGTGCACCCCGAGGTCGGGCAGCGGGGCGGAAATCTCCGCGGGCCTACTGCCGCTTCACGCTGCAGCCGGTGTTGCGCGTAGTGGCGGGATCGGGCGTGCGGCCTTCCACCATGGCGGTGATGGCATTGCGCAACCAGGGCTCCTTCACGTCCGCAGCGCTCTTCACATTGTCGTCGATCGCGCCCTTGTACACCAGTTTGAGGTCCTTGTCGAAGAGGAAGACGTGCGGTGTGGTGCGGGCCCCGTAGGCATCCGCCAACTGATGGTCCTGGTCCAGCAGGTAGCTTCCGCCATAGTGCTGCTCCTTGTAAATGCGCTGCATGTCCAGGAAGCCGTCGCCTCCCTCGCGTTGGGCCTCGTTGCTGTTCACCAGCGCCATGCCCACCTGTTTTGCTGCACATCCCGTCGCCAAAGCACCGTAGCGTCCTTGCCAGCCCTCATTGCCGGAGCTGCCTACCACGAAGGGACAAATGTTCCCCGTGAAGATCACCAGCAGGCCGTTTTCCCCCGCGATGTCCTTCAGGCTCCGCTCGCCGCCGATCACATCCCGCATTTTCAGGTCTGTCAACGGTGCGGAGGTGCCGATCTCGAGGTCCGGCAGTTCGGTGGGTGCCAG
>Ga0079224_100012851_pt1 | contig 11622 bp, 10 predicted proteins | sample Stecom2015_FD_80414 | JGI IMG/M metagenome (GOLD analysis project Ga0079224, IMG submission 80414) | Agricultural soil microbial communities from Utah to study Nitrogen management - Steer compost 2015 | ecosystem: Environmental > Terrestrial > Soil > Agricultural land | place: USA: Utah...
CCCGATGGCAGTGAGGAGACTTTAGTGGATTGCGAAGTCTGTAGTGTCACCGATCCGGTTATTTCCTTCGATGCCCAATGGGTTTATTACAGTTTATTTCATGATGTTAGCCCAGGTAACCTCAATACCCAGCGGGGTCGTTTACCCTACCATGGTGCCGATATTTTCCGCATGCATTTACAAACCCGACAAATTCAGCAATTAACCCATGGCGAATTTACCCCCAACACCGGTGCCGGCAATTGGGATGAAAGCAATCCCTTAAACCCGGATAGTAGTTATAATCGTTTAGGATACGGCATTTTAAACTTGGGGCCGATGCCGTTACCGGGCAATAAACTTGCTTTTACCAGCAACCGCAATGGCTTTGTACCGCCCCGAGGGTACACCAATTCCAATATGCAACTGTATGTGATGGATGTGGATGGTTCCAATATCGAAGCCATCGCACCGATGACCATTGGCAGTGCTTTACATCCAACCATTTTAAATGATGGTCGCTTGATGTTTTCCACCCTGGAAACACAAGGTATTCGAGACCTAAGGTTATGGGCTATCTGGACCATATTACCCGATGGTCGACACTGGCAACCTTTGGTTAGCGCCATGACTTCGCCCAATGCTTTTCACTTTATGACCCAAATTTCATCGGGCGACATCGTGGTGGAGCAGTATTACAATTTGAATAATAACGGTTTTGGGGCTTTGTATAAATTTCCGGTGGACCGACCGACAAATCAGCCACAATTTGGCAGTCCATTTCCCGAACTCAATCCGCTCATTGAACAGACCATAAACCAGCAAACTGGCCCTTATCCTTTTCAGTTTTCTTTTACACCTTATGGTTATCAAGCGGTTACACCCATGACCCATCCCGGCGACAGTGCCGCACCAATAGGCGATAATGGCGTCGATCGCGTCGGTAAATTTACCCAGCCTTCAGCGGCACCGAACAATGATTTACTGGTGGTTTGGACACCCGGCCCGGCCAATGATCTCAATCGACCCACCACTGTTCCCTATTATGATGGCGGTTTATATGTAATAGAAAACTCAACGCAAGTGTGGCAACCCGAAGACTTGGTGCTGATTAAAAATGACCCCAATTTTAACGAAGCCTGGCCCAGAGCGGTGGTGCCCTGGCAAGCCATTCATGGTACTCATGAACCGGCTAGCCATGAATGGTTGCCCAATAATGGCCAACTTAGCACACAACTACCGGCCGGTACGCCGTATGGTCTGGTGGGTTCAAGCAGTCTTTACAAACGCGATACCTTCCCCGGTCGTGGTTCAGATCATTTTGACGGGTTAGATCCTTTTAACACCTCGCAAAACCGTGTCAGCAGTAATTGGTCATGGCAAGGTGCCGAAGCGGGTAAATACGACAACAGCGACGTCTGGGCGATTCGGTTACTGGCCATGGAACCCAACACCCACCGTCGCTACGGGCCCAATTATGCCCCCAGTGGTTCCACTGATTTTTATAACCATGCCAACGAACGGTTGCGTATTATGGGTGAAATACCGGTGCGTAAAGAAAACCCGGACGGCAGCCCGATTCTGGATGCGGAAGGCAATCCGGACACCAGCTTTCTGGTTAAAATCCCCGCTGACACACCATTCACTTTTCAAACGCTAGACCGTAACGGCATGGTTTTAAATATGTCGCAAACCTGGCACCAAGTCAGACCTGGCGAGGTGCGCACCGATTGCGGTGGCTGCCATGCGCACAGCCAACAACCTTTGGATTTTGCCGGTACCGCCGCCAGCTTGCTTGATTATCCGGTTTGGGATTTATCGAAAACCACACCCTTTATTAAAGTCAACGACCAGGGTGAAAATGAAATAGAAAGTAAGCCTACCAAAGTGGTGGATGTGGAATTCTATCAGGACATCAGGCCGATCCTGGAAAGCCATTGCGTTAGTTGTCATAATGGTAATCAAAACGCCGGAAATTTAAATTTAACCGACCATAGTCTTGATGATCATTTACCCGGAGATTACCGCCGTTTAGCCAAAGATGAATCTGCAGATTACGGTTATCCGCCGGTGATTCATAATGGTGTCTGGCGGCAAACCAATGCCAGTCGCTATATCCGTAAATTCCAAAGTCGCCGCAGTTTACTGACCTGGAAAGTTTTTGGAGAGCGCTTAGATGGCTGGCTTAATAGCGATCATCCAACAGCCACCGTTCCCGGTGACGCCACTTCTTTACCAACTGGTTCCAATCCGGACTTAGCTGATTTGGACTTTATCCCGAGTACAGCCCACCCAGCCGGTGGCATGAATACATTAACAACAGACCAGAAAATGATAATTGCCCGCTGGATTGATTTGGGCGCGCCCATTGATACCGCTGAGATTCGTGGTAATCCGGGTTTTGGCTGGTTTTTAGATGACTTAAAACCCACCTTATCAATCAGTTTACCCCGCCCAAATTCTAACCCCATTCCAGTTGATATGATTCGTATAGGTATGGCTGATGCCAATTCGGGTGTTGACTTATCAACATTATCCATTAAAGCCAATTTTATGGTCAATAATCAGCCTGCTGAAACAGAATTGAGCGGTTTAGTTGTTAACAACGGTGATGGCATTTATCAAATCCCCTTATCATCCGCCCTGCCCATAGATTCAATTGAGCGACATATACGCGCCGAAGTGGCGGATCATCAAGGCAATATTAAACGCGTGGATGTGCGATTTTACACCGGTAATCCAGATATAATTTTTATCGATGGTTTTGAAGCCGTCGAATAGCTGATAGCAAATGAAATAACCGATTAATACACGCCATAGGTGTTTTAGTCGGTTATTTAGCCTGAATTTTTAACCCGAAGGCGGTAAACCTACAACGTGAGAGCTTTGTATTAATATGGCTTTTTAAGGTTATTAATCATGATTGTGGTTTGATTTAGAATCAAATATTCTTTTACCGATGCATTTCACCTTCACGCTCGGGCTGATAAACCACTTCTTCAATTTTTACTTTAAGCAGTCCACCACCGGGCTTAGTCCATTCGATGGTTTCACCTTCTTTCAGGCCCAGTAAGGCGCTACCGACGGGGGCCAAAATTGAAATGGTTTCACCACTGTCTTTCATGTCTTTAGGATAAACCAAAGTTAAGCAGAAGGTTTCATTGTTCGACAAAACCTTAAATTTGACCTTTGAATTCATGGTCACCACGTCCTTGGGCATGTCTTTTGAGTCTACGATATCGGCACGGCTGATTTCGGCATCCAAAGCATCGGCAATCGGCGTGTTGTCGCCACTAACGGCGTCTAGTAAATCTTCCAAGCGTCTGGCATCGGTCTTGGAAATAATAATATTTGGTAAGTTACTCACGGTAATCCTCGTTTATTTTAGTAATGATTTTGCTGCAGATTAAAGCAACTGATTGCTAATCTTGCCATTTTATTGTGGCATTTAGTCAACGAATCGATAAGGGCTATTGTAATACCAATAGAGTGTTTTTTGGCAACAATTAAATTCATCACCCTTTAAAACCCGGAAAGTGATTTTTTATTTTTTTATTTAAAAGCTCTTTTTGACCTTGTTGTGGCCAACCCACTATTTTATCGACTACCTTTCCATCAACTAGAAAATAAATAGTTGGTGTACCCCAGTTATCCAATTGGGTGAAGTCCTGCTTTAAGTATGCAATGTCTAAGCGAGCCATTGGGTACTCTTTATTCCAGCTCATGAGAGCATCCACATGGTCTAAGTAATTTTCGTCCGCTAACCAGCGTGAATGTTGTTTAAAGAATGCTTTAAGCACTTTATCGGCGTTAATATCCTTAATCATAAACTGACAAAAGTGACAGTATGGGTGTGCGATTACGATGACCTCAGGTTCTGTTTTGAAAGTGAAGGCTCGCTGGACTAAAGTTTTTTCATCACTATCAATGCGATAAACAGACGGCCCGTTAATAGACAGACTTTTAATTTTTGGTAATTCTCCAACATTCATCTTAGGGTATAGTTGCTGAAGATTTTCCGCTTGTGACAACTGGCGACTACTCAATAAGGACTTATAAACACCTTCGGCCACAATCGAAAGGTATTTTGAATCAGGAAAATGGCTTGCAAAAGCATTAAAGCAAGCCAAATGCTGTTCCGCCATAACCTTGTCATCGCTGTAAAAATTAATTAAGTAAAAGGCATCAAGCACTGCCATTGTGTCATTATGTGCCCGTTCTGAACAATCAGCCTCTTGCAGTGATGGGGTTAGGGTGTTTTGGTAAAACGCTTTAAAAGCAGCCAGTCGGTCTGTATCCGATTTATCTAAATTATCAATGGCTCGGACTTGTGCCAATATGGGATACTCAGCATTACTTAAGTAAGGTTTAATGACAGTGCTTTTATTAGTCGCAACCTCCGGTGAAACGATGTGTTCTGCCAAATACGATTGGCCGAACAATGACAACAATTTATACGCATCGGCATAGGAAAGCGTCGTTAAAGTTTCGCTATTAAATCCTGCCAGGCCTTTTTCTGAAAATCTTATGCTTTCAATAAAATCCTGACGAACATGTTCATTACTGAAGGCATTTAGCGGAAATTCGGGATAATCTATTGCTTGATAGAAAGTTAGATCGGCTTGGTTTTTAATTAGAGGCTGACTGGCGGCTAAATCATAAACCCGATCAAGCTGTTTTTTCAGCGCGTCAACTTCAGATATCTTTTCACTCGCCAAGCTAGTGGTGCTTAAAAATATAAGCACTAAAGACACTATAAAAATCAACTTTTTCATGACTATTCTCAGGGGGGTTATTGCTTAGGTTTCAAACAAAGCAATAAGTTCAAATGGACTGTTAAAGCTGTGATGAGCTTGCCAATTTTCTGGTTGGTCGTGGTCATGAAGATAACCCCAAAGAGCAATGGCAGAATCAGTGCCGGCAGCATGAGCGGCCACAATATCACTTTCTGCATCACCCAAATAAAGGGTTTCAGCAGCCTTAATCTGCATTGCTTCCAGGGCTTTAATTATCGGTTTTGGATGCGGTTTTGAGTGACCTATTTCATCGGCACATATTAAAACCTGGCCGGCTTTCAATTCCGGCAAGTGAGCGACAATAGGTCGCGCCAGCCATGCAGGCTTATTGGTGACAATACCCCAAGGTATTTTTGCTTGGTTAAGATGGTTTAATAATTCACCAACGCCCTCAAATAAATGGGTGTTTTGATTCAGGTTTTTTTGGTATAAATCCAAGTAGCGCTTTTGTAAACGATCACGTTCTATCTGTGGTGGCCGGCCAAAGATGGATTCGATCAGGGCTGCAGACCCATGAGTAATAAAACCCCGATAATCAGCAATATTAATGTTATGTGGCTGTTGATGCTCATCGGCCAACTGACTCAAGGTCAGCAACATATCAGTGGCGGTATCAATTAAAGTACCATCTAAATCAAACAGAACTGCGCGATAAGGCATATCTATTTATTTGTTATCCGCTGCGGTGTCGTTTTTTTGGATTGCCATCAGATAATTAATGTCTAAATCACTGCCATCAATGACTGCCGATTTTGTGATGGGGTTATAGCGCATTCCGCTGATGTCTTTAATTTCAGTGTCAGTGTCTTTCAACATCTGAACCAATTCCGAAGGCTTAATAAATTGCTCGAAATGATGGGTGCCTTTGGGAATTAGCTTTAGTACATGCTCAGCGGCAAAAATCCCCAACATCATGGCTTTCGGGGTGCGGTTTAAGGTCGATAAAAACAACCAACCACCTGGTTTTAAAGCAGTTAAGCTAGCCGTAATAATGCCTTTTGGATCTGGTACATGCTCCAGCATTTCCAAACAACAAACCACATCATACTGTTCTCGATTAGCTTCACTGAATGTAGCCACATCTTGGTTCTGATAATTCACCTGTAAACCTGATTCCAGCAAGTGCAGTTTCGCAGTTTGTAGTGAGCTTTCCGCCAAATCCAAACCAGTTACCTGCGCACCTAATGCCGCCAAAGCTTCACTCAGCACACCACCACCACAACCCACATCCAGAACTTTTTTATCCTTAAACTCCACCCGGGATTGCATATAAGCAACACGTACCGGGTTGATGTGGTGCAAGGTTTTAAACGGTCCATCGGTGTCCCACCAAAAGGCAGCTTGTTGATCAAATTGTTTTATTTCATGCGGATAATGGTTGGCTTCCATGGTCTTCACTTTGGTTCAGGAGTAATAATCTCTTATTTTACACGCTTGCCCAAAGAATTGGGAATTTCTAGGTTGACTTTAGCACATTGGCGGTGGCATTTTTAGCTTTCACCTCGCTTCATGATGACTTGAATAACGACAGATGGCGCCCATATCTGGTATCATTACGGCCTTAGAGTTCACCCTTTAGCAATGACACAAACAAACATCAAACCAACCGCTGACAAACTCGGAATTTTAATCTCCGGATTGTGTGCTGTGCATTGTGCATTATGGCCGATTTTACTGAGCATTTCGGTGGTGCTGCCTGACTGGGCACACATTGGACATGGCTGGTTTTGGTTTACCATAATTGCGGCGCTGGCTATTTGGTCCATTACCCATGGCTGGAAACAACATCGCGATAGCCGTGTGTTGTTCTACTCGTCAGTCGGTTTGGGGTTTTTGATTCTTGCTATTATCACTGAGTCATGGACCAGTGTTTGGCTGGAATCTGCGATGTATGTCATTGGTGGTTGCTTAATGGTGGCCGCGCATTGGCGAAATCATCGGCGTTGTCGATGTGTTAAGCACGAACATACAGCCGGATGTGGCCATTAAAGCAATGATGGTTAAAGTCTTAGGGATTAAAGAAGTTCAAAATCTTCTTTAGTCACACCGCAATCAGGACATAGCCAAGTATCTGGAATGTCTTCCATGCGGGTACCGGGAGCTAAGCCGTCTTCCGGCCAACCTTCGGCTTCATCATAAATAAAGCCACAAACAACACAAATATATTTTTTGTACTCGGGTTCCATAATAATCAGTTAAATTGAGCTGACATGAGTATGTGGATGAATGGGTACTTTTTCAACAGAGATAAACAGTTTTATGAGTTATGCAATTGAAGTAAACAACTTAGTTAAAACCTATAATGACGGCACTCAAGCCCTAAAAGGCATTGACCTCAAAGTAGACGCCGGACAAATTTTTGCATTATTGGGTCCCAATGGTGCCGGTAAATCCACATTAATTGGAATTGTCTCATCGTTAGTTAATAAAACCTCAGGCACAGTTACGGTATTTGGCAAAGATTTGGATAGCGATCGGCAAGCGGTTAAATCCATGATTGGTCTGGTGCCGCAAGAGTTTAATTTCAACACCTTCGAAACACCTTTTAATATTGTCTGCAATCAGGCGGGATTTTATGGTGTACCGATGAAAGTGGCCAAACAACGGACTGAAAAATACCTCAAACAACTCCAATTATGGGATAAAAAAGACACCGTTTCTCGCGGCCTATCAGGTGGCATGAAACGGCGTTTGATGATTGCCCGCGCCATGGTTAATGAGCCGAAATTATTAATTTTAGATGAACCCACCGCCGGCGTGGATATTGAAATTCGACGTTCTATGTGGCTATTCTTAGAGGACATAGCTAACACCGGAACCACCATCATTTTAACCACGCATTACTTAGAAGAAGCGGAACAACTGTGTAAGAACATTGCTATTATCGATCATGGTGAGATTGTCCGCAATACCACCGTTAAAGAGCTGATTAAAACCCTCGATATCGAGACCTTTATTTTTGATTTAGACAAGCCTCCGACCGAGACAGTACTGAACAAACTTAACGCGATTTTAAAAGATGAAGCATCGATTGAATTATCAATAGCTAAATGCGAATGCCTAAATACCGTAATAAAAATCTTAGACGATGCCGGTTATCGGGTTATTTCAATGCGCAACAAAGCCAACCGGCTAGAAGAACTGTTCGTCGCTATGACCGGCGATAAAGGAGTACAATCATGAGTCATTCAACCTATGTCGGCATCAAAACACTGATGCGAAGAGAAGTTAACCGAATTATCCGGATTTGGACCCAGACTTTGTTGCCACCAGCGATTACCATGACCTTATATTTTATCATTTTCGGTAATTTAATTGGCGCTCGAATCGGCAAAATGGATGGTTTCGACTATATGGCTTTTATTGTTCCCGGATTGGTCATGATGGCCGTTATTACCAGCTCTTACGGCAACATGGTGTCTTCTTTTTTTGGCGCTAAATTCGCCAGACACATTGAAGAACTATTAATTTCACCGATGCCCAATTGGGCTATTCTGGTTGGTTATGTCGGCGGCTGTTTATTCCGTGGCTTAGCTGTTGGGGTAATTGTCACCGGCGTATCTTTGTTTTTTACCGAAATCCAAATCCATAATATTTGGATTGTGCTATCAACCGTCGTGCTCACCTCAATCGTGTTCTCTTTAGCGGGTTTTATCAATGCCGCTTTTGCACAAAAATTTGATGACATTGCCATTATTCCCACCTTTATTTTAACGCCACTCACCTATTTGGGCGGGGTATTTTATTCCATTTCATTACTGCCTGAATTCTGGCAAGGCGTTTCTAAATTAAACCCGGTGTTGTATATGGTGAATACCTTTCGCTATGGTTTTCTCGGCGTTTCTGATATCAATATTTATGTTGCCTACGGACTGATTCTAACCTTTGTAATGATACTGGGTGGATTTTCGCTGCTTATCCTGCATAAAGGCTGGGGCTTGCGCAGTTAACCACTAATTCCAGTCTCCATAGATATTTTTTCGTTTGCCACTTGAATTAAAATGCCGGCAACCCAATATGTCAACCATCTAAGCGCATAGACCATAAAGGCCCTGTGCGCAGAAATATAAAACTATTTTTTAATTTTGAGGAGTTCAATCAATGAATATACGTCCTTTACATGATCGCGTGATAGTTAAACGCGTTGAGCAAGAAACCACTTCGCCTGGTGGTATTGTATTACCGGATACGGCCACAGAAAAGCCGGTTCAAGGTGAAGTTATAGCTGCCGGTAACGGTCGCATTTTAGAAAATGGTGAAATCCGACCTTTGGATGTTAAAGCCGGTGACAAAGTCTTGTTCGGTAAATATGCCGGCAGCGAAGTCAAAGTCGATGGCGAGGATTACCTAGTCATGAAAGAAGAAGATATTATTGGGATCATTGGTTAACAGGAGATATAAACTATGAGTGCAAAAGAAATCAAATTTTCAGAAGACGCCCGTGCCAAGATGGCTCGTGGTGTAAACCTTTTAGCCAATGCCGTTAAAGTTACTCTAGGCCCTAAAGGCCGTAACGTGGTATTGGAACGAAGTTTTGGCGCGCCAGTCGTTACAAAAGACGGTGTGTCAGTAGCCAAAGAAATCGAGTTAGAAGATAAATTCGAAAACATGGGTGCGCAAATGGTCAAAGAAGTGGCCTCGCAAACCAATGATGTGGCCGGTGACGGTACCACAACAGCCACCATTCTGGCGCAAGCGTTTGTTCGCGAAGGCTTAAAAGCCGTGGCAGCCGGTCGCAACCCGATGGATTTAAAACGCGGAATTGATAAAGCAGTTGAGCATGCCGTTGAAGCCATTAAAAAACAAGCGACACCTTGTTCTGACTCTAAAGCCATTGCCCAAGTGGGTACCATTTCTGCCAACTCTGATGCATCAGTTGGTAAGATTATTGCCGATGCCATGGAAAAAGTTGGTAAAGAAGGCGTGATTACTGTTGAAGAAGGTTCCGGTTTAAAAAATGAATTGGATGTGGTTGAAGGTATGCAGTTTGATCGTGGTTATTTATCACCTTACTTTGTTACCAACCAAGATACCATGATGGCCGAATTGGATGATGCTTTTATCTTGTTACACGATAAGAAAATATCCAACATCCGTGAGTTACTGCCGATCTTAGAAGCGGTAGCAAAAACCGGTAAAAAATTATTCATTATTGCCGAAGACATCGAAGGCGAAGCATTAGCTACTTTGGTGGTTAACAATATTCGTGGTACGGTTAAAGTGTGTGCGGTTAAAGCACCTGGTTTCGGTGATCGTCGTAAAGCCATGTTGGAAGACATCGCTGTATTGACCGGCGGTACTGTTATTTCTGAAGAAGTTGGCTTGCAATTGGATAAAGTGACCCTGGAAGATTTAGGTTCTGCCAAGAAAATCCAAGTTAACAAAGATAACACCACCATTATTGATGGTGCCGGTGATGGCAAAGAAATCGAAGCCCGCGTTAATCAAGTACGTAAGCAAATCGAAGATGCCACCAGTGATTACGACAAAGAAAAACTGCAAGAGCGTGTGGCCAAATTAGCCGGCGGTGTGGCAGTGATTAAAGTCGGTGCCGCCACTGAAGTTGAAATGAAAGAGAAGAAAGCCCGTGTTGAAGATGCCTTACACTCCACCCGCGCTGCGGTTGAAGAAGGCGTGGTTCCTGGCGGTGGTGTGGCTCTGATTCGTGCCCAACAGTCTATTAAAGACTTAAAAGGTGACAATGAAGACCAAAATATCGGTATCGCCATCACTTTAACCAGTATGGAAGAGCCGTTACGTCAAATCGTTAGAAACTGTGCTGAGGAAGATTCAGTCGTACTTAACGAAGTGAAAAAAGGTAAAGGCAATTATGGCTACAATGCCGCAACCGGTAAATACGTTGACATGATTGAAGACGGTGTCTTAGATCCTGCCAAAGTAACCCGTAGCGCCTTACAGCACGCCGCTTCTGTGGCTGCTCTCATGATTACCACTGAATGCATGATTGCGGACATTCCGCAAGATGATGCTGGCGGCCCTGATATGGGTGGTATGGGTGGCATGGGCGGCATGGGTGGTATGGGCGGCATGATGTAAATCAGCTAACCAACAACCTTAAGTTGTTTAAAAACCCCGAATCACCCGATTCGGGGTTTTTTTATGGAAACCTTAAATTAATCTGGGTCGGTGGAAAAGGTCTAACAGTTGGATCCCTGAGGCCAGTTTCATAATGAAGACTGGTGTGGCTTTAAAGCTTTTTAACTCGATTCACGATTAATTCAAGAACTTCTGATAGTCACTAAAATCTACTTCTTAATATACGTCAACGTCTTTTTAGCTAACGTTAAAGCCGCCGTTTTGCTGTGATTAAAAAATAATGAAGGCTCAATTAATTCTGCTTCATTTAAATAAACACCACCATTTGCATTATGTAAGAAATCTAAGCGGGCGTATAGTAAGCCACCAAATTTTGCAGTTAAATAAGCCATGCTTTGTTGTGCCAGAGTCAGTTCGTGTGGCGTTAGTTGATAAGCCCGATCTTCAGCGCCAAAGGTATCTTGCACACGATAGTCACCAGCTTGAGGTATCTTTCTTACCGCATGGGATAATTGACCCGCAATAAAAATGGCTGAGGTTTCCCCAAAGGTTTCCACACTTTGTAAATAAGGTTGCAACATCATGTCGCATTTAGGCAACCATTTGGTTAGATGATGACACGCTTTTTCAAATCCTTTTGCATCCTTTTTAAAACGACAGGTACCAATCGAATCGGCACCAATAGTCGGTTTTAAAAACCATTGGTCGGCATTAGATATAGAGACTAATTGTTTTATATCATACGTCTGATTAGCAGTCAGCCAATGCGTCGGCGCAATGGTGATACCGG
>Ga0079224_100012852_pt1 | contig 11622 bp, 9 predicted proteins | sample Stecom2015_FD_80414 | JGI IMG/M metagenome (GOLD analysis project Ga0079224, IMG submission 80414) | Agricultural soil microbial communities from Utah to study Nitrogen management - Steer compost 2015 | ecosystem: Environmental > Terrestrial > Soil > Agricultural land | place: USA: Utah...
GCGGGTACAGCCAGTGGCCGGTGAGGGAGGGGGCGATGGCCACCCCCAGGGACTGGTTGATGCCGTACTGGCCAAACAGCCAGATCACCAGGCTGCTGAGCACCGCCCCCAGGCCACCGGCGGCGTAGGCCAGGAGAACTTTTTTCATGGTCGGATCCTTGAATCAGGGGGCGAGGCGGGCGATATCCCAGCTCCCGTCGCCCGTCAGGGTGTAGTGAAAGCGGTCGTGGAGGCGGTGTTCCCCCCCCTGCCAGAACTCGAACTCCCTGGGCACCACCCGGTATCCCCCCCAGAAGTCCGGCACTGGAATCTCCCCCTGGCGAAATTTTTCCCGCATTTGCATAAACTGGGCCTCCAGGGCCTGGCGGGAGGAGATGCGACTGCTCTGGCTGGAGGCCCAGGCCGCCAGCTGGCTGTCCCTGGGGCGGGAGAGAAAGTACTTGACCACATCCCGGGCGGGGAGGCGCTCGGCAACGCCGGAGGCTATCACCTGGCGCTCCAGCGCCAGCCAGGGAAACAACAGGCTGACATTGGCGTTGGCGGCCATCTCCCGGGCCTTGCGACTGCCCAGGTTGGTGTAGAAGACAAAACCCTGACTATCAAAACGCTTCAGCAGTACGACCCTCTGCCAGGGGTTGCCGGCGGCGTCCACGGTGGCCAGCCCCATGGCTGTGGGGTCCACCATATCGGAGGCCAGGGCCTGCTCCAGCCACAGCGCAAACTGGTCAAAGGGGGAGTCCTTGAGGGACTCCCTGGTGAGGCGGCCGAACTGGTATTCCCGGCGCTGGTCTTCAAGACTCATGATGTCACCCTGTGTACTCGAGGCGGGGATAATAGCGTCTTTTTTGGGGAGGTATAAGGACTGGGCCCGCGACAGTGAAATTTATCGGCGCTCCACATAGAATGGCGGCATCCGTCGACAACAACAAGGCCGGAATCACCGCCATGGCTCACAGGGAACTCCCGACCATCGTCCGTTTCAGCCCCTGGGTGCTGCTCTGCCCCCTGCTCGCCCAGGCCCAGCCGACCTTTACCGAGGACGATTTGCTCGGGGATATCCCTGTGGTCAACGCGGTGTCCCAGTTTGAGCAGCGCCTGGAGCAGGCCCCCGCCAGTGTCACGATCATTTCCCGCGACTTGATCGCCATGTCGGGCGCCCAGAATTTTGTCGATATTTTCCGCCTGGTGCCCGGCTTTCAGGCCTATCATGTGGGCAACAACCGCTACGGCATCAGCTACCACGGTATCGGCCGCGAATTTCCCAACCAGATCGAGGTGATGGTGGATGGCCGCTCGGTGTACGAAACCCTGTTCTCCTCGGTCAACTGGAGCACCCTGGGTATCGGACTCTCAGATATCGATCATATCGAGGTGGTACGCGGCTCCAACGCCGCCGCCCAGGGTTCCAATGCCTTTATGGGGGCCATCAATATCGTCACCCGCAAACCGGTCCAGGACAGTGGTCTCGCCCTTGAGGTGACCGGCGGGGATCTTCAGACCCGCAACGGTGGGCTGCGCTACAGCGACCACTTTGGCGCCGTGGATTACCGGGTGGCCCTTGGCTACGAAAGCAACAGCGGCTTTCCCGCCGTGGCGGAGGGGCCCCTGGAGGACGATCGGGAACTGGCCTACGGGAATTTCCGCGCCGTCTATACCCCGACCCTGTTGGACACCCTCGATGTCTCCATGGGCTATTCGCGGGACCGGATCGGCTGGGGGGACGCCGATCACCCGGATGAATTTACCCCGGCCCGCAGCATCAGCAGCTTTCAGTCCCTGAACTGGCAACACACCCTGGACCGCGACCACGAACTCCAGCTCCACCTGTACCACAACAAATTCCGCACCACCAATTTCGACCACCAGGGGCCACTCTACGGCCTGCTGGGTATCGACGGCGACACCGCCGCCTACCTGACGGCGATCACCCCGGCGCCGGCAGCGGTGGTGGACCAGTTTGCCGACAGCACGGGGCTGCCCACGGCGGCGGCCGCGGCGCTGCTCGAGGTCCTGACCACGCCGATTTACGGCGGCTTTGGCCGCCTGGCGTCGGAGCGCTACGATCTCGAGTTTCAGCACGACTTCAGGCTGTCCGACACTGTGCGCGGCTCCTGGGGCCTGGGAGGGCGCTACGATGGTCTCGACGCCTACCACCCCCAGGGCTACAGCGACGAGATCGACGAGAACAGCTACCGCCTGTTTGCCCACAGCGAATGGCAGGCCGCCCCAAGGCTGATCCTCAATGGTGGCGCCATGGTGGAGCACACCCATGTGGGCACCCTGCTATCGCCGCGATTCTCCGCCAACTATCAGCTGGCCCCCCGGCACGCCCTGCGCACAGCCTACGCCAGGGGCAATCGGGCGCCCTCGCTGCTGGAGGCCAACGAGCGCAGTGTGGCCCAGGTGGGGGAGGTGATCTTCGATATTCTGCGCATTGCCGACCCCGACCTCCACGAGGAAAAGGTGACCAGCTACGAGCTCGCCTATATGTACCAGGGCAGCACCTCGGGGCTGTCCCTGGACCTGCGCCTGTTCAACGAAAAGATCACCCAGGTGATCGACGAGGTCCAGGAGCCCGTACCTCCGGAGGTGGCGGTATTTGGCGACCGCAATCTCAAGCGCCTGGAAAACCATGGCTTTTGGCAGTTTACCGGCGGCGAACTCCAGCTCGGCTACCGGATCACCGACAGCACTCTGGTGCGGCTGCACTACACCCACACGGATTTCGACTCCGAGGTACTGATCCAGCGGGTGCCCACCTTGCTGGTGCTGGACAAGAACGACAGGGTGGCCAGACACAGTGGCGGAATCCTGCTGCACCAGGCCCTGGGCCGCGGTTGGTCGGTCTCCCTGAGCACCTATCACCAATCCGGTCTGCGCTGGGAAGACGGCAACTCCATTGATGCATTCACCCGGGTCGACGCCCAGTTGGCCTATTATTTTGATCTCCAAGGGGTGGCGGGTTCGCTGCGCCTGGCGGCCCAGAATCTCGGCAGTACCTATTCGGAGTTCAATGACAACAACCTGTTCCAGACCCGGTATTTCCTCACCTTGCAGCTGGAACTACCCCATTAATTGTTATTGGAGAGGGATCTCCCGGCAGCCAAAAGGATGTTAACCCCCTATGAATGGCACTGACGTGAAGTCTGTGTGGCGCGTGGTGGCCCTTGTCGTGATGATGCTGACGAGCCTGCCCGCACCGGCGGCCCCGGGGGTTCACCTGGTGCTCTCCGACTACACCCGGCAGTACCAGCAGGTGGCCGCGGCCATCGCCACCCATCTCGACAGCCATCACCCGGACGTGGAGGTGGTCACCCGGCTCGCCGACGAGTCCGCTGGCGTGGACAGGGACGACCTGGTGGTGAGCATTGGCACCAGGGCCAGCGAGCTGAGTTATCGACGCCCGGTGGGGGCGGGCCAGCTGGCAATCTTTGTCACCGAAACCGGCTGGCTGGATATCGTCGACAGACATCCTGGCCGCACCCCCAAGGCGGTGATTTTCATGGACCAGCCGGTGGACAATTATGTGGCCCTGGCCAAGGTTCTGGCCCCCGAGGCCAGGCGTTATGGCGCCCTGTTGGGACCGGTCTCCGCAAGGCACCGGCAGCGGCTGCAGGCCCAGGTCGCCGCGGCCGGCGGCCAGCTGGTGTACGACTTTATCGATACCCACAGCAACCCCCTGCAGGTGCTGGGGCCGCTGATGGACAACGCCGACCTGTTCCTGGCACTGCCCGACCAGGAGGTCATCAACCGCAACATTGCCCAGTGGGTACTGCACCTGGGGTTCAAGATGAAGATTCCCGTGTTCGGCTTTTCCCAAGCCTATACCCAGGCGGGGGCGGCGGCTTCCCTGTTCACCTCGCCGGCAGATATCTCCCGGCAGGCGATCCGCTGGCTGGAGGCCTACCTCGCGGGCGGTGACGAGAACCTGTGGCGGAGCCACCCGCCGGATTCATTTACCATTGCCATCAACCCGTCCGTGAGCCGGACTCTCGGCTTGCCGGCGATGGACGACGACAGCCTGCGGCGCGCCGTGGAACAACGTCTCGGCGCGAGGCCGCTGCCATGAAACTGCTGAGGCTGTTCAACTCCCGCATCAACAACAAGCTGATCCTCCTCAGCGTGATCCCGGTGACCGTGGTCACAGCCATCATCACCTGGCACACCATCGACACCCGGCGCACGGAGATCGAGGCCAATCAGCTGACCACGGCCACCCAGCTGGCAAACAGTCTCGCCCGAATCTCGGACTTTGCCCTGTACACGGCCCGCCAGGACATACTCGGCCCCCTGGCCGACTACGCGGGCGAGATTCCCTCGGTGGCCGGCATTGCCTTCCTGTCCCCGGACCGCACCCCCTTGCTCCCCAACATGCTGCCCGGGCCGGTGACGGCGGCCATGCTCAAGGACGGCGATTACGCCGCCCTGGGGGACAACTACTTTGTGGTGGAACAACCGGTCTTTCTGCCGGAGGTTGAGGTGGCGGACTACGCCGCCGCGGGCGATGCTGACCCCCCGGCATCCGTGCTGCTGGGATGGGTGGTGGTGGTCAGCGACAGCAGCGCCGCAGCGGCCAAGTCCAGAGACATTTTGATTTCCCATCTGCTGATCAGCTTTTCGGTGCTGATGGGGGCGATTCTGCTCACCTATGCCCTCAGTAACCATGTGGTGTCCCCCATCAAGGCCATGACCGCCATGGTCCGGGAATTGGAACGGGGCAATCTCAGTGCCCGTATCACCCCCACCACAGGGGACGAACTGGCGATTCTTGCCAATGGCATCAACCACCTGGCGAAGGCGGTGGCCGAGGGCCGGGATAACCTGGAAAACAAGGTTGAACACGCCACCCAGCGCCTGACCCGGACCCTGGATGATCTGCAGCGCAAAAACCGGGAGCTGGAGGTATCGCGCACCGATGCCGAAGCCGCCAGCGTCGCCAAGGGGGACTTCCTGGCCCAGATGAGCCATGAATTGCGCACCCCCATCACCGCCATTCAGGGCTTCGTCAAGTTGCTCGACAGTTCCGAGCTGAGTTCCCCCCAACAGCGGTATTGCACCATCATCCAGCAGGCCTCGGTACAGTTGCTGCAGCTGATCGACGATATCCTCGATATCACTCGCCTGCAGTCCAACGTGCTGGTGCTGGACCGCTCGGCCTTCAGTCTCGCCGAGTGCATCGAGACCCCCTTGTCCTTGATGGCTCCAACGGCCCACGACAAGGGGGTGGAGCTGATTCTGGACATCACCCCCACGGTGCCCTACCAACTGGTGGGGGACAGCCTGCGCATCCGCCAGATCATCTACAACCTGATCTCCAACGCCATCAAGTTCACCCCGGCGGGATATGTGCGCCTGAAGGTGGACGCCATCACTGACCAGGACGCAATAACCCTGAAAATAGAGGTCTCGGATACCGGTATTGGGATTCCCGACAAGCAGCAGGCCCGGCTCTTTGAGCCCTTCAGCCAGGCGGACAACTCCATCTCGCGGCGGTTTGGCGGTTCCGGGCTTGGGTTGTCCATCGTCAAGCGGCTGGTGGACTTGATGGCCGGTGAGCTGCACCTGGAAAGCACCACCGGCAAGGGTTCCACATTCTTTATCTCGCTGCCCCTGGCCCTGCAGCCCGGCGCCTCCTCCCGACAGCCCTTGAAACAATATTGCGCCCTGCTGTTCGACTCCCATCCCCAGAGTCGCCAGGCCCTGGAACACCGCCTGGCCCGCTATGTGGATACCATCGAGTCCTGTGAGGATTTTGCCGATCTCGAAATCAGCGCTCCCATTCGTCAACCGGACATCATTATTTATTCGGCGCCCCTGTCAATTGGCCTGCAACAGCTGGCGGAAGACCTGTCCCGATTGGAGACCATTCAGCCCCGCCATATCGTGGTGCTCGCCCCCACCACCGTCAGCACCAGGAGCCTCGAAAGCCTGGATGCCCTGCCGCGGAGGGCCATCAGCTTCCTCGACAAACCGCCCTTGTCGGCGGACCTGGAAGTGTTGTTCAGCGGCGACACAGAGCCTGCTCCAGACACTCCCAATGCCACCACCAGACCCCTCAATGCCCGCCTGCTGGCGGCTGAGGACAACGAATTCACCCGGATCCTGTTGATGGCCTTCTTCGAGGGCAGCGATTGCCAGCTCTCTCTGGTGGGCAACGGCCGAGAGGCGATCGCCGCCTGCGCCAGGGAGCATTTCGACCTGGTGCTGATGGATGTCCATATGCCGGAGGTCAACGGCATCTCGGCGCTCAAGGCCATTCGCGGCGGCAACGGCCCCAACAGCACCACCCCCATCATCATGCTCACCGCCGATATTCTGCAGCAGGAGGAGAATGCGCTGTTCGATGCCGGAGCCTCCGACCTGGTGTTCAAGCCCTTTGACCAGGAGAAACTGCTTGCGGCAATCCACAAGCATCTGAAAGCCCGTGTTGTCCCCCCCAACCACAGAGACCACAACCCCAGCGACCCCAGGCACAAACAGTTGTTTGCCGAGGAGGTGCTGCGCCTGGCCAGGCTGGCCAAGGGGTCGCTGGAAAATCGGGATGAAACTACCCTCAGGGACGCCATTCACCAGTTGCTGGGAATCGCCGGGGTCTACCATATGACCTATCTGGAGCGGGCGGTACAGGCCCTCCACCAGGCCATCAAGAGCGGCAACGGCAACAAGATGTTCGCGGCCATGGAAACCCTGGAGCTGGAGGTAGCCAAACTGGTTCCCGGCGGTCTTGAATAGGTGACCATAAAAAAAGCACACCGGGGTGCGCTTTTTTATGGTGACAGGTCAAGGGATCACAGCACCCGCACCCGCAACACGCCGTCGGTGGCGGCGATCTTGGCGATGGTGGCCGCCGAGGGCTGCTGCTCCACATCGATGATATTGTAGGCAATGTTGTCCCGGCTCTTGTTCACCAGGTCGATCACATTGTTGTTGCTCTCCGACAGAATGGCCAGCACATTACTCAGCACCTTGGGCACATTGTCGTTGCTGAAGGTCAACCGGTGGCCGCCACTTCTGGCCATGGCGGTGGGCGGGAAGTTGACGGAGTTCTTGATGTTCCCGCTCTCGAGGAAGTCCCGCAACTGGTCGGCGGCCATGATGGCGCAGTTTTCCTCCGCCTCACCGGTGCTGGCGCCGATGTGGGGCATCAGCAGTACATTGGCCCTGCCGATCAATTCCGGGGTCGGGAAGTCGGCGGTGTAGCCCCCCAGTTTGCCGCTATCCAAGGCCTCGAGAAGGGCCGATGTCTCGACAATCTCCTCGCGGGCGAAGTTGAGCAGCTTGGCCCCCTTCTTGAAGAAGGCCAGGGTCTCGCGATTGATCAGATGGCGGGTGGCCTCGATGGCGGGCACATGGAGGGTGATGTAGTCGGAGCGGGACAGCAGGGCCTGAAGGCTGTCGATCTTCTCCACCCGGCGGGACAGCCGCCAGGCGGCCTCGACGGAAATGGCCGGATCGTAGCCGACCACGTTCATGCCAAGCTCCAAAGCCATATTGGCCACCATGGAACCGATGGCCCCCAGGCCCACCACCCCCAGGGTCTTGCCCAACAATTCGGAGCCGGCGAAGCGCTTCTTCTCCTTTTCCAGCAATTTGGACATCTCGGCACCGTCGGTCATCTGGGCCAGGGACTGGACGTAGGACATCCCGCCGAAAATATCCCGCGAGCTGAGGAACAGCGAGGCGGCGATCAGCTCCTTGACCGCATTGGCATTGGCACCCGGGGTATTGAACACCACGATACCCTTTTTGGTGTAGTCGGACACCGGGATATTGTTGACCCCGGCGCCGGCACGGCCCACCGCCATCACCGAGTCCGGCAGGGCCTCGTCGTGGAGTTTGTGGCTGCGCAGCAGCAGGGCATCGGGCTCGGCCACCTCGGGGCCCACAGCATAGGTGTCCGCCGGGAAGCGCTGGAGACCCAGGGGTGAGATGGCATTGTAAGTGCGTACTTTGAACATGGTGGTTCCCTTAAAGTAGGTGAATTCCGGCCGTTGCCGAGCTCAGCGAACCTCGCCGTAGGCCCAGTCCAGCCAGGGCAGCAGAGCTTCGAGATCCTCGACACCAACAGTGGCGCCGCACCAGATGCGCAGGCCCGCCGGCGCATCCCGATAGGCACCGATATCATAGGCTACGCCTTCCTGATCCAGCAGCTTGACCAGTTTCTTGACCTGGTCGTCCGTCAGGGTGAGCTTGAAGCAGACGCTGGTGTTGGAGCGGATTGCCGGGTCGAGCGCGAGAAAGTCGATCCATTCGCGATTGGCGACAAACCTTTCCAGTACCGCCAGGTTGGCCTCGGAGCGGGCAATGGCGGCGTCGAGGCCGCCGATACCTGCGACCCAGTCCAGGGCGTCCAGATAGTCGGCGACACAGAGCATGGAGGGGGTGTTGATGGTCTCCCCCTTGAAAATACCCTCGATCAGCTTGCCGCCCTTGGTCATGCGGAAAATCTTTGGCAGCGGCCAGGGGGGGGAATAGCTCTCCAGGCGGGCAACCGCCCTGGGGCTGAGGATCAGCATGCCGTGGGCGCCTTCGCCACCCAGCACCTTTTGCCAGCTGAAAGTCACCACGTCGAGCTTTTCCCAGGGCATGGCCATGGCGAACACCGCCGAGGTGGCGTCGCAGATGGTCAGGCCCTGGCGGTCGTCGGCAATCCAGTCGCCGTTGGGCACCTTGACCCCGGAGGTGGTGCCATTCCAGGTAAACACCACATCCGCCTCGGGATCGGCGGCAGCCAGGTCCGGCAGTTGGCCGTAGTCGGCGGTGAAAGTCTCGACATTGGCCAGCTTGAGCTGCTTGACCACATCGGTAACCCAGCCCTCGCCAAAGGATTCCCAGGCAAACATCTGCACCTTGCGCGGCCCCAGCAGGGACCACAGGGCCATTTCCACGGCGCCGGTATCCGAGGCCGGCACCACCCCCACCCGGTAACCCGCGGGCAGGCCGAGCACGGCGGCAGTGTCGGCACAGGCCCGGCCCAACAGCTCCTTGCCGATGGCTGAGCGGTGGGAGCGACCTAGACTGCGGGTGTCGAGACGGGCCACATCGTACCCGGGGCGCTTGCTGCAGGGGCCTGAGGAAAAATTGGGGTTGGCCGGCTTCAGAGTCGGTTTCATGGGCTACCTGGGAAGTATGAGGGAAGAGGGCGGCAATTTTACTGTGCCGGGCCCGGCAAATAAAGAGGCAGCGAGAGGCGGCCCCGTAGCCGGGGCCCGCCCTCAGGATTCAGTTTTTTCGCGGCGGATCCTGTCGATCAGGTGCTCGGCCACTTTGAGTACCGCCTCGTGGCTGCCCGCCATGCGGGCGGAGATGCGATAGGTGCCGTCGACGATGACTTCGGGAGTCCCCTGTACCCGGTAGTTGCGTTGGCGGGCCTCCGCCTGACGCACGGAACTTGTTACCCCGAAGGATTTGAAGGTGCGCTCAAAGTCCTCCGGGGAAACCCCGTTGGCGGTGAACAGTTGGGCAATTTCGTCCTCGCTGCGCAGCGACTTGCCGTCCACGTTGAGCGCGCGGAACGCCGCGGGGGAGATGACGTCCAGCACCCCCAGCACCTTGGCGGTGTAGTAGATACGGGCGTGGTTGGCCATGATGCCCTGGTTGTCCCACATCGCGGGACTCTTGACCACCACCACATCGCTCCCCAGGGTTTTGCTCCAGGCCTCGAAGCCGGGCTCGAAATCGTAGCAGTGGCTGCAGCCGTACCAGAACACCTCAGCCACCTCGATCTTGCTGCTATCTACCGTGGGCACGGGCTTGGGCAGACGCTCGTAGTGGGTGCCCTCGACATAGCTGACGGACTTGAGGTTGGCGGCACCGCTTGCATCACTGGCCGGGGACTCGCTGAGGGCGGCCACCTGGGTGGCCTCCGCAGCCTGGGTAGCGGCGGGAGCAGGGGCGTCCTGGGGGCTGTCGATCTGCCCGGAGGACTGCTCGCCACAACCCATGGCAAAGACGAACACTGTGCATAAAAAGAGCTTGTTGATCTGGTTCATGACGTCGCTTCCATCCTGATTTGTTGTCGATCCAGCGCTGGCTGAACAGCCCAGCGCCGACTAAACAAAAAGGCGGCCGCGGCCGCCTTTCATCACCCCGCTGCCCGTCAGTGAAGGCCGGCGATGAAGTTTGCCACCGCGTCGATTTCCTGGTCGGTCATCCGTGCCGCCACCCCGCGCATTACCGCGACATCGCCGTCGTTGGCGCGACCGCTGGCATCCTCGGGATCGTGGGCGGCGGTTCTGAAGGCCCGCAACTGCTTGGCGATATAGGTAGAATACTGGCCGCCCAGGGCGGGGTATCCGGCGGGGGAATTGCCCTCGCCAGCGGGAGAATGGCAACCGATACAGGCGGGCACACCGGTGTGAATGTTGCCGCCGCGGTAGATCTTCTCGCCCAGTTCCAGCTTGGCTTCCTTGGCGCCGGCAAGTTGCCGCTTCTGGCTGTCGTAGAAGGCGGCGATGTCCTGCAGATCCTGATCGCTCATGCCGTCGAGCATGCCGGTCATTTCGGCAACCTGACGCTGGCCTGACTTGATATCCTGGAGCTGCTTGAGCAGGTACTTCTCACCAAGACCCGCCAGTTTGGGAAAAGTGGGGGCCGGACTGTTGCCATCGGTGCCGTGGCAGGCAACGCACATTGCCGCCTTGGATTCGCCAGCCTTGCCATCACCGGCAGCCAGCGCCAGGGGCGCGAGGGCCACGGCAAGGACAAGGATAAAGCCATTTACACATTTCATCATCGCTATTCCGTCTTCTATATTCGCTACAATAAGGTAAGCTGTGCCTCTCAAAGCCGGGGCATTATATACCAATCCCCCGCCAACCTTAAGCGCCCCCGCCAATCTTACCCACTGTAGTGCTCGCCATGACCCCAGCCCTGAATTTTGCCAACGCCGCATTTTTGAAAAGTGCTCCAACACTGAAGGAATGCCCCGATGATATAGGCGCCGAGGTGGCCTTTGCCGGCCGCTCCAATGCCGGCAAGTCCAGCGCCATCAACGCCCTTACCCGCCAGGGCAAGCTGGCCAGAACCAGCAAGACCCCGGGGCGCACCCAGTTGCTCAACTTTTTCACCCTGGGGCCGGACAAACGCCTTGTCGACCTGCCGGGCTATGGTTATGCCAAGGTACCCCTGGCCATGAAGCGGGAGTGGGACCGCCACCTGGCGGACTACCTGCAACACCGCCAGTCCCTGAAGGCACTGGTGCTATTGATGGATATCCGCCATCCCCTGCAGGAGTACGACTGGCAGATGGTGCGCTGGGCCGGCGAAGGGGGACTGCCCATGCAGCTGCTGCTGACCAAGGCCGACAAGCTGAAGAACGGCCCCGCGGCGGCGGCCCGCCTGCAGGTGATCCAGCAACTGACTCGGGAGGGCATTGAAAACTTTGCGGTGCAAACCTTCTCAGCCCTCAGGAAATCCGGGCTGGAGGAGCTGGAAACCTTTCTGAATCAATATCTTGGCGGGGAAGACGCGGCCGAGGAAGAGCCTTTCCAAGGCTAAAAAAAACCGGCGCTTGCGGCGCCGGTATCAAGTGAACCGGGGAAAACCAAGAGGGGAAGAGAGGTTCCCGGTCCTTGCTCACAACGAAGAGGGAGACGTTAAGCGAATACTCAGACCGGCACC
>Ga0079224_100012853_pt1 | contig 11622 bp, 18 predicted proteins | sample Stecom2015_FD_80414 | JGI IMG/M metagenome (GOLD analysis project Ga0079224, IMG submission 80414) | Agricultural soil microbial communities from Utah to study Nitrogen management - Steer compost 2015 | ecosystem: Environmental > Terrestrial > Soil > Agricultural land | place: USA: Utah...
GGCCGCGGGGCGGGTGGGCTTTGGGGCCTCCCGGCGGGCCGGGTGGCCAGACTTCGCCGTGACCGGGGTCAGCCCCACCCGGGTGCATCCGACGACGGTCGCCTCGGCCATGCCGCCCGCCCTCCCTTACTGCGCTGCTTCCAACCCGGCGAGCCGGGCCCGCCACTGATCGATCTCTGCTGGGTCGTCCTGCCGCCGGCCGGGCGAGAACGAATCGAGGTATGCCTCTGCGCGCTGCTGCGCCTGCGCGGTGGCCGCGTCGTCCACCTGATGCGCCTCCAGCGCCGGGGGCTGGATGGGCTCCATCTCCGGCGGCCGGCCCTTCAGGTGCGCCGTCCACAGGATGCGGACGAGCATGAGAAGCGCGTTGTACTGGGCGGCTGCCAGGAACGTGGCGGAGTCCCAGCGGCGGCCCTCCACATCGCCTGCCAGCGCGGCCTTGGTGGCGGAGTCCTCGGGGAGGGCGGTGACGAGGTCGCGGAGTTCGGCCCAGTTCATCGACCCCTCCCCCCAGGACATGGCCCAGAACTCCTCTAGACGGCGGCCGGGGTAGTAGCGCTGGAGGTCGGCCCGGACGGCTCCCGCGTGCTCTCGGAGGACGTCGAGGAGCCACTGCCTTCCCCCTCCGTCGTCCCTGCCTCGTCGGAGAGCTCCTCGACGATGTCCTTCAGCTCGCCGACGGTGAGCTTGCCGACCTTCACCAGCCGGTCGAACGACTCCGGGGGTACGGCGACTTCCCGGAGCAGGCTGATGTTCGCGTCCCCGCCCTTCTCCTGGACCTCTTCGATGACCTCGACGGGCCAGTCGTCCTGGGTGGGGAGGGTGCAGACCTCTTCGACGCCGTCGGCGTTCTCGAAGTAGATGTCGACGAACTGGGTCTTCGAGGCGGCGGCGCGCTGGGCGCGCATCTGCTGGAGGCGGATGACCTTGCGGTTGGGCTTGGACATGGTGGCGGTTCCTTCTTGGGCGGGGGGCGGGGCGGGGGCTGGTCAGGTGGCCTGTCGTGCCGCCCCCGCCCAGGGATTGAGCGCGACAGGCCACCAGCTGGGGGTTACGGGGCCTCGGGCTCCTCGGGGAGGGTGACCTCCGTGATGAAGTGCTGGACGGACTGGGCGCCGCCCGGAGCGGCGAGCGCGGTGAAGGTCATGCCGAAGTTGCTGGACTCCTCGGCGGAGTGCTTGACGGCTTCACGGTCGGACACGCCACAGCGGGCGATCATGATGCGGTGCCGCTTCCCCGACATGATCACGTCGAGGCCGAGGGCGATCTCCACCGTGTCCGTGACCGACCCGGAGCCGAAGGAGATGAACTGCTTCTTCTCCGCCGCCGCTGCCGTGTTGACCATCGACGCCAGCCGCACCTGGTAGTACAGCGACAGGTTGTAGGCGTTGGTCTCGCGGAACACCAGCTTGAACGTCTGCGTGCGCTTGCGCGCCAGGTCGACGACCGGGGCGTCCTCACCCCACGCGTCGAGCTGGGTGCGCTCCTCCTCGAGGGCCTCCTCGAGCCCGTCGGGGGTAATGAACCCCATGTCGGTGAAGTCGCTCCCCCACGGCTCCTCGGGGCCGGTCGGGAACGTCGCGCCCACCTCGGCCCTGTACGCCTTGCCGGCGGTCCCAACGATGATGTTGCTCGCGTCGCCCACGGTGGGCCTCCTAGCTGATCGGTCGGGGTGGGCTGACGCTCATCCCCAGGGTCATGCCGACGCGCCACACGTCGGAGTTCTGGTCTTCAGGCCGGTCCTGCGGGCCTGTCTCCTGGCTGATTGCGGTGACGCTGCCGTCGGCGGTGGTGCGGCCGGGGAGCAGTTCCCAGGCGGCGCATACGCGTTGGGCGAGCCGCATGGCGGTGTGGTCGTCGGTGTCGTAGCAGTCGATGGAGAAGCGCGGGTTGTCCCTGCTCGCCGGGTCGGCCCAGCCGCGCCCGCTGGCGACGCCGCCGATCCGCAGCACCCGCACCGCGGGCAGGACCGCGTTGAGCGCAGCGCCTTCGGGGAGCTGCCCGGTGACGTGCACGTCCGGCAGGTCAGCGGCCAGTAGGTCGATGGCGATCTGCTTGCCGTCGGGGAGGACAACCGGCGCCGTCATCTAGGCCACCGTGGTCTGGGAGTCGACCTTGGTCACCCAGTCCTGCAGTTCGGCCTTGGTGGCCTTGTTGGCCTTGGACTCGTCGTAGCCGCGCTTGACGGCGTAGGCGCGCCAGTCGTCCACCTTTGCCGTGTCGGCGGGCTTGCCGTCGGCGGCCGTGGTGGGCGTGGTCGTCTCGCCGGAGGGGGCGGGCTCGTCGTCGACCTGCACGGCGAACCCCGTCCAGCGGTGGACCTCGTCCGCGGGGATCTGGATGGTGTCGCCGGGGACCTTGCCGTCTCGCCAGAACGTGAGCCTCATCGTCACGGTGTCGCCGTCGGCCATCGGAGTCTCCTTCATTAGTGATCGCCGCCAGCGGCGTCGAGTGCGTGGCTGAGCGTGTAGTGGGGGCGGTGGATCGCACGGCCGTTGCGGTCCCGCTGCGTCGTGCCGTGCTCGACGTAGTAGGAGTGATCGGCGTCCGCGTCGACGTGCCGTGTGCCGTCCGCGTCGGGCTCATCCACGATGTGGATCTTGTCGCGGTACTCGCCCGTGTAGACCGGAGCCGTGGCGATGGCGACGGACTCCACCCGCTTCATGCGGGCGGTGAGGTCGTCCTGCACCTCGTCAATGAGGGGGAGCTCGAACTCAATCGCCTCAGCGTCCAGTTCGACGTCGATGTCGACTCGGGTGGCCATCAGCCCGCCACCTCCTTGAGGTCCACGACCTGCCCCGACAGGGGGCCGGCGCCCTCCGCCTCGGCCGGGACGCCGTCGACGTCCCAGGTGCGGCCCTGCCACTTGACGCGCATCCACTCCGTGACCCGGGGAGCCCGGGGCGGCATGAACAGGCGGGCCGTCGTCACGGTCTGATCGGAAGCGTTCTTGGTCTCCGACGAGCCGCTGTAGTCGACCGTCACCCGCCGCACCACGGTTGGGGTGGCGTGCTCCCAGTCGCGGACCTGCTTGTTGTACGGCCCGTCCACGAGCGGCGCGGCGAGGAGGGTGACGGTCTGGCGTCCGATGTGGCCCGGCATCAGCCCACCACCAGCGGATAGAACTGCAGCAGGCCACTGGCCCGCAGCACGGACACGACCTTCGGCCCCACCGTCGGGGCCGCACCCGCACCCTGGCCGACCGTCCTCCGCGTGAACGACCGCTGCCCGGTGCTCATGGACTGCAGATCGTCCTGCGCCCCGGACTCGTCATCACGGTCCATCAGCCAGTGCACCTGCCGCACCACAGCCCTGCGCAGGATGTCCTGCACGTCGGGGTCGTCCGGGTCGTATGCGACGCCGTACAGCACCTCGTCGACCGCGTCCGACGCCAGCTCCAGCAGGCGCACGGCACTGTCAGGCGCAGGCTCAGGGGCGAGCCACGCTTCGAGATCCTGGACGGTCGCATACGCCATGGGTCAGCCCTCCGACCCGCCGGCGTGAGCGTCCTCGTAGGTCGCCACCCAGTCCTGCAGTTCGGCCTTGGTGGAGTCGGCGGCAGCGTCCTCGGGCATGCCGAGCGACACCGCGTAGGCGCGCCAGTCGGCAACCGGGGCAGCCTTGGCCGGCTTGTCCAGCCCCCCGCCGTCCGGAGCCGCAGGCGCATCGCTGCGGGCGTCGTTGGGGCGGCCGTCCACGGACGCGTGCTCCGGTCCGGCGACGCCTTCGCCGGAGTCACCAACCGCGCCGGTCGACTCGGCTTCGACCGCGTGGACCCATTCGATGAGCTGCTGCCGGTTCATCGTGGCGGCCTTGGTGGCGAGCAGGCCGAGACGTACCGCGTAGGTGGCCCACGCCCCGGCGTGCGCGTCCCGGTCCGGCCGGGCTGGGACCTCCTGCACGTTCCGGCCGACCCGGGTCGCCGCGGGCGCGTCCGCGCCGTGCTGAATCACCTGCGGCTCGATGGCGCGGTCAGGGTCGAGGAGCGGCTCCCCGTCCTCGGCAAGCCGCAGTTCGCCGCGGTCGACCTGGGCGGCCATCTCCGGGGTGAGCGGCTCGTCGAGATGCAGCCGCATCCCCCCTGCGCCGACGTACTCGCGGGCCGCCATGTCAGAGCCCCCGCGAGAGCTGGAACGCTGTCACGGTGCCGGTGAACCCGGACTCGAAGTCCACGTGCAGCTTGCCGCCGGACTGGGAGTAGCGGGCCTCCGACAGCGGGCCGATCCAGTGGGTGCCCGACGCGGCGACCGAGACTTCGGTGTCGCCCTGGGTGCGCATCCACGCCGCGCCTCCGGCGTCACCCGCACGGATGGTGACCTTCTTGGTCGATCCGGCGGAGTTGTTGACCCGCAGGACGGTGCGGGTGGGGTCGGCGGAGTTGATGACGACGCCGTTCGTGACGAGCGTCGAGTCGATGGTGGTGCCGGTCGGGTCGGCGACGTCGCCGCCGCCGAGGCTGGTCGGGGTGAGAGCAGTGCGCGGCACGATTCCTCCAGAGAAAGCGCCAACGAGAATCACGGGCAGGGGGAGGGATCAGGCCGACGGGTCGACGAACGCGACGGCGATGCCCTCGGGGCGCAGGAGCTTCGCGCCGTACACGTGCAGGCCGCGCACCGCGTCGGCGATCGTGGACTCCAGGCGCAGCGCCTCGGTCTCGAGGATCTGGTCGGCGTAGGTGATCGCGCCCGGGTAGCCGGCCTGGATGACCTGCGTGTCACCGGACGGGACCGGGGTGACGTTCGACTCGAGGACGTCGAAGCCGGCGGCGCGGCCGACGATGCCGTTGCGGAGGCCGTCGCTGGAGCCGGAGGCGTCGACGCGGTCGAACCTGCTGTCGCGCAGGAGGGCGCCGGTGAACTCGGGGGAGACGACGACGTAGCGGCCGGTGGCGGGGACGTTGGCCCGGTTGAGCTTGGTGCGCAGCGGCACCAGCACCTTGTCCCAGGCGTCGGTCGGGGTGGTGGAGATGTTGATGGGCGCGCTGGTGGAGCCGATCACGTTGGCCGGTGCGACACCCGTGTAGAGGGAGGCGACGTAGGAGTCGGCCTTGTCGGCGAGCTTCTGTGCGGCGCGCTGCGTGGTGCGCAGCATCGGGTTGACGGCGACCTGGGCCTTGTCGACGTCGTCGAGCTTGAACGCGAACGCGTCGCCCTGGTCGATGAGGAGGTCGGTTCCGGCGGTGTCGATGTCCTCGTAGTTGATCGTGTCGCCGGACTTGTACTGGAAGATCGACGGGTCGCCGACGGTGACGATCCGCACGGACTGGCCCTGGGCGGTGATCTCGCCCTCGTAGTCCCGGTTGACGACCTGCGGCTGGGCGTAGACGAGAGTGTTGTCCAGGCCCACCAGAATGTTGGCGGCCCAGATCTCACGCTTGAACAGCGCGACGGACATGGAGGCTTCCTTATCCGGCCTTACCGCTGAGGTAGCTGTCGAGCCGTCCTTCGGCGAGGGCCTTGGCGATTTCTGCGGGCTTCATCCGGTCCACATCCGCCTTCGTCAGCTGCCGCTTCCCGCCGGGAGGGCCGTCCATCGGCGCACCACCCGCGGGGGCGGGCTCGGGTTCCTTCGGCTCCGGCTTCTTGGCCTGGAGCTTGGGGTTGCCGGTGACGGCGTCCTTGATGGCCTTCTCCACCTGCGTGTTGAAGTCGCCCGCGGTGGGGTCGAGTTTCGCGACGGCTTGGGTGAAGGAGCGGGAGTCGAGGAGTGCGTCGGGGTCGCCGCCGTGCTTGGCGGCCGACTTGTAGACGGCAAGCTCAACCTTGGTCTGGCGGGTCTCGTCGCGGGACGCCTTGGTCTCTCCGCGGGACTCCTCCAGCTGCTTGGCGAGCTCCTCGAGGGTGGGCGGCTTGGTCTCGTCGGTCTCGATGCCGAAGGCGGTGGCGACCCTCTTCATGAAGGCGGCCTGGTCGTCCTGGGCTTTCTTCTCCGCGGCTTCGCGCTTGGCCTTCTCGGCTGCGACGTCGCCTCGGATGTTCTCGACGAGTTTCTCGAACTTCGCGGGGTCGAAGTCGCCTTCGAACTTGGGCGCCTTGGCCTTGGGTTCGGGCTGGGTCGGCTCTGCGGGTTCGGGGCTGGCGGGTGTTGCGGGTGCGGCCGGCTCTGGCGGAGTCGGTGCGGGGTCCGTGGGCGCGGGCGGGGTGGCCGGCTGGGTGCTCGGTTCCGCGGGCGTGCTTCCGGGCTGGGCGGGGGTCGTCATCTCGGTGCCTCCTCGGGCGGCCTGCGTGGGTGGCGATGCCTTGATCGCCCCACATGGCCAAGATGTTAACCCTGAACCCAACCTTATGCTGCACAATCAAAGGCAGAAAGGCAAGATAACCTTTGATTCGAAGCTAGGGGGTGTGGTGGACAGTCAGACGATCACCGACGCAGCCGAACGGCATCCCCGCGCCATCCGCGACCTCGAACGCCGCGCCACCCACGCCGCAAGCCGCCCCCTCGCCCAGGCCCTCACCGACGCCCAAACCGCCGCCCTCCGCCAATGGACCCTCGCCACACGGCCCGGCCACACCACCCCCGTCGGCGACGCCCTCCGCACCCTCATCGACCACGTCCGCCGCCTCATCCGCGACGCCTTCACCGGGCGCGGCAGGCAAGCACAGCGAGACGCCGAACGCGCCGCCCACAACGCCGCCCAGCTCGGCGCCCGGCAGGCAGCAGCCATCGCGGCAGCCATGCGCGGCCAGCCCACCCCGCCCGTCCAACCCCACATCGGCGAAGACGCACAAGCGGCCTGCGATCACATCCCCGCCGCCATGCAGGACGAGCAGAGCAGGGCACTCGCCCTCCTCACTTCTGCCGGCCTCACCGCCATGGGCATGGCCGGCCTCACCGCCGCCTTCCAGCGGGCCCGTCGCGCCGTCGGCCGCATCACCACCGGCATCGCCGTCGCCATCGGCAGCGCCGCCGCCCACGGCGCCCGCCTCGTCGCCCGCACCCTCGGGACCGGCGTGCGACTCGTGTGGGTTGCCGAACCCGACGCGTGCCCCGCCTGCCGCGCCTACGCCGGCCACCACATCCGGCCCGGCGGCCTGTTCCCCGGCGGACTCAGCCTCGCCCCGCAGCGCACCGTGTTCACCGCGCCGGTCCCCGGCCCGCCACGGCATCCCCACTGTCGCTGCGCCCTGATCCCGTGGTCGCCCGCCTGGCGTCTGGACGGGATGCCCCTGCCCACCCTGCTGCGCCGACGCGCACGCACCGCACGGAGGTCGTAATGCCCCAAGGACTCATGTCCGAAGACCGCTGGGAGGAACTGCGGCAGCTCCACGCCGAGGGCTTGGGCCGCAACGCCATCGCCCGCCAGATGGGCATCAACACCTCGGTCGTCTCCCGCACCGCCGCCCACCTCGGCCTCGACTTCGACCGGTCGAGGATCGCCGCCGCCACTGCCGCCCGCGTCGCCGACGTCGCCGAACGCCGCTCCCTCCTCGCCGAAGACCTCGTCAGCGACGCCGAACGGCTCCGCGCGCAACTGTGGCAGCCCCACCTGTACTGGGACTGGGGCGGCAAGGACCACGACTACGACGAGAAGCTCGCCGACGAACCCACCCCCGCAGACAAGCGCGCCCTCATGGGCGCCGCGGGCATGGCCATCGACCGGTCGCTGAAGCTGCTGCCGCCGGAGACGTCCAGCGGCGTGGACCAGGCGAAGAGCATGCTCGGCAGCCTGGGTGAGCTGCTCACCGCGTACTCGCGCAGCGAAGACGACCAGGAGACGCCCCCGGTTGAGGACGCTGAGGACTGAGCCGTGCTGGAGTCGCTGCCGTTGTCCCGCAAGCAGATCCGGTCTGTCGCCGAGTCGACGTCCAAGATCTCGTGCTGGGAAGGCGCGATCCGCTCGGGGAAGACGATCGCTTCCCTGCTGAAGTGGCTGATCTTCATTGCGGACGCGCCGACCACAGGCGAACTCGTCATGATCGGCAAGACAGCCCAGACCATCCACCGCAACCTCTTCCTGCCCATGCAGGACCCGGCCCTGTTCGGGGAGATCGCCCACCACATCCACTACACGCCGGGCGCGCCGACAGCGACGATCCTCGGCCGGACCGTGCACGTCATCGGCGCGAACGACGCCAAAAGCGAGCCGAAGATCCGCGGCATGACCGTGTGCGGCGCCTACGTCGACGAGGTCACCCTCGTACCCCAAGTCTTCTTCGAGCAGCTCTACGGCCGCATGTCCGTCAAGGGCAGCCAGATCTTCTGCACCACCAACCCGGACAATCCGGCGCACTGGTTCATGCGGGACTGGCTGTCCAAGGTCGGCAAGAAACCCATCCGCCGCTTCTCCTTCACCATCGACGACAACCCCTTCCTCGACCCCGACTACGTCGCCGACATGAAGGCCTCGCACGAGGGCCTGTTCTACCGCAGGTTCATCCTCGGGGAGTGGGTGGCCGCGGAGGGCGCTATCTACGACTCGTGGGACCGGCAGCGGCACGTCGTCACCAGCCTGCCGCGGGCCGGCATCCACCGCTGGATCTCGTTGGGCGTGGACTACGGCACCACCAACCCGTTCCATGCCGTGCTCATCGGTTTGGGCGCGGACCGGCGCCTGTATGCGGCGGCGGAGTGGCGGTACGAGTCGCGGCAGCACAAGCGGCAGCTCACCGACGCCGAATACTCGGAGCGGCTGCGGGCGTGGCTGGGTGAGGTGCCCGGCATCGGGGCGGTGCGCCCGCAGTTCGTGACCGTCGACCCGTCCGCGGCGAGCTTCTCCACTCAGTTGCAGCGGGACAAGCTGCGGCCGACGCCGGCGAAGAACGACGTCATGGACGGCATCCGCACCGTCTCCAGCCTGCTGGCGGCGAACAAGCTCCTCGTCCACGAGTCCTGCAAGGAACTGATCACAGAGATCGGCGGCTACTCGTGGGACGACCAGGCCGCCCTCCGCGGCGAGGAACGCCCCATCAAGGTCGCCGACCATGGCGTCGACGCACTCAGGTACGCCATCTTCACCACCCGAACCCTGTGGCGGCACAAGCTCGCCCTGGCCGCCTAGAAGGGACCTCGCCATGCCGCTCCCCCAGCCGGGTAACACGCCGTGGCCGCCGACCTCCTTGGAGATTCCGCACGCCGACATGGACATGTGGCGGGCCTGGTACTCGGGTGATCCGAACCATCTCGCCGCGGTGTACGGCGGGGTGGCCGCGTATACGCGTAACGGGACGGCCCGCGAATTTTTCGACGTCGACCGGCGGCGCGCCACCACGGGTGAACTGCGAATGTTCTGGGGCCAGGACCCCTCCCCCGGCCAGCAGGCGGCGAAGTTGCACGTGCCGATCGCTTCGGACATTGCGGAGGTGTCGGCGAACTTGCTGTGGTCGGATGTGCCGACCGTGACCGTCGACCTGGACTCGACAGACAAGGTGACGGCGAAGACGACGCAGGCGCAGATCGGCCGCTACCTCGACGACCGCGGCCACGCGAAACTGCGGGAAGCGTCGGAGCTGGCGGCCGGCCTGTCGAACGTGTACCTGCGGGCGGTGTGGGACGTCAACTTGCGTCCGCGGCCGTGGACGGACGTGCTGCAGCCCGAGTCGGTGGTGCCGACGTGGCGGTGGGGTGCGCTGGCGGAGGCGATCGTGTGGCGGGAGCTGGCCCCGCTGGCTGACGGTGGTGAGGTGTGGCGGCTTCTGGAGCACCACACGCCCGGCATGATCCAGTACGGCCTGTACCGGGGCCGCGTCGGCATCCTCGGACAGTGGATGGAACTCGGCGATCATCCGGACACCGAGTACCTGGTGAAGCGCACCGACAGTCAGGGCAGGCAGGCGACGGGCATCGACCGCCTGCTGATCACCCATCTGCCGAACATTCTGCCGAACCGGGTGTGGGACGGGGTGCCGAACACGGCACCCCTCGGCCGCTCCGACTACTCCGGCATCGAGCCGACGATGGACGCGCTGGATGAGACGTGGACCAGCTGGGTGCGGGACCTGCGGCTCGGTAAGGCTCGCGTCATCCTGCCACAGTCCATGCTGGAGACGGACGGCCCTGGTAGCGGCGGCAGCTTCGACCTGGACCGTGAGCTGATCGTCGCAGTGACGTCGCTGGGCGACGACGGCGGCGACGCCATCAAGGAAGTCCAGTTCAAGATCCGGGTGGACGAACACGAGCGGACCGCGAAGGCGCTGCGCCGCCAGATCCTCTCCTCCGCCGGCTACTCGGCTCAGTCGCTCGGCGAGGAGGGCACGGTGGCTCAGACGGCGACGGAGGTCACGGCCCGCAAGGAGGAGTCCCTCACCACCCGCGGTACGAAGATCCTGTACCAGCGGCCGGCGCTGCTGGAGCATCTGACGACGATGCTGATGGTTGACGTGAAGCACTGCCGGGCGAAGGGCCTGGACCCGGCAGCGGAGTTGACGGCGTCGTGGCCGCAGGCGGTGCAGCCGGACCCGGAAGCAACCGCCCGCACCCTGCAACTCCTCGACAGCGCCGGCGCGATCTCCGACTTCATGAAGGTGAAGTGGCGCAGCCCGGAGTTGGACGACACGGAGGTGTGGGCGGAGGTGAAGCGGATCCGCGAGGACAAGCAGTCCACATCCCCGGCTGGCGACCCGTTCAACACGGGCGGGGGTGTCGACCCGGACGCGGATGCTGCGGGCGGCAGCGACGGCACGGAGGCCGGATCGGATGAGGGGCAGGACGAGGTCGAGGAAGAGGAGGAGGGCGGGGGCTCGCGCGGTCTGGCAGTCGCCTAGCGGCGGCGGGCGCCCTTACGCGCGGGGAGGGTCCGATAGCCGATCTTCTTTCCGTGGCTGCGTTTCCGGGCTCGACTCCACCGTTTCGCGAACGGCTGTCGGGTGGCGTACATCCAGCTAGCGCCACTGGGCCTGGGAGCGAACCTTTCCTCGCTTGCGGGGCACAGTGATCATCACCTCCTGTGGTTGATCCTTCCGTCAGTGTGCCCGCTGCACCGACGACGCACCACGGACACGCCTGTGGGCCCGCACCGGACGGTGCAGGCCCACAGAGGGGTTGGTCACTGCCCGCAGGTGGGGCAGGTCTGGTCTTCGAGGTCAAGGCAGACGATGCAGTCGGCGTCGTCGATGTCGACGACGGGGTGGGCGCTGACGTCGACGCCGCAAAGGGCGAGGTCGGGGTTGCAGCAGTAGATGTGGTTGATGGCCTCACTGGGCGGAGTGCTGCGCGGCTTCGGTATGGCCTGCGTGGCGGTCACGTCCATGCCTCCCAGTGCTCACAGTTGATGATGGGCTGGTCTATCGCGGGTCCGTCGGGGTGGCCGCATTCTTCGGGGAAGCCGGGGTGTTCGGGGTAGGGGCCGTCCGGGTCAGCGGGCTCGAAATGCTGGCACGTCTTGCATCCGCGCGCTGCAGGGTTCTGCCAGCAGCCCACCATGTGCTGTTCGACGCGCTCCCGCTTGGCGCGGGTGTAGCGGCGGCAGTGCGGGCACTGATGCCTGGTGACCACGATCGGGGTCGGCAGGTCGACGGTCATGTCCACACCCCGTCGAGGTAGGCGCGGGCGGCGGCCTCTACGTCGCTGGCCAGCCCGTCGACGATCGCGAGGAGTGGTGCTTCGTCGCCGAGGTGGGGGTTCATGCCGGTCATCCACGCGCGGGCGACGCCAGGGCATTCCCGTTCGGCGAGCTGGCGCATGACC
>Ga0079224_100012855_pt1 | contig 11621 bp, 14 predicted proteins | sample Stecom2015_FD_80414 | JGI IMG/M metagenome (GOLD analysis project Ga0079224, IMG submission 80414) | Agricultural soil microbial communities from Utah to study Nitrogen management - Steer compost 2015 | ecosystem: Environmental > Terrestrial > Soil > Agricultural land | place: USA: Utah...
CAAGGCCTGGCCTGAAGCGAGTTTCCATCTGGTGGATGACGGCGGCCACGCCTTCGACGAACCAGACATCCTGGCTCACCTTCTGGCCGCCACCGACCGTTTTAGAGATTAAATCGTCCCAGTCCACTACTTGAACCGGGAGGAAAAACCATGAATATCACTTTGAACGGCGAGAGCCGACGCATTGACACTGGCCTGACAATACTAGGCCTGATCGAGCAACTGGGTTACCAAGGCAAGCGCATCGCAGTTGAGCGAAACGGCGAAATCGTACCGCGCAGCGCGCACGCCAGCACGGAACTGGCGGACGGCGACGCCCTAGAAATAGTAGTCGCCGTGGGCGGCGGATAAGCCGGGACAGCCCAAGAGTCCGGTGGACGAGGTTTCTTACCTAAACCCGCCTCGTCCCATCAGGCCCTTCATCCCCTTCATGCCCCCCATGGCGCGCATCATCTTCGCCATGCCGCCCTTCTTCATCTGCTTCATCATGCCGGCCATCTGGTTGTATTGATTCAGCAGACGGTTGACTTCCTGCACAGTCACCCCGGCACCGGCGGCGATGCGTCGCTTGCGGGAAGCCTTCAGCAATTCCGGCTTAGCACGCTCTTGCGGCGTCATGGAATTGAGTATGCCTTCCGTGCGGCGCAACTGCTTTTCAGCCTCGCCACTTTGCAGCTGTCCCGCTGCGGCGGAAAACTGCGCGGGCAGCTTCTCCAGCAATGAACCCATGTCACCCAGCTTCTTGACCTGCTGGAGCTGGTCGCGGAAGTCGTTGAGGTCGAATTTATCGCCGGATTTGATCTTCTTGGCGAATTTTTCGGCCTCGGCGATATCGATATTGCGCTGGGCCTGTTCCACCAAGGAAACGATATCGCCCATGCCCAATACCCGTTGCGCCATGCGCTCAGGGTGGAACGGCTCCAGGCCGTCCATTTTCTCGGATACCCCGACGAATTTCAGGGGCTTGCCGGTGACGTGACGTACCGACAGAGCCGCACCCCCGCGTGCATCCCCATCGAGCTTGGTCATGACCACGCCGGTGAGCGGCAGTGCGTCGGCAAAGGCCCGCGCCACGTTAACGGCGTCCTGGCCCTGCATGGCGTCGACTACAAATAGGGTTTCAACGGGGTTCAGAATATCGTAGAGGCTGCGGATTTCGCGCATCATGGCTTCATCCACACCCAGACGGCCCGCCGTATCGACGATCAGCACGTCGTAAAAATGGCGGCGAGCATGGTCGAGCGCCCCACGTGCAATGTCTTCCGGAGACTGCGAGGGGTCGGAGGGCAGGAAGTCCACCTTCACCTGCTCAGCGACCGTCTTCAATTGGTCGATCGCAGCAGGGCGATAGACGTCGGCGCTGACCACCAGCACTTTCTTGCGGCCCGTCTTGCGATCATTCTGAACATGATTGCCTTCCGCCAGCCACTTGGCCAGTTTGCCGGTGGTGGTGGTCTTACCGGCCCCCTGAAGACCGGCCATGAGGATAACGGCCGGCGGCTGCGCGGCCAAGGATAGCTCGCTGGCTTGCGCGCCGAGGTCTCCCCCCATCAGGGTGGTCAGTTCCTTGTGGACAACGCCGACCAGCGCCTGGCCGGGATTCAGGCTGCCAACCACCTCCTGCCCCAGCGCCCGCTCTTTGACGCGAGCGATGAACTCCCGCACGACGGGAAGGGCGACGTCTGCCTCCAGCAGTGCCATGCGGACTTCGCGCAGCATTTCCTGGGTGTTGGACTCGGTCAGACGGGCTTCGCCGCGCATGGTCTTCACGACGCGCGACAGACGTTGAGTCAGGTTATCGAGCATGGTAGTGGATTCGCTTAAACTAGGTGCTGATTGCACCGGCCTAAAATCTTCAGTTTGAACCGAGGTTCAAGGGACTATGTCTGCAGGCATTGTATTTCAGTTGCTGGCCGCACTGGCCTATGCCCTCCTGGGGCTGGGTTGGTGGCGGCTACTCGCGCAGGGTCGTAATGAGCTTCGTGTGGGGCCTGTCACCCATGGTTTTCTGATTAGCGCCCTTTTCATGCAGGCGATTGGCCTACAGCAGACCATGCTGAGTCAGCCTGACGGCTTGCACGTGGGCTGGGCGCTAGCCTTATCCGCGGCAATCTGGCTGGGAATGCTGGTCTTCTGGCTGGAAAACTTCGTCATGAAGCTCGACGGCCTGCTACTGGTTCTACTGCCGGCTGCCACACTGGCGGCGGTGCTAGGGGGTCTATTTCCAGACGGCCCGCTGGTGCCGCACGGTGACAGCGAATGGCTACGTGTACACCTCATTATCGCATTATGTGCATACGGCCTGATTGCGGTGGCCACCTTGCATGCCCTTTTCATGGCGCTGCTTGACCGCCAATTGCACCGGCCCTCCGATAGCGAATTAAAGCATGGCCTGATTGCGCGAGCGCTCGATACTTTACCGCCCCTGCTTACTCAGGAACGCCTGCTGTTTCGGCTGATCTGGATCGGTTTCATAGTACTGACGCTCACTGTCATCACCGGCGCCATCGTCTCTATGCTGGTATTCGCAGTGCCCTTCCCGCTCGATCACAAAACCGTTTTCACACTACTGGCATGGTTTACTTTCGGCGGTTTGTTGCTTGGCCGACATACTCGAGGCTGGCGAGGCCGTAAGGCCTTGCGCTGGACCCTGGCCGGTTTCGCTTTCGTTCTCCTGGCATACAGCGGCAGCCGCTTTGTGCTCGATGTGCTGCTTTAGAGGGGTTGTTTGTGGGCAAGATTCTCTTCTGGTTCGTCATCATCATGGCCGTGCTGATAGGCGCCCGGCTCATCGCGCGTGGCGCGCACAAGCCGGCGTCGGGCAGCCGCCCGGCCACCAAGGTGGGTGGCGATCGCCCCGATATGCAGAATGCCGAGGCCATGGTGCGCTGCCAGCATTGCGGCATCCACCTACCCCGATCTGAAGCCTTTCTCAGCCAGGGAAAAACCTGGTGCGGGCCTGAACATGCCCGGTTGGGCCAGGACACGTCGAAATCCCAGTCTGGTTGAATCACCGCAACGTGCTTATGCCACTTACCGAGAAACCCGTTCTGCGTTTGGATCGACATGGTTGGCTGCACACTGCCGCCGGGGTGACGTTGGCCCCTTCCCCGAACTACGATGAGCGTCCGCTTCAACAGGATGCTCACCTGCTGGTCCTGCACAACATCAGCCTTCCGCCCGGACAATTCGGCGGTACACACGTCATTGATTTTTTCCTGAACCGGCTGGACTATCGCTCACACCCCTGGTTCGAGCACATCCGGGGGATGCGCGTATCTGCACACTTCTTTATTCGTCGTGACGGGCGCATCGTTCAATTTGTCTCAACCGAATATCGTGCGTGGCACGCCGGCGTGTCGCAGTTCGAAGGCCGTGAACGTTGCAACGACTTTTCCATCGGCATCGAACTGGAAGGCACAGACCACCTACCGTACGAAGACGCCCAATATGCGGCCTTACAGCGTCTGGTTCCCGCATTGAAGGCGCGTCACCCTCTGCGTAGCGCACAGGGGCACGAACACATCGCCCCGGGGCGCAAGACCGACCCCGGCCCAGCGTTTGACTGGCAACGATTTGGTCGTGAGAACGGTTTTCCCAGGCGCTGTCTTCCCGACGGGCGGCAAACGATCGAACGCCCCGCGGGCCCAGTCAGGTCATGAACCTGTCGCTTCGCCAGATGCGTGCATTTGCCGCACTGGTTGCAGAGCGAAACTTCACGCGCGCGGCGGAGCGCTGCAACCTGACTCAATCCTCACTCAGTTCGCTTATCGCAAATCTGGAAATCGGACTGGGCGTGAAACTGTTCTCCCGCAACACCCGCAACGTGGAGCTGACAGGCGATGGCGAGGTATTTCTCAGCATTATCAATACGCTGCTGCCGGAAACTGAAAGAGCGTTGGAGCAGATGCGGGATCAGGCCGAACTGCGCCGGGGCCGGGTGGCAGTGGCCGCCCTGCCAACGATCTATTCGTCTATCCTTCCCCCCCTGGTGGCACGCTTCCAAGCTTCCTATCCCGGCATCGATCTGGCCATTGAGGACGTCACGAATGCCAGCTGCATTGATCTTGTCCGTAACCGCCGGGTCGACTTCGCGCTGTGCGCAGCAACATCACAAGGCAGCGATTTCGTTATGGAAGTCCTGGCATCAGACAGGTTCCACTTCGTCTGTCACGCCGGCCACCCGCTAGCCCAACGCCGACGCCTTGACGCTCGCGATATCGTGGCGGATCACCCAATCATCGTATACGACCGGGTGAGCAGCATACGGCAGCACCTGGACGCTGCGATTTACCCCCTTAGCTGGCGCAAATCGTACGAGGTCAACAACTTGTCCACGGCGGCCGGCCTGGTGACGGCGGGCTTGGGTGCCACCATTACGCCCACCTTGGGGCTGCGGCAGTTTCAGGGGGCACAGATAAGAATCATTGATATCAATCTTCCGATCAATGAGCGGCACATCTGCCTGCTGCGTCTAAAGGACCGGGAACCCTCATGTGCAGCCGCTGCCTTCATTGCGCTAACGCGCAAACACTTTGTACGGGAGCTTGCGCGCTTGAAGCCGGCAAGACTCAGCGAAAAACTCGATTAATACAAACAAAAAATCCATCTATTAGCTAAGAGAAACTGGCTATTCTGGTGACTGTCGTTCGCATATCAACCACCGTAGGAGATATGGCATGAAACGCCACACCCGAATTCTCACTGCTGTTGCGATGCTCGCCTCTGCGGTGGCCATCGCGCCTGTACACGCGCAGGATTACCCCGAGAAACCGGTGCGCCTGGTTGTGGGTATGGCCCCCGGCGGCTCAAACGATACGATCGCACGCCTGCTAAGCGCTGAGCTTCAAAAGCGGCTGGACCAGTCGTTCATCGTGGAGAACAAACCGGGGGCAAACAGCACGATCGCCACAGCCGAAATCGCGCGGGCGGCACCCGACGGGCACAACTTGATGCTGGTCATTTCATCGCACGTGACCAACACCATGTTGTATCCCAATCTGAATTACAAGCTTGAGGATTTCCGCCCCATTACCGTCGTCGCCGAGGCACCCTTCGTTCTGGTGGCGAATCCTTCGTTTAAGCCCAATAACGTAGTGGAATTCGTCGAATATGCCAAAGAGGTGGGCGAAAACAAGATCGACTTCGGCACGCCCGGCATGGGTTCCACCCAGCATATCGCCATGGAGCTGATGGACCAAGTGGCCGGCACCAAAATGAACCACATTCCCTACAAAGGGGGCGCACCGGCGCAAGTGGACTTGATCGCGGGCGTCATTCCCGTTATTTTTGCCACGCCCACCCAAAGCCTGCCTTTCATAAAAACCGGCCAGCTCAAACCGCTGGGGGTGACTTCCAAAACTCGGATCTCCCAATTACCCGATACCCCAACCTTCGCCGAATCCGGCATGCCCGACTACGATGCCAACGTCTGGTTCGGCATTGTTGCGCCGGCGAACACGCCCGATGACATTGTCCAGCTTCTGAACAAAGAAATCGTCGACATCATACGCAGTGAACCCATCGACTCCAAGCTCAAGGAAATGGGTCTGAACCCGGTTGGCAGCACTGCGGAAGAATTTCAAAGTCTGCTCGATGAAGAAGAAAAGAAATGGGCGGAAGTAATTAAGAACGCCAACATCAAACTTTGAACTACGCCATGGGTAGGCTTTGCTTCCAGGAGTCCTATTAAATGCCGATCATTGAGTCTGTATCCGTCTGTATTGCCCGTGTGCCGCTCGATCAACCCGTGAGGTTTTCCACTCGCCAAGTCACTGCTCGCGAATATGCTTTGATCCGTGTTCGCAGCACTGATGGCTACGAGGGCTTGGGCTATTGCTACGCCGTCAATAGCGCAGGCCGGCTGCTATCGGTAGCGGCAACTGACTTGCTTGCACAGAAACTGATCGGTCAAGACAGCCATCGGATTGAAGGTTTATGGTCCGAGATGTACCAGGAAGCTCTGCTACTAGGCCGGGCTGGGGCTGTGATGCGGGTGCTGTCTGCTTTGGATATTGCCTTGTGGGATCTCAACGCACGCAGCGCCGCGCTCCCGCTTTACCGCTATCTGGGTGCCAGCAAGTTGGATCGGGTCCCTGCCTACGCCAGCGGCGGCTATTACCTGCCGGGGAAAACCCCTCGCCATCTCGCCGAAGAAATGGAAGGGCATGTGCGTGAAGGCTTCAAGGCCGTAAAGATGAAAGTCGGCATGCTGGATGTCGCGCAGGAATATGAGCGCCTCGCTGCAGTACGCGAAGCTATCGGCGACGATATACGCTTAATGCTGGACGCCAACAATGCCTGGCGTGATCTGCCCACAGCGCTCGAATATACCCAGTGCTTCGAAGAGTTCAGGCCGTTTTGGCTCGAAGAACCGTTCTCACCGGACGATATCGACAACCATGCCCGTCTGGCGGCGGCGACACGCGTCACGATTGCGACCGGCGAAGTCGAAGCGGGTCGGTGGCGGTTCAAGGATCTCATCACTACGGGCGCGACCACCCTATTGCAGACCGACGCCACCGGGTGTGGCGGTATCACGGAATGGCGACGCATCGCGGCGACCGCAGCCAGTCATGGGCTGACCGTCGAGCCCCACGCCTGGCACGATGTGCATGTTCATCTGGTGGCAGCGACCCCAAACACCACCTACGTAGAGTGGATGCCCGACGATCACATCGTTAACTTCCGGCGCCTGATCGACAAACAGCTTGTTGCCGACGACGGCGAATTGCTGCTCCCACAAGACCCAGGGTTAGGGTTCCAATTCGACGAAGAGGCCGTCGCACGCTATGGCGTCATCTATCCGGGCGAAAACGATCGATGGGTCACGATCCGGTAAATGAGCAGCCCCTCGAGCTTGGGCTTTTTTTGTCAGAGCGGGTCGATGCGACCGAGGGTCGGCGCATCGACGAATGTGCGCGACAAGCCGGTATCCGATTGCGCCGTTATACCGCGACGCAGCCGCCCGCCGATCCCGCACTGATCCATGCTGCGTTTTTCTCACGGGAACTTTATGAAGGCAGCTCCCTGCGCCGACCTGGCCCCGCGTCCAATGCCTTTTTCCAGGTCATAGATGCGGCGCCCAATTTGAAATGGCTGCATGTCTGCTCGTCCGGCCTCGATCTTCCGCAATACCAACCTTGCCTCGCACGCGGGGTCACCATCACGCCTTCTTCCGGCACGACGGCAAAGCCTATCGCACAGACCGTCACCGCGGCTGTGCTTGCCCACTCCCGTGGCTTCCTTCATTGGCTGGCCGCCCAGCAACAGCGTGCGTGGCTACCCCTGACCGGGAGCCTCAAACCCCGTGATATCGACGATCAGCAGGTAGTGGTGCTGGGTGCCGGCCCCCTCGGGATGGAAATTGGTCGCCTACTGAGCGCGGTGGGGTTTCAGTGCTCCGTAGTACGCCGCCGCGTAGTACCCACAGCGCACTTCGGTCGTTGTCTGTCCCTGGCCGAGCTTGACGCAGCACTGCCGCAGTGTGACTGGCTGATTCTGGCATTACCGCTGACGCCTGAAACCGAAGGGCTTATCGACGCGCGGCGATTAGCCCTGCTTCCCCCACATGCCAGGGTGGTGAATGTAGGCAGAGGCGAAATTGTCGACGAAGCGGCATTGGTTGACGCCCTTAAGCATGGGAGAATTGCTGGTGCTTATCTGGATACATTTATTCAAGAGCCGCTTCCGGAGTCTTCGCCGCTATGGGGGCTTCCCAATGTGTGGTTGACTCCTCACAATAGTTCGGCCTCGACAGGACACGAACAACGTGTCATTGAATCATTTATCAAAGAGCTTAAACGGTGGTTGCAGAGCGATGCCACCCTCTGACAGGAGTCATCATCCATCATGAGCAAGACTGAACGAATACGTGGCGTCCTTTCACCCGTCGTCACTCCTTTCCAAGCGGATGGCTCGGTCGACCTTGCCAAGTTCGTCGCGCAGTGTCGCTGGTTGCTGTCTAACGATGTCGGCCTGGCCTTTCTGGGTACCAACTCGGAAGCCAATTCACTTTCACCGTCCGAGCGCCTGCGCATGATGGACGCGCTGCTCGAGGCCGGTGTGAATCCCGGGTCCATGATGCCGGGGACCGGTGCCTGCGACTTACCCACGGCAGTGGACCTCAGCCGCAAGGCGGCCCGTGCGGGCTGTGCAGGCGTACTGACCCTTCCGCCCTTTTATTATAAAGGTGTCAGTGACGAAGGCCTTTTCCGCTACTTTTCGGAATTGATCGAGCGGGTCGCTGAGAATACGCTGCGTGTGTACCTCTATCACATCCCTCCGGTTGCACAAGTCGGCATCAGCCTTGACCTCATTGAGCGCCTTCTGGAGCGCTACCCCGAGAACATCGCGGGCATCAAGGATTCGTCAGGCGACTGGAATAATATGTTGGCCATGTTGGAGCGGTTCAAGGGCAGGAACTTCGATGTCTTTCCTGGCAGCGAAGTGTTTTTGCTGCAAGGCATGCGTCACGGAGCCGTCGGTTGCATCAGCGCTACGGCGAACGTGAACCCCGCCGCTATTCATCGCCTCTTCGTCGAATGGCAAAGCCCGGAGGCCGATGAACTGCAAAACGGGCTGAACACCGTGCGGTCTCTCTTCCAGCAATTTCCCATGATTCCAGCACTGAAAGCCGCTGTGGCACATTGGAGCGGTGACGCCCAATGGCATCGTGTGAGGCCGCCGCTGGTGGAATTGAATGCTCAGCAACGGGAAAGCTTGATCTCTCAGCTGGTTGCACAAGGCTTCTCGATGGAAGGTTTGAACGAAACGGCCTCGCAGCTATAAGTTTATTTCCGGGCGGGTAATAAGCTCATTGCACTTTATTCGTTCCTTCGATAAGTGCTCTTCCCTAGACTGCAGGAAATTCCTTCTGTCTAAAGGGTCTGCAATGAGCCGCCTTACCATCCACAGCGCTGATACCGCCCCTGAAGCCGCCCGGGAACGAGTCCGGGCGGCCGAACAAGCCAATGGCTTTCTTCCCAACCTGATCGGTGTATTAGCCAACGCACCGACGGCCTTGGAAACATACCAAGTTGTCGGTGCCATCAACGGTCGCACGAGCTTGAGCCCCGCTGAGCGGGAAGTCGTGCAGATCACTGCGGCCACATTGAACGATTGCGGCTTTTGCGTAGCCGGGCATACCAAGCTGTCCTTGCAGAAACTGCGCCTACCCGAAGCACTTGTGGACGGCCTGCGTAACGTGGACGTTCTTGACGACCCGAAACTGAACGCCCTGGCACGATTCAGCGTGGCCGTTATCGAAAAGAAAGGGCAGGTTTCCGACGGCGAACTCGCCGCGTTCCGCGCCGCCGGCTACAACGACCAGCAAGCGCTGGAGGTAGTGCTGGGGGTGAGCCTGGCCACGCTGTGCAACTACGCGAATAGCCTGGCGCAAACTCCCATCAACCCCGAGCTGCAGCCCTTTGCCAACCCTGAACTGACGGCGTTCGCGTGATGCTGGGAGGGGCTATGCCTACGCATTCCGAAGGCCTGCTTAAAACCGTCAGAGCGCTCGTCAAATCGGACTTGGCACCGATTACCGGCGAGATCGACCAGCAGGGCCGCTATCCGGTGGAATTCCTACTCAGGTTGGCGGAGCTGGGCGGTTACGCTGCGGCAGTACCGGTCGACCAGGGCGGCACGGGCCTGGGCCTCGCGGCTCAGATCGATGTCATCACCGAAGTGGGGCGTGAATGCGGCTCTACCGCGTTTCTTGTTTGGTGCCAGACCACCTGCGCACATTATCTTCTTCATTCACCCAACGCAGACGTTCGCACGCGTTATCTGCCGGCGATTATGCGCGGTGAACTGCTGGCGGGCACCGGAATGTCGAACACGGTCAAGCATCTGGCCGGCATCGAGAACATCCATCTTAAAGCTCGCCGCGATGGCAATGGTTATGTCGTATCGGGGTCGCTACCCTGGGTCTCCAATGTGGGTGAAGACCACCTGGCCATTGTGGCAGCCTCAGTTGAGGACGGCGGCTATGTGATGTTCGCCGTCAAGGGGAACCGCCCTGGCGTAAGCCTGCGCCCATGCCCCGAATTCGCGGGATTGGAAGGCACGCAAACCCTCAACATCCGCATGAAAGACGTGCAAGTGGATGCGGCTGACGTGCTCGCGCATCCAGACCAATTCGCGGGCTACCTGTCCGGCATCAAGCCGGCCTTCGTGCTGGGTCAGGTCGGTATGGGCTTTGGCATTATTGAGGGGTCGCTGCGCACCATACGAGAAAGTAACGTCACCAGCGCCCACGTCAATCAGTTCCTGGACGACCAAGACGACGAACTGACTCGTGCTGCGGACGCGCTGCTAGCCAATGCACGGGCGCAGGCAGAAGGGGCCGACCAGGGCAAGGCCACGATGCTGGATGTGCTGCGTTTGCGCCTAGCCGTCTCTGAACTCACGCTGCGAGCCGCCAATTCGGCGGTGCTTCATGCCGGCGCAAAGGGCTACCTGATGCGTCACCCGGCGCAACGGCGCCTTCGCGAAGCCGTATTCGTCGCGATACTCACACCTGCACTCAAGCACTTACGCAATGAAATTCATGCCTTGGAGCAACACGCCTTACAGGAGCAAGCGACATGAACAGGCTATGGATGTGCGGCCCCTGTGGCTTGATATACGACGAAGCTCTTGGCTGGCCGGAGGACGGTATCGCCGCCGGCACCCGCTTCGAAGATATCCCCGATGACTGGGAATGCCCCGATTGCGGTGTGACCAAGGCTGATTTTTACCTGCTGCCGGACTGAGTGCCCCACGAAGGTCCGCCTACCGGGCTGAGTCAGTATCTACTTCATTCCTACTGGAAAACACATGAGCGAGACTTTGTTGGAAGCCGGCGATATCGCCCTGAGCTACCCCCGCACGGGGGGTGCCGCGCATACCGTACTGGAACAATTCTCCCTGTCTATTGAGGCGGGCGAAATAGTGGCCATTTTAGGACCCAGCGGCGTCGGAAAATCCTCCTTACTACGAGTGTTGGCCGGCCTGCAGCAAGCAAAAGAAGGCAGCGTACATATGTATGGAGCGCCATTGAACGGTCCGCATCCGCGCTCCAGTTTTGTGTTTCAGGATCCCAGCCTGTTGCCGTGGCTCACCCTGGAAGAAAACGTTGCGTTTGGGCTGGACTTCAAGCACCAACCGGACATCGACAAGCACGAACTCCAGGCGCGCGTCGATGCAGCCATCGAGGAAGTGGGTCTGAGCGAAGCACGCGGCCGCTATCCCGCGCAACTGTCAGGCGGTATGGCACAGCGCGCCGCGCTGGCACGCAGCCTGGCTCGCCAACCCGAAATCCTATTGTTGGACGAGCCCTTCAGTGCATTGGACGAACTGACCGCACGCCGCCTGCGCCAACAATTGCTGACGATCTGGGGCGATTTTCGATCCACCGTCCTGTTTGTCACGAACAACGCATTCGAGGCGACCTTCTTGAGCGACCGCATCCTGATGATGACCCGGGGGCCCGGCGGCCGATTCTGTGACGAAATCGACCTCAGCGATTTACCGCGTCCGCGTTCCTACGAGGACATTCGGATATTCGAACGAAGCCGCAGCGTAGTCCAACGGCTCGTCAGCCATATCGGCACGATCGATGAACAGTGAAAGGCAGA
>Ga0079224_100012857_pt1 | contig 11620 bp, 13 predicted proteins | sample Stecom2015_FD_80414 | JGI IMG/M metagenome (GOLD analysis project Ga0079224, IMG submission 80414) | Agricultural soil microbial communities from Utah to study Nitrogen management - Steer compost 2015 | ecosystem: Environmental > Terrestrial > Soil > Agricultural land | place: USA: Utah...
ACATCCGGCGCGGTCGGCGCACTCTCCGGCGGAGCGTCCCGCTCGGTCAGCTCGTCGAGAGCCCGGCCGATCACCTCGTCGGCCTGGTCAGGGTCGCCCCTGTAGCCGTACTCGGCGACGCGGGTGCCGACCTCCACCAGCGCTCGCATCCGGGCATGGCCGCGCACGATGCGGGCGTAGTAGCCGACGTTCGCCGCGGTCGGGACGACGGCGGTGAGCGTGTGCAGGTACTCCGCACCGCCGACGCGGGCAAGCTCGCCGCGTCTTTGCAGCTCATCCAGCACGGTCACGGCATCAGCCGGTTCCCCCTGCCCGCTCAGGTGCACGATCGCGCTGTAGATGATCTGGTGCGCCGGGCGGTAAAAGTCCTCGGCGCGCAGGAGGAGGGACACCTCATCAACGTGACGCGCCGTGCCGATGAGCAGGCCACCGAGGACGGACTGCTCGGCCTCGATGCTGTGGGGCAGGGTTCCCAGGCCGTCACGCGTGATCAAGGGCTCGGCGATATCGGTCACCGTTCACCTCCCGAGGCCTGAGCTGCGGCAGCCCGCCGTATGGCCCTGGGGTTGCAACGAGGGCACGGACCGCCGTCCTCCCCGTCGGGGGTTTCCAAGCGGCGGTTAGGAGCGCACTGGCCACACCACGGCGGAAGCGCCGTGGCTGTTGATTCGCCGGCGGCGGGGGTGGGCGGGTCGCCAAGGCCCGCAAGACGGTGATGCCAGGTGGCTACGACGGACTGTGCACTGCCCAGCCCTTCGGTGAGGGCGCCGCGGAGCTGGCTGGTGGTCCACCCCCGGGCGAGTGCGTCCGTGATGGCGGTGGTGAGCCGGGATGCCTCGTCGACGCGCAGCCGCCGGCCGAGAGGGCGCCCGGCCTGAGCGGCGACGGCGGGGAGCTCTGCGACGAGGGCAGCCGCCTCGTCGGCGTGCTCCTGAACCTTGGTATCCCTGGCCGCATCGGTGCGGCCACCCCCCGCGGTCTCTATGTCGTTGGAACCCTCCTCCTCCTGTGCGGGACGCATGCGTGACGGCTGCGCGCTCGTGAGGGGGTTGGGGGAGGAGGAGTCTTTAGTGTTCTCTCTTCTACTCGTCTTCTTAGAGACTCCCGCACTCACCGAGTGTCGGTAAATGCGGGAGTCGGTGCGACCTCGGGATTCACTGTGTTTCCGCAGGTCGCACCGAGTCGTGAAAAACGTCGAGTCGGTGCGGAGCTTCTCGCGCCGCTTGGTGGCGTAGGCCTGTGCCGTCTTGGTGGGGGGGATGATCTGGACATCGCGGACGTCGGGTTCGTCGCGGACCGAAGCTAGGAGATCGGCGATCTCCTCGTCGGTGGCGGGGGTGTCGTACACCACGATCTCGGTGGACCACAGGCCCCGGAGGTCCATCACGCGGATCTTGACGACATAGCGGGCAACCTGGAGCATCCCCATCGCCCTGGCCAGCACCCGCTCACCGTAGCCGTAGCGGGCGCCGATGTCGGCGAGGGTGACGTCCCAGCCGTCACGATGCCTGATCAGCACGGCGAGCAGGCCGAGCGCGGTCAGGTCGAGGTTGACGGCGTCGTCGATGGTCTCGTTGGGGATGGCGGCGAACCTCAGTGGGCGGCCGGTGCGCTTCCTCATCGGCCACCTCCGGTGGTCGTGACCGTAGTCTGACCAGCGGATATGTCGTTTGTGGTGCCCTGGTGGTGTTGCCAATGGGCACAGGCAGATACGGTGGTATGCATCGTGTGTTTTGCCTCTCTTAGAGGTTGAGAGCCGGGAGTTGCAGCTCCCGGCTCTCTTTTGTTTGGCGGCTGGTAGCTTCGCAGGTCAGGTGTCATCGCAGGCGGTCATTACGAGATCAGTCCGGAATCGGGTATGTGAATGACCACACGAACCGGCTGGCGGCATGCACGCCTCGGGCGTACTCGATCGGTCGGCTATTGGCGGTCCTGGTGATGCGGCGGACCTCGACCACGGGCTCTCCTATAGGCAGCTCTAGGAGCAGGGCCTCTTCTGTCGTGGGCATTCGAGCCAGCAACTCTTCAGTGATCTCAACTGGCTCAAGACCGCGTTCAGCGAAGATCGCAAAGCTGCCGCCTTGGCCTGCGATCCCTGGCCGAGGATCGACGATTGGTGTGCCAGCCACATCCTCCTGGCGGTAGTAGCTGGTCATGGTGTGCGTGGGGTCGCCGTCCCGAGTCATGACGCGGGCGCGTTCGTAGACGGGTGTGCCGACCTCGATCCCAAGAGCTGTAGCAATCACTTCGTCCGCCTCTACGAGGGACACCTCTTGTGTCTGACCGCCCTGCTGTTCGATGGCATCGGTGGGGCGATCTGTTGCGTGCGCTGTGACGGTTGTGACCTGCCAGCGGTGTCGGGCGTACCGGTCAGGCCCGAGGCGACGCACCGGATGGGCCTGGCGGACGTACACCCCGGAGCCAGTACGTGCCGTAATCAGCCCTTCAGCCTTGAGAATCGCGATGGCCTTCGTCGCGGTGTTTCTGCTGACGTTGAAGCGATCTGCCAGCTCACGCACAGTCGGCAGCCGACTACCTGGCGGTAGGCGGCCGCTATTGATCTCAGACCGCAACGAGTCTGCGATCTGCCTAGACGGAGTCGTCTCTGCGCTCATGTGATTCACCGTACCTGAAATGTCGTACGACATTCTTGACGGCGATGGCTCGTGTGTCTACTGTCTTTGGCGTACGACAAATGTCGTACGCCAAAGGCGAGCGGCCTCCGGTGGTGGCGCACCGGAGGCCGCAGAACGGACCAACCGACCCTGCGAAGGAGACTGGCCCGTGGGACACATCATGCCGTCGACCGCTATCCGCTGGGACAGCGGCACCCACTGCACGTCCGAGACCTGCCAGATCTGCAACCCCGCCGGCACCAACCAGGGGGGTGGGCGGTGATCGCGCTCCTGCGTGCGGACGTCCGCCCCTTGGCCTGGGCGCTGGCCCAGATGCACCCCGACCTGACCGTCCCCGACCTGCCGGGCGAGACCGCCGAGGAGGCGCGGGCGCGCCGCGAGGCGGCCCTGGACATCCTCGGTGACCTGCTCGCCGAGTACGCCCTCGAGCCCGTCAAGGCCGCCGAGGCGGCGTTACAGGGGGTGGCGGCGTGATGGGCAAGTCCCGCATCTGCCCTAGCTGCCGGGGGCACTACACCGGCGGCACGCATCGGTGCCCGAGCGGCTACCCGCAGCCCTACCAGCAGCCCTCCCCGCAGGCCTCCTCGAAGGGAGGCAAGTGATGCAGGCCCCCGTCCGTGCTTCCCAGGTCTCCAAGATCCTGGCCGCGTACCGCGAGGTGCATCGGGAGCTGCGTGCCGGCTCCCCCGCCTCCCTGGCGCGGGCGGTCGCGGTGCTGTACGCGGCGCAGCGCGTGGCCACGCCGGGCGAGGCTGACGCGGCCGACGCGCTGTGGCTCGCCGAGCTGCGGTCGGAGGTGGGGGTCTGATGATCACTCTCCCCAGTTGGCAGCAGGCCGCCGCGTGCGTCGGTCAGGCGCGGGTGATGGACCCCGAGCCCGGTGACGCGGAGGGGATCGCCGCCGCGCGGAGGATCTGCGCCATCTGCCCTGTCCGAGCCGAGTGCATGGAATGGGCCCTCTCGCTCCCTCCCCTTGAGGACCCGGGTGGGATCTTGGCGGGGCTCACCGAGGAGCAGCGCGGCAAGGCGACCGAGGTCAAGACCTGTACGAGCTGCGGCGAGACCCGGCCGCTGGACGCTTTCGGCTGGGTGCGACGGCAGGGCCGGGCCTGGCGCCGGTCGCAGTGCCGCGACTGCTGGTCCCTGAAGGCTCGCGAGTACCGGCGGAAGAAGGCCAGGCAGGCCAGCCTCCTCGGCACCTAGCTCGCACTAATCGCACAAGTCACACCAGTAGCACTACGAGCACTAGGACTACCGATGATCTACGACACCAAAGCGGCGCGGACCATAGCGGCCGCGAAAGCCGAGGCCACCCTCGCCGAGGCCGAGGCGGTCCGCGCCCGGACTGCGATTGAGATCGAGCGAGAGCGTGCCCGCTTAGCGGCCGAGGAGGCCGAGCGGCAGCGCGAGGAGCGCGCCCAGCGGACGGCCGAGAAGGCGCAGCGGCGGCGTGAGGCGCGGGAGCGGCGCGCGGCCCGCCGGGCAGCGCTGGCTGAGGCGGTGCGCTCCCGCGTCCACCTGCTGGTGGGCGCGGTGGCGATCGGCGCGCCGATGCTGATCGCCTGGCGCGGCCAGTACCAGTTCGCGCAGGACGTGATGAACCTCGGTCCGGCGTCGATTGCGTTGCCGATCGCCTTGGAGGGCGCCGTCCTCTACAGCGCCTACCTCGCCCACCGGGCCGTGTCCGCCGGCCTCCCGGCGGGCCGCTACCGGGCGATGACGTGGGCGATGATGGCCGTCGCCGCCGCCATGAACTTCTGGCATCAGGTGGACGCGGGCCGTGGGCTGCACGTCGGCGTCGTGTACGCGCTCGCGTCCCTCGTCGGCATCGCGTTGTGGGAGCTGACCACGGGCCTGCGCTCCCACGTTCGGTCGGGTCGGTCGGGGGCGCAGATCCGTGCGGCGGCATGGCGGCGCATCCGCTACCCGCGGCTGTCGTGGGCCGCGGCGTCCATCCGCGCGGCCCGCGAGTGCCCGCCCGAGGAGGCGTGGGCGGCCGCGTGGATCGACCGGTACGGCGTTGGACCGGAGGCGTCGCGCCGGGAGCGTCGGCTGATGCGGCAGATCCTGCGTCGGCAGGCTCGGGACGAGCGTCGGGCGGCACGTCGGGGCGAGCTGGGCGCGGTCGGGGGCGTAATCCTGGGCCGCCCGCTGCCACCGATCCTCCCGGCAATGCCGCTGGTGACGGCCGGTGAGTCGGCCGACTCTCGCCCCGTTGAGTCGGGTGCTCAGTCGGCCGACCGTCGAGCCCGTGAGTCGGCCGGAGAGTCGGGTGCCGCGTCGGCTGACGCGCCCCGGCGCCTCGTGATCGCGTCGGCCGACGGTCTGGCGATCGAGTCGGCTGCTCGGTCGGGTGCCGCGTCGGCTGGCTCGACCCGACGCCGGGCGGGGCGCTCGACCCGACGGGCGACCCGACTGACCGCCGCCGCGTCGGCCGGCAAGCGTCGGTCCCTCGACGATCACCGCGCCGAGTTGAGTCGGCTGATCGACCTCGGGGTGCTGCCGAGTCGGCCGACGGCTGAGGCCATCCGCAGCGCGCTGGGGTGCGCGCAGGCCACGTCCCGGCTCCTGCGGGATGAGCTGTCCGCGCTGGCGGAGGTGGCGGCGTGATCGTCCGTCATCGCCCGGCCGTCCGGCGCGTCCTCGGCGGCGACGGCTTCGTCGCCTACCGGCTGCACTGCACGTGCGGCCGGGTCGGCGAGGCCCACCCGATCCGCAGCCTGGCCAAGCGCGATCTCGATCGGCACATCTCGGCCCTGCCGCCGGTCCCCGCCGAGCAGCGATGCCTCACCCCTCGCATCCACGACCGGCGCGAGTGGGAGCCGTGCGAGGTGTGCGAGAAGCAACTCCCCCTGTTCGACCTGGAGGAGGAGGGTCTGCGGTGAGCGAGACCCCCACGGAGGCGCGGGAGATCCCGCAGCCCTCCTACGAGCCTCACGAGTCCTACGAGCCCGCGGGAGGCGCTACCGCCCCCACGGGTACCCCCGAGTCCGACCAGCCTGTCGAGGCCCGCGAGAGCGCCGCTGAGGCCCCGGCCGAAGGGCGGGGCGGCCTGCCGCTCGGCCACCTGGTCGCGGGCGGGCTGGCCAGCACTGTGGTCACCGCCGGGACGCTCTACCAGGCCGCCGGGGTGGCTGGCCTGGTGGGCGGCGGGGTAGTCGCCGGCGGCGCGGCCGCGGCGTACGTGCGGTACCGCCGCGGCCGTAAGGACGGCAAGACCAAGGCCAGCAGCAGCGGCGGCAGGGGGCAGTCCTCCCGGCGTGGCGGTGCTTCGACCGGCGGGCGGGCCACCACCTCGGCGTTTCGGTCGCTCGGCCTCGGCGGGTCCCGCCGTGGGGGCCGGGCCGGGGCGCAGGGCGGTGGTCTGCTCGGCGGCCTGGGGCGGCGCGGCCGTATGGGACGCCTGGGCGGGCTGCTGGGCGGTCGGGCCGCCGCGGCCGGGGGCGGTATCCGTGCCTCCCGCGCGGGCGTCCGCGCCAAGGCCGCCACCGGCGGCAAGGGTGGCGGGAGCAGCACGAAGCGGGGCGCGCAGGCCCGCGTCGCCGCTGCTGGTCGCCAGGTCCGCCAGGCCGCGGCCAAGGCCGCTGCCGCTGGTCGGCGCGTGGCGGCCGCCCCGCAGGGCGCGGCCCGCGCCGCCCGCCGGGCGGCTGGCTGGGTAGCGCGGGCTCGCGAGGGGCGGGCCGGGCGCATCCTCACCGCCGCCGGTAGCCGCGCCCGCGAGACGATCCGGCAGGCCGCTATCCGCGCCGACCGGGCGACCGGACGGCGCGTGAGCAGCGCGTATGCCGCCGCGAAGGAGGGGCGGACGTGGCGGGAGCGGTGCCGCCGCGCCGCGCGTGCCGGCGGCCGCGCCGGGCGGGTGTTGGCCCCCGTCGTCGCGACGGTTGCCGCGCTGGCCGCACGCTTCCGCCGCAAGAAGGCCAAGTCGCAGGCCGAGGACGCGAGGGCGGGTGAGGAGACCCGCCAGCAGCAGGAGCCGCAGGAGCGCCAGGAGGCGCAGGACGTCACCGGCCAGCAGGCGGACCAGCAGGACCTGAGCCAGCCGTCCGTGCACGCCACGGCCACGTGCCCCCGCTGTGGCCGACAGATCCAGACGGAGCTGGGGACCGGCCAGGAGGAGGCCGTGACCGTGTGCCCCTGCGGGTACGCCGTGCGCCTGTTCCGGTACGCGCCCCAGGCCGCCGAGCCCTCGTCCACCGATCGACCCAACATCCAGGCCCCGACCACTACTGAACGAAGGAGGCACACCATGCACGTGAACCCGCTCGTCTCCGCCGCCGCTGAGGTCACCTCCGCCGCCGCGTCGTACGCGCCGGCCGACATGTGGCAGGTCGCGCGGGACCTGGATCAGCTCCACGAGGTGCCGACGCACATCGGCATGGCGCTCAAGACCTACACCATGCGCCTGCAGGGCGAATACCCGATCGACCCGTCCGTCGTCGAGGCGCTGGGCGAGCTGTACATGGCCCACGCCATGCTCGCGCAGCGCGCCCAGGAGGTGGCGGTCCTCTTTAAGCAGGTGCACGCCGATGACCTGCGCCGCGAAGAGGCCCCCAGGACGAACGAGGCCGCCTGGAACGTCTGACGCGGCCTGACGGGTGCGTACGGCGCCCCGGCCGGTCGAGGGGCCGGGACGCCGGGCGGACCCGCCAGACCGGAAGACCGGCGGTCCAGTGATCCGGAAACCAACTCCAGGAGATATGCACGATGACCAGCACGTCACGCAAGAAGGGGCAGGCCGCGGAGGTGGACTGGTCCCTGCGCCCTCGTGGCACGGCGTCCGCCGCCGTGCAGGGCACGCTGGCCCTGGCAGCGCTGGCCACGGCCGGTGACCTGGCCAGCGTGCACCCCCTGTGGGGTGGAGCGGCGACCGCGGCGGCGAGCCTGGCCACGGTGGTGCGCTCCGCCTACCTGGCTCATCCGCCGGCGAGTGTGCTGTACCGGCTGGGCTGCGCCCTGGGCGCCGGGTCCTGGCTGACCTGGACGCTGACTGCCGGTCTGTGGCAGCAGAGCACGTGGGCCGCGCTGGGCCTGGGGGCGCTGACCGCAGGCCTCCTCGCTCCTTTGGGGCGTGCGACACATCGTGCACCTCGTCCCACGAGTACAGAGCCCTCCACGGCTCTGGTGCCTCGCCGGCACGCCCGCGTGGCCGAGGAGTGGGCCGACCGGATTTACCGGTGCTGCAACCGGCTGCGCGTGCAGGTCGAGGACGTGCAGGAATGGCCGACCAAGACCGGATACAGCCTCTTGATCGTGCTGCCTCCCGGCGGGGCGACGGCTAGCCGCCTGAAGTCCGCCGCCGAGGGCATGGCCAACGACGCCCGCCTCCCGCGCGGGTGCGGGATCGAGATCACCCCCGGCGACCTGCGCGGCACCCTGTGGATGCATGTGTCCACCGTGAACCGGCTGGCCGAGACGATCTACCACCCCGGCGACTTCAGCCCCCGATCGCTCCTGGACGGGATCACCATCGGGGAGTACCGCACCGGTGAGCCGGTGACGATCCAGGTCCGCGAGCCGCGCGCCATCGTCGTGGGCACCACGGGCAGCGGCAAAAGCGGGACGCTGCACACGATCACCGCTGAGCTGGGCCGGTGCACCGATGGCCTGGTCTGGCACATGGACCTCAACGGCGGCGGTATCGCCCAGGCGTGGCTACGCCCGTGGCTGGACGGCCAGACCGACCGGCCCGCGGTGGACTGGGCCGCCCCCTGCCCCGAGGAGGCCCTGCTCATGGCGGACGCCGAGGTGAACATCGCCATCGAGCGGAAGACGCTGTATGCGAAGCGGCGGCTGGAGGCGGATACTGACCTGCTGCCGATCGGGCCGGACGTGCCGCAGATCACCATGATCCTCGACGAGGGGGCCGAGGTGCTGGCTCCCAGCGTGCGCAACCCCATCCAGCGGCAGATTCAGAGCCGGATCGAGGAGATCGCGCGGATCGGCCGCGCGGAGGCGTGCCAGGTGCTGGTGTACGCGCTCCGGTCGATCTCCTCCACGCTGTCGACGGACCTGCTGTCTCGCCTGCACACCCGGATCATCATGGCCGGATGCGAGCAGAAGGAGATCGACTACCTGTATGACCACGCGAGTGGTCCCACGGTGGAAGACCTGGCCGGGCCGGGATCTGGCCTCATCCGCTCGCCGGTCTCGCGTGAGATCCGGGTCTGGCGGTGCTGGCGCATGACGCCCGCCCAGCACATCCGCCCCGCCGCGCTGGCGATCGCCCGCATCCGCCCGGAGCTGGACGCTCCCAGCGTTGCCGCGGCCGGGGAGGCGTACGCGACCCGCTATGAGCGGATGCGCTGGCTGTTCTCCACGCCCGAAGAGCGGGCCTACCTGCCCCGGCCTCGGCCGATCGAGCTGCCCATGCTCGACGAGCGCGGGCGGCCGCTCATCTGGGACCCGGCCCAGACCCACCCCGCCGAGAACAACGTGCATCAGGCGCAACCCACCGTCCCCGCGCCTCGCCCGGCCACCCCGGCGGCCGCCCTGCGGCCGCGGCTCACCCTTGTGCAGGGCGGCCAGGGCCTGGGGGACGCCACTGCCTGGCCGGACCTGCGGACCCTGCAGGCGACGCCCGCGCCCGCCGCGCCGCGTTTGGCCTCAGCGGCGGACTGGCCCGACATCCGGCGGCCGGCGACTCCGCGGCCGCCCCAGGCCCCCGCCGTCGCAGAGGCTCCGGAGCACCCCCTGCCGGAGATCCTCGCCCGAGCCCTAGCCGCGTTCGAGGAGTCCGGGGATGACCGGATGCACTCCGCGGACCTGGCCGCCGCCCTCGGCCTGACACAGGTCGAGCTGGCCGCACTGCTACGCCCCCTGGGCGTCACCACCCTGCCAAGGGCCTTCGTGCGCGGCGCCCGCGAGGCCCGCGGCTACGCCCGCGAGACCCTGGAAGCGGCTGCGGAGCGTATCCGCCGGGGCGAGATCGACATCCCGGCGGAGGTCGCTACCTGGCCCGCGTGACGCCCCCCCTGACCCGGACGTCCGGGTCGGATGTCCGACCCGGACACCCGGACACCCCCGGACGTCCGCCCCGGACGCCCCCTGAACAGCGGAAATGCCACCCCGTCCGGGGGTGTCCGGGGGGGGTAAAGCCCCCCTCCAGAGCCCTGCAGAAGCCCTCCAGACCCCCTGTCTCCCACCCGGACACCCAAGGCCACCAGCCACCGGCCGGGCCGTCCACCGCGACGGCAGGCCGCCCCCACCAGAAAGTCACACACCGTCACCGGCGGCGACGACGCCAAGCGGGCGGCGTGGGTGCGAGCCGTCTCCTACGCCGACCTTGTGACCTACCTGCGTGACACCTACGGCGACCGTGGCCGGGTATTCACGGCGCACGAGAAGCTGCTGCGCGACCTGCTCGACTGATCGGGGCGAATCTCGCCTAACCAGAGACCCGCCGGGAGCCTCCCCCGGCGGGGTCTCACATGTGCGAGGCATCGCACCTATCGCAAACGACGCTCGATCGCAGACCGGCGGGCGAGCGCCTCCGCCACGACCGCCGCGAGGATCTCGTACTTCGGCTTGCGCGTCGCGAAATGGATGTCATCCACCATCGCGGCGAGAGCCTCGGCCGACTCCTTGGGCATGTACCAGGAGCGGCGATCCATATCACTCGTGCGAGTAGTGCGATCCTCCTGCGCCTGCTGCTGGCTCTGGTAGCGGCGACGCATGGCCTCGCCCAGAGCGTCTGCGCCGGACGGGGGCGGCAGGTGCCGCCGGGCGGCGGTCACCGGTCACCATCCAGCGCGGCCGCGACCGCACGGTAGGCCGCCGCGTGATCAGACTCCGGGGCGTAGGTCGTGACCGGCACACCGTGCCGCCACGCCTCCACCACCACCACGCCCCGCGGCACGGTCGCCAATATCGGCATAGGCATCTCCTCCAAAGCGTCGAGTACGGACCTGCTGAGCAGGGATCGGGCCTGGCCGGCAGCGCCCCGTTCCAGCATGGAGACCACCATGCCGTGCAGCGTCAGCGGGCCGCGCCGCACCTCGGCCTCCAGGGCGCTGATCTGCGCCAGCAGCAGGCGCAGGGCACGCAGGCTGGAGTCTTCAGCCTGCACGGGGATCACCGCGCCGTCGGCGGCCGTCAGCGCGTTGTCGGTGAGGATGTCCAGCGCGGGCGGGCAGTCGATCAGCACGTGGTCATAGGCGTCTCCCAGCGTGGTCAGGACGCGACCGAGGCGCTGCTCGCGGGCGCGGAGCCGGTCCAACTCCCGCCCCACGACGAACATGCTCATGCTGGTGGGGATGACGTCCAGGCGGCCGCCCGCCTCGGTCTCCGAGTGCGTCACCGTCAAGGCACCCGTATCGCCCCTCCATGCGCCGGTGAGCGCGGCGGCGAGGGTTGCCTCACCCTCCACTGGAGCGATCCCCAGCGCATCGCTCAGGTGCCCCTGGGGGTCCAGGTCCACCAGCAGCACGCGGCGGCCCCGCTCGGCCAGCGCCCCGCCCATGCCGGCCGCCGTGGCGGTCTTTCCCACGCCGCCCTTCTGGTTCACGATCGCCGTGATCTGCATGCGAGTACTCTCGCACCACTCGCACGCCACGCACAGCGCACATGGCTGTCAGTCGTCGACGGGTCCTCCGGTTAGTCGCAGATCCGAATGATCTTGATCGTGGTCCGGGAAAATCGTGGTCCGGGGAAACGAGGTACGTTCCTGATTCGCCAGAATCCCGGGACCTGTTCCACCATGGCTTTACCGAGGCGTGGCCCAAGGTGGGGAGTGTTCGATGACGAGGGCAGGTGAACGCGATGACCAGGGGATATTCGACGGCGAGGCAGGCGGTTTACCCGGCTGGTGCGTTGACCTACCAGTGAGAAACTTGTGGGAAGTGGTGTTCTCGTGAGTAACTTCGCGCATTTGTGAACCGGCATATCCGATCTACGATCGAGGTGGCATGCTCGGCCGTCGCGGCGGTCCTGGTGGAGGAGATGACAATGAATGGCCCCCAGATGAGCGGCCCCGGCCCTCTTGA
>Ga0079224_100012858_pt1 | contig 11620 bp, 11 predicted proteins | sample Stecom2015_FD_80414 | JGI IMG/M metagenome (GOLD analysis project Ga0079224, IMG submission 80414) | Agricultural soil microbial communities from Utah to study Nitrogen management - Steer compost 2015 | ecosystem: Environmental > Terrestrial > Soil > Agricultural land | place: USA: Utah...
CAGCCGCAGCGCACTCTGGTTGTGCAGCAGGTTCTCCCACCATCGCCCGACGACGTACTCCGGGATGAACACGGTCACGACATCGCGGGGCGAGGCGCCGCGCAACGACTTGACGAACTCGATGATCGGACCGGTGATCTCGCGGTACGGCGACTCGATGACGGTGAGCGGCACGGGTATGTCACGCTTCACCCACTCCGCCTGGAGCCGCCGGGTGTCGGCCTCGTCGACGTTGACGGTGAGCGCGGTCAACGTGTCGGGACGGGTCGCCTGGGCGTACGCGATGGCCCGCAGGGTCGGCAGGTGCATCTTGCTCACCAGCACCACTGCGTGGTTCCGCGCGGGCAGGACGGGCCCCGCACCGGCCGGGTCGAGCTCTCGGGCGACCTGGTCGTAGTGGCGGCGGATGCCGATCATCACCCCGTACATCACCGCCATCGCCGCCACCGCGATCCACGCCCCATGCGTGAACTTCGTGACCAGCACGACCACGAGCACGGCGCCGGTGAGGACCACGCCGAGCGCGTTGATCGCTCGCGACCGATGCATCCGCTGCCGGTTCGCTGCCTTGCGCTCCTGGCGGAGCTTGCGGTGCCAGTGCCGCAGCATTCCCGCCTGGGCGAGCGTGAAGGAGAGGAACACGCCGACGATGTAGAGCTGGATCAGCCGGGTCACCGACGCCTGGAAGCTCAGGATCAGCACGCAGGCGAACGCGGCGAGCAGCAGGATGCCGTTGGAGAACGCCAACCGGTCGCCCCGGGTGTGCAACTGGCGCGGCAGGTAACGGTCCTCGGCGAGGATCGACGCGAGCACCGGGAAGGCATGGAACGACGTATTCGCCGCCACCAGAAGGATCAGTGCGGTTGCTCCCGCGACAAGGTAGACCAGCACCGAGCCCGACCCGAAGACGGCCTCCCCGAGCTGGGTGAGCACCGTCTTCTGCACGTAACCCGCCGGGCTACCCACGATCTGCCGCGCCGGGTCCTCCACGTACTGCATGCCGGTCAGCCGCGACAGCGCGATGATGCCGAGGATCAGCACGCTTCCGAGCAACCCGACCAGCAGCAGTGCGGTACCGGCGTTGCGGCCGCGGGGCGACTGGAACTGCGGCACGCCACTGACGATCGTCTCGACCCCGGTCACCGCCGCCGAGCCGGCCGAGAATGCCCGCAACAACAGGAAGAACAATGCGAAGCCGGTGAGACTGTCGGCTGCGACGACCTCGAGGCCGGCGCTCGGTGCCCGGATCTCGTCGCCCATCACACCGATCCGGAAGAAGCCGGCGAGCAGCATCCCGGCGAGGACCACGAGGAAGCCGTACGTCGGAATCGCGAGGGCGACCCCCGGGCGTAGGCCGCGCAGGTTCATGGCGACGAGCAGCACCACCGCCCCGATGGCGATGCCAACCTTGTGCTGCGCGACGTACGGGCTCACGGAGGCCACGTTCTCCACGCCAGCCGAGACGGAGACGGCGACGGTGAGCACGTAGTCGACCATCAGCGCGCTCGCGACCCCGACGCCCACGCGGGACCCGAGATTCGCGGTCGCGACGTCATAGTCCCCACCGCCGGACGGGTAGGCGCGAACGTTCTGCCGGTAGCTCGCCACGACGGTGAGCAAGACGACGACGACCGCGGCTGCCACCCATGGCGAGTACAGGTACGCACCGGCCCCCGCGATCGAGAGGGTCAGCAGGATCTCGCCCGGCGCGTACGCGAGGCTGGACAGGGCATCGGAGCCGAAGACCGCGAAGGCGACCCGCTTCGGCAAGAGCGTTCGCTTGAGCCGGTCGGAGGGAACCGGCCGGCCCACCAGGAGCCGCTTGAGCACCGAAGTCGGACTCGCCACACGCGAAGGGTACGGCGCTGCGTGGGCCGGCGGACCGCGGTAGCCCATCGTGGTACCGGCCGTGGCAGGTGTAGCGTCCGAAGTGATGCCCGCGTGCGCGGGTACCTCACTCATGCGGCCGGTCAGAGGGGTGACGGCGTGCACATCGTGATCATGGGATGTGGTCGGGTCGGTTCGTTGTTGGCCCAGAACCTCGAGGACCGCGGCCATTCGGTGGCCATCATCGACCAGAACCCCGATGCCTTCCGGCGCCTCGGCGCCGAGTTCGCAGGCATCACGGTGACCGGAATCGGATTCGACCGCGACGTGCTCATTGAGGCGGGCATCGAGCGGGCGGACGCCTTTGCGGCGGTTTCGAGCGGCGACAACTCGAACATCATCTCTGCCCGGCTGGCCCGGGAGACCTTCGGCGTCCAGCGGGTCGCGGCGCGCATCTACGACCAGAAGCGCGCCGAGGTCTACGAGCGGCTGGGCATCCCCACGGTCGCTACCGTGCCGTGGACCGTGGACCGGATCATGCGCCACCTGGTGCCCGAAGGGCTCGTGGAGATGTGGCGCGACCCGACAAGCACGGTATCCATCGTGGAGGTACCGGTACATCCGGACTGGATCGCCACTCCGATCCGGGTCCTGGAAGAGGCGTGCGGGGCCCGCGTCGCGTACGTCATGCGCTTCGGCATCGGCACCTTGCCGACACCCTCGATGGTGGTGCAGGACGGCGACCAGATCTACGTTCTCGTCACCGACGACATGGCGAGCAGCGTGGCGAAGGTGACCGGATCGCCGCCGCCGGGATCGCCGCTCTAGCGAGGCCGCCCCAGCAGGACTCCCCGTTAGGACCCGGTTTTAGGACTTGGTGCAGGCACCAGCAGCCAGCAAGGAGGACACGGTGAGGGTCGCGATTGCCGGAGCCGGCAATGTCGGCCGGTCGATCGCCCAAGAGCTGATCGACAACGGTCACAACGTCCTGCTCATCGAGCGGCAGCCCTCGATGCTCCGGCCTGAGCGGGTACCGAGCGCGGAGTGGATCCTGGCCGACGCCTGCGAGTTGGCCAGCCTCCAGGAGGCGGACCTGTCCAGTTGCGACGTGGTGGTCGCGGCGACCGGCGACGACAAGGTGAACCTGGTCGTGTCGTTGCTCGCCAAGACCGAGTTCGCCGTCTCCCGCGTGGTGGCCCGGGTGAACCGGGCCGAGAACGAGTGGCTGTTCAACGAGTCCTGGGGTGTGGACGTCGCGGTGAGCAAGCCGCGGCTGATGGCGGCCCTGGTCGAGGAGGCGGTCACGGTCGGCGACCTGGTACGCCTGATGACGTTCCGCCAGTCCCAGGCGAACCTGGTGGAGATCACGCTCCCGGAGAACGCTCCGTACGTCGGGCACGCGGTACGCGACGTGCCGATCCCCCGTGACTCGGCCCTCGTGGCGATCCTGCGCGGCAAGCGGGTCGTCGCCCCGACCCCGGCGGACACGCTGGAGGCCGGGGACGAGCTCATCTTCGTGTGCACCGCCGAGGTGGAGGAGGAGGTCCGCTCCGTGATCCTCGGCGTCCCGGCCCGCCGTTCCTGAGGTCCCCGCGATCATGAAGGGAAAGCGCTTTCCATCCGCCGATCATGACCCGCAGTTCATGATCGGCGAGGAAATGTCAGGCGGCGGGGGCTGACGCGGGCAGCGAGCGCTGGTAGCGACGCACCGCCCAGACGGTGAGGGCGAGCAGCAGGGCGTACGGCGGGAAGCCGAGGACGATACGCATGATGCCGAGGATGCTCGCCTTCTGGTCCTCGGTGAGCCCATCGGCGAAGTACACGAGCAGGTTCACCATGACCTTGACGAAGAACGTTCCCGCCCAGACGAGGGTCAGCCAGGCGAAGATCCGGCGCAGGCCATGGTCGACCCGCCAGCGGCTGCTGCCGCGGTCGGCGACGAGTGACCACAGCCAGCCGACCAGCGGCCTGCCCACCACCACCGAACCGACCATCGCCAGGCCGTACGCCAGCGTGTAGAGGATGCCCGGCAGGTAGAAGTCCTTCGGGGACCCGGTGCGCCACGCGATCAGGGCACCGATGCCGATGCCGACGAGCCCGTTGATGGCGTGCCGCACGGACTGCTTGCGCACCATCCGGTACGCCGCGATGGCGAGCGCCGTGGCAATGGCGACGATGAGCGCCGGCCGCAGGCTGGTGGCGATATTGACGATCACGAAGGCGAGCACCGGGATGCTCGACTCGATCATGCCCCGGACCCCGCCGAGCTGGTCGGCGACCTGCTCGGAGAAGGTGGGCAGAGCCTCGTCCTGCGCCGCGCCGCGGGCACCGCTGTCCTGCGCCCGGTGGGCACCGTCGTCGTCGGTGGGCCGGGGCGGGTCGGTGGCCGGCTGCACGGCATGCTCCTTCGCGTCGGGGACGGTTACTCCGGACAGTCCAACTCGTAGTACGGGTTATAGATAACCTTGCGATCGTCGCGGATCGCCACTCGGCCGCGGGCGGTGAGAGCACGACCCGGCTCGATGCCTGCGATCTGGCGCCGGCCCAACCACACCAGCGTGATCAGGTCGCTGCCGTCGTAGAGATCGGCCTCGAGGGTCGGCAAGTTCGTTCGTGGAGTGTAGACGACGGTGCGCAGCCGACCGGTGACTGTGACGAGTTGGCCGCGCCTCGCCTCCCGCACCGGCGTGCAGCCGGCCGCCCGAGTCTCGGCGCGCAGCCGCTGCGCGTCGAGCTCCGCCTCGCTCGCGACGAACCGGCGCAGCAAGCCGCGCAGCCCGGGGCTCTTCGCCCCCGTCTGGCCGTCACGCCTCCCGGGTGTCATCCCGACTGGTCTCGCCCTCCCCCGCCGACTTAGCTCGAGCCCCGCCGTTGCCGCGGCCGTCGGGCCCGCCCAGGCTCGCGAGCTGCGCGGCCGCCTCCGGTGGCAGGCGCAGCGGGAGAGCTTCGCGGACCGGCCGCGCTTCTACGCCGCGGTCGACGACCAGCCCGCGCAGGACCTCACGCAGCGGCCCTGCTCGATCCGGGTCGATCGCCGCAGCTCCAACGTATATCCCGTGCACAAACCAGCGAGGGCCATCAATACCTACATGCCGGACATCGACGATGCCACCACCCTCGCGCAACTGGGCCCGAAGCTCGGTGCCGTAGTCGCCCGGGACCTCCTGCGGCTTGCCGCCCTTGGCCGCGAGCGAGGAGCGTAGCTCGGCCCGGATCTCGTCCCAGATGCCCTCGGTACGCGGAGCCGCGTAGACGCCGAGCTGGAGGCGGCTGGGACCGTGGGCGAGGATGATCTGCTGGATCCGACCCTGCGGTCCGGCCTGGAGCTGGATCTCAACGTCCTTGACGGCGGGCAGCTGGAGCGCGCCGAGGTCTAGCCGGGGCACCTTGCTGTCGGGCGCCTGAGTGATGTCGTACGGACCGAACTCGGGCGGCGGTGTGGTGATTTCGGGCCGCCGCGGCGGCCTGATTTCGTCCGGCGTTCGGGCGGACAACCGGTCGGCGCGCGAACGATTTGCGGCCGGACGACCCGCACGCTGCGGCTTGGCGCCCCGTCGTCGCGAGAAGATCACTCTGACTCCTTCGGAGCCGGACGTGTGACACTGGCAAGGATCGACTGCCCCTCCCGGGCCGCGTTCGGCGTCTCCCCGTTGGCCGAGGGACCCTGCCCTGTGAGCCCGGCGTGCCCTCCGGTGGAACCGTGGCCGCCCGCGCCGCGCGACGTCTGCGGCAGTTCCTGCACAACTTGGAAGTCTGCCCGCTCCACCCGTTGCACGACAAGCTGGGCTATCCGGTCACCACGGGCGATATGCGCCGTCTCGGAACGGTCGTGGTTGATGAGGTTCACCATGATCTCCCCGCGGTAACCGGAGTCGACCGTACCCGGCGCGTTGAGCACCGTGACGCCGAGGCGAGCCGCGAGCCCGGAGCGTGGATGCACCAGGCCGGCGTACCCGGGCGGCAGCGCGATCGCGACTCCGGTCGGGACCAGCGCGCGTCCGCCGGGCGGAAGCTCCACGTCGACGGCGGCGTACAGATCGGCCCCGGCGTCCCCCTCGTGCGCGTACGTGGGCAGCGGAAGGTCGGGGTCGAGGCGGCGCAGGGCCACCGGGATCGGCGTGTTCTCCTCACTTGTCACGCCACCATCATGCGGTAGGCGCGGGGCCCGCCCTGCCCTGGTGCCCGTACCCTGCACCACGTGGGCACCGAAGTGACATACCGGGAACGCCTCACCGTCTCGTGGTGGCTGTGGCCGTTCACCCTCGCCATCGCCGCACTGCTCGCAACCGAGCTAGGCATCGGCGCCGTCGCGCTTCGGCACCCACTCACCTACGTCGTGGTGTGCGGGCTCGCCGGGGCGGGCCTGATGTGGCTCGGCCGCATCCCGATTCGGGTGGAGCGGAGCGGCGAGCCCGGCTCCGCCGGCTGGCTGCGGGTCGACGACGCCAACCTGCCCCTCGACGTCATCGCCGACGTCGTACCGCTGAGCGCCGAGGAGAAGCGTGTGCTGCTGGGTCGCGAAGCCGACCCGCTCGCGTTCGTGATTCAACGCCCGTGGGTACCCGGCGGGGTACGGATCGATCTCGACGACCCGAACGACCCCACGCCCTACTGGTTCATCAGCAGTCGACACCCAGAGCGCCTCGCCGCCGCCCTCAAGGCGGCACGAGTCACCCGTGGCTGAGTGGCCGCTCAAGGCGACGCACGGCGGTTCGGTCAACGCGGCTCAACCTGCGGCGGCGCGATCGGTCGCGATGGTGCATCAGCCGCTCGTGATGGCGGGTGGCCGTCCGTCGGTGAGGTCCTTGCGAACCGCCTCGGCGACACCAAGGGTGGCTCGCCGGTTGAGCCAGGCCGCCACGGCGGCTCCGGAGAGCAGGGGACCGAGCGTCGTCAGGTTCCGGCCGAACCGGCGCGCGAGCCGGTCGCGCAGCTCGTGCCGGGCCGCCGTACTGAGCACGGTGGTGATCCCACGGCCGGGTACGACGAAGTTCACGCCACGGCGAGCCGCCCAGAGCTGCAGCAACGTGACCGCGCGTTGGGTGGACGTACCGGGCACCGGCTGGCCATAGATGGCGTGCAGCTCCGCGATGAGTTTGAGCTCGACCGCCACGACCGCGACCGTCTCCGCCGCCAGCAGGACCGGCGCCGTGAGCAGGGTGGGCGGTGCGACCCACTTGATGGAAGAGACCCCGCCGCCGACCGCACCGATGCCGGCGCTGGTACGGGCGGCGTTGCGAATGAGCCGATCGGCGATCTGCTCATCGGTGTGCCCTGGGAAGTGCTCGCGGAGGCGATCCGCCGAGCGGATCGGAATCCGCGGTGCGATGTCGACCACCACGTCGGCGAGCCACGCGACCGCGGCCTTCGGCCGCAGGGCGTCTCGGAAGCCGCGCTTTCGCAGCGCGGCAGCGACCTGAGCCAGCGCCCGCCGTCGCTCCGCGGTCGAGAGTTCTGGCTCGGAGAGCCGAGCGACTGCGGTGACCGTCTCATCGCTCGCCGCCGCATCGCCGGGCACGAAATCATCGGGCACGAACGGGCCCGGCGTTCCGGTCGAGTCCGCGGTGCCCGACTCATCGTCGGATCGCTGAGTCATCGTCCTGACCTCCACGCTCCCGGCCCGCAGCCACACTGATCGCAGCAGATCGCAGCCGACACCCATTCAGCGACGCTGTCGCTGGTGTGGCGATTGTTGCGTACGGCACCAAGCCGGCGGACCACGGGCGACTAGGCCAGGAATCCGTGCAGCGCCGACATCCTTGGCGGGCGCCGTGCCGACCGGGCGGTCGGCCCGGTCGTCACGTCACGTCTGCACAAACTAGGCGCACTTGCGCTGACTAGGCGCACTCGGTGCAGATCAGCTCGCCATCACGCTCGTACGCGAGCTGGCTGCGGTGGTGCACCAGGAAGCAGCGTGAGCACCTGAACTCGTCGGACTGCATCGGCAGCACCCGTACGGTGAGCTCCTCGTCGGCGAGCTCCGCGCCGGGCAACTCGAAGGTGTCCGCGACCTCCGCCTCGTCCACATCCACGCTGCCCGACTGTGCGTCGACCCGCCGCGACTTCAGCTCCTCGATGCTGTCCTCGCCAGCCAGGTCGACCTCGTCACGCCGTGGCGCGTCGTAGTCGGTCGCCATCCCTTGTCACACTCCCACGATTGCCAATGTCCGCCTCGCCCGGATCTCCGAGCTCGACCGGACCTCCGCCACCCTGCGAGCCGGATCGCTGGCACAGCCCGGACCGACCTCACATGCACCGGTTGAGAACGCTGCTCCCCGCCGAAGCACCCTCACTCGTCCGGACCGTTCCCGCCCCGTCACCTACGCCGGCGGCGTACCTTACCTTCCCCTTCCGGTGCTTGTACGCAGCGGCGCAGCAGAATGTTCCCGATGTGATCCAAGCGACACAAAGGTAGGGGCCACCGTAGCCGGAACGGCGCCGCCGCGCCGAGGTACGGGAAAGATTCCCCGCGCCTGTCGCGGCGTACCGCTACCCTCTTGGGCACATGCCGGGACGGACCGGGGCCCGGGGGCACGGACGGGGACGACGGGGATGGGACGGACGGGGACGACGGGGATGGGATGGGGTAGGGAATGACCCTGGCGAGAGTTCGGGCGCTCATCATCGTGGCCGTCCTCATCATCACCGCCGCGGTCGTGGTGATCATGGCGATCGGCAAGGACACCCAGACCAACTTCCAGGTCGAACGATGCGCGCCCGGCCTCGTGCCAGCAAAGACGAAGATGCCGGACGAGGTGGAGGTGACCATCCACGTCTACAACGGCACGAAGAAAAAGGCCCTCGCCGCCGACGTAGCGTTCGACTTCGAGAATCGCGGCTTCACCACCGAGCAGCCCACCGAGGAGCCGCCGGAGGCATTCGCCGATCGTTCCTTCGAGGACGAGGTCGCCGTCATCGTCTTCGGCCCGGAGGCGGTCGGCGCCGGCTACCTCGTCAGCGCGTACTTCCTCGTGGACGAGGCGACGTTGGAGTTCGACATCGAACGTGAGGGTGCCGTCGTCGACGTCATCATCGGTGAGCAGTTCCAGCAGCTGGCCACCCGCACCGAGGTCAACCAGTCCATCGCCGCCATCGGCCACCCTGACCCGCCCGAGGGCACCTGCGCGATCGACTAGGGGCCGGCAAGTAGGCGCCAGTCAGGGGCCGCCGTCGGCCAGGCGCCAGTCAGGGGCCGCCGTCGGCGTCCAGCTCGACGAGGAGGTCATGCAGCGCCGGGTACAGCGCGGGTGGCGCCGCCACCACCATGTCGGGGCCGGGAGGCGCGCCGCGCAGGCCGGAGACGATGAGCCCAGCCTCCGCGGCAACGAGCCCGCCGGCCGCGTGGTCCCACAGGTTCAGCCCCTTCTCGAAGTAGGCGTCTACGAGCCCCTCGGCCGCGAAGCACAGGTCCAGCGAAGCCGCGCCGAACCGGCGGATGTCTCGCACCGCGGGCAGCACCCGAGCGAGCACCTGGGCCTGATGCTCACGCCGATCCGCGGCGTAGCCGAAGCCTGTGGCGATGAGGCTCTGGCCGAGCTCGGTCTCCGGCGAACCCGTGAGGCGTGACCCGTCCCGCCACGCGCCCCGGCCACGAACGGCCGACCACTGCTCGCCGCTCGCGGCGTTGCGAACGACGCCGACCACGGTCACGCCATCGATCTGGGCGGCGAGCGACACGGCGTACTGCGGCAGGCCGTAGACGTAGTTGACCGTTCCGTCAATCGGGTCGACCACCCACCGGACCGCGCTGCGCGGAGTCTCGCTACGGCCGTCCTCGCGGCTGGCGGCGCCGTACTCCTCGCCGAGGATCTCGTCGTACGGCCGGTGCTCATACAGCCGTTCGGCGATGAGTCGCTCCACCGCCCGGTCCGCAGCGGTCACCAAATCGGTCGCCGTCGACTTCGTATCGATGTCGCGGATGCCCTTCGCCCGGAACCTGACCGCGAGAGCCGCCGCCTCCGCAGCCACGTCCTCCGCGATCTCGAGCAGCTCCCGAGGGTCGGGACGGTCCCCTGCGGGTGCGGCCGCGCCGAGTCCCGCCGGCTCGCTTGCCAAGGCCGCTCCTCCCGATGTCGTACTCGTGGCATCGCCACCGCCACGCGCGGTCGCCCTGCCAAACGTCTCCACCTGTGACGCTATCGGTTCATCCTGGTAGCGACCGGGCGCCTCGACACGAGATGTTCGCTCAGTTCAGCGCTACAATTCACGCCTGCCCGCGTGTCTCCTTCGGAATCCACCGACGCGAGGGTCAACGGAATACGTAACCGGTCCGCAGGGTGTCCTCAGACGCCGCCGCGCGTCCACCAGGCGACCGGGCTCGCTCTCGCTCACGGGAAGGTCGTTCGTGACAGAAACGCGCCAGGACCCGGATCTTCGCCGACTCGGCGCCGATGTCCAGTCGATCACCGACGCGCTGATCGCCCAAGCCGCCGCCGAAGGAGGCCGGCTCTCCTCGGAAGAGGTCGGCGAGCGTCTCAAGTCCACAGAGCTGACTGCCCAACAGAGCAAGAAGGTGATCAAGGCTCTCGCCGACGCTGACGCGTTGGCCGATCCGCCGGCTCGGGCTCCGCAGGTCGTCGCCGCCCGCAGCACCGCGACCGCCCGCGCCACGACCGCCCGGGTTCCGGAGGACGGCGCCGAACCGACGTCGGAGGTCAAGCCAGCGAGCAGCGGCGGCTCCACCAAGGCGCGGGGGCGCGGGAAGTCCGCGACCACGCTCGCCGCCGTACCGGGCGACGCGATGACCGCCGCAGCCGAAGCCACTCCCTCCGAAGCCACCTCCTCCGACGCCACCTCGTCCGAAGGCCCCACCTCCGAAGGCTCCGTCTCGGAAGCCGCCGCGTCCGGCGACGCGGGGTCTGGCGCGACAGGATCCGGCGCCACCGCGGGCGGGGCGGCCAAGGCGAGCAAGGCCGCCAAGGCCAAGTCGCCCCGCAAGACGACCAAGGCGGCCGATGCGAGCGAGGGTGGCGAAGCTGCCGCGAAGCCCGCCGCCAAGAAGCCGCGCAAGTCGACGAAGAAGAAGGCGGCTGAGACCACGGCGACATCCGCGACGAGCGACACCAGCGTCGATGCCGCCGCAGGAGCCGGTGCCGCAAAGGTGGCCAGTGCCGGCAGTGGCAAGGGGGCCGCCAAGGGCAAGCAGGCCGAGAAGCCTGCCAAGGGCGCCGACAAGGCAGACAAGGTTGAACCGGCGACGATCCAGGCCGGCGACGACGTGGCACTGGACGATGTGGACCTCGATGCCGACCTCGCGCTCGACCTCGAAGACGTCGGCATCGACGAACCGGCCGCCCTGGTCGAGGCCGCGCAGGCCGACGCCGAGTCGGACAGTGCCGAGTTCGAATGGGACGACGAGGAGTCCGAGGCACTCAAGCAGGCTCGCCGTGATGCCGAGCTGACCGCCTCCGCCGACTCGGTCCGGGCGTACCTCAAGCAGATCGGCAAGGTGCCACTGCTCAACGCCGAGCAGGAGGTGGACCTCGCGAAGCGCATCGAGGGCGGTCTGTATGCGTCCGAGCGGCTGCGGCAGGCCGAGGAGCGCGGCGAGAAGCTCCCGACGGCACTGCGACGCGATCTTGATTGGATTGCCCGCGACGGTGAGCGGGCCAAGAACCACCTGCTCGAGGCGAACCTGCGCCTCGTCGTCTCGCTGGCCAAGCGCTACACGGGCCGCGGCATGGCCTTCCTCGACCTGATCCAGGAGGGCAACCTCGGCCTGATCCGCGCGGTCGAGAAGTTCGACTACACCAAGGGCTACAAGTTCTCCACGTACGCCACCTGGTGGATCCGC
>Ga0079224_100012859_pt1 | contig 11620 bp, 11 predicted proteins | sample Stecom2015_FD_80414 | JGI IMG/M metagenome (GOLD analysis project Ga0079224, IMG submission 80414) | Agricultural soil microbial communities from Utah to study Nitrogen management - Steer compost 2015 | ecosystem: Environmental > Terrestrial > Soil > Agricultural land | place: USA: Utah...
AAGACCACCCTGTTGTCGAGCCTGTTGGCCGCGGTCGATCCCGCCGAACGCATCGTCTGCGTCGAGGACGCCGCCGAACTCGCCCCACCCCACCCGCACGTCGTGCGCCTGGTCGCCCGCACCGCCAATGTGGAAGGCGTCGGTGAGGTGACGGTCCGCGACCTGGTTCGGCAGGCCCTGCGCATGCGCCCCGACCGCATCGTCGTGGGCGAGGTCCGCGGGGCCGAGGTCGTCGACCTGCTCACCGCGCTCAACACCGGCCACGACGGTGGCGCGGGTACCGTCCACGCCAATTCCCCGAGCGAGGTCCCCGCCCGTCTGGAAGCCCTCGCCGCCCTCGGCGGTCTGACCCGCGCCGCCTTGCACAGCCAGCTGGCCGCCGCCGTCCAGGTGGTGTTGCACGTCCGCCGCGCCGCCGACGGCACCCGAGGGCTGCGGGAGATCGGCGTGGTCGAGCGGGCGGAGGACGGGCGCGTGCGCATCGTCGCCGCCTGGCGCGCCGATGGCGGGCCCGCTCCCGCCGCCCCGCGCCTGGCCGCGCTCATCGGGGAACGGCTCGGCCGATGACGCAGACAGCGCTCTGTCTGGCCGCCGCGGTGCTCCTTCTCCCCGCCCCGGCGGCACGGCGCCGGTTCGCCGCCGTCTACGGCCGCGCGCCCTCGGTCGCGGTCGGCCGGTGGTGGTGGTTGCTCTGCCCGGGACCGGTTGTCGCCGTGGCGCTCTGGGCGGGCGCCGGGCCGGTGATCGCCGGGGCGACCGTGGCGGTCACCCTGACCGTGCGGTGGCGGCGGACCCGGCGCGACCGGGCGCACGACGCGGAGTGCGCCCGGCTGCTCGACGCGCTGGAAGCGGTGGTGGGGGAGTTGCGGGTGGGCGCGCATCCGAGCGCCGCCACCGAGGTGGCCGCGCGAGAATCCGGTGCGGGTGCGGCGGCCACGGCCTTCGCCGTGAGCGCGGCCCGCGGCAGGCTCGGCGGCTCCGGCGCCGACGGCTTGCGTGCCGACGAGTCGGTGATCGGGGTGGAACTGCGGCGCATCGCCGACGCCTGGCAGGTCGCCGAACGGCACGGCCTCGCGCTGGCCGAACTGCTCGCCGCCACCCGCGCCGACCTCGCGGGGCGGGTGCGCTTCCGGCGTCGCAGCACGGCCGCGATGGCGGGCGCCCGTGCCACCGCCACAGTCCTGTCCGGCCTGCCGCTGCTCGGCCTGGCGCTCGGGGAGCTGATGGGCGCAAGGCCGCTGCGCGTGCTGTTCACCACCGCGGCAGGCGGTGTGCTGCTGCCCCTCGGTGCCGCCCTGGCCTGCGCCGGACTGCTGTGGACCGACGCGATCACCCGGAAAGCGCTGGTGTGAGCCGTGTCCGGGATCTGCGCGGTCGCCGCCCTGCTGCTCGCCGCCGCCCTGACCCTCTGGCCCGCCCGCACCGGCCCCGGTCCCCGCCTCCGGGCCATGGTGATGACAGGGGGGTCCGCGCCGCCGCGACGAGGCCCCGCCGCCCGCCGCGCGGCGAACGACCCACTGGCGGTCGCCTCGGTCTTCGATCTGCTCGCCGCGTGCCTGCGCGCCGGCCTGCCCATGGCCGATGCGGCCGCCGCGGTGGCGCCGAACGCCCCCGCTGAACTGGGCGCGGCCCTGCTGCGGGCCGCCGACCTGCTCACCCTCGGCGCCGACCCCGCCACCGCGTGGGAACGCGCCGCCGAGGAGGCCGCCGCGCGCCCCGGCGCGGGCGAGATCGAAGCGCTGGCCAGGATGGCCCGCCGCTCCGCCCGCTCGGGCGCCTCGCTGGCCGATGCCATCGGCGAACTCGCCACCGAGCACCGCGCGGCTGTCGAGGACGCTGCCGCCGCGCGCGCCGAACGGGCGGGTGTGCTCGTCAGCGGTCCCCTCGGGCTGTGCTTCCTGCCCGCCTTCCTGTGCCTCGGCATCATCCCGGTGGTCGTCGGCCTGGCGGAACGGGTCCTCGACGGAGGTCTGTTGTGAGCATGTCGATTCCGCCGATCGAGCAGCCCGTCGAGTCGCTCGTGCCGAGGCCGCCTCTTCCAGGGTCGTTCGAAGATTTAACGATCACGAAACCGGACGTCTCCATGTGGAAATGCCCGTCTCGTAACCTGCACGCCCAGGCACTGTCGTTGCGTCTCTCGGGCGGAACTGTCAGCTCACGCAGGAGAATTCATGACCAACTCCCATCGTTTCGTCCATCGCGGCCGCCGTCTGGTCGCCGCCACGCTGGTCGCCGCACTGGGCGCCCTCGGGCTCGCGGCCTGTGGCGGTAGCGACTCGGACGACGCCGACGGTTTCGGCAAGATCAGCGTCCAGTACTCCTGGATCAAGAACGAGGAGTTCGCCGGCGAGTTCTACGCCTATGAGAACGGCTATTACACCGAAGGGGGGTTCGCCGCGGTCAACGGCATCTCCGGCCCGGACACCGGGGTGGCCAAACTGCTCAGCGGGACCGTCCAGGTGGCCTTGAGCGACGCCGCGTCCGTCGGCGCGGCCATCGCCAACGAGGACGCGCCGCTGAAGATCATCGGCGCCACCTTCCAGAAGAACCCCTTCACCATCCTCTCGCTGACCGACCGCGCGAACATCGCCACCCCACAGGATCTGCGCGGCAAGAAGATCGGTGTGCAGGACTCCAACGCCAGCGTCTTCGAGGCCATCCTCAACGCCAACGGCATCCCCAAGAGCGAGGTCGAGGTGGTGCCGGTCGACTTCGATCCCACGCCGCTGATGGAGGGGAAGGTCGATGGCTTCATGGCCTATCTGACCAACGAGGCGCTGACCGTCGAACTGGCGGGCCACAAGGTCACCAACCTGCCCTACGCCGACAACAAGGTGCCCTACGTCGCGGAGACCTTCACCGTGACCGACCAGTACCTGACCGAGAACCGGGACCTGCTCGAGGCCTTCCTGATCGCCGAGATCAAGGGCTGGCGCGAGGTCTTCGCCAACCCGCTCGACGACACCGTGGCCCTGGTCACCGAGTACTACAACAAGGCGGCCTCCGACAACGCCGACGGTCTGGAGTCCACCTTCGGCGCGCTGGACCCGGTGAAGACCAAGCGTGGCCTCGAGGCCCAGAACCTGCTCATCTCCACCGAGGAAACCGAGGCCAACGGCCTGTTCACCATCAGCGAGGAGCTGAAGGCCCAGACCATCGCCTCGCTGGCCGCGGCGGGCTGGGAGGTCACCGCCGACGAGCTCTTCGACACCAGCATCATCGAGAAGATCTACGCGGAGAACCCCGACCTGAAGACCTACCTGCCCTGACCCAGGAGGGCTTCATGTCCATCGACGACACCACCGAAGTCGGCACCGCCCCCGCCGGGGCGGGCACCGGCATACGGATCAGCGGCCTGACCAAGACCTTCCAGGTCGGCCGCGGCCGGACCGTCACCGCCCTCGACAACGCCGACCTGCACACCGAGCAGGGCTCGTTCCTGGCCCTGCTCGGGCCCTCCGGGTGCGGCAAGTCCACCATCCTGCGCATCCTCGCCGACCTGGAATCGCCCACCTCCGGCACCGTGCTGGTCGACGGCAAGACACCGGAGACGCTGCGCCGCAACAGTGAACTCGGCATCGCCTTCCAGGACCACGCCCTGCTGCCGTGGCGCAGCGTGCGCAAGAACATCCGCCTGCCCTTCGAGGTGGCGGGCCGCGAGGTGGACAAGGACTACGTCGAGGAACTGATCGCACTGGTCGGCCTGCGCGGGTTCGAGGAAAGCAAGCCGGCCCAGCTCTCCGGCGGCATGCGCCAGCGGGTGTCCATCGCCAGGGCGCTGACACTCAAACCCTCGGTGCTGCTGCTCGACGAGCCCTTCGGCGCGCTCGACGACATGACCCGCCAGAACCTCAACATGGAACTGCTGCGGATCTGGACCGAGAAACCCGCCACCACCCTGCTTGTCACCCACGGCATCTCGGAGGCGATCTTCCTCTCCGACCAGGTGGCGGTCATGTCGCCGCGCCCCGGCCGGATCAAGGCGATCATCGACGTGGACCTGCCCCGGCCGCGCACCCCCGAGCTGATGCGCACACCGGAGTTCCACGCCCTGGTGGACAAGGCGTCGGAGATCCTCTTCGGCGCCGACGGACGCGCGGACGCGGAGTCGTGAGCGGCCCGCGCGCCGCGGGCCGCCTGCCCGCCCTGTCCGGCAGGTTCGCCGCCGTGCTCGGCACCGTCGGGCTCGTGCTCGGCTGGTGGCTGTTCTCTGTGGTGGCGTTCCGGCCACACGAGGGCACCACCTACGACCCGGTACCCTCGCCGTGGGCGGTGCTGCGGCAGATCGCCGACGACGGCTTCCGCGCGTACTGGGATTTCTTCTCCGTCACCATCCACGAGGCGGTCGTCGGCTTCCTGTGGGGCAACGGTCTGGCGCTGCTGCTCGCGGCCACCGTGCTGCTCGTCCCACGGGTGGAGACCGTGGTCACCCAGATCGCGGTGGTCACCTACTGCCTGCCGGTGGTCGCGGTGGGCGGCATCTCGATCGTCGCGCTCGGCGGCGCGGAATCGCCCGGCGACCCGTCCGCCACCGCGATCTTCCTGGCCGCCCTCTCGGTGTTCTTCACCACCGTGGTCGGCGCCCTGCTCGGCTTCAAGGCCGCCGACCAGGCCAGCCTCGATGTGGTCAGGGTGTTCGGCGGCGGCCGGTGGCAGCAGCTCTACAAGGTCCGCCTGATCGCCGCGCTGCCCGCCATCCTCAACGCGCTGCAGATCGCGGTGCCCACCTCGCTGCTCGGCGCGGTGCTCGGCGAGTACATGGGCGCCACCGACCGCAGCGTCGGCATCATGCTCATCCGCCTGCAGGGCCAGCTGGACTCGGTGCGCGTGTGGGCGGTGTTCCTGTTGTGCGCGCTGGTCGCCCTGGTCGGTTACGCCGCCTTCGGCCTGCTGGCGCGCCTGGTCACCCCGTGGGTGGCGGGACGGAGGCAGTCGTGAACAAGCAGACGGCGCGCGCGATCGGGCGCGCGTTGTTCGACGCCCTCATGACCGTGGTGATCGTGCTCGCCCTGTGGCAGGCCGTGGTCAGTTTCGCCGGTGTCTCACCGTATGTGGCCAAGGGGCCGCTGGACGTCTTCCAGTTCCTGTTCATCGACGAGGCGGGGGCGAAGGCGGGCGATCTCGCCGCCGACCATCGCGCCGACCTGCGCCCGCTCACCGTCCAGACCCTTCAGGACGCGGGGTTGGGCTTCGTCGTCGGCATGTGCATCGCGGTCGTGCTCGCCGTGGCGTTCTCCCTCTCCCGCGCCGTCGAGGCCGGGGTGCTGCCCCTGGCGCTGCTGCTGCGCAGCGTCCCGCTGGTCTCCATCTCTCCGGTCATCATCCTCATCACCGGTCGTGGCAGTACCGCCTCGGTCGCCGCCATCGGCAGCATCGTGGTGCTCTTCCCCGCCCTGGCGTCGGTCCTGTTCGGCCTCGGCCGCGCGAGCCGGGAGAGCCTCGACCTCGTACGCGTCTACGGCGGCGGAAATCTCACCGCCCTGCGCAAGGTCGCCCTCCCTGGCGCCTTCCCGTCCATCTTCGCCGCCGCCCGCGTCTCCGTGCCCGGCGCGGTGACCGGCGCACTGCTGGCCGAGTGGCTGTCCACCGGAAAAGGCATCGGCGGCTCGATCCAGAAATTCAGTGCCACCGCCAAATTCGACGAGCTGTGGGCCGCCGTCGCCGTCATCACCGCCATCACGCTGATCCTCTACAACGTGGTGCAGCTGGTGGAGAACGTGGTGCTGGCCCGGATGGGGATGGGCAAGCAGCGGGCCTGACCCGGCCTCGCGTTTCCTGGTACCGGCGTCGTGGCCTGCCCGTGGCGACGAGTTCTCTCTCCCCGGGGGGCGAGTTTCCCGGCGAGTTGTCCACAGCCCCCGAGTTGTCCACAATCGGCGCTCGGCCACTGTTGATAGCCGGTCGCTTCCGCGACGCTTGCGGCATGCGAATCCCGATCGCCTCGCCGAGCCGCCACCCGCACGCCTCATCGCCCTCCGCGGTTCGAGTGTCGGGTGGATTTCCGGCTGCGCACGAAAGCCGTCCCATGCGATGTCGTCCGCTCCGATGCCGTCCCATCCGATGTCGCCGCGGGCGAATGCGTGCGGGTGGCAGCGTCTTCCGTTACCGCGTCCAGCGGCGTCGCATCCGTTGCCGGTGTGCGGCCTCGGCCGTGGCGACTCTCGCGCCCGGTACCCGTGCCCCTCCCTGTCCCCAACCGTCTCCTCCGCTCCCTCGGTGTGCGCCGCTCATTCCGGCGTGGAGATTCGACGCCTCCCGGAATCCGGGCGCATGCCGCCGTCGACGTCCCGACTCACCCACGCGCGTCACAAGGAAGGAAGGTCCGTGCAGATCAGCAACTCGGCAAGCCGCGCATCCGCGAGGCTCGGCCTCCGAATCATGGTCCGCCGCAGCCACGCCGGCGACTCCCGCCCCGTCCGCCCGCACCCCACCCAAAGCGACCGTCCGCTCGACGAGGACCACAGCGCGGAACCGCCCGGTCGCACCCGCGAGCCCGCCCCACAGGTAGGTCCCGCCCCGCTCGTCGAGTCCGTCGAGACCGAGCCCGCCCCGCAGGCGCGTCAGGCCCCGCTCGTCGCGCGCGCCGAGACCGAGCCCGGTCGCGGACATCCGGGTGCCCCTGGGGAGTCCGGCCGCGCGAGCGTTCCCCCGGTGACGCGCAACCTGCGGGTGGTGGGCGCGAGCGCCTCATCCGAGAGCCCGCACGGGCAGACCACCCCCGCCGCCGAATTCCGACCGTCCATGGCGATCCCGCTCTTCTGGCGTCCCCCACGAATTCCCGCGCCCGCCGCCTCCGCCGGGGACATGACTCCCATCCCAGTCGAAAACGCTCCACTCTCTCCGCAGCCGCAGCCGCAGCCGCAGCCGCAGCCGCAGCCGCAGCCGCAGCCGCAGCCGCAGCCGCAGCCGCAGCCCTTCTCCCAGCCCCGTTCCGACGCGCGAGGCGACCATCCCGTCCCGCCGAGGAGGCCGCCGGTCGGTCCGCTCCAGCCGCTTCCCATGGCTGCGCCCGAACCCCCGCCCCCGATCCCGGAAACCGCCCACGCCCTCTGCGCGGCCTACCACTGCAAGTCCGTCTGTCCTCCCCGAATCGGTGCACACTCGCCCACGGTCGCCGCCGGCTCGCCCCCATTCCGCGATTGCGCCGCCACCCCCGGCTGCCCGGCCGCGGACGCCCCTTCGACGTCGTCCGCGCCGTGCGAGGCGCGGCTCCCAGGGGCGAGTCCGTCGAACCCCACGGGAGTGGCAGCAGCGGCGAAGGCCGCAATGCCGCAGCAGGTGCCGCAGCAGGTGCCGCAGCAGGTGCCGCAGCAGGTGCGAGGACGGCGCCCTGTGTGGCGCAGGCTCCGGCTGTTGCGCCTCGTGGCCCGCCGGCGGTTGTCCCGCACGAGGACGGCGATGCCGGCCGACTGCCTCGCTGTCGTGACGGCGTGGTCCACCGGTCTGCTCGCGGTGCTCGGTGTGCCCCGACGGCCCATGCGCTCTGCCCGCGGTCGAGGCGGAACGGAGTGGCCGAGGAGGGTGGCGGGGAAGCGGATCGCGGGCTGCGGCGCCCGTGCCCGCACGTTCGCGGCCGCGCGGTGGACGAGTGCGCGCCCCCTGCGGCGGAAGGCCTGGTACGTCCTGCGGAGCCTCGCCAGGAAGCTGGCGACCCGGCTGGCCGGGGCGGCCCGCGCCGATGACGGCATGTCGACGGCTGAATACGCCATCGGCACGATCGCGGCGGCCGCGTTCGGGGCGGTGCTCTACGGGGTGGTGACCGGTGACTCCATCGTGGACGCCCTGACCGGGATCATCGACAAAGCGCTGAACACCAGCGTGTGAGCGGGCGGGTGGACGCTCCGGTGGGGCCGGGCGGTCGGATGCGGCGGCGCGGGCGGTTCGCGCGCCGCCTGCGCGCCGACGACGGTGGGGTGACCGTGGAGGCGGCGATCGGCGTCGCGGCGATCGTGGTGGCCGTGGCCCTGTGCCTGGGGGCGGTACTCGCGGCCTCGGCGCAGGTGCGGTGTGTGGACGCGGCACGGGAGGCGGCCCGATTGGCGGCCCGCGGGGATTCCGCGCGGGCCAGGACGGCGGCGGAGCGGGTGGCGCCGCCGGAGGCCGAGATCGCGATACGGCAGGAGGGGGAGTTGATCGTGGCCGAGGTGTCCGCGCGTACACCGTTGTTGCCGGTGCGGCTGCGGGCCGAGGCGGTGGCGGTGCGTGAGCCGGGGGTGGCCGGTGGCCAGGGGCGGTGACCACGGTGGGGCTACGGTGTCGGCCTGCCTCGCGCTGACCGGGCTGATCGCGATCACCTCGATGTTCGTCGGGCTCGGCGCGGTGGTGGTCGCGCGGCATCGGGCACAGGCGGCGGCGGATCTCGGGGCGCTGGCAGGCGCGGGCGCCCTCCAGGGCGGCGCGGAGGACGCGTGCGCCGCCGCAGCGGAGGTGGTGCGGCGGATGACGGCGGTGGTGCGTGCCTGCGAGGTCACCGAATGGCAGGTGTCGCTTGCCGTGGAACGGAAAGTGACCGTCGGTCTGCCGGGTGTGCGAACTGTGCGCGCGGTCGCGCGGGCGGGCCCGGCGGAATAGTACGACTGACCGGTTCGGAATGTTCCACAGTGGGATGAGGTGGTCTGAATGATCGAATAGCGGTGAGCCGATAATTGCGCCGCGGTACCGATTAGGAACGCATTGCGCGAATTCAATTCGAGGCCGCCGAGGGTCATGTATGCATGATCGGCAATGCCGTAGTTAACATGAAAAAATTCCGTTTTATTCGGAGAAGCCCGAGCGGGGCAGGTGCGCCGGAGGCGGTCGCGGGCCAACGTGCGGGGGGTGATCCAGCCCACAGGCAGCTACACGTCCGCCTCCGGGCAGCCGCCGGGCCCGGGGCCGATGTCCGGTCCGCGACCCGCTTCCCGGCTCTGCCCGGCCGGCGTGCCGAGTGCGTCGACCACCGCCCGCAACAGCCGGATCGCCGCGGCCTTGTGGAGGGGACTGTTGCCGTTGCCGCACTTGGGTGACTGGACGCAGGAGGGACAACCGTTAGCGCAGGCACAGGCGGCGATGGCGTCGTGTGTGGCCGCCAGCCAGGGGCGGAGCCGGGCGAAGCCGCGCTCGGCGAAACCCGCGCCGCCGGGCTGGCCGTCGTAGACGAACACCGTGGGCAGGCCGGTGTCGGGATGCTCGGCCGTCGACACCCCGCCGATGTCCCAGCGATCGCAGGTGGCGAACAACGGAAGCAGGCCGATGGCGGCGTGCTCGGCGGCGTGCAGGGCGCCGGGCAGCTCGCGGGGTGAGATGCCGGCGGCTGCGAGGAGCCCGGGCTCGACGGTATAGAGGACGGCCCTGGTGGGCAGGGTGCGCGCGGGCAGGTCGAGTTCGACCATGTCCAGCACCTCGCCGGTGGGCCGGGTGCGCAGATAGCCTGTCACCTGGCCGGTCACGCTGACCTGCGCCAACGCGCTGACAACACCGCCGTGGGCGTGCTCGGCGACGATCTCGTCGACGGCCAGGGTGGTGCGTGAGCGCGCGGTCGTGGTCCAGCCTGGATCGCCCTCGCGGACGAAGGCCACACCGCCGTCGAGGTCGAGTTCCTCCACCACAAAGGTCTCGCCCTGGTGCAGGTGGACCGCGCCCGGGTGCAGGGTGGCGGGTGCGCGCGCGGCGTCTGCGGTGCCGAGCAGGCGGCCGGTGTCGCTGTCGACGATCATCACCGGCGCGCCGATCCCGCCGCGCACGTCGACCTCGTCGTGGGGATGGGTGTGCACGGTGATGTGCCAGCGGCCGGAGCCGGGCCCCTTGCCGGGGCGATGCCGGACCAGGCCCTGCTCCGCCAGGTCGGCGAGCACATCGACGGCCTGGAAGGCCTCCGCCTCGGCGTCGGTGATGGGCAGTTCGGCCGCCGCGCACAGCAGTTGCGGGCCGAGGACGTACGGGTTGGCCGGGTCGGTGATGGTCGCCTCGACCGGCCTGCCGAGCAGGGCGTCCGGGTGGTGCACGAGGTAGGTGTCGAGCGGGTCGTCGGTGGCCACCAGCACCACCAGTGAACCCTGGGTGCGCCGCCCGGCGCGCCCCGCCTGCTGCAGGAACGAGGCCACGGTGCCGGGGAAACCGGCGATGACCACGGCGTCCAGCCCCGCGATGTCCACGCCCAGTTCCAGGGCGTTGGTGGTCGCGGCGCCGAGCAGCGCGCCCTCGGACAGGGCGGCTTCCAGGGCGCGCCGGTCCTCGGCGAGGTAGCCGCCCCGATAGGCCGCCACCCGCTCGACCAGCGCCGGGTCCCGTTCGGCCAGCAGCCTGCGGGTCTCCCGCGAGACCAGTTCGGCGGCGCGGCGCGAGCGCACGAAAGTCAGCGTGCGGGCGCCCTCGGACACCAGCTCGGCCATGATCCTCGCCGCTTCCACGGTGGCCGCGCGGCGGATCGGCGCGCCGTTCTCCCCGCCGGTGCGGCTGACCAGCGGGGGCTCCCAGAGGGCGACGGTCCTGGCGCCGCGCGGTGAACCGTCCTCGGTGACCGCCGCGCACGGGGCCCCGATCAACCGCGACGCCGCGGTGGCCGGGTCGGCGGCGGTCGCCGAGCAGAGCACGAAGACCGGGTCGGCTCCGTAACAGGCGGCGATGCGGCGCAGCCTGCGCAGTACCAGCGCCACATGCGAACCGAAGACGCCCCGGTAGGCGTGGCATTCGTCGACCACGATGTAGCGGAGTCTGCGAAAGACGCGGGCCCAGCGACGGTGCGTGCGAAGCATGCCCACGTGCAGCATGTCGGGGTTGGTGAATATCCAGCGAGCGTTGTCGCGGACCCACTGCCGCACCTCGGCGGGGGTGTCGCCGTCGTAGGCGGCGGGACGGATGTCGCGCAGCGCGCCCTCGTGGGTGAGTTCGGAGACCGCTCGCAGCTGGTCGGCGCCCAGGGCCTTGGTGGGGGACAGATAGATGGCCGTCGCCTTCGGATCCCGGCGCAGGGCGGTGAGCACCGGCAGCTGGTAGCCCAGCGATTTGCCCGAGGCGGTGCCGGTGCTGACGACCACGTGCTTTCCGCTCGCGGCCAGTTCGGCGGTCTCGGTCTGGTGCGACCAGGGTGCGGGCACGCCCGCGGCCGTGAAGGCCGCGACGACCTCCGGGGGCGCCCATCGCGGCCAGCCGGTGGTGCGCGCGGTGCGCGCCGGTTGCTCGGCGACATGGGTCAGGCGGGGATCGTCCGGGGAATTTCGGACACGATTCAGCAACGATCGCCCGTAGCCGACGGCCGGCTCGGGGCCGAGTTCGCGCTCGGTGGTCGCGACGGAACCGCGATCGGGGTGCGCGCCGGTGTCGGCACGCCTTCCCGCGGCTGATCGGGCCGGGTATTCGATGCGGAAGAGCGACCCGCGTCACAGCTGTGTCGCCGAGCTACTGCCCGGTTATCCCAGTGCAAACAAACCGTAAGTCTGGATTCGGGGATTCTGTCCCTTATCCCCGCATTCGCAAGATCAAGTTTTTTGCAAATTGTCGGTAACTCGACTGTTGAATTCCTCTGAGACATGGTTCACTGGTTCCTGGTCGCAAGCTTCTGTGTTCGAGGGACGGATCGAAAGTCCAAACCATCAGCAGGATCGATGTTGCGAGCGGTGTGCTTGGCGCTTTCCCTGCGGTG
>Ga0079224_100012860_pt1 | contig 11619 bp, 10 predicted proteins | sample Stecom2015_FD_80414 | JGI IMG/M metagenome (GOLD analysis project Ga0079224, IMG submission 80414) | Agricultural soil microbial communities from Utah to study Nitrogen management - Steer compost 2015 | ecosystem: Environmental > Terrestrial > Soil > Agricultural land | place: USA: Utah...
GTATCTCTGGCATTGTTGACCATGCTATTGGCCAGATGCGCTGATTCGGCATCCATAAACCCCGATACAGGTACGCCGATATGGGCATAACCCCAGCGACCGGCGTCTTGGATGGTTGTCATAAAACCACTTTTAGCAACCAATAAACTCATGCCGATAGTTCCTTAAATTCAGGCAAAGAAATCGGCTCGAATCTAATTTTATCCAACGGTTTATAAATTAAAGGATTTTCAAGCTGCCACTGAATTAATGGCATCGGCGTTCGACCAATCACATGCCAACCACCGGGGCTGTTCAAAGCATACAGACCGGTTTGATTGCCGGCAATGGCAATACTGCCGGCCTGGGTGTTTTGTTCAGGTTGCGCCTTCCTAGGCACGGTTAAACGGCTATCCAAGCCATCGAGATAAGCAAAACCCGGTAAAAAACCCAGCATAGCGAGTGTATAACACTTGGCTGTATGGATTTCTATCAATCGCTTTTTAGTAACACCACAATACGCCATCACCGATATTAAATCAGGCGCCACTTCTTCGTCATAGCAGACTTTAATGTGGTGCAGTTCGGTTGTGTGACTCTGGCTTAAACTGTGCTGACAGGCATCCGTTATCAGGGCATGGATTTCATCAATGACTGAACTGAAAATCAACGGCTTCTTAAAAACCACAAGTAAACTCTGCATTGCCGGAACCACTTCACAGATGCCTTTGATATTTTGTCTGCGGATATACATTGCCAAAAACTGAATTAGCTGGTTTTGCTGTGGGTGCTGTTTAAAATATATTAGTATCGCGTAGTCACCATTTGACTGAATATAATTGACATGCAAAGGCTTCATTTTGGTTTTGATTTATTAATGCCCAATTTTTTTAACAATGCATCCATGGCCTGCGCTGTTGCGAGGGCATTAGGCTGGTCACCATGAAGGCACAGACTTTGACTGTCGATTGACAACCATTGGCCATCGTGCCCATATAAGCCCTGGCGGGTGATTAAATACTCCGCTTGTTGCAGTTGCTCTGTTAAGGATCCTATTAAAGCATCTCGATGAGCCCGTGGCACTAAACGGTGCCGACTTAAATAACGGCGGTCAATAAAGGCTTCCGCCACGAAACAAATATCAAACATGTTTGCAGCTTCTGCCATGGCGGAATGCGCCTGGCCATAAAGCTTTAGGTTACTGTCAATCTCAGCCATCACCTTCACAATCACTTTAGCAATACCCAAATCATCAGCCGCATCATTGTAGAGCGCGCCGTGTGGTTTAACGTGATGCAGCACCATGTCTTGTTGTTCGGCAATCTTTTTGAGTGATTGAATTTGATCGGACAACTCTTCATACAATTGCTGATGAGACAAATCCATACTCTGGCGACCAAAATTAGTCGAATCCGGATAACTCGGGTGAGCACCAATAGCCACACCATACTCTTTGGCTAATAAAACAGTGTGCCGCATGGTTATATCATTGCCCGCGTGTCCACCGCAGGCAATGTTACAGGCACTGATAAACGGCATAATTTGGGCCTCTTTATCGGCTGCCGATAAATCATCATATTCACCCAAATCACAGTTAATATCCATACGCACATTGTTGCTTAATTTATTGGATTTATTTTATCACAAACCCCAGCATAGCCACATTGCTATCCGACAACCATTAGATTTCATAAATTCTCTACGCCTGTTAAAATAGCTCGTTTTGGATAGAGCTATTCATGAGCCAAAAACTACTGGCCTATTTATTCTATGGTTTTTTAGTACTGATGGTGGTTGCCGCTTTATTTCTATTGAAGTACCAGCTAGACCAAAAAGATGTTAAACAGCAGCAAATTGATAGCCGAGCTAATCTAGTTAGCCGCTTGGATAGTGAAGCCATAGTAAAACCTGCCCTTCAACAACAAGCTAACCCAGTAAATTCACAAGCCACTATTTCACAGCAATTAGAATCCCAGCCTACCCAGGAAAGTGCCGACCAGTCTTTAACTTATCTACAGGTTTATCGGCAGCTGCAAAAAGTCCAAGCCTGTCAGCCTTATTTTAGAAAATGGCAAGCCGAAGGTATCAAAGCAGACCTGACAAACATTGTCCGCCCGGCCACTCGGTTATTTGGTGCACCGGATTATTTACCGACTGAACCACAACCCATCAGCGCCGGACAGCAAACTATGCTGAATCAATGGCAAGCGATATGTCTGAACTTATGGCATGAATACGGTGTATTTAGCTTGGAACGAACCGATCTCCCCACTTTAGTCAATGACATTTCTACTGATATTGAACGTTTTTTAAATACACTGCCCACTAAAACAGCCAAAGAAATTGCCATTAAAAATGTCCGTAAAGTAGCCGTCCAATGGCAACAAAGCTATAAAAAATTAGAGCAGACTCTGGTGGGCGAAGACAGCGTCGATGAGGCTCAGTTATTGGCTTGGCGAGAAGAGATAGAACGCCTCAAAACACTACGCACACAAATTTCGAAGGAATTTCGCACCATCGACAACCCAAGCGATGAAGAAACGAATAATATGATTGAACAACAAATGGAATTGTATGAACAAATTACAGCGATTGAAAAACAAATCACAGCCCAAAAGGCAGTTAACAAGGACGCATTAGCACAAGCAGAAACGGCTTTTGAAAGCCAAAACCAAGCCCTTAATAAATTACTCTATGGTCGTGATGGCGATGTCTTTTTTGAAGCTTTGCGTACTTTAGAAGGCCAACAAAGTAATCGAATTACCACTATAGGCTTTAACTATAATCGCTTTGGCAAAGCCAACAGTTACCGTGTTTCACCGGATCAAATGGTACTTGAAAACAGTCAATGGCAAAGTACGCATACGCAATCAAACACATTAAAATATGCGGCCCATTTATACTTATGCGATATCGGCTGGGACTGCAGCTCAGAAAGCATCATCATGCTCCAGTACTGTCTTTTCGACGTGTATACACACCCAGATGCTTGCGGCCTTGACCTCAGAACGTTTTACCAACGCCATTTAATCAGTACGAATCACATGATGGATATTAGGTATTTTAAAAACATTTATACGGATTTATTTTATGAGTAAACGTGGCTTCTACAAACTGATGGTATTCGCTATTGCGGTGGTTATTATCGCGATTGCTTATCGGTTACTAACAGTAACACCGCGAACCTCTGAATCATTGCATAAACTGAATCAAAGCACACATGAAAGCGGCGGCAGTTCGCTTGATGAAGCCGACAGCATGCTACCGGATGCAATTCATAACCGTATTGCACAAATAACCCAAGAAACTTTAGCTACTGAAGAACCCCAAGAGGACAATGAAATAAACAACCAAGTCGAGCTGATCTTAGAAGAACTCAAACCCCATAAATTCAGTGAGGACCCTTTTATTGAGGCTTATACCTTAGGTTATGAAGCTTATTTCTGTAGTGAGCAAGCTGTGAAGGATCAACATAACCCTGAACTTCCTATGGAACCTCAATTAATAGATCTTTTTGAACAAGCCCGAAAAGACTGCGATGTCACACGAGCCCGCTACCCTCACTTAGTTTCACTTAAAGATAGTTACAACATTATTAAAAACATCCCCCCAACCACTGCAGCGGGTAGAGCCATTAAAACGCAGGTACCGGATAGTGCGTCGGGGCAACAGTATTACAGGGACCAACTGAACAATCGACTTAAACACGCACTACAAAGTAAAATTGGCCCAATAATTGCCGAAACAGGATTAGCAAGCTATTTTTATTTTCAGAATGGTGAAACAATGCCTGTTTCGCAATGGCTGAACAGTCAGGACATTGAATACAACAGACAAGTCATGAAACTGGCTTTAGGTAAGCTAGCCTGTCGTTATCAAGACGGCATGGCCTGCCAACCCACCAGTTCTCAGATGTTTATGCTTTGCATCAACGATAAAACAGCCTGTGGTTTAGATTTCAATACCTTTTACCAACAAACCGTGATGCCCGGCATGCAAAAAGATGTTGAGATATTGATTGAAAAATTTGCAGCGATGAGTGAACAACACCCTTAATTCACCGCCGCAAATAAAGTTTTCAAAACGCCTAAGAACCAGCAGCAATTCGCAACACATCACCAAGCACGCCGCGGGCAGTTACCTGGGCTCCGGCTCCGGCTCCTTGAATTACCATCGGCCGTTCACCATAGGAATTGGTGAAAATCTCAAACAACGAGTCGCTGCCACGAACACTGCCCAACGGCCCCTCGGTATTAACAACTTGTAGTGATACCGTTAATTTTGCGGTTTTTGTGGTCATTAAATCACCACTGAGTTCACCGACATAACGCAAAACCTGGCCCGCGTTAAGTTGTTCTTTACGCTGTTGAAAAATTGTATCCAACTCAGCCAATCTACTATCAAATTCTGTTGTAGAAATGGTTGCCAGATTTTTCGGAATTAAGTTCTCAACCACGACATCATGCATCTCCACCGCTAAATCCAGTTCCCGCGCCAGAATTAGCAGCTTTCTGGCCACATCTTGACCATTTAAATCGTGCCGCGGATCGGGCTCGGTAAACCCCGCTGCCATAGCCGCTTTGACCACATCACTAAAGACAACTTCCTCAGCACCAAAGCGGTTAAAAATATAACTTAAAGAACCTGAGAAAATGCCACGGATGGCGGTAATATTTTCACCGGATTGGTGTAAAGTCCGAATGGTATCAATCAACGGCAAACCGGCACCCACATTGGTTTCATACAAATAGCTTTTGTAGTTTGTGGTTAATAGTTTCCGGAGATTTTGGTAAAATTCAAAATCCAAAGTATTGGCAATTTTATTGGATGACACCAGATCAAAACCTGCTTGAATTAAATCCGGATAGTCACTCACCAACTCACTGCTGGCGGTATTATCTACCGCAATCACATTTTCTAAGTGATGCTGCTCGGCATAGGCAATGACAGCTGCTGAACTGCTGTAAACATGACTTTCTGTGAGCCTTTTTTGCCAATCACCGGTGATGCCCTCTTTATCTAATAACAGCTGACGGGAGTTACTTATGGCTATAATTTTTAATTGGATTTGACGTTGTTGTGCTAGCTTTTTATGGGCATTTAAAACCTGCTCAATAAAGGCACTGCCTACCACGCCATGACCAAACAACGCCAAATGAATACGTTTAACAGCACCAAAAATAGCGCCATGAATGACATTGACGGCTTTTACTAACTGTTGACTGTGCACCACTAAGCTAATATTTTTACCGTTGATACTATTATTCATTAATAATGGCCGAATACGGTTTTGTATCAAGGCATTTAAAGGCCGATTAAATGCACCCAATGATAATCCAATCGCCGAGACCACCGCCACTTCAGTGAGCAATACAATTTGAGTCACATCTTGGCGCTCAATATCGGATCTAAACTCATCTTCTAAAACCCGTCGAGCCACCGGTGCGTCTGTTCGGGAAACCACTAAACTAATGCCTCGTTCAGCGGCACTTTGGGCAATCATATTTACGCTAATGTCATAGCGCCCCAGGGCATTAAATATGCGCGCATCTACACCAGCCTGACCCAGCAGGCCACGACCCTCCAAATTAATTAGTGCTACGTTTTGCTCGGTGCTGATACATTTAATACCCGAACGTCCGCTTTCAGCAGTAATTAAAGTACCTTCATCGTCTGGATTAAAGGTGTTGAGCAACCGCAGTGGGATATTTTTCTGCAATAATGGAATAATGGTTTTGGCATGTAAAATATTGGTGCCAAGATGGGCCAGTTCATTGGCTTCGGCAAAGGTTAATTCAGGTATCTTACGTGCATCTTCCACCCAATTCGGATCCGCAGTATAAAGACCATCCACATGGGTGTAGTTATGGACTTCGTCTGCATCCAGATAATTGGCTAATAACGCTGCAGTATAGTTACTGCCGTTTAAACCCAAAGTGGTGGTCTCGCCATTCTCTGTCGACCCGACAAAACCGGCCGCTAAAATAACGGCCGCTTCGGGCATATTCGCCACAGTCTTTGCTACGTTGGCCGCTGAAATGGCATCAATCGGTAAAGCCTGGCCAAAGCGATTATCGGTGACTATAAGCTCACGGGTATTCAGCACGCAAGTCTGAACACCCTGTGCTGATAAGACCGCCTGCATGGTTTTCACAGCCATTAATTCACCTTGCGCCAGAATTTCATCACGGGTTTTGGCACTGTAATCACCGATTAACTGGACACCTTGTAAACGTTTTTCTAAAAAAGTGATCTCCGAACTAAAATCAATCGCCGTTAAATCAGCTAATTGACCGGGTTGCTGATAGGCTATTAAGGCCTTTAAGGCATCGTGATATTCATGGCCGGCCACCGCCGCATCTAATAAAGCCACCAACTTTGCAGTGGTGTCGCCCCGCGCTGATAACACCACGACTAAACGTTTTAAACGCGTTAGATTGCCTTTAATAATGTCCGAAACATAGTTAAAGCCACCCTCTTCACTCGCCAAGGAACGGCCCCCAAACTTTAAAACTCGGGTGCGTTTACTTTTAGTTAATGGATTAATAATGGTATCTATAATGGCTGACAGTTGCTCATATTCGATTAAAAAGGCATCATGACCATGATCCGAATGGATTTCATGATAGCTGACATGTAGGTTTTTTTGGGCCAATCTTTGTTGTGCAGCACGGCTTTCGGCCACAGGGAAAAACAAATCTGAATCAATCGCAATGATATGAATATGTGATTTAATATGGGCGATTAACTCAGGCTGTTGATCAAACATAACATTCACCGATTTTAATAACTGATTCATCAACAAATAGGCCGGTAATTGAAATCGCTTATCCAGCGCATCACCATGATGGTTCAACCAGCTCTCCACCTGAAACAAAGACGTATCAGCTTGTTTACCACGATTAAACCGCTGCTTAAAAGAAATCGGTGTGCGATAACACAACATGGCGTGCATGCGCGCATCATTGACCGGTTGTTTCGAATTCAGCAGTATTTGCTCCTGCAGATGGCAGTTGGCGATTAACCAATCACTGGCCTGATAGTCACAAGCAATAGCGACAATATGCTTACTTAAGTTCGGCGCCAATGCCGCCATTTCCCAAGCCAGTCCACCCCCTAAAGAACCGCCTATTATGGCCATTAGTTCGCGAACCCTTAAACGCTCTAATCCCATAAGAAATAAGCGGGCCACATCTTTGGCGATAAAATCATGGTAATTATTCACCACAAAACCATCCTGACCATTGCCTGGGATATTAAAAGCAATTACTGTAAAATCTCGAGTATCAATGGCTTTCCCCGAACCGATAAGTTGCTGCCACCAGCCGTTATCACCGGTGACGGTTGCGCTTCCGGTTAAGGCATGATTAACACAGATAATCGGCGCGCTATGTAACTCAAGGCCAAAAATTTGGTAAGTTAAAGGGATTTGTGTGTAATAAGCCCCTGATTCAGTAGTGAAATTATCTATTTCTATTGTCTGGTACATGTTTTTCACTATTTAATCCAATCCTGAAAATACACGGCTTAAATCAGCAATCAAATCTTCAATCGCTTCTATACCTACGGACAATCTAATTAAATCCGGGCTGACACCGGCTTCATTTTGAGCCTTTTCATCCAGTTGTTGATGGGTGGTGCTGGCAGGATGAATAATCAGTGATTTAGTATCACCAATATTGGCCAGTAAAGAAAATAATTTGGTGTTGTTAGCTACTTGATTTGCGGCCTCAAAACCTTTTTTTAATCCAAATGTAAGCAAACCACTTTGGCCATTAGGCAGGTATTTTTGTGCCAGTTTATAATAACGACTGTTCACTAAACCAGGATAGTTGACCCAAGCCACTTGTGGCTGTACTTCCAGCCATTGTGCTAATTCTAAAGCATTCTCACTATGCTGTTTAATACGTAATGACAGTGTCTCCAAACCTTGTAAAGTGCCAAAAGCATTAAAAGGGCTCAATGCGGCACCTAAATCTCGCAACCCTTCAATTCGCAACCGCGCCACATAAGCTATAGGACCCAATGCATCATGATAAACCAGACCGTGATAACCTCGAGCCGGTTCGGTAAACTCGGGAAACTTACCATTGGCCCAATTAAACTTACCGGCATCAATAATGGCACCACCCATCCCGGTACCGTTACCGGTGATGTACTTGGTCAGTGAATGAATCACAATATCGGCACCATATTCAATCGGCTTTAACAGCGCCGGAGTGGCGACTGTATTATCAACAATTAAGGGGATATCATGACTGTGCGCCACTTCAGCAATGGCTTTAATATCCAGTACATCCAGTTTAGGGTTGCCCAAGGATTCAATAAAAACCGCTCGGCTATTCTCTTGTACGGCTTGAGCTATTTCTTCCGGATTGTCGGCATTTACAAAGGTCGTGGTAATCCCAAAGCGTGGCAAGGTAACGCTCAATAAGTTATAAGTCCCGCCGTATAAACTACCCGAAGCCACAATATGATCGCCGGATTTCAGCAGTGTCAATAGTGCCGTACTGATGGCTGCGGCGCCTGATGCCGTCACCACGGCCCCAACACCACCTTCCAAAGCCGCTAGGCGCTTTTCGAGAATATCGTTAGTGGGATTATTAAGCCGAGTATAAATAAAACCGGACTCTGATAAATTAAATAAGTTGGCCGCGTGATCGGAGTCCTTAAAAACATAGCTGGAAGTTTGGTAAATCGGCACCGCGCGGGTACCGCCATGTTCAGTTACATCATGACCTGCGTGCAGGGCGAGGGTCTCTAAATGTGATGATTGTGTCATTTTTCATACCTTTTTAAAAAATAAAAGTTCACACAACCAAATGGTTGTGTCCAAATGAAAAATGTTAAAAAGAAATTCTGAAAAACCATCGAATAATGGTTTTGTTTCAGTTATCTATCTTCGCTGTCATTTGACAGAAAGTAGAATGTAGCACCTTCTTTCACTTTTTTACGGGGAAAGGGTTGCTAAGGCGTCGTTGGGTCTAATCCCTCGGCCTTTCTTGATAACATTTTGCTCGTCCAATAAAAATCTATTGAACTTAACTTCGAATGATACAGGATTGACTAACAAACTCAAGCTTTTTATAAAGCCCATCGAACTTGAATGACAACGATTAAGCCAATAACAGTCAAAACATCACTAAATTAATAAAAATGCTTTGCAAAACGCCATCAACTATCCATAAAATAATCCCACAAGGTTCGGGCTGCCTTGAATGCAACATTATGTCCGACTTTATTAACCAACCCTCGACCTCAAACATCGAGTTAATAAGATGAAGAAAAACGAAAAAATTATTCTCCAGTGTGCCGACTGTGGACACAAACATAAAAAAACCATTAAATGGTTGGAAAATGCCAACCACTTAGAATGTGATGATTGTGATACTGAATTGGATATCGACGAAATTATGGATGATATCGAGTCGGAGCCGGATCGCTCTGTTTATAAAGCGTACCCCCGATAAAGTTAAAATTGACTTTTTACTGCTATTGAAATTTACAATAAAACCCCGATATTGTTGGTTATATCGCATTCATGATGAGTGCCTCAAACATAAAATAAACCATGCAATATAAAGACTACTATAAAGTACTGGGTGTCAACAAAACCGCCACCCAAGCAGAAGTTAAAAAAGCCTATAAGAAGCTGGCACGTAAATACCATCCCGATGTTAATCCCAATGACAAGGATGCCGAAGCCCGTTTTAAAGAAATTAACGAAGCCTACCAAGTACTGGGTAAAGAGGAAAACCGAAAAAAATATGACCAATTTGGCCAGGACTGGAAGCACGCTGATCAATACGGTCAAGGTGCTGGTTCTGCCGGTGGCCAACGCGGTTATCAACAATACACTGGCAGTCCCGGCGGCGAGGCCGATTTTGCTGATTTTTTTGAATCAATATTTGGTAGCCAAGCCCGTGGAGGCAGCAGTGGTTTTAGCGGGTTTGGGGGACGTCAAACCCATTTCAAAGGCGAAGACATGCAAGCCGAACTGACCTTGCAGTTGACTGATGTCTTAACCACCCAAAAACGCACCCTTACTCTGAATGGTAAGAATATCCGCATCACGGTTCCTGCCGGTATCGAAAATGATCAGCGCATCCGCTTAAAAGGTCTGGGCGGTAAAGGCGTTAATGGTGGTCCTGATGGTGATTTATACATCCGTTTCAACATCCAGAACAACACCGCATTTAGACGCGAAAAAGATAATTTATATAAAACCGTCGATTTAGATCTTTACACCGCCGTGCTTGGTGGCGACGTTCTTATTGATACCTTAGACGGTCAAGTTAAACTTAAAGTCAAAGCCGGCACTCAGAGCAACAGTCAAGTCAGGCTGAAAGGTAAAGGCTTCCCCAAATACAAACAGGATAACGACAAAGGTGATTTAATTGTCACTTATCAAATCAAGGTACCTACCAACCTAACAGATAAGGAGCGGCAATTATTCACTGAATTGCAGGGCCTTCAAAAATGAGTATTAATAGCCAACACAGCATAGAAATTACCACCCTCTGTCGGCACTATCAGGTGGAACAAGCTTTTTTTACCCAACTCAATGACATTGGTCTAATTGAAACCATCACCATCCAGGATACCTTGTATGTTGATGAAAGCACTATACGCCGGATTGATAAAATTATCCGCCTCTACCGCGAGCTGGACATCAACCCCGAAGGTATCGATGTGGTGCTTAATTTATTAAAGAAAATAGACGACCTGGAGCAAAGACTAAGTACAGCAAAAAATCGTTTAGGGTTGTACGAACACGATTAACGTAGCAAAGCACTTCACTATCGTACCACCGTGAATAAGAAAATATCCTACGGCATGGGCTTCAATCATTTCTCAATACCTTATAGGTTTTTTGCCAAGGTATTGGCCAATATAATCCCATACAAGTTCCAACTGTGTTCCACGAGTTATGTACCCGTTTTTGTAATTGTGATTTAACGCAACGATGTCCCCGATAATGCTCTAAAACACGAAGCTCACCAGCCATAAACCCAGTCACTGCTTTCAAAAACAACTCAACATTCTCAGGTTTCGTGCATGGGAAATACTCAATATGAAAATGATCACCAGCTCCAAAATGCAATTCATCCTCATTCTGCAAACTAAGCCAAAGCCTATACTTAAGACTCGGTTGCACCGGCAACGTCATACTTAACTCAACCGGGTCTTCTGGACTCTCAACCATCGTTAAATTTGGAAATTGCTTCGCTATCTCAGCAAAGGCTGCTTTGGCGATTATTAAGTTATCAAATTTCATCCATGTTAATGTTTTTGCATTGATTAATCCAAGGTCTGTACACCACCACCATTAACAAACAAAGTCTGGCCACTGACCCATTCGGAAGCCGGGGCGGCGAAATACAGCATGGCCCCGGCGATATCCTCAGCTTCTCCCAAACGTTTAATCGGTGTGTTCGCCAGCATTTTGGCTTCGATTTCAGGTGTCAGGACACTGGCTAAGGCCGCTGTGCGGGTGGCGCCCGGACCAACTGCATTAATACGGACTTCCGGGCCAAAGTCATGAGCCAAATTAGACACCATGTGATTAACTGCGGCTTTTGAAGCACCGTAACCACTCATATTGGGGCTGCTGTTAATACTCGACATGGAGGTGCTGAA